>Ga0160419_100010_pt1 | contig 116051 bp, 117 predicted proteins | sample CelAP2metagpilot_2_FD_108196 | JGI IMG/M metagenome (GOLD analysis project Ga0160419, IMG submission 108196) | Phycosphere-associated microbial communities from Cellana algal ponds in Kailua-Kona, Hawaii, USA - Cellana AP2-4-25 metagenome pilot ...
CCGCCTCCGCCTTCTACAGCTCCTCCTCTTCCTCCCCCGCCTCCGCCTCCTTCTCCTCCTCCTCCTCCTGCTACTGATCCTCCCCCTCCTCCTCCTCCTCCTCCTTCTCCCCTTTCCGTTTCTCCTCGTACCCTTTCCTCTTTTCTCCCTCTCAACCCACACATCGCCAACCATGGCACCCATGCAGGCAAGATTGGGGCAGAGAAATCTGCATCATCAAGATCGAGACCTTTCTTTATTCGGGTGGAAACGAGCGGACGATTCGTATCTGACACAATTACACAAATACGCGGACACCGCCCCTAGAATTGAGGATTTTTCATATTTGTAGGTTTCCAGACATAAAAATTGGAAGCAAATCACTATTTGCTTTTCATTCAAAGTTGTACACGTAAAGCGCAAAGGCCTGGTCAGTCCTGACGGCGGCGCGGCGAATGCCAAAAGATGGTTGTTTGAAAAATAAATACTGGGCAACACTACATCATATTATTCTCTACTCTTCAGTAATTATCATCACCCAAAAGCAATGGAAAAAAGAGCGGCATCCTGCGTTTTTGACTTGTTTCCTCTTCACTTATTGTCTGTTCTCCTCATGTGGAAGTTGTCAAATGCCCTAATAATTGTATTCTTCTTCCACCAGACCATTCTGTGCTAGAAGTAAAATGGACAATAGCCCTGTTCTTAAAGCATTCTTAAAATTTGTTTTTTCGTTGCCTTGTACTTGGTCTCTTTTTTGGGGGAGGGAGGGGTGGGAATGCAGTGAATCAATCAGGCAGCAAGCAAGACCACTGCCCCTACGCATTTTTTACGGCCTAATTTAATTATTCACAAATCATTCAAGACTTTACTGTCCACATGTTTCAAAGGCCAAACAGCTGCTCAAAATTTTAATTAAAAGGCCTCCACAAGGAGTTTTGTGTGACGGCATAGTCTTTCGCGCCATTATCATAGGCACTACCTCTCTCTCTTCTCTCCCCCTTGTCTTAATCGCCCTTGTCTTTGCGATTACAGGCCTTGTCCACGCTCCAGACGATAACAGGACTCGCTCATACCATCTCACCACTCTCCAACTTTGCATCCACAACAGGTCAAAGAGGCGGGCCTGATACCCCTTTCGAAGACGAATGAGATGCCAGACGAAGAAGCAAGCTAGCTCTCAACGGCCGCTCTCATTCGTCTTCTTAGCGCAAGGGCATGCAAGGCTTGTGATGCCATCTTCGAACCCAGCGCACTGCTGTTCCTTAATAACAGATGTCTGAAAGGAATGCATGCTGGCGGGGCAGGTGTGGATCTAGGCTGTGCGCGCGAGCAAGAACGTTAGGCCTGTACATACGTTATCGCCAGAACTGCCATGGCGCAGGCCCCTGTCCTTTTGTGTCGTAGCTTCTTTGAGTGGCGGGCCCCCATCCACTGGAGCCACCCCTCTCGCCTTGTACTCTTTTGTGTGTTCCTCGATATTTCAGTCGTTCGACCCGTTTGGCAGAGATGGAGGAGATAAGGCCGTTTGTGGGGTGGTCCTTCTACGTAGTCATTTGGAAGCCTCTCGTTCGTCTGATTGAGGGCATGCGCACCACCATTTGCAGCGGCCCAGGCAAGGCTCCAGAACTAGTAGCTGATGCATAGCGAAGTATTGATAGAGATGGTTCCGAGAGATAACCGTAAATTCTCAGTCAGTGCTCCTGCATTCCCAGCCCCGACCCGCAGGTTATTTATTACCGCGTTCGTCCACATAAGAACTCACGCTTACCTTTCTCTCCACACTCGCTCACACTTACAGCTGTTGTACGTTGGTGGTCATTCTCGCCAGTCTATCAGCTTCGAGCGGGACTCACAGGGCTATTGACTTCTCGGTGTATTTGATTGCCTCTCCCTTTCCTCCTTGCGTCGTCTAGCCCCCGCCACCCTCCCGCAACCATGGCACAACACCCCATCGTGCTGCTGGAGCTCCTGGACCTGCCAGCACTGGGCATAAACCCAGAGGCCGTCAAGTTTGGAAGCACGACAATGGAATCGGACAAGTTTATTGTCACCTGCGAGACGGTGGGGGACCAGCAGAACGTCGTTATGGTCGACCTCCAAGCAGGCAACGCCGTCACCCGGCGACCCATCTCGGCAGAAGCAGCCATCATGAACCCGGTCTCAAAGGTCCTGGCCCTGCGAGCGGGCACCCAGCTGCAGATTTTTAACTTGGAGCTTCGTGCCAAGATGAAGTCCTACCAGACTCCTGACCCCATCATTTTCTGGCGGTGGGTCACGCCCAATACCATCGCCCTCGTCACACAGAACGGCGTTTACCACTGGTCTATCGAGGGTGACGCCCCGCCTGTTAAGTTGGACAAGTTCGATGTTTTCCCTGAGGGGACGCAGGTGATCTCGTACAAGCTGAGCGGGGACGGAAAATGGGCTTTGCTGGTCGGGATCTCGGCGGGGTCCAACGGTGTGATTGACGGTCGCATCCACCTCTACTCCATCGAGAAGTCCCGCTACCAGCAACTGCAGGGCCATGCCGGGTGCTTTGCCACTATCAAGGTGCCTGGACGCACGGATCCGGCACAGGTCTTGATCTTTGAGGAGAAGAAGTCCGAGCAGCCTGCCAAGCTCTTCGTGATGGAAGTGGGTCGCGACAAAGACGCTCCAGGCGGTGTCTTTCGCCTGCAGCCCCAGTTCATTCAATTCCCCGCAGAGGCCCCCAACGATTTCCCCGTCTCCATGACGTCGGCTCCTGGGCAAGATATCATTTTCATGATAACGCGGATGGGGTACCTCTTCCTGTTTGACATTCACACTGGCAAGACCATCTATCGCACCCCCAACCGCATCGCCAAGGACACTGTCTTCGCAACCGCCACTCAAGACGCCTCTAATGGAGTGCTTGGGATCACTGCTCGCTCCGGGAAAGTTTTACAGATGAATATCAACGAGCAGACCATCGTCCCTTACATCGTTCAAGTCCTCCGCGACAACCAGCTGGCCATCAACATCTCCCGCCGGCTCAACCTTCCGGGGGCCCGTGATCTGTACGTGGCGGAGTTCAACAAGCTATTGGCCCAAGGTGATACAGCAGGGGCTGCACACTTGGCGGCGGAGTCTCCACAGGGTATTTTGCGGACGCAGGAGACGGTGGACAGGTTTAAGCAGATACCGACGATTGCGGGTGCGCCTCAACCAATCTTTCAGTATTTTTCCATTCTCTTAGAGGTCGGACCGTTAAATAAGAGCGAGTCCTTGCAGCTGGTCGAGTTGGCCTCAGGACGCACGCAGCTGATAGAGAAGTGGCTGACGGGAGATAAGCTTGAGGCGTCAGAGGAGTTGGGTGATTTGCTTTATCCTATTGATGCTAACTTAGCTTTGTCTGTCTACATCCGCGCGAACGTACCGGAGAAGGCCATCAACTGCTTTTTGCAACGGGGGGAGTTTGACAAGATCGTCGCGTACGCGCAGAAAGTAGGATATCGCGCTGATTACACGCATCTGCTCCAGAATCTCGTACGGACTCACCCTCAGGGAGCGGTTGATTTTGCCAAGAGGCTGGTGGCGAACGAACAGGGGCCTCTGATCGAGACGCAGGCAGTTGTTGATATATTCATGTCGCTCAATCGGGTGCAAGAGACGACGGCATTCCTTCTGGAGGCTCTGAAGGCGAACAAGCGAGAGGAGGGCCATCTGCAAACGAAGTTGTTGGAGATCATTTTATTGAGTGGTAATCCGCAATTTGCCGAGGCCATTTTGCAGAATGAAATGTTTTCTCATTATGACCGCCCCGTGGTCGCTAAGCTCTGCGAGCAAGCCGGCCTCTTCCAACGTGCCCTTGAGCACTACACCAACCTGGCGGATATCAAGCGCATTATGGCCAAAGGCGGTGCCGCACTCAGCCCGGATTTCCTCTTGGCCTTCTTCGGGAGGCTTAATAAGGATACGACGCTCGAGTGCTTGAACGATCTTTTGGGAGCCAATCTCCGTCAAAACCTTCAGTTGGTTGTGCAGGTCGCTACCAAGTACTCGGATCAGCTTGGTCCCGAGCCGCTGGTGAAGATGTTTGAGAAGTTCAAGTCGTTCGAGGGATTGTATTACTATTTGTCGGCCATTGTTAACACGTCGCAGGAGCCCTTGGTGCATTTTAAGTACATCGAGGCCGCTGCGAAGCTGGGGCAGCTTAAGGAGGTGGAGCGTGTCTGTAGGGACTCTACCGTGTACAACCCGCAAGAAGTGAAGGCATTTTTGATGGAAGCCAAGCTGCCGGACCCTAAGCCGTTGATTTATGTGTGTGATCGACACGGGTTTATTGAGGAGATGACTGGGTATTTGTACACGAACAATCTGAAAAAGTACATCGAGGTGTACGTACAGAAGGTATCGCCGGCCAAGACGCCTCAGGTGGTGGGGAAATTGCTGGATTTGGATTGTAACGAGGATTTCGTTCGCATGTTACTGCAGAGCATCGGCATTGCTTGCCCGGTGGAGGAGTTGGTCGAGCAGGTAAGGTGGGAAGGGAGGATGGATGTGAGGTAATAGTACTTTGCCCGGATTTTTTTCGCGTGTATTTTCTTATTAATTGATTTTTTGTGTGGCGCTTCGGAGGATGTAACATAACTCAATCCGTTGCTGAAATCTGATTTCCTTGATCGTATTCCTTCTGGAGCACGCCCAGGGGCGATGAAGCCGGGGGGGGGGGTGAGTCTTCCTCCCTTGAACGTAACTGAGACCCGCCACCAGCATATATAAGAGAATAATGAAAATCAATTGACAGTAGCAATTTACTCATTCCCCTTCTTACTTACCCATCCTCTTAATCAATATCAGGTGGAGCGCCGCAACCGGCTTCGGATCGCCCAGCCCTGGCTCGAGTCCTTGGTGGCGACTGGCAACACGGAGACGGCCACACACAATGCCATAGGAAAGATCTACATCACCTTGAACCGGGACCCGGTCAACTTCTTGAAGAATAACCAGTTCTACGATCCCTTGGTGCTAGGCAAGTTCTGCGAGAAGCTCGACCCGTCCCTGGCTTTCTTGGCCTACTGTCGCGGGGGTGGGTCGTGCGATGATGACCTCATCCGGGTGACGAATGAGAATGGACTTTTCAAGGACCAAGCCCGGTACCTTATTGAGAAGCGTGACGGCGAGCTCTGGGCTAAGGTGCTGGCGGAGGAAAATCAACACCGACGAGCGCTGATTGATCAGGTGGTGCAGACGGCGCTGCCGGAAACGGAGACGGCAGAACAGGTGTCCGAGACCGTCAAGGCATTTATGGCTGCCAACCTGAGTGTGGAATTAATCGAGCTACTGGAGCGAATTGTATTGCACGGGTCCAAGTTCTCTAATACCCGCTCGTTGCAGAATTTATTAATTTTGACGGCGATCAAGTCCGAAAAGGAGCGCGTGCAGGATTACATAAATCGGCTAGATAACTTTGACGGGCCGGAAATAGCTAAGATCGCGGCTTCGGAGCAGTATGAATTGTACGAGGAGGCCTTTGCTATTTATGTCAAATTTGCCAAGGCTGCCAAAAGCGCAGAGGAGCGGGGGGGCCTCAACCGGGCGGCTTGCGAGGTGCTAGTGGATAATTTGCGGGCTTTGGACCGTGCGAAGGCGTTTGCGGAACGGATCAACGAGCCGGAGGTGTGGTCAAAGCTGGCCAAGGCGCAGCTGGATGACGACAACGTGCACGAGGCTGTCAATTCCTATATCAAAGCCAGCGATCCCGCGCACTATTCGGATGTGATTGTTGTGGCGCAACGGTACGGGGCCTTCGGGGACTTGGTCCGGTACCTGAAGATGGTGCGAAAGCAGATCAAGGAGCCGCAGGTAGACACAGAGTACATCTACTCGCTGGCCAAGACTAGCAAATTGTCAGAGCTGGAGGAGTTTATTGCGGCACCAAATGTTGCTAACATCCAGAATATCGGCGAGCGGTTGTTTGAGGAGGGGAACTACGAAGCGGCTAAGCTCTTGTTCAACAATATCAATAATAACTCCAAGCTCGCCCTCTGCTATATCAATTTGAACCAGTACCGGGAAGCCGTTGATGCCGCGCAGAAGGCCAACAGCATTTCGACCTGGAAAGAGGTAAATGTCGCATGCGTCAAGGTGGGCGAATTTAGGCTGGCAGCGACTTGCGGGCTGCACATCATTGTCCACCCCGACCACCTGGAGGAGCTGATCCAGCACTACGAACGCACGGGCCACCCAGCAGAACTGATGCAGCTACTGGAGCAGGGCTTGGGGCTGGAGGGGGCCCATTCCGGGGTGTTTACGGAGCTGGGGATTTTGTACTCCAAGTACCTGCCGGAAAAGCTGATGGAGCACTTGAAAATCTTCCATAACCGCATGAATGTTCCCAAAATGCTGCGAGCCTGCGAGAAGGCCTTGCTTTGGGACGAGACCGTGTATCTGTACAAGGAGGACGGCCAGCCCGACAACGCCGTCAAGACTATGATAGAGCATCCCGTCGCCTTCCACCACGAGCTCTTCCTCGACTGCATCCAGAAAGCCCGCAACCAGGAGGTTTACTACCGGGCCATTGCTTTTTACCTTGAGCAGCAGCCCATGCTTTTGGAACGGTTGCTCAGCCTGCTCACCCCAAACCTGGATCATGCCCGTGTTGTCCACCAGCTCCGTCGCGCGGAGAACCTCCCGTTGGTCTTGCCCTACCTCAAGTCGGTGCAGAAGGAGAATATCTCCGTCGTAAATGAGGCATTGAATGAGCTTTACATCGACGACGAGGACTACGCGGCCTTGAGGGACTCCATTGATAGCCACGACAACTTCGATCAGATCGCGCTCGCCGTCAAGATTGAGAACCACGAGCTGCTGGAATTTCGTAGGTTGGCCGCGGCGCTTTACAGAAAGAATAAGCGATGGGCCCAGTCTGTATCGCTCTCAAAGGCGGACAAGATGTACAAGGATGCTATCGACACAGCCGCGCAATCGGGGGAGGCTGACCTGGTGGAGGATCTGCTCCGCTTCTTTGTCTCGGTCCAAGACAGGGAGTGCTTTGCAGCCGTCCTCTTTACGTGCTACGAGCTTATCCGACCTGATGTTGCCCTTGAGCTGGCATGGCGCAACAACTACTACGATTTCTTTATGCCTTACATCATTCAGTACCTCCGTCACGCCCATGAGCGAATCAAGGCACTTGAAGCCCGCACTGCCTCTCTAGATGTGGCGCACAAGGAGGCTGAGAGCTCTGCGGCTGCTGCAGTGGGCGACGCGGCTGTCTCTCTGGGCTTGTATGGGAACCACCTAATGCTCACGGACGGGGGGCCTGCCCTTTTGGCAAACGAGGCATTCAACCCGACGACCAGCTATGAGATTGGGGGAGGGGGAGGGGGAGGGGGAGGATATGGAGCGGGTGGGGCCGGCGGCTTTGGCATGGCACTGCCTCCGCAAGGATATGGACAACAACAGCAGCAGCAGCAAGTGCCGTACCCACCGCAGGGTGGCTTTCAAGGGGGATTTGGCCCGCAGGGGGGGTACGGAGGGTCGTGGTAGATAAGTGAGGAGAGGAAAGGGCGCAGCCATGATTAGTGAACAAGAGCCGAGGAATGTAGTGAATTCTTGATTGTTGGAAGAAAGGAAGGAATCAGAGGGGATTAAGATTTGGGATAAGAGAGAAGGAGAACTGGATCATGAGAAGAAAGGCGTACATTACTTGAACAGCTGGCATACTAGTATAGGAGGTTGAGGGAGCAGGAGAAGAAAAAAAGGGAGAAGAGACGTGTGATTTAGAGAGGGAAGGGATCCAGAGGGAAACCATACAAAACAGGAAAAGTAAAGAATGTGCGTCGCCGCGCCACGCAAAATGTAGCGATAGTATTTTGTGTGGTTTGTTTTAGTTTGTCATGGAATAAATATCTATAGATTATCGTATGGAGCCTTGGGCATGAGATTGTGGGAAGAGAGAAGAGCGACATCAACACCGACGTCAAAAAATCTGTGTCCGGAGAGGAGAGAAAGGGAAAGGGAGTGGAATCAAAAAAAAGAAGAGAGGTGGCAGAGATGAGGCAAGAGGGTGACCCCAAGCAATAATACCACACAGAAGAAAAAAGAAGAAGAATGAGAAGCCATGCAAACAATACACACATATATATATATATCATACACATATATTTCAATCTCCGATTACATGGTGATATATTTTGTGCGTCCGCCTGCGCTCTTCATGCCTTTCCTCTCTGCTCACTGCTATTTCCTGTCTTCACATTCGTCTTCGTTTCTTCCCATTCCTCCCGCCTCCTATCTTTCTCAACTTAAATCTCTCATAAAATGATATGCACGTTATTCTGTTTTTCTTATCTTGTGGTCACCGATGACATCCCTGTCCCTTTCTTTTTCCTCTTCGTTTTCTCCCATCAGAACTTCCCTCACCGACATAGAGAGCACGGACAGGGAACCTCGACCCTCCGCAAGGACACGAAGTATAACGAAGATCCGAGGAGAGGGAGCCATAGGTATAGTTGCGGTGGTGGTGGCGTGTGTGCGTGAGTGTACAGACTATGTATATCTGGACATAACGGTTGATGTCTGTTTGTTTTGAGTCATGCAGCTTTGTGACTCCAAGTAGCCTTTGCACTATCAAATGAAACACACTCTTCGATTCAACTTTCGACTATTTCACCACTCTCTTCTCCTGTCATGCACATTTAAGCAGCCTCACCCCGCAACGCCTGCAACTTGGCCAAGCACGTGTTGAGGCGGTACAGTGTATCCGTACATACGAGCAACGCATGCTTCTCCTGCCGATTTTCTGTGGGCAAAACTGCAGCGATCCAAAGCGAAAGCGCTTCAGGTGTGTGCGGGCCAGGCATATCCCCGTACCTATCCACAACCACTGCTTTTATGTCCCTCCTCTCATAAAACAGCGCATGTGCAATCTCTCGTGCCTTGGCGCTAGCTTTCATCAAAGCCTCTTCAGCCTCCGATGAGGCTGGGGCCACATCACGAAGCTCTGCCAGCCGACAATAGCTCAATCCCCCGGTCCCTTCCTCTACGTAAGGACTTTCGACAATGGTGTAGCGACCCACGATTCGAGCCTCGAGCTCACTTCGTCCGTCGCGCATGAACCGTACTTCCTTTACTTCAGCTATAAGAGCCACGTCATCTTTTGCGCCGCGATAATTAGAGTAATTAGGTACGTAAGCAAACCGTCGGCTACCGTCCACAATGCGCTGCATCATCAAGCGGTAACGAGGCTCGAACAAGTGTAAACGCAAAACCTCCCCAGGAAAAATAGGAAGATTGTAAAAGAAGATGGGCAACAACAGCTTCATCGCTTCTCGTTCTTGGCGCGTTTCCTCCAAGCGTTGCTCGTACAGGATAGGAAAGGCTCGTTTGGCTAGGCGGGTCAAAAGGCGGGTCTCGGCGTGGTCCTCCGCGTTGATCATGCAAACAGCTCGACAGACCGGGCACTTGGTTTGTCGTTGCAATGCCTGAACCAAACAGAGTCGGCAGAGACTGTGACCGCATGGTGTTGTAACAGCTTCACACAACAAGCTTAGACAGACGCCGCACTCCAGATCACCTAGCGTCAGTGTCCCGGTCCCCACAGGCGCCGTCACCGCATCAAAGTATGTCGGTGTAAGGGGGCGAGGTGACAGCCCTTCACTGCTGCCACAGCTTGAGCTACTACTGCCGCCGCCGCTGCTAGTACTGATATCATGTCTGTTAGGAGTAGTTTTTTCGGTGCTAGCGCTGCTGCTATTACCGTGGTCCTCGCCCTCTGTCGTGGCGGCAGCAGCACCGGCGACTGCGGTGGCGTCTGGCGCCGGAATCGAGTGGCCAGGTGAGCTGCGTGTTTGTACCATGACTTGAGTGTAGGAGAATAAGCGTTGCTTGTAGTAGATGAGCGCTAATGGGTGCCCTGGCGCGCAATACTTCTTTGTGTGAACGTGGCTGGCAAACGGCGGCCTGTTCAGAGTGCATGTGATGAGCGAAGGTGTGATGATGAGGTATATAAAGTGCGTGGATTGAGTGGCCGGGGAGGTGCGACGTACGACGTACAAACAACCCCAGACCGTAACTTGGAGTTGAATGTACCAAGACTTATATGCACAATGGTCAGACTAGGTATTGGTACGTCCTTGTCCTTTCTCTACAGCTACCCGCGAGGAACAAAGTTACCAACTTACTGACATCAGAGCACGCAGCACCGACGGTGTTGACCTTTCGGTTCCCCTATATTGTGAAATCGGAGCGCAAGTACAGCCGAAAATAAGGTCATAACACCCTAGCCACTGGTCGTTGAGTTTGGTGGCATGTTTTTGGAAGCTAGCAGGCCCTGCTGACTGTATGCGGATCTTATCGTGCGTGGACAAGGGGGAATAAACCCAAACGTGGCGACATCCACTGTCGAGCTGTTGGCGTCGATCTTTTGGAACTCGAATAGCACATGGTAAATACTTCTGTGAGACACTTCCCGTCCCACAAGATTTTGGTTTATTTCAGAATCAGGAAATGGAAAAAATGTTTCACATGTGGTTTTCAGAACGTTTCATCTGTCCTGGAATGCCCTCTCACATCATTTTATCCCAAAACCCGTGAAATTGTCGTATGCATGAAAAAACAATATTATCGATTATGACAGTCAAAGAATAAGAAGAAGCGCAAAGCTTAACTTAGAAGAACCGCAAAGCTTGACCCCAAATAAATCAAATAGGTGCCTGAGAAAAGGCTGGGGGTGCCACAGTTTGGTTGTTTCCCATTAACGGGTCGCACATGCAAACTCCTTCTTCACTCCACTACTCCACATACGGACTACTCCACATACGGACATCGATTTTACGCTTTCCTTTGATTGCTATTGAAAAACCTGCATTCGCAATACATTTTGGTATCTAACTACAAAGTGTGTGCCTCCTCCTCCTTCACGCCAATGCCCGCCTCATCACGGGCCTTACCAAACTGGCCTCTCCCGCCATATCAACCCCCTTCCTGGCCTCAATGGTGTCATTTTCAGGCATGACCTCGACATCACTATCAACCATGCTTAAAATATCTCCATGTCTCTCTGCAATGTCTATTCCCGATCCGTTCTTCCCCCGTTCAGCTGTAATCACGGCCTCCCGTCCTTTCCCCCCCCTTATAGTTTCCTCTGCGAATTTCAAGGTAGAGACCAAAGAAGACAAAAGCTGCTCCCCTGAAGACGCCGACGCATATGCCTCCCGGGTATGCTGCATGTAGATTTCTTCTTGGAGTGCTTCCAACCAGGCACTCAATGAGTTGACGAGCGGCTCGATCGCCCTTTCATTCAAGTGCACGCCGTCGTTGTGCAGCGCCAATCCCCGAGCTGCCGACACTGTGTCCCATTTCACCAAAGCCCCGCTTAACAAGCTCATCCCGCTATTGAAACACATATTAAAAAAGTCGGGCTCAAATGCTTTGCGCGTTTTATGACCAAGCACTTCCTCCAGATGTCGTTTCATCCGCGCGTTAAAATCGATGCAGTGCAAACGACGACGTAGCCGCGGTTTGGGATGCTTGGAGTTTCCAAAGCATGAAGACGAAGGGGAAAGGGCAGATGTGGAAGGGCAGTATCTGTGGTGAGAAGAATAGTTGATAAGGGAATGCGTAGGCTGAAGCGACTGCTGTTGCTGCTGCTTCTGCTGCTGTTGCTTATGAGCTTTGCCATCTTGCACTTCCACACTCTCCTCAATGCTGATGCTAATCACCCCATGAATTCTTTCAGTTGTCCCAGAACTCTTTTCCAGGCTGTCAGATGACCCCCGGGCGCGCACGTTCTCGTTCTTAACGTGCGTGAAATCGCGCACTGTCTTCCGGATGGCCTCACACAGACTATCCACCACCACGTTTTCAGGAGAGCTAGGAAACTCAGCGATGATTGGCGGGGTCACGCAGCAAATGTCGATGTAAGAAGAGGCCGAATGCGAGTAAATCATGGCCAAAAGCTTGTGTAACGTCTTGGTGTACTCGGTCAGGGGTGGGAGTTCCTTCAAAAAAGGGTTATATAGACGAATGAGCGTCCGTGTCGAGGAATTGAGGTTGGCGAGACAGTCGTTGGTGCCGCCTAGGATAATGACCCCCACTATGTCACCACCATACGTCTTAAGGTAAGAACCAGTACGTCTTCGAATGCTTTCCAGGACTTCGCCATTCCGGCCTCCGTTGACGATGTGAAACTTAGGAAACTTGGCTTGGAGCAGTTTGACATAACAGGCCCCGTACATGCCTTGCGTATGCGAGTCTCCCATAACAAGGACTACGGGCTTGTGCGTCTTACCCAGACGAGCCGGAGCCCCACCGGTGTGCCACAGGTTTCTACTCTCTTCAACGCCCTCGTGTGAGAGGTTGCGAATGGACATACCGCGGTCCCGCTTGCTCTGGCGGCGAAAGCCCAGCATAATTCGGTGATGGGGGGGACGAAGCTACGCCTGTGTTGTGTGCATCCGTGGTTTAGAGCTGTAAAGTCAGCCAAGAATAGGGCGATGTATACATGCATGACTGTGTTCGTGGATTGGATGTGGGGCAGTCCCCAGGGACGGCCGTGGAAGAAGGTTGGGCGGGGAGACATGCTTCACTACCGTAACATGCTCCGCTAACGTGCAAAACTTTCAAGATCGATTGGAGAAAGGACAATAAGACGCGGTGGTACCCCTTCTTGTATGGAGGTGTCAGATTGCAACGCATATGGCCCACTTTCCTCTTCTCCCGGGCCGCCTCCCCGCACGTCACGACGGCGTCGTCACTCTCGCCGCCAAATTGAGCATCCACGACCCTTCTCGACCTTCCAACCATTCGAGACCACAGCCACCCTTACGCTCGCATTGTCTGGTTGAAAGGCCGAGCTGCCGAAGCACACAACATGCGATTGGCTTACAAGCTAGTTGGAGAGAGACCAGAAGCCTGTCACAGCCCTCCCGCCCCTCGCTAGATGACACTCATCATCATCCATCCAATCAAAAACTCACCACACAAGCCTCCTGCCCGAGCATCTCAAGCCACGCCTCTTGCGATGCGCTTTCACTTCACGACCACTTGCTTCACTATCTCACCACCCTTTCCTACTTTATTGCTAAAAGAAATGCCCACCTAGACAATCACTCCACGCTATACCACTGCAAGAATGGTAGGCAGCACGCCCTTAGCAAGACACTTTGCGCGGCGGGAACTGCGGCCCGAATCGATGCATGGGATGGGAGAGCCAGCTCAAGGCGCCGCGGCCGCAGCCATCGCCCCCGGTCCAAAAAGTAAAGCACGCGACACGGGGGGCTTGAAGCAAAGGCGAGCTCACGGTGGGGAAGAGGCCATGGAGAAGATGCTGAGCCGGCTTACGTCCAAATTGCAGGAGAAGCGCAAGACCTTCGCCTTTGGCTTTGCGGTCGAAAACGGAATTAGTGGAAAAGAGAGCGACAGAGATAGCCGGCCACTGGACGACTTGATCCGAGAGCTGGAGGTGGATGACAGCAACCGGCACAAAATAGAGCGGAAGAGGAAGGAGAAGAAGAAAAAGGCTCAGAAGCTCGCGAAGAAGGGGGCAGGCAAAGCGCAGGCAAAAGACAAAGGCGATGAATATGTGGTGATGATGGAAGAAAAGTCTGCCGACGCAGACACTAACGCTCTTACCAAACCCGCTACTGAGGCACGTTCCCCACCACGTTCAGGAGACACCAGCGAAGGTATGTATGTGTTTGTGTCCGGGTGTGTTTGATTCCTCCAGACACCTATCTTTTCAAGTTACCTACCCAGTACATGTGAGTTCTCGATGATGAGAAGCGAAAACCCTTAATCCATTCGCAGAAAAGCTTACAGCCACCAGAGTTAGCCAACTCGCTGGCTACTGAAGCACTAATTTCCTTGGATGTCTGAGAGAACCGCACATCTTAATTTATACAAAGTATTCACATCAACATTGATCAAATTAGCTCCATGACCCGCTCCTAATTTGCCTCTGTACATACTCAACACACAAGGCGCCAGGGCTGACGAAGCTGGAGCCGTCAACATCGGCCCACCAAGCAAACCACTCAGCCCGCCACCAGGCCTCGAGTTTCCATACAAGAACGACGAGAAGAAACCTCTAAGCACGAAGAATCGAAGGAGAAAGAAGAGCTGTGCGACAAGAGTAGAGGAAGAGAAGGGCGTGGTTGTACTTCACTGGGACAGTTGGAGAGATGCCGCGACGGAAGAAGAAAAACTCCGCAAGCGGTTTGGTCAGGGCACCCGCAACTTATCGGCTATCGCACGAAGGGGTGGAAAGAAAGGTGTGGGCGTTATTGGACTTGCTGGGGCTGCTTTGGTAAACGATAATGTAGGGATGAAAAAGGATGGGTCGGAAGACGTCGGCGCACTCTTGTTGAACGCATTTTCTTTCGGGTTTGCCTTGTAGGGAAATATGATAAATATGATAGAAGAAATAATGTGCATATCCAATAGACATCAGCATATTTAAAGAACCAAAAAGTCAGAATGTATGGATGATTGGGCATATGTACTGGAATGGGATGGAACCGAGGAATGTCCCCGACCTGTATTTCACTCACCAGCTGCGAAAAGTGTTCGCTTTCTGTCGTGACGTATGTGTGATAGAGAGCACTCATGTCAGAGATCAAATACTTAAATCAAAAACGTTCAGTGGGCAAGCAAATAGGGGCGCTGTGATATTTTGATGAGTCGGAAGTAGCATATGTTTTTAAGCAGAGCCTGCGAAGAGAAGAGTCGGTTCACCAATGTCTCCTTTTACACTAAGCAACAGTGCGGGCAAGCACGACAAGTCACCATCATAACCTGCACTCAAAAAGCCCTCCCACGCACCACAATCACACGTACACGCACTCAGCCTCATCTGTCCAAAACCCCTGCATCAAAGAACGAGTCACACTTCTACCTCGGGACTTACCTAATCAACTTCGGCTCAAGACAAGTACCGCTCAGCTTGATGTTGTTCCCATCCTCATTTACTTTTTGAAAAGCGTCGGAGCAGGCAACGCACAGACGCAAGTGAAAACAACCTCCCTCCCTCCCTTTGAAACGGTCCGTGCTCTCAACGGCCGGCGGCCGTTCCTCTTCCAGCCGTTGCCAGAAGATGTGCTTTTCCATACGTCGTGCACGCACACCCTCAGACTCGCGCACAAAACACAGATGCTACAGACAAGAAAGAAAGGTATGGAGCTGATAAGGACCAGCGAGTGCGGCGTCCCCGACCGACATGCCAGCAGCAAGCTAATGCCAAGAGATATCGCGCGCCAGTCTGAGGGAGAAGACTGCATTAGCCTGGGCATTGTAGGCAAGGAAGTGGTGGCTATCCCAGTCAGGGGCAACAGTTGCAGAAGGCTGATCAGCTCCGGTGGTCCTTGTTCCGTTTCATGTGTGTCCGGACGGGCGTACACAGTTTATCTAGTTCAGGTGCGGCACAAAGGCCAGGATTACATTATACGCCGTCGATTCCGCGAATTCTCTGCCCTCAACGATTGTATCAAGGACGAAGATTTACGAGCAATATTTCCTCCCCGCTCTCTGTTCGCCAAAGGTACATTACAGTGAATGCTTGAGCTAAATTTTGGTCATCCATTGGTCTGCTTGCTTGTGCTAACACCGCTCCACTGCTTCATTCCCACCTCAACATCACAGCCGGTCTCGCCTGCGCGCTAGAAACACGCCAGAGTCGCTTGGCTTATTACATTAAAGAGCTTGCTCACAAGCTATCTGGGGAACCGTGCAAGGACAAGATTCTCACCTTCCTTCGAGCCACGGACCTGTGTACCCTTGAGCAGGACGCAGCTGCTCGCCCGTCCTTCTCGCACTATGACGAAAAGGGAGAGCGGGAATCCTCGGAGATGCGGCCAGCGATAGCGGCAAGTACTCAAACAATAGGACTGTCTATGATACGGCTATCATCAGCGGAGCATGAGGCACAGGCGCCCAAGGCACGACATTCTTTCGCGGAGATGGCCGAGCACCGGGCAGCCTTGTCGCGTCTTGTCCCTCTTCTGATCAATGGCATCACGGTGATCAAGGTAAGTTTCAGGCTAGCTCCTAATTGAGTATACCTCTGCCGTATTTGGCCCCTCTTTTCTGTATTTTTTGCCCGCATTGTTCGCCTCGCTGAATCGTCAGTCTCTTTTCTCGTCAATGTCTCTCACACCACCTAACTATCAACATCACAAACAGCACGGCCGTCGTGGCTCCCCCAAGCTCCGCCTTATCTTCTGCAACGAGGATTTTTCGCGAATTTTCTGGGCTTCCGACAGGATCAACAGTCATAAACGCTCCAATCTCTCCTCCCTATCCATTTCCAACGTGACAGAGGTGCGAGAAGGGACGGCACCTGATCCCCATCACCCCGGCCTCTTCGGCACAGTCACCCTCCGTCGACGTCGTGCCTCCTCCCTGGCAGTACCTGCAATCGTTAGTTGCAGTGGTAGCAACAACAACAGCACCGGAGAATTACCACCGATACCGCGGGCCTTTTCTCTCATCGCGGCTGCTCGTTCCTTGGACCTTGAGGCACTGACTGCTGATGACTATACTCTCTTGCTGGAGGGGTTCCGTTCCGCGGTAAAACTCAACATGGCTGCAACCTCAACAGCAGCAACAGCGGCAGAAACGGAAGTTGATGTGAGGGGAAACAAGGCAGTTCCAGCATTCGGCTAGTAAAAAGCGGGATCCAATCCATGATTATAGAGGCAAAAGGGTGCTGTAATTCCAATATTCAATTGTATTCACTCCAATTTATTTGATCGGGAAGAATCCACAAGAGAGATCCTTTCGCATATATCTCAACATACCTAGTGCATGTATGCACCCTCTTGCTGCTGCTACCACTACCAGTACAAACTAAACTACTGCTGATCGTGATTCCCAACATTCCCCTCTTCCCCCTCCCGCCTCTGCTCCTTCTTTTCCTCATCATCCTCGAACTTCTCTTCCACCACCACCATCACCAACTCCGTTCAGCTCATTTCAGCCTCTCCAAACGCCGCCTCATGTGCTGCCCTCTTCAGCAGTTGAGTCCACCGACGCGCGTCTTCCTCACTGTCTACCGACAACAGAATGTCCCGCTCACGTTCCTCCAGACAACTAACCGAGATTGTCACCATTGCACCCCCTCCTCGCCCACGCTCTTTTCCTAGCGATCGATTGTCACTGCTACTATTGCTGCTGGTGGTCGTGGGGGAGGTATTTGTGGTGGTGTCATTTCTCGTGTTGCGGTCCAGGCCGTCTGCCTCTTCAGGTATATGGGGCAGGCCTTTGGGCTCCACGTGTCGGACCTGTGTCATGCTGTATCCCTCTTGGCCCTGTGCGTTTGTGTGACAGATGGCAAAAAAAGGTTTAGGAAATAGTAAGGGGGTTTCCTGATTGATAAAGCATGCTTAAAAACACACACGGGCGTAGAAAACAATAGAAGACTAGAAGAAAGAAAGAAAGGGTGAAGGAGAATTAAAAAAGAGCAAGCTAGACGTACCAATACGCAATGCGGCGACTTCATCAAACAAAATGACTGCGGGGTTACGACCAGGAGCCTCTGCTCGTTTATAGGCTCGCCGCCTTCCTCTATCAAGCCGACCCAGCCAACGCCCGAGCTGCAGGATGTGTGTGTGTGTATGGGGGTGAGGGTGTGGGGGTGGGGGTGTGCGTATAAGAGAAAAAAGAGTGAATCGCCCTTTTCATAAAATTCTTATAGAAGTGAGTAGGACCTAAAATTCTCAGATTCAGGCCAACATCGAACTCCCTACGGTATAGTTTATACCTTCGATTGTCGTAAAATACTACCTCCCCCCATACAGCATAGAGTGTCGGTGGCCCTTCCCCTACTGGCCCTGCTTCCCCTCTCCCCCCGCCCATTGCTGCTTGCCGAGAGGACGTCCGCAGTGGTTGAGATAGAGATGGCGATGGATTCCTCACGCGCAGGCTTTCCAACCCAGATCCGATTAACTCGGAGCCGTCGTTTTCCCCATAACGAGAAGACCTAGTTGGAGACGATGACAACAAATGACGACGCAATGGGGACGTGCAGGGGGAAGAGGGCGAGCGAGAACGAGTAGGATTTTCCCCATCAGCTCCTGCCGAGATCAGCTGCAATTCTGTCGGCCGTAAAGTCGCGGTGATTTCAGATAAGGGGTAGCGGACGTTGCCAACGGGAGTGCCATCGAGCAAGACAGTGATGTTCAGGATGGAAGAGCTTGTAACGGACGGAAGGAGGATGACGTCAGTTCTCCCCCCAATGTTCACTTGCCCGCGACGGAGGGCGGGGCGAGGAAGGGTACGAAGCGGGGGGAGCTCCGAGATGGAGTTGAGGTAAGGGTGGGCCTTATCGAAGAGGACGATTACTTCGGCTTGGACTTGGGCTGTGGCGGGGAAGTTGCCTTCGAGGGTGATGGATTGAAGGGTGAAGCAGCAGGGGCGACCGAGGCGGCTATTCAATGGTGGTTGGAGGAGTGTAGGAAAAAGGGATTTAAGTCTCCTCCATTCAAAGGCCTCAATAAGCTGCACAGATTTACCCACCCCACCCACTCTACAAGCACCCACGTGCATTCTCATGTACTCACCCCGCGCTCCCCAGCTGGCTCTGCCGCCTGGCTACCTTGCCGGTGTAATACTGCTCCTGCGCATTCCAAAAGAAGCTGGCGATTCTGCTCCCAACCGACGAAACGCTGCTGGCCCCCGAGATTTGGGAACGAGGGGAGGGAGGGGGAGAGGGCGAGCTGGTGGTGGCATGACCCGAGAAGACGTGGGGCTCGTCTCCGGTAGATATAGGAGGAGGGCTGATGAATACCGATATAATAGGGGCTAGTTGATCAGCGCTCGACGAGGCAAGATCGTTCCCATATTTGGATGCCGTACGCGTTGGTATGGGTGAAGACAGGTGCAAGGAGACTGGACGGCCTTGCGGGGATGGCGGGGAGGCTACGGGCGAACCGACGGGGCTGTCGGCCTCTCTTTCTTCTCCCTTGTTGTCCTCTCTGCTGGACTCTTCAGTCAAGGGCCGCGAAGGAGAAGGGGAGAGCGACGTCGTGGAAGGAGTGTTGCCCATGATAATGGTGTCGTCGTGTCAAAAATGAAGGCGGCAAGTGGACTTGCTTGCACGTCCTCTACGGCTTGGTGCCTAGGATGTCCCAGCAGCACGTGATAATACGGTCAGAAGTGCGCGTCTGTATTCGGGTCGGGGAGATAAGCATGTGAGCGTGTTTGTTCGTCGTTGTTGGTGAAAGGTAGCAAATTTCAAAGGGAAGCAAAAAGAAAGGTGATCCCGCCGTTGCCCAGGCTGCCCGTTGTTAGTGATGATGATGAGATGGTTGATGAGCAGTGATGAGTCTCGGAGGCTGTTAGTCGCAAACTTTGAAGGATGACAACACGTTTGACCAGCAACGACTTAAAAGGGGAGAGCATTCATTAGCCACGCTCGGGCCACAATATCTGTTGCACTTGTCTGTGAGCTCAGATGTATCGACATGGGGCCATGAATGTTTTATTTTGCCATTCAGGTGGCCACGACGCACGCGCGAGCGGCAAGCACGTTGGAAGGAGGCCGACCTCACAGTAGCAACCTCACAACCACGGCCATTCGCCCTTTCCCAATCACAGGCGGCTGGCGGGCCTGGCGCCGCATCAACAGCATGAGCAGCGCCAGCCTTGCCGCTGCTGTGGACGTGGCCATCCCCAGTACCAATTATTATGCCAGCAGCACCAGCCCCACCTCCCCTCCTCGCATGAAGACGAACGACCAGCAAGCTCTCTCTACGACGCCCAGTCGCCGCCAACGTCAACAGCAGAGTACTGGTCTCACAAGACCGATCAAGATGAGCGGCCGCCAATCGCTCCAGCAGAAGGGTGCGAAAACGGAAGGAAAATACACAATGGGCAAAGAGTCAGACGCCCTGTTCGGAGAGGCAGAGGTGAACACTTCCGGGTGCGTGGGCATCCTCTTTCTGGCGCACGATGGGGTTGCCAATCCCTCACTCTGGGAGAAGTGGCGAGAAAGCGATCCGGTGAGTAGAGCGCCGGGGAAGGAGTGGGAGGGGAGGCTGGCTTTTCAGGCCCTCTCACATGCTGCACGGTGCAAGCCATCTCACCATCTCACCTGCGTCCCATCTCGTCCCATTATTTTCAGGCGTTCGCATCCCGCATCAGATTTTTCGTTTTCCGGAACGAAGCCATCAGCCACACCAGCACCTTTGCCAACCAAAACGACTTACTTTTGCGCATGCGGACCAAGTGGTGCTGTTCCAGTATAGTCCGCGCGACTGTCAAGTCCTTGGACGCCATATTGACAAAGGACGCGGACGTTGAAATTATTTACATCGTTTCGGGTTTTGACATTCCGATTCAACCACCTTCGGCTTTCTTTACGACTCGGGCTGTGGTTACGGAGGGTGTGCCGAAAAGTGTGGTGCCGTTTCAGACCGTTTTGGCTTTTACGCCTGGGGAGGACGCACCGTTCAAAGGTAGGGGAGAGAGGAAGGAGAGAGGGGGGTAGGAGTGATGTTGCATAGGTTGCAGGTTAATATTCCTTGGTAGCATCTTAATCATTTTTATTCCGCGCAATGGAGATAGAGGCCAAAGGTTGGGGCAAGAAGAACGAGGACGTGCGGCAAAGCGTCGTGTGCCACGTGCAGTGGTGCGGGCTCGCGCGAGATCACGCCCAGCGTATTGTCGACTTTCCGGAATTGGATCGATTTTTGGACATAGGGAATAAAATGTCGAAAGCATGCTGTCCGGATGAGTGGGTGCTGGGCACCATCCTCTCTTTGCAACTGCGAGGGGAGGAGGGGCGAAAGATGGAAAGTCAGCAAGGCAAGAAGGATGAGAACAAGGACCAGGATAAGAAGAATTCGGAAGAAGAGGGGGAGGGGAAGGAGGAACCTTATCCGGAGGAAGGTGACCGCAAGCCTGCAGTTACAGCTGCTACTGCAACTGTTACTGCAATCGTCCCACCACCTGCCACTCTTACTGCAACCGTCCCACCCGATGTGACTGACTGGCCTGTCACGGACCAGTACCGAGCCAAGCGGCAGGCGCAGTCCCCCCTTGTCTGGAGCGATCTCGACACTACCACACAGAAGGTTTTGTGGGCACCCCCGCAAACATATCGTTCATTTACTCTCGAGAAAGTGGTGGAGCAGGTGTCGCGAAACGAGGGCAATCTTTTCTTTCGCAAGGTAAGCCCGTTGACGGAAAAGGAGATCGACAGATTGATCCCTTATCAGGAGGCCAAGGAAGTCCCCGATGCTGCCGCCACCAACGCAGGTGCAACACCAGCGGTGGTGGTAGATAAGAGGGGGATGGCTTCCACGGTGGGACAGGGCTCGAGCTGTACCTCAGCTACCTCGGATTTAGAGGGCGTCGACGACGAAGCCCGCAGCAGCATGAACAGCAGCCGTGTGCCTACCACCCCTCAGACGCATCTAAGGCTTCCCGAGCAGGAGGAGGAGGAAGAGGAGGGGAAGAAGGTAGTGACTTTTCGTGCTGGGGCACTGCCAACATATGGTCATCGTGTCATGGATAGACGAAGGCGGCGGGGATGCCCGGATGGAGGGGGCAGGGGGGTCTGTTGCGAGGAGTGCGGGTGAGGATGGAGAGGAGTTGAAGTTGTTAGGCACTGACTGAATTAGTTTTAAGTTCTTAAAAAGCACACGATTGAAGATGAAAGATTCCATACCAACAGCGTTATTCGAACATTTATAAGAACAGACTTGAAGAGATTGAGGAGGAGAGAGAAGATGCTGCCAAAGATTGTGTGTGGTGGCATCGAGAAAAGCTCCTGCCCCCCAAGCAATGTAACAATACGACAAAGAACGAGTGAGATAAAATGCCATATTCTCTGGCGTGTTATCCATCCTTTCCGCATATATTCTTCTATACATTGTCATAGTAATCAACATGAGCCCCACTTTCCCAGGTGTCCTCTGTGAGAAAGTGTATGCACTTGGACGCAGAGTCTTCCGGCCGCACCAGCTTGCCTTCTTTAAATGCCTCCATCGACCACATCCGCGTCGGTGGATGAATCGATTTACTCTCTCGGAGCTCTGTCTGCATATCTGTGTTCAGTGGGCCTGGCGCATAGTTAAGGGTTTTAAAAGTGGTGGTTACTCGCTTGCCACCCCCCTCCCCCTCCTGTTGTTGCTCCTGCCCCACGACTTGAGTGAACATGTCACGCGCCGCCTTTCCTCCGCAATATGTGCTCCAGGTATGGAATGGTTGGATGGCTGCGAGTGAAGATATATTCACAACGACAGCAGACGAGGCGAATGGGAATTTTTGACTCGGTGGTGCACCAAAGTGGTGTAGGAAAAGCGAGGTCAAGTAGACAAAGGAAGTCACGTTCAAGTCTATAGACTGGCGCAACGCCGCGAGATCTTTATGGAGATCCTTGGCATATGCAATCGGCCCCACCAAACCTGCGTTGTTGAACAGATACGCCTTGGTGTAGGGTAGCGAGAAAGGAGACCCTTCCGGCTGCCGCACGGCGGCAAAAATTTGCGCAAGTTGGAGCGGCAATGAGTCTAGGTCTCCCAGGTCTATTGGCCATGTCCATATACGCGGGCCATCACTTACTCTCATTATTCCCTCGATAGCCTGCTTGGTGGCCTCTAGGCCTTCCTTGTTGCGTGCGATCAGGTGCATGTCGAGTGCCGGCCCCCAGGTCCTGGCTGCTTCGAGTGCTAAGCATTTGCCAAAACCACGACTGGCACCAGTGATGAGGACGATGGAGCGGAAACCCGCAGTGCTCGACATGCTTGAACTGGTGTCTGTGCAGGCGTGCATAAATACAGAGTCATGGGGTGAGTGTTGAAGACTAGGAGGAGGGCAAACTTCGGAACAACTACTTGAAGGGGGGGGGGGGGAAGGGGCTTCTCGTCATAAAGTCACATGAATGATTGGCATGAATGCCAATCGTTCTGAGCCACTTTTTCAACCTTCGCTTCACGCACGCAACAGGTACCACATCCTTTTACCGAAGCCGGCGTCTTTGCCAGGACCAGGCATTCTTGATTGCCTCGAGCCTCCCTACGGCATCAAATCATCTCTATGAGGGGTCGCGTCCTTCTCCTCTTGCCGTCGTGCTGCTGCCTTATTATGGCCCTAGCCTCCTGCCTTGTATGGGGACCCATTCTAGGTACGTGGAAATCTGTGAGGCATGGGGCATGTCTTCAAAACCTTAGTCATTCAAGTAGATCACGTCGTTGTGCTTGACATTTACAACCCCTAATTCTGCAGGAAAGGCAGCCGCCATGGTCCCTCTAGCTGCACCAAGTACCTCAGTTTCGTCAGTGCCTCATCTCCTTACGCAAGTCAAAGGCGGTGTTAAGCCAACGGGGAAACCCGCTGGTGGCGGTGCGGCGGGCAAGAGGTTGAAGACTGGGTCGGGAGCGGCAGGCACGTCCAAGGTCAAGCCACCACCCGTTGTGCAAATTATCGATGACGACGATGACGACGAGGATGAGGAACAAGATAATGAGGAGGAGTGGGATGAGAATGAGGATGAAGATGATGAGAAAGACTATGACGACAAGGAGGAAGACTACGAAGAGGAGGAGCAGGACGCTCGATGGGGTGGACGGGGCAGTGGAAGCAAAAAGCGGCCGAATGACTGGCATTACGCAGACAGACGCCGGCGGTTAGCAGCACGGAGAGGATCCTCGTATGGGGTAGCTGGTTTATTTAAGGGCGCAGCGAAATTGACAAGCAATTCTGTAGGAAAGGTAGCGGGGCTCTTCCAACCCAACAAATATGTGGGTCTGCGGGAAGTGTTGGGATTGTGGAAAGTCAAGCAAAAAATCGCTCTGCCAGGGGGCGAACCTGAACGATGCGAGGCCACCTTAGAAATCCGAAAAGATGGCTCAGTTGTCACTTTTTTTGAGGGACACGAGCTAGCTTCCGATTTTTTATTCAAAGAGAGACAGTGGCCTCGGGCTTGTATTATCGAGTTTGAGGCACGGGCATTCCAGGGTCCATATGACAGGGAGCCTCAGTTGAAATTTTACAAAGGGTACGTGCGACGGAGTCTGATGAACGCGGGAGTGGTGCGGTTGGAGGGGAAGATTTATGAGGTTCAGGGGACATTCTTCTGGCGGCAAAAGAAACAGGTGGGTAAATTTAGGGCCCTCAAGAGATGAGGGGGGGAAACAGACGAGAAAAAAGTCAAATGAACAAGTAGAAATTTAGAGGGAATAAAGTTGAATATCACCCGGAGGATTTGTCATTATAATTTTTTATTTAAACATTCCCGCTTTGTCTTTGGCATGTTTCTTGCCCACATACGCTCTCCTCTTCCCCTTTCTCTATATTCCTCCTACTTCACCTCCGCCACGACCCGAACCCCCCTTTCCTTCAACAGGCCTAAGAACTCTACTGCCTGCCCCTCAAAACCTATCACCGGAGAGCTCATCCCCGCCAACAACGTTAAGTCATCCATCCTCCCCTCGGGCCAGGCCGCAAGAAGGTCTCGCGTCGAAAAATTAACACAGTGAGACAAGGCTTGCCCACAAATCATAACCCGAGGCTCCGCGACTAACTCCCGCACCAACGCTTCGTTAACTTCTGTTTCCGCACAGCCAGGGACGGGAACTTCGGCTTTGAAAACGCTGTACATTTCGGTGCGGATGTTGGTGCCTTTCCAGTAGTAACGAATGGGCTTGCGGGTATGAGCGGACCAAGCGTGAATTGCTGGTGGGGGGTAAGAAAGGAAAAGATAAGCAAGAGACCGTAGAATTATATACAGCTAAGAATAGCAAGCCGTAGGAGACAGGTGGGCGCGGAAAAGTGCGTGTTAGGTCTCAAATCGGAGATGTTCTGCGCGCCAACCATTGTTTGCATCATTCAACGCTTTTATGACCCTTGTAACACGGCCATGCACGCACGTACCAGCCAAGACAGGAGGTACCACACAATGACCCGGACTGCCAATCAAGCAATGCTCGGGCCAAACAATGTGCTGAAACTTGCCCGAAGACGTCTCCAATTGCAGGGTGTAATCTTCCGCATACGCCTTCAGGGTCTCGTCTGCAGCCATCCACTTCCCAGCCACGACGTCGGTGTGCAAGATAGGCGTGAAAGGCGCCGGAGATGCCCCATTTGCATCTTTCCAGAATAAAGGGTGACTGATGTGGACCCGCTGTTATGTTGAAGGACGGCTAGATCAGCACTCATCAAATCCATCAGAGCTCGGAGCTCCGTCTCCCACTTCCGACCCGAGCCCATCTGCTTACCTGATGGGAGTCCAACGTCACGTAGATATTGGTGATGTTATCTAAGTTCCCCTCCACAAAATTCTGAATGCGTTGCGCGTCATCATCGGCACCTGGCACTGCCAAAGAGCCACCCTGGTGGAAATCGGCCTGGAAAACGAAGGGAGGACAGCTGCTTTTTTAGTAAGGCGAGGAGATGGGAAGGTTGTGGTGGTCACTTATCACGCCCGATAACACACCTGTGGATCAATGATAAGCAATGCGAAGGGAGTGAAGCTGTCGCCGCCGTCCTCCATGCTGGGCTGCTGCGAGGGGATAGATAGTTCTGGAATTCTGACGCTGTTTTTGATTGATTGATTGATTGATCGACTCTATTATGAGTTCGATGTTGACTTTGGTAAGCATTTCAACATATCGAAATACTCAATGGATCATACGTATCCATAGACATGGCGGGATAATTTTTGTTGTGCTACCGCGGCGGCTTAACGGAAAACCTCCCCGACGAATCCCAGCCCAGCGCGCTGTGCGCTGTCAAAAAGGACGGCTATCTTAAGCCCAAGCGTGCATATGGTTCCTGCTTAGAAGATGTGTTTGGTAAACCTGAGTCAGAAGATTGGTCAGTGGGGCATCGAGTCCAAGTTACTCCTTCTTCCCTCCCTTCTCGTACAAATGACAGCCCCTAGCCCTCGTGTCTGCTCCATATGTCAACCGTCCATCCTGAGCTGAAAGAGCTGCTTGGTCAGACGCCATCAGAGCTAACGGACAAGCTAGAGGAGCAGACGCTGGTACTTCTTCAGGCCCTAATTCGCAACGCCTGTGTCAACCGCGGGGATGGGGAATGCCAGGAGATCAAAAACATCCAGACACTTGCTGCCTTCCTCGACAAATATGGCTTGCCATATCAAATTCATCATCCTTCCAACCGTCCCAACCGTCCCAGTCTCATAGCTGAGTATCGTGGAGATGGAGGCGAAGGGCCGCGTCTCATGCTTGGGCCTGCGCATGTCGATGTGGTGCCCGTGAATGAGGCAGCGTGGAAAGTGCCACCGTTCGAAGGGCGGGTTGTGAATGGGGAACTATGGGGCCGCGGAGCAATTGACATGTTAAACACCGTGGCAGCACAGGCTGTTGCATTTGCTTGCTTGGCCACTTCCCGTGTCCCGCTGCGTGGCACCCTCTTGTTTTGTGCCGTGTCGGATGAGGAGGCGGGAGGAGCTGATGGTGCAGCATTTTTAATGAAGGGTAAGAAAGAGGGGATTGGAGGAAGGGAGAAGCAGTTTGGGAATGCGCTTGCTGCCGGGCATTGAACTATTTCCTTCTCCTCCTAGCTCATTAGCCTAAACCCTCACTCCTATCGTCATACCAAAAAAATAAAATAGACCGCGTGCTCCGCGGCGTGTTCAAGTCTGACTATTGCATGACTGAGTTCGGCGGCGCTACGCTCATCGATCGAAACAGGCGGCCTACCACCACCTACTTCCACGTTAACGGCGAGAAAGGAATGACGTCCTTCGAGGTGCTTTGCAAGGGCACCCCCGGCCATGGCTCCCTCCCTCTAAACGGGGACAATGCATTGGTCAAAGCCGCAGGAGCAATCAAATGCCTGGCTGATTATTGGGCGCCCACCATAATCACACCGGAATGGCGCAATGTTATTTCTGCCTCCGATGCTCCGTGGATCGTTCGTGCTTGCTTGACAAGCACCTGGCTTGCTCGGCCTTTTATCCGCTTTTTGCTGTGGCTAAAGCACCCGCTCGGCCCGATCGCGCATGCCCTGACTCGCCTTACCATTAGCCCAAATCATCTGACGGGCACTCTTAAGAGTAATGTAGTTCCTGGCTCGGTAGCAATAGAGGTAGACGGACGGCTTATGCCTGGTCAGGATGAAGCGTATTTAGTCAAGCAGGTGGAGAGGGCGTTGGGCAAGCGGCGCATGGCTTCAGGGGAGTACGAGATCATTATTAAACATTTTTTTCCCGCCACCACGAGCACGATCGACACGCCTTTGTGGAGGGCAATGGAGAAGGCGGCGGGTGTACTTGTGCCTGGGGCGAAGTTTGTATGTGGCTTGCTGACGGGTGCGACGGACTCAAGGTTTTTCCGGCGGGATTGTGGAGCGGTTGCGTATGGGACGTCATTGTTTTGCCCAACCTTGACAATGGATAGATTGGTAGAGATGATTCATGGAAACAACGAGCGGATTCCAATTGAAAGTATTGGTATGTCGGTGCAGTATTTTGTGTTGACGAGTTTGTATATGCTTGGTGGGAGCGTGGAAGAAAGAGGAGAAGAAGAGGCCGCGAAAGACTGACAAAACGGAATACATAGGTTGATGGATAAAAATATCGAGAGAGCAGATAAATCAAGGAGATTGTGATGTATGTTGCTTGCTGGTCTTTTGGTAGTTGACGATCGCGGAGGGAAAGTACGGAGAGGCGAACAACTTCTCTGCGCAGAATCCAGAGGACTGCTCAAAAACATGCTGAGAAGCGACTTCATCACCACCTCTGGCGTGTGGAAGAAAGTCACACCGGGATGGAAATGTCTCCTAGGTATAGCCTTGTTCGGAAACTGTAAGAAAGGCGGAATTTGACAACAGCAAATACCAAATTCGACCCCGGGCAAAATGTTTATGTTGAGTAGGACGCACAAAATGTCGTGTCGGCTCTTCTTGTAAAATTTCGAGTCCATCTACATTGGGAACTGTTTCCAACTTGTCCATAATCGTGCCCCCGCTCCTCCTCACCCCCCTTCACCCCCCCGCAAATGTTTAAGAAGCTGGGGGTAATGAATAAGGTAGAGAAGAGAATAAAAGTGGCAGAAAGGATCAGAAATTAAAGTGAAGAAAGAACTCGACAAGGAAATGGAGTAATTGCAGCTTTTCAAAAGTCTGTGCTCTGGCTTATCCAAAATTGTCTTATCTTTTGCTTTTGTTATTATTCCTGTTTGCTGTTGATTGAAAATGAAGGAAGGGTACGGGAGGACATATCTGCAAAACATCTCGAGTGAAAATTCCTCGGTTACTTTGACAAGATCCGTCGGTGACAAAGAAAGGAGGGTGGAGAAATGGTGGTACATATACATAGAACGCCTTACTACGTTCAACATGATGAAGTAAACCTGGGTTAGTTTCTAAAAGGGGCTCCACGACTTTCCGTCTTGGCCTGAGCCCCCAACGTCTCCCGCTGTTCCGGGCCCTGCTTCTCTAGCTTTCTCTTGTTAAAAGTCAATTTCTAATATTTCGTGGTTCGCCGGCGTATCTCATTTTCCCTGGCTTCTTGCTCTCTAAACGTTTGGATATGAAAATATGAGAAATACACTACAGATGATCAGTCAGTGCCCTACGAGAAAAAGGATGGGAGCTTTATGTGGAGATTAAAAAACCCTAAGCGTATGCGACTCTAATAATCCTTACTCTGCCGGTTGTCGACTTTAATTTCTTGGGCATCCGTTATCCCTTCCTCTTTATCACCATTTATGATAGGATGGCCGAATGCAAAGTCTGCCACAACACATACAGCGCAAATACATACATAATTATCATCAACGCCCGCATTTCCCGGAAAGTCAAGGAAGAGAACACGTTGGATACCAGGACAGCCACCGTGACCACAAGCGAGGCCATGCTCTGCAAGAGCTTCCCGCTGCTCGCTTCAGTCTTATCTCCTCCTCCTCTCTCCCCCGAGCCGCTCTCGCTGTCGTCTTCCTCATTTCCTTCTCTCACCTTCTCTCCCTCGTCCCTTTTTTGTTGGACCCGCTGCTCATAGCCAGCCCACGCCCGCTGCAGCGCTTTGAGCACGGCTACATATGCCTTCAGAGTAGGAGTTAAAATGATTAGAACGACACGGAAGAAATGGTAAATGAAAGTCATGTACCTATCCCGAGTTTTGCGTTGATTCGGGTCCCCCAATCCCTGGGAGTGATGCTCCTTGATAACATGATCGTAGTTCTCCTCCATCATGTCCAATACTCGACTGTGCTCCAAAGTTAGAATACTCGGTCTCGCTTTGCTCGCTAACCGCTGCCTCAACCCCCCGTCGAGCAACAACCTCCGAGTCAACGAATGATAACCATCCGCGTCCGCCTGGTGGACCACAAAACCATTAATCCCATGATAAACCAGATGCCCCGAACAGCCCGCCGACGCAATACAAGGCACTCCACTTGCTAATGCCTCCAAGGTGACATTCCCAAACGTCTCAACCTCGCTCGGGAACAAGAAGACGTCCACGCTCGCATAAACCTCCGCCAACGCCGGCCCACTCAACCACCCCAAGCACTCCGTCCTCGGCAACTTCTTCATCTCTTCTTCATAGCTACCCGTCCCCACCACCAGTGCCCGAAACTTTAACCCCTCCCTCTCAAGCCTCCTAATCACCTCCGCCCATATATCAGGACTCTTTTCCTTTACCAGCCGCCCCACCCACAGAATCACTACTTCATCATCCGCAATGCCCTTGGCCCGTCTTAAAACTAACGAGCGATTCGACGGCGCGAACAGATTTAAATTTACCCCTCTCCCCCATATCCCCACCCGGTGCTTCGGAAAGCCATTACCCAAAAGCTTCGTACGAATAAAAGGGGTGGGGACATATATAGGCATGTTCACATAAAAACTCCTTATATACTTCTCAACCACGCCTTTCATGACATTCAGATGGTAGAATTTCAAATAATCGGAGTAATTACTGTGCCACGTCCCCATCACTGGGATCCCCTCCGCCTTCGCCCACCGCAGGGCGTCCAGCGCCAAGAAATCCGGCACCGTAAAATGGATCAGACTCGGCTCGAATTGTTTGATTTGGGCTTTGACTTCCTCCGTCAGCTTGACCCCTAAGGAGTAACCGAAGTTGTCGTCCGCGTTGACGATGGGAAGCGGGATAGCAGGCACGGTGAAGACGTCGGGCTCGCTCCAGCCCTCGGGCCCGCACGAGACAACGCGGGTGGCGATGCCCTTGGAGCGGAGGTGGGCACGGAGCTTGCGGATTGTCAAGCTGACGCCGTCGCACACGTAGTAGGCAGCAGTGAAAATGACCACGCGTTCGCTGAAACGAAGGTAGCAAGGGAGGAAAGAATTGGTATTCCAAAAATTGGTATTCGGCAATGATGTAGTCACTATGTGAGAAATGAAAGGAAAGCAACCATACCTCAAGGAAATTTACTTACCACGGTTGAAATGCGACGTTGCCCATCTCGGGATCCTTGGAAAACTGGTGGTACTGGCTGGCGCCACTTTGTTTTCGCATGGGGAGGCCCGCCGCCACTTCCAGGGCCATATGCGGGGTGGAAAATGGGACAGCAGCGGCTGGTGGGACTATGACCTATATGAGGGAGTATTTGAAAGGAAAGAGCAGGTTCGATACATGAGACATTGGAATAAGCGGGGCTGCATGTACCCACGTACCATTTTACTGCTGCTGCTCAGGCTGCTTTGTGAGGAATGGAGGACGCTGCTGCTGAAGTCTGGTATCACAGGCGGACAAAAGGCGGCAGCCGGGGGCGGCAATGGGTAGGAGGATGCGGGGAGATCCTCGCGAAGGCTACTGCGGCACGTCATAGCGTGCGCGTGGGAGGAAATCTAATGTATGAATGCGTGCTGGGTGATGTCGTTGCTTGGGCGGGTGCTGGTGAGTGGGATGGTGAAAAAGAAGAGGCCAAATGTGGACGCGCCGTGTGTTGATTATCTCGCTTTGGCCATGGTCCCGCTCTAGCGACTCTCTTCCTCGGAGCTTGCTATTTACCCCTGTGTTATTGAATGGTATGGTATGTGGGATGTGATGGCGTGCATCTCCAGTAATAATAGAATATTGTGCATCTGCTCTGGACAGGGCAAGTAAGGCAAGAGCTACGTCGCTCGTCTGAAGGGTGTGTCCGGACGGAAAGGCGTTACCAGTTCAGATATGGAAAAGTTGCCTGGGTGCATTGCCTGCGTTGTGGAGGGCTCTTGGGGGAATTTCGTGTATCTCTGCATTAAAACCTCAAAGCTTGTCGTCCCGAGAGCAGTGCTATTTTCCCTCGTACCCGACGATTTTGAATTACCCGCGTCGTGCACGGAACGATCATGATGACATCTCAAATTCGCGGCCTTCGCGCTCGCTGACTCCATCATCGCCAACCGTTGCCCTGATACCACTTGTTCACAACGCATACAGAGCGTTGTAACGAGCTTGGTTGGGTCGGGCTTGCTGCAGGCAAAAAAGGCAAGGGCTTCACTTGGGGCTTTGTGCATCTCGCGCCAAAATCATGGCATGCTTCTCTATTCAGTACCTGCAGTGCAGATTCTGCACGCACGTCAAACTCTCAAGCCTTTCTTCAAAACAAACATAATAGTGTAGATAGTACACATACGGCCATTTAATCCTGCTGGCACGTTAAGCCAAGCGGGTCTTTAACGCATGCCCCACCCTATACCTGCTGCTAAAACAACGCAGGTCGCCCTTACTCAGGACAGTCCGAGAATGCTCACGCAAATTGGGGAGGGCAAAAAAGCCAAAAAAGTCCTGGTCATCGTAACAGGCGGGACGCTAATCATGAAGCCCAGCGGCACAGGAGGTACCTTGGATGTTTGCCCGGGATTTCTCTCGGAGCTCTTGGCTTTGCCGGAATGGCGGCATGAGAATCTACCCGATATAGACGTTTTGGAATGGGATCACCTCACCGATAGTGCCTGTATGGGGCCGGAGCATTGGATCAAGATTGCGGAGGAAATTGAGAGTGCCTATTTTCGGTACGAAGGCTTCGTAGTCGTGCACGGTACAGACACACTTGCTTACTCGGCGAGTGCGTTGGCCTTCATGTTTGAGAACCTTGGAAAGCCAGTCGTGTTCACCGGGAGTCAAATTCCGCTGGCTGAGGTGTACTCAGACGCGCGAAACAATCTTGTGAGCTCGCTGCTCTTTGCATGCCGACAAGATTTTCAGGAAGTGTGCATTGTTTTCGGTTCCCGGCTGTTACGGGGCTGTCGGACCACCAAGGTTCACTCTTTTGACTTGCAAGCCTTTGCCTCGCCCAACTTTCCCCCCTTGGCCACCCTCGGCGTCAACTTGGAGTTTGCGTCAAATATTTCGCTTCCACCACCGCGCAAGCCATTGCGGGTACACAAAGATATGGATGCCAATTTGGTCGTTGTGCGGCTCGTGCCGGGCTTTGAGGACGACGCGTTATTTGCCATGATCAACCACAGCCGGCACTTGCATGGGATTATTCTGCTTTTATACGGTACGCAGGAAGGAAAGTTTTCAGCCATATGACGTTTGAATTGGAGGACGAGCCGTCATAAGTATAATAATTTGTTTTTTCCACCTCCTGTTCGCTCGAGCTCCTTGCGCCGTCCGTCTCACCCTCCTCCGATTCGTTGCCCTAGGTACGGGCAACGGCGACACATCCAGTCGCTCGGGTTTGCTGGAGGCTGTTACGCTTGCCGCGCAAAAGGGTATACTTGTGGTCGTCCTAACTCAATGCTTCCAAGGTGGAGTCTTGCTTGACAAGTACAGTGTGGGGGTGGCTTTGTGCGCCGCTGGGGTTGTCAGTGGTACGTTGGGATTGAGGGGAAGGAGGAAGGGACTTAAGCTCCATGCTTCTCTGATTGTCTTCTACCGTACTCAATAGTTCCTCCCTTCCCTTCCCCCATCAGGCCATGACATGACAGTCGAGGCCTGCGTCACGAAGATTTCTTATCTCTTTTCTCGGACGGGCGGGGACATCGATAAGGTGAAGAGCCTGCTTAGTGTCGACTTGCGCGGTGAGCTTTCGAATGATTCCCGTTATCGCAGTGCCATCAAGGATGTGGTCAAGGATGTGGTACCGCTGGCCAAGCTGTAAAGCAAAAAGTAATATCATGACATACATGCTTTTCGTGTAGTTGTGGTTATCTCATGTCCATGCCGTTCAGCCCCCAAAAATCATAGTGTCTGGGGACGGAGGAAAGTCAATGGGTGCAAATCGAGGGATTCTCAGATACGAAAAATCTTGGGATATTTTTGTACATCAGGGTAACTGAGATGAGAGTTTATGTCTGTGTACATTATTATTCCTCTGTATGATGAAAGTAAACAAGCAGAGTACGCGTGCACATCATCTATTTTTCTTTTTGTCATCGACTCACACGTATTATTACAGCTGACAGATACAAAGTTGCCGAGTGATCCCCCTCACTCTTATCCCCTGTGATCCCGTTTCTAACTCTTCTATACATTTTTGCGAGCTTCTTTCGCTGTCCCCCCCCTCCACGAATTGCTCAAACGACGAAAATATTCTTCACATCCGATGGCGCAAACGAATCGCCCGTTCGAGGACAAGTCACCCACACCGCCCCTGACCCATCGACGGACAATAAATTCTCACTGATGGCCCGCTGAGAATACACACGGCCGTTCGGCAATACCATGGGCGGGTTCCCTCCATCCATTGCTTCCCCAGTGCACCGACACGTCAAATACGAATTCCCAAAATGCGCCAACGGCAAACCCACTGCCAGAGCGCGGCCGGTTGGAGAGCACACAGGACAGTCTTGGTTATAGTGCCCTTCATCCTCCGCCACCATCCCTATCTCTTGACCATCGTCTTCCTCCTTCGCTTTAGCCATTTCTCCCGGAGCCCCAAGACGACACAGAGGGGTCTTGAGGGCCGTCAAGCCCGCTTGAAGGCAGACCTCGAGCGTGGAATAGTCCTGGGTCATCCCATAACACCGCCGCGCCGCCGCCGCAAACGAATCCCCCAATTCACGCAAGCGTTCCACAGCGAAAAGCCGCTGATACTCAGGCACGGTACAAGCCTCCGGGTCGGCAAGCGCAAGGGTGGCCATGGCCTGCTGGACCTCCCAAAGCTGCTCAATTGACAGACCGGGAGTATTCGTAGCTCCACCCGCACCACCAACGGCAGCAGCAGCACTGCTGGCTGTCGGATCAAGATGCTCGCTCGCATATTCTAGTGCCTGAATCCGGTGTCCCTTTCGCACCAGCTCCAAGAATTGTTGCTTGTGCAGTTGAAATTCGAGGGGGCAATTCAATCGCCGTAACTTGGAGGCGTGGTCCGCGCACCACGCCAACGCACCCATGCAATCCCGCTTTTCGACTAGTTGTCGTTCCACTGCGCGACATTTAATGAAGATGTCCAGGTCGAACAACTTGCCTACTCCTCCTGCTCCTGCTCCTTGTGTACTGGCTCCTTCTTTCTCCAGCAGGCTTAGGCTCTCAAGGTAGCCCTGCCGCAGTAAATACTCGCCTACCAAACGCTCTAACTGTAATTTTCTTCTCAGCGTCAGTCCATGTCTTGAAGGATATTGTGGGGGCCCAATTGATGATGAAGGGGAAGCCTCTTCGTCTTTCTGTGCAGTTGCCAAGGTCTGGAGCTTCCGTTGGCATCGCTCTAATAAGTCCTTCTCCTGCGCGTCCGCCGCCACCAAAGCCTCTCGCAGGTGGAGTAACCGCACCCGCAGTGCATCTGTCGTGGAGTCGGGATTGTCCTGTTTCTTGAGGAGTGTCACAATCTGCCCAAGCTCGCGCATCACCTAGGGTGGGTTGTATGGGGATGAGGATCTTTCGTTGGACGGAGGACGGGCAACGGCATCCCGCCTTTTACAAATAAATCAGCCATCTCAATTGATACCTGCTTGCGGACCCGCTGGAAGTGGGAGCTAAGGGCTTCGCAGGAGATTCTGACAAGCGTGTATTCCAGATGAAACATGGTCTGGGCTGCTGATTATGGAGGTGCTCTCCAGGGTAAATAGAACCAAGAAAGCCGATCAATTTTGCGCCGCCGGGCCAATTATGTGTGTCCTATGACGCGAAGGAAACTGTGCGTGGGGCTGTGGGTGCTTTAGTGCAGGATGTGGAGCGTGGAGTATCCAAGCAACAAGTCGCGAAGACGCGAAAAGAAGGCGGCCATCTCAGAGGCTCGCTTGCCTCCCTTGCTTTGGCTTGATTCCCACATAATACGCGCACACATGCTTCGCAAGCAAGACCATCGCTTACACCTCTCCAGTCAATTTGTTCCTCCTTATTAATGGCGCGCCTACCTTTCTTTCACTTACCCTTACGCGCGATACAAACCATAGGCACCAGAAATTGCGCATGCGAAGGCATGAAATCTGAGCCGATGATGAACTAAGTTAGCAAGTGGATGTGGATAGACAAGCCTCCGTTGTCTACGACACACCAGATAAATGGGACGCAGCCAGCTTCAATACAACCGGCGCGCTCGGGGCCGGGGCCGGGCCGGGGGCCGTGGCCCTGCAGGGGGTCCCTCAGGGCGTGGGGGAGGGGGAGGAGGTCGAGTCGCGTCTGCCAAGGCAAGTCAAAAAGGTATGAAGAAAAGACACCCACGAGTGGCCATTTGTGCTATTTGTTTGGGTTTGTCAGAAAACCCATTGTACATCTCCTCAGTGAAGTAAAGACAGGGAAGAGAGTAGTTTAAGTCAGGAAAGAGCATCGACATACAAACAGTAGTCTTTTCGGAACGTGGACAGATAATAATCCCAAACCTTAAGTATTGACACGTCGTTTCCATCGTTGTTCTTTGTAAATTAGCGGCTCTGCGGCAGCTTCCGTCGAATCAAGATCGTTTCCGACAAGGCGACGGTGGTGGGAGCCTCGGTGGAGAAGGGAGACTTTTATCGGATAGTGAAGGCGGAGATGACTTAAGGGTTTATGCATGGGGGTGAGTGACACCAAAAAAGTCCGATGTGTGATGATGTGATGCATTGTACATTTATCGGTTTTCATCATCTGGTTTTCCCCTCCTTGAATTGCACAAGCCTCACGCTTTAACCTGTAGTGGTAGTTGAAACATCGCACCGCCGTTTGATTCTCTCTCTTATCTATCCGACTGTAGCACGGATTCGCAATTTGGTCATCACCACGTCCTGGCCGAGGAGGCTGCTGACGAGGAGGCACCAGCGGACCTGCCTTCCTTGGGCCTGGTAAGAAATAACATGTACATAAACTTGTTTGATTGCTTTTGCGTTTACTTCGACTGTCAACACCCGTACAGTTTTTTTAAAGCATCTTCATTTGTACTTTTCCCATCACTTAGGATGTAAGGGCATTAGCGGAAGGGCTGATATGCTTGCCTGCGCATGTCCGCCTCGGGGGTGTGGACCCGGCCTTGACGGTAGGAAGGGTTGGGCAGGGAAGAAGAGAGCAGTCGGCACGAACCCGCAATCCATCCGTCCTTTTTATGTTTGCTTTTGCCATTGTTATTTGCTCTTGTTCTTTTTCCTTGTGTCGAAACAGGAGGGGTTGATGTTCCGGCAGGGATACCCGCCACCGAACGAGGGCCAAACCCCAGCACCACCACCCAAGCTATTAGCTGAGCTCGTCGGCAGTCTGACAAGCGCAAACACGGACAAGCACATCGTGAACGACACCACAATATCCACCGCTCCGCCTTTGCCCTCCTTGGAGCCACCGCTCGAGGCGCTTTTGGGTCTCGAGTTGTCGTCGTCCACTATCGAAGAGGAAAAGAAAACGGGGGGGGCAGTAAAGGCAGCTGCAACGCCCTCATCTAGTTCATCTGCGCTTCTTACATCCGATCTGGACGATCTCTTAAACATAAGCTTAAAATCACGGAAAAGCGTTGGAGATGGGATTAGTGGTGGTGACGGAAAAAAGGCGCCCAGCAACGAGGAAGAAGTCGACGGTCCAATTTCCTCTGCTGCTTTTTCAAGCAAGGCAAAGAAGTTGTCCGCGCTGGATGCGGGCGATTATTAAAAGATAAAAGAAATAATCACAGAATGTATCAAAAACTCCATGTTCTCGAATGCTCCACGACACATTGTGTCCCCAAAAGGACATGGGCCGCGGAGTCTCAACGTGCCGTCTGGACCTCAACCAACGCTTGGCGGAGCCACACCATGACTTATTATGTCTCACAATTATTCTCGTGCACAAGCCATTCTACAAAACCTCTCCATGCGGGCCCTGGCTTGTGCGGGGAGGGGCATCAGGCGTGCAATCAAGAGGGGGGGGAGGGAGGGAGCACGGCGGGGTTTGATTCATGATGATGTGAGCGAAGAACGCCTTGACAACCCTCCACTGTATCCCCAGACACACCATACAGCGCCATGGCTCGCAACGACTACGAGTCCATCAATGACACGCGCGGGGCCGTGTGGGGCATTGAAGCCGGCGCGTCGGAGAACAAGGACCTCTACCAGGCGGACTCCGAAAATCCTTTTGGAAGGAATGATGTCCTCATTCACCGCAGTGCTTCGTTCCTTGCGCAATCCGATCCCTCACGCCGACATTTCCAGTTGTGGATCTTGGGCCCCGCCGTCACGTTGCTGGTGGTGATTGCCGTAGCGGTGGCCGTGATCTCGCAGAGTGCCGTTCCTTTGCCTGCTTCCGCGGGTAGCAGCCCCGTAATGCCCACCCTAGGCGCGGAGGGTCCTTCCTCTGGTGGCCGCATCAGCGGCATGCTTCCTTCGACTTATGCCATGGTGGACAGCAGCGGGGACACGCGCCGGGAAGGTGCTGCGGACTCCATCAACCCCACCACGACGCCGGCGCAAAAACCGGGATCCAAGATGAATACCACGACCGTGCTTTCCTGCCTTGAGGACAAATGCAAGCCCTTCGTTAACCAGCTTGGGAAAAGCTGGGATGAATTAGCCAATATCAACCTCTTGCGCTGCTTGGTTTCTTCTGCGTTTAATAAAACGGAGGCCGGTGGGTGCTTTGATAACGCGAGGCCTTCGGATCTGAGGGATGATTTGGTGGCGTGCGCAGGATGCAACAAATGCATCAAGCTCAAGGACCAGGCCGGTGTTGACAAGGCTTGTGCCAAGTACAACGCGTGGGCGGCCAAGCAGAAAGCTGATGCAGCTGCCCCTACCTTGCAGGCTGCCGTAGAGGAGGAGAGGGTAGAGGACAACCTAGTGCTGCTACAGCAGAGTCCTACTGCCGACTCTCTGGCTTCCAACTTGCCCGCGAGTTTGAGGGAAAAATTCTGTAGCCAGTACTGGTGTCCTTGAAAGGGAAGGAGGAAAGATGATAAAAATGTGGATGTGGTATATTGAGGAGAAATCAAGATGAAACAAGCAAGTAGTCAAACAGCGAGTGTGCCGAGACCCAGAGATCTGGCACGTCTCCCTCCTCCCTGGCCTGTGAGTATGTGAAGAATGTAGTCGGAAGTGGAAGTGAGAAAAAGAGAAGCGGAAGTGTACACAAGGACAGATATCAGGAATAGGAAGCCAAGGTAGGGACGGAGTGGGAAGAAATGTCGGAGAAAGAGAAGAAGCGTGGTGTGTGTGAGAAGAGCGACGAGCTGCCACCATCCGGCTTCTTTGTTGTATTCTTCCCTGGTAAACAATAATGACGAAAAGAAAGGGTGTGGGTTAAGGAGACTGAAAATGTTTGCCTGCATGCGTGCGTAATACAATCAAAGAGAGGTCCAGATAGGACAGGGGAAGGGTTTTGAGTGAAGTCAAACAAAAGAGGGAATGACAGCAAAGGGGGTATTTAATAATTAATGAATCTGAATAACACGACAAAAAGCAAGAGATGCATGGCGACGTGCGCAATATACACGTTTGGATTCGTTCAAAAAATTGTTCCCAGTCAATTTTACAAAAAAGACCATCACTTTTTTTTCTTCCTCTTCATTTTTATCCTGTTCCTGCCATTCCTCAATCACTACTCATCGTCTACTCGGACTCCCTCCCCCGGGCAAGGGCGAGGCAGGCCGTGACACGGGATAGTGCCGTCCTGACGCCCCCTCTTCCTCCAGCTCCCATTCTAGATCTTCACGCACATCACTAAATAGATTGCGGACCCAGGGAGAAATCATTCCATGCGTCCTAAAATCTGCCCTCATACTAATGTAAAGAAATAGCTCATTCCGATCCTGTGTTGACAAGAAACCTTCACTCATGAGCAAGGCCAGATTGAATGGAGGGACAATAAACAAACCCACCACCTCTTTCAAATCATCAAATGCAGCCTTAATATCCCTGAAATTATCCACCAACGCCGCACGAGGCAGATTGGTAGGGGCACCAGTACTCCCCATGCTGCTGTTGGCTCCGCCTTTGTTGTTGATGTGACCGCATCCGATAGCGTTAGTGGTAGCAGGGCTGTAAAGAGATAGGAAGCATTCAAAGATGATCTCGCAGTCTTGCATGAGAATGAGGGCACCAGAGGTATTGATTCGGAGGTGCTTCATGCGAGCCATGAGAAAGGCTTGGACCCTCAAAGCTAAAGCGGCTACGATGATACGCACGTCATTCGGTGGCAGACTCCGACGCAACAGCTCGATGTGACGATGCAAGCAATCACTTAAGGTTAAACACGCCCGGGTGGCCTCGAGCTCCGTCAAGGTATTGTCCTTGGGCAAATAATCACTTTTCCTCAACAACTCACGATGAATTTGTTCAGCTGTACGCATGATCGCACCGAGGCAACATTCGACGGTCTTGGCCCCCGCTCGCTCAACACTTGCGAGGAACTTGCGGCAGCTATCCAACAGCACCGTTTGGGTCGTTGTCTTGCTTTGGACTTCTGGTAAGACCGCGTTTTGAAAGAATTCCTTGTAGCTATTGATCCAGGTGTGGACGGAGGCGAGTGCCTCGTAGAAGGCCGGAGAAGGAGCGCCGCTGGAGGGGAGCTGGACGAGGTTGCTGGCAGCGGAAAGAGAGGGAAGGAGGACGCTACTGGCGAGAAATTTGTGCACAACGGAGAGCATCTACGTGCGTGGAGTTGGGAAGGAAGGGATGGGAGTGAGGTGATCCGGCGTGTTCAGCCCCTCGGCACAAGGAGGCCAAAACCTTGTTGTACGTACCACCAGGACATTATCCGCCCGCTCATCCTCCTTCCGGAATATCTTCGCGTTCCGGCTCAATGCGTCCCGGCAAGAATCTAAAAATGACGCCAACACCTCCTTCCTCAACCAATGCTGCAACATTATCTCATAGCTCTCCACCCTCTCAAATCGCACAGCCGGCAACAAGTCCTCACTTTCGCCTCCAAACCCCATTTCTATCATCTTCTTCTTACTTTTCCCCGCCCTGCACCCTCTCTCCCGTCCGCCCTCGTTTCCATCAGTGAGCCCAATATCAGGTCCGACCGCCGCAGCCAAGCAATCTACCAACCGCATCCGCAACAGCGAAACCTCCTTCTCCAAATAAGACTCACGTTGCCCCACGAACAACTCGGCAAATTGAATCTTCACGTACGAAGACAACGCTTCCTGCGACGGGCTTGTCAAGACCCTTGCCCTTCTTCCTTTTCGCCCTCCTCCAGCACTTCTGGCACCAACTGGTGCTCCTCTTGCTGTGTCGCCCCCTCCTCCTCCCCCCTCCAGCTCCTGATGGGCAGTTCGACGCCCATTATTCCATCCTAACCACCTCATATCGCCATCCTCACTATCATCCTCAGGAACAGTACCACTAAGCCCCCCCTGCAACTGCCGCCACTTCCTATCTTCCAAATAATGCCTCTCCGCCTCCACACAGTGCTCAATCAAATCAGCCGCCAATGCATTCGTCTTATCATGCACTATTAGCAGCATGTCCAACGAATCCGACACTGAAATACCATTAAAGCCTCCCCCGTCCTGCTGCTGTTGCTGCTGCTGCTGATGATGATGATGAAGATGATGATGAGGACCTCTGACACCAGGCGAAAGCGGCAGTTCCTTCACGCTGCTGCCTTCGGAGGCCATTTGGTCGTCCTTCAAGACCTCGGCCACTCGGACCTGGATTCCAAAAGCAGGGTCATTCACCATCCGGTCAATCAGCATTCGCGTGACCTTCAGGGAAGCTGACGGCGGAAACACTTGACGAATAAGCGTAAAAGCTCTCCGGCATAAGGCGCTAATCAGCCCGAAAAACTCGCTAAGGGCATCACGCATCTCCTTCGCGTCGTCATTTCCCCCCTGTCGGCGGGCCGCCACAGCTTGCACTTGCTTGGCGAGAATGGTGTAGATGTATGTATTGTAAAGTTTGACTGGATCTCCAAATTTCAGCAACGAAACCGCGCAATCTCGCATGGTCTCTATGTCTACGTCGGAAGACTGCTGGTGCTGCTGCTGCTGGGGCGGCTGTTGGTACTGCTGCTGATACTGATGCTGCTGTCCGCCTTCCCCCATGGCGGCGGCCTCGAACATGCCCAGCAATAGGCTCTCCAGCCGTTCACCAAATACACGGATGCAACATACTGCGTTCTCCAAATGGGGTGCATTCAGATCTTCGCAAATCACGTTCAAATCGCTCAAAATCCTAGCAGCTGTTTGGTAATTATCACCGTCCACCAAAGGCGCCAACACCTCGTTCGACAGCATTTCAATCCGCTCGCTCTCTGCATCCTTGAGCATAGCTTCGTAATTTAGTGTATCAAACGCCAAAAAGTACTCCAACAAACGCTGGGCATGCTCCGCTTTCTGTCGTTGGGACTCAGTCTGGGAGAGTGATTGTCCAATACGGACCGCCGTCAAGCCAACCTTGCGAAAGTGTGATTCAATGTCATCGATGCTAACGTATACTTCCTGCAGAGCCCGGTGATGCCGATCCAGTTCCTTTTGTCTCTGCAGGGCTGAGTACCGTCCTTCTTCTTGCATGGCCCCAATCCGCTCGTCGGTTTCCTTGCCCAGGAGGCCTATGCGTTCGAGCGTGACGGTGAACAACTTGTCTAACGCCACGGGATCAAATCCAAGATCGTCTTCCATTGGCCGGTCCCCGGGCTTGCTGGCATTTAATCCCCCCGTGAGCCGTTCGATAAAGGCATTGACGTGATAGGCCTCAGGGGCATTGCCCAATAGCAACGAACGCAAGTCATCTACTTCGGGTGCTGCAGGGAAGCAGGACGAGGGTACCGGCACATTTATATAAGACGCCAGTGGTGGGTGGGACATGCTGCTGGACGAGAAGGCTGTTGTAGAGCTCGACTGTCGTGTTATGTGTTATGTTATGTTGGGTGTTGGGGTAGGGGAGTGAGGAAGACGACATGGGCTGATCGGCGATCAGACCAGACCGGGCGCGTCGGAGGCTTTGCCCATGGCGCAGAAGCAGGAGCAGTGCTTGTAGATAATTAACGCATTTTTCCTGAATAGTTTGCCTTCAATGCGTTTTTGGTTCTCATTCATGACTCTGCGTATGTATTTCGGGGAAGCAACTTACCGTTCGTGCCACCCCGCCGAGAAGTTCAAGCCCTGAATCATCGCATCAAATGATGAGATAATTTTCAACACATTATCAGAGCACCCGGCACACGAGAAGCCTCAGCACCCATACTACGCATCCTAAAGTTCATCCACCCTCATTCCCCATACTCCATTAGGAATAAAGTTCTGCGAGAGTCCCTTCCGGCGGCAGTGCAAGTCTTGACGCATCGATCTACCAGTCCTCCCAAGGTGTGGAGCCTGCAGCACAAGCATCAAGGGCTAGTAGCACAGCGATCCAGTGCTATACACGACGAATCCGGTGTATTCGAACCATGCAGCTCGCGCGATTCCTGCTGGTGGCCTCGACAGCCCTCCTCTTGGGCCTGCTTTCCCATGCGGAGGGACATATCTCAGAGCGAGTCCGCGAGATCGTCCAGGGGATGACTTTGAAGGACAAGGCCGGCCAAATGGTATGTAGATATTGCCCTTTATTCTTCTGATCATGCACCCCATTTGGTGTGGAATTGGTGCATACTTCGTACCATGTCGCCGTGAATACTCTCCTTTGACTCCTCCGCAGTAAATACAATCTGGTGGGCTAATTATTCCATATTTCACGTCTGTTATCTTCTGTGACTCTGTTTTCCAGTCTCGTATGTCTATAACTCCAATTCGTATGCATATCTTCTATTCCCGTACCCTCTCCCTCCACCACCGTACCCGAACCGCACGCAGACTGAACTGGACCTTGCCATTGCCATGAATTGGGCGGACAAAACAGTAGACGAAGCCAAGCTTCGCACCTTCATTCGCGAGCACCGCCTGGGATCGTTTCTTAATTCGCCTTTGGCGGGTGATGGTCCCGGCGTTTGGACAGCAAAGGAATGGAGGCAAGCCATGTACACCATTCAGCATATCGCCAAGGAAGAAGGGGTCTTGCCTCTCATTCATGGGCTCGACTCAGTGCATGGCGCGAACTACGTGAAGAACGCCACGATTTTTCCACAGCAGCATGGTCTCGGTGCAACCTTTAACCCTGTGTATGCCTACGAGATGGGGCGTGTGACCGCCCGGGACACGATGGCGGCGGGCGTGCAGTGGATTTATGGCCCTATTCTTGACCTGGGCGTCAACAGCCGATGGTTCGTACATGCTGACAGCGGCACATTCAAGGGTTGGATGAATTTTTTGGTTTTATTCGGCCAATTTATTTCTTGTTTGTTTCATCCGTCCTGGGGCCACCCACAAAAGCCGAGAAGTCGCTCAAATTCCAAAAATTCGTCTTTCACATGCACGCCACAGGCCGCGTATGTACGAAACTTTCTCCGAGGACCCTCATGTAGTTTCAGTTATGGGCGTCGAGGTCATTAAGGGCATCCAAGGCTTTGAGCACGCCAACATGACATCAGCAGCTTGCATGAAGCATTTCATCGCCTACAGCGCCACTTCCACCGGCCAGGATCAAGCCCCTGTGCTGTTAGACCCGCGGGATGTAGCAAATTATTACCTGACCCCGTATCGAGCAGCCGTCAAGGCCGGCATTCGCACGGCTATGGAAAGTTATCAAGAAATCTCAGGTACTTGATTTTGCTTTTGCTGTTTCGCCCCTTTCTCCCCTCCAACTCAGTGTAGGTATTTCTTCGACTCCAACTAGGTAGAGATATTTCTTCGCCTTTTTCCTTATATTATCCCCGCACCCTCCTTTTTATCATACAAGGTATACGCAGCAATTTTGCTCAAGATCGCAGCACTAAGTCAATCGTCGTTGCCTCCCACCTCACTCAAAATTCCCTCCCTCCCTCCGTCCTTCCCTTCTCTCTCTATAGGCGTACCCGTTGTCTCCTCCCGCGAATATCTTAAGGACATGCTGCGGTACGAAATAGGTTTTCACGGTATGTTGGTAACTGATTATGGCGAGATTAATGCGCTGCATGGGGAGCATGCCGTTGTCGCCACGAATCGGGAGGCGGTAAAAATGGCGATGGAAGACACAAGTATTGATATGAGTATGACGGCGTGGGATTTGGATTTTGCTAGGGATTTGATTGACTTAGTCGAAAAGGGAGAGCTGCCCATGGCGAGGGTGGATGAGAGCGTGGAGCGAATCGTGCAGTTGAAGGAGGACTTGGGCCTGTTGGATCATCCGTACGAGCTGGTGGGTAACGAGAGTCCCTTAGACGCGAAGGTGGGTTCGATAGAGGATAAGCGCTTGGCGCTTGAAGCCATTCGGGAGTCGATTACGTTGTTGAAAAATGAGCACAATGTGTTGCCGTTGGACCCGAAGCGGGTTTACAACATTCTCGTCGTCGGTCCGACGGCTGATTCCCTTACTTGTCAAAGCGGGGGTTGGACGATGCACTGGCATGGCCCCATCGGCGACGACGAGTTTTCCTATGGCACCACTCTACTGGGCGCTTTGATGTCCATGGCCGCGACGGGCTCGACAGTTGATTATTTGCCAGGGGTGGATTTGGATGGGAAATTTGTCACTGACAAGAAGAAGCTCGCGGATCGGGCTAGGGATGCTGATCTTATTATCGCGGGGCTTGGGGAGGGGGCGTATGCGGAAGCTTCGGCTAACATTCTTGATTTGGTTTTGCCCGTCGGTCAAGAAGAGATGGTAGTGTGGTTGGCGCAGGCAAGCACGGCACCGATCATCACGGTGCTGTTCGAGGGACGCCCGCGTTTATTGGGCAGGATTCCTGCCTTGTCTGCCGCGGTGCTACATGCGTACTTACCTGGGCCTGATGGTGGGCTTGGAGTGGGGGAGATTCTTTTTGGATCCGTCACGCCCTCAGGTCGCATTCCATTTACTTATCCCAAGCATCAGAATGGTCCGATCTTGACATATTTTCACAAGCTGCGTCAGCGGGATTACAATGTCGAGTGGGAGTTCGGAACCGGGTTGAGCTACACGAGCTTCGCCTATGACATGCCCCGTATTACTTCAGGGCCAACCACGGACGAGTACAACCCCGTGGAAATTTCTGTCAGGGTCCGCAACACTGGCAAGCGTGCAGGGAAGCACACAGTGATGCTTTTCGGCGCTGATGTGGTCCGACGCATAACCCCCGAGGTGAAAATGCTCAAATCTTTTAATAAGACTCGTGACCTTCAGCCTGGTGAGACACAAACTGTGACGTTCACACTGGACCCGATGGAAGACCTTGCTTTTTACGGGGTGGAAAGGCACAAAGTTTTGGAGGAGGGTGATTGGTTGTTTGGGCTGGGGGAGAAGGTGGACTGTCGGAAGGATCCTAAAGCATGTCTAAAGTTGACGGTGAAATTGAGCTCGGGCTATGCGCCTGTCTGTCAGGCAGTGTGTACGGCCTGGGGTCGCGTACATCTTGCTTGTGCGCCTGTGTTAGGTAGCGAGAACAACAGGACAATCCCTGGTTCGAAGCAGATGGGGGAAGTTGTACCTAACTTGGGCGGGTCGCACCATGATTCGTGCATGGCTACGTGTGCACAGCAAGGGTTTTGGCGGTGGGATATGGCGGATTGTTTGCGGGATGTTGTGATGGAGCCTCGCATGCTCTGCCGGCAGGTGAAGAATGTGTGTGTTTATCCTTTTTAGATGTGAGTTTGGCAGGTACCGACAAAAACCAGTGGGAAAGTAGCCAGTAAAAGAGTAGATTTAGTAAGATAGGCAGGAATGTACGATAACTACAAGTGGTGTGCAAGGAAGCAAAATGTAATTGTGTGATTTTCTGTCAACAGAACAACCAAAAAGCACTGGGTATTGGAAGGCAGAGAGAAGAGACAATGTGGAAGAGGTAAGAACATATCGCTTACGCGAGGAGCAAGGAGGAGGAGTGCCAAGAAAGAGTACAGTCAGTCAGAATCAAGTGTGGCGTAGGTTGCACCCGTAACCATCGCCTGTGCAGCAAACTTGTGAACCGTTGATACAGTCAAGTTAATGCCTGGAGAGGTGCTTTTTAATGGGGGGGATAATAGTGTGTGCATCGCAAGTGTTACAGTGTCGGATTAAAATATCTTTCAAGTGGTGGGGAGAAATAAAAAGGAAACCAAGGAGACTTGTCGTGCCTTTAATTTTATTTATTCTTGCCCGTGGCGCGGAAAAGTTAAGAGGGAGGTCACACTTGTGGACTCATTTGTCCTTTTTGTGAGGGGAAGGTGTCGAGTCTCAGTAGCCTGAACTTGCAGTTCTGAGCAATCTCGTTTTTCAACCAAGCAAAATGATGGTGTGCCGGTTGCTAGCGGCTACCGCGTGGGCTTCATGTGTAAAGCAATGAGGATCCTCGGATTCGGAATTTCAGGGCCCCGGCGCCGTTCGGGGCCGTTGGAGAACTGAGCCCCGCTGCATGACCACCTGCCCATAATCTCTTCTTAAGCTCCACCGACCTCTCGCACCCGCGTTCCTCCCCCTCTACCGAACCTACAGGTCCAAACTGCCCCCACCTGCATCATGGCAAGGCGGCCCTGGCAGAGCCTGTCGCTTGGGAGAGACCAACGACTCGGAGCGGGTGAAGAGCAAGACTAGCACACGACAGGTGGGCCAAGCAAAGCGATTCTTCCACTGCGTAACAGCTTGCAGGCGGTGGCTGATCCTTTACGTCTAGCTATCCTCAGATAAGCTCACATTCACCAAGGGAGTCTATCACTGCTTCACTGCTGGCGTTGGGAGGATTCGAGAGAGGGAGGGCAAGAATCGACGGCATTACTGCATCGCTACATTACATGTAATAGGCATGTCAGTCCTTTCTGTTGAGCTCCTGGTCCCTATTGTCATTTGCTTTTTGTTGTTGGTGGCGGCAAATCTTTTGCAACGGCGCATCCGAGCCGAGTCGCATCCCTGGCATCCATGGCTTCGGTATGTCCGTATCTCCAAGTACGTCCTGTCCTGGTATATCATCAGCATCAGTTTCACTCTTTGCAACAAGTGGGTGCTGCGGTACTGGCATGGGGACGGGTTTCCCTTCCCCATATTTGTCACGGCCATGCATATGACAATCAAATTTTGCCTGACGCGCGTCATCAACCGTTGCTGCATCAGGCCTGAACGCCGCGTCCGGCCCTTGCCCTTGTGGACATCCCTGCGAGGCCCAATACCGATCGGGGTGCTTACGGGCGTGGACGTGGTGTTAAGTAATTTGAGCTTCATGTTTATCAGTGTCACGTTTTACACCATCCTCAAGTCCGGTGCCTTGATTTGGATTCTGATCTGGGCCGTGATCATGCGCCTCGAGCCCTTGACGATGGAGATTGTGGCCATATGCGTCTTGGTCAGCATGGGCGTGAGCCTGGCTAGCTACGGGGAAGCATCATTTAGCCTCGTGGGTTTCATACTCGTGACGGCTGCTTGTGCGTCTTCAGGCCTACGCTGGGCATTGACACAAGTCATGTTGGAAGGCAAAGGAGGGCTCGGCAGCGACCGACAGGAGGTCTTGCACAGGTCGACATTGATCAATCAATTGGGGGAGGGTGAGTGGGACGTGGACGAGGAAGAGGACGAATTCCGTGGCAATGATGGCCACAACGGGTTGCAAGGCAATGGTGGAGGCAGCAGTCGTGGTGAGGTTCGCGGGAGCGACCACCAGCCGGAGCAGCATCGTCGTCGACAGAGCACGGCCCACCACCACCCTAGTGATCAGGATGGTGGCTCGGCGACAATAGATGCGAGCCTGCTTCCGCCTATGCCCGCACCCTCGGTACACCATCCGCGGGCCTTTGAAATTTTGTACCACGTCTCCCCGGCCAGTGCACTGAGTTGTGTTACTGTCTTCTTGATGGTGGAGCTGCAGCCTTGCTTGCGCTCGCCTGTGTTTCATGATGGGGCTTCGCTTGCTCAGCTGCTAGTCATTCTCATCTTGGGGGGCTTAATCTCGTTTTTGCTGGTGTTGGCTGAGGTGAAGCTGGTGAAGATTTCGAGCTCGCTGACCATGAGCATGTTTGGGGCCGTCAAGGAGGTATGTGGTTCATCTTTTTTCTCCGGAGAGGAAGGGTTCCTCTTTCAAAGCTAGTATATTTATCCCGAAACGGTGGGGTATGTTACCACGTTTTTGGCATTTGTTTTCCATCTCTCTACAGATTTACATCTCACACGTTTCCTCCTTCAAATTAACCTACCCATGCACACACAACCCCCCCACCATAAAATCAGATAATCACCGTGGCCCTCTCCATGATGGTCTTCCACGATGACGTTTCCCTTCTCAACGTATCCGGTCTCCTCCTTGCCATTGTTGGTGCGGTCTGGTACCGGCAATACAAGCAAAAACCCGGCTCCTCCCTCTCCATTTATCTCTCAAGCGCCGGGGAAGCTGGAGGCGAGGGAAGCAGCAGCGTGGGAGGGATGCGGACACCAACCACCGAATCAGGTATCTTCCACCTGAACGAGTTTTCGTCCGACGAGGAGGAGGAAGAAGAAGACGATGACCGAGCAGTGGGGAGGGTTCCAGGAGATGAAGAAGCTGTCGAGGTGGAGATGTACAACATAAGCCGCGCTCAAGTTGCTTGATAGTGAGAAAGCTTGAAACCGAAAATGCTGCTCCCTTCGATTGTACCGCCACTTTTGTACATAAGAAATACATGAATAAAGTGTCAATATTTTTTTTTTTTGTGACGATTAAGACTAAGGTTTGAAATCATTGCACATTTGTCATTTGTTTCTTTTCCACTCGGTCGGTGTCGCGTCAGTACTCATACGTTCTGTTGGTAGCGTGCCGTGGCTTCTGCATGCTTAAATGTTATTAAAATTTATTCCTACTCCTCACTTTCGCTCCCTCATATCGAGTTGATCTCCCCTAGCTCCTCATCATGGAAAGTAGTGACAGCTTCTCTCTCCTTGGTAAACTCAAAATCTCTCCCAAACACTGCTTGGCTTGCCTCCCTCACCTCATTTGCTCCCTCCGTGTTCCCCGAATACAACTCCATCAAGCCCAACACCACATACGCCTGCGAGTAATGAGGATCCAAGGCAATAGCCTTCTGGTAAAAACTCCTTGCCTTATCAATATGCCCCTGTCGACGCTCAAAATCGCCATACACGCGAAATAGAGGAGCGTGGTCCGGAGCCTGCTTTAAGCCCATCTCAAACACTCTCAATGCCTCCTCCACATTTCCGCATTTCTCCTCAATATACCCATAAATACTCCAGCAAGCCCCATGTCTTGGATCAACCCTCAATCCCTCCTTGATCATTTCCTTCCCCTTCTCGTAATCAGCCAGCTTGACCTCCAACACCGCCCAGGCCTGAAACAGCATCACATGCCCGGGATCCCTTCGAATGCCCTCGGCAAACAAACTTCTCGCCACATCCCAACTCTCCTCCTGGAACTCCAGCACGCCGTACGCCTGCCACAGAGCCCCATAATCCGGGTTCGCTTTTAATCCTAATCGAAAGAGGTCCCGGGCCGTGTTGACATTCCCTTGCCGATGCTCCATCACCGCCCACGCCTGCCATGCCTGGTGGTGCAGCCGATCACACTCCACCCCCCGCTTGAAAAACCCGCGCGCCAAGTCCACTTCTCCATTCTTCTCCGCTGCCAAACCTGCTCCCACCAGCAGTTGCGAGTTCCTTGGATATTTATCCGTAGCCTCCTGGAAAACCTTCCAAGCCCCCTCGACGTTACCTAGTTTTAGCTCTAGCATTCCCAGGGTGTGATACAGAAAACCTACATTCTTCCCCAGCTTGTTCTCGGACAATCCCTGCTGCAATAATCTCTTAGCTTGTGCATAATTTCGTTGCTTCAACGAAACCATAGCCCATCCACTGATAACCGAAGGCATATCAGGACAATGCGCCTCAACCCCCATCCGGAAAACCTCCTGTGCCCCCGTCAAATTTCCAATCTTTTCCTCCATACGCCCATATGCGTTGTATAAGGGTCCATGGCTCGGATCAGCCGCCATCCCGAGCACAAAGAGTTTCCTTGCCCTCATTATTTGCACCTGTCGCATCGGACCCCGCATATCCTGGGCCAATCTCTCTTCCATGATAGCCCACGCATTGTACGTCACCACATGGGGACGAATGGCAGCACTCCTCGTAAAACACTCTCGGGCCTTATCATGATGCCCCAACTTGACCTCCAAGGTGCCCAGCGTCTGCAACAGAGAAAAATCATCTGGAAAGAGGCCACAGGCCTCGGTCAACAGTTGAATGGCAGTGTCAAGATTGCCTGCCTTGGCCTCCACGGATGCCCACGTGTTGAACAACGACCCACCCGCTCGACCTTGGTGTTTGGAGTCCTTCAATATCTGTACCGCCCTCTCTTTATTTCCCTTCTTCAACTCCAGGTGCGCCAGAGCAACAGTGGCATCAGTAAAATCAGGTCCACCTTCCTCAATGGCACGCAACAAGAGCTCTGTTGCTTTCTCCCAGTCCCCAAAATTCTCCTCCTCCAGCTTGGCCCACGCCACTAACAGCTTATGCGTGTTTTGCACACACAACCTCATAGCCTCCTGAAAGGTTTCCCGTGCCTTTTCTACGTGTCCGGTCTCCACCTCGAGCTCGGCCAAAGCCGTATAGACCTGGGCCCACGGCCCATATAACCGGAGGGAATCCATGTAGAGGGAACGTGCTTTGTCGTAATCGCCCCGCTTGCGTTCCAGCTGGCCCCACGCATGTGCAATATAAGGATTTCCGGGATCTTGAGCCGTACCCTTCTCAAAGAGCGCACATGCTTTGACTAGATCCCCAGCCTTGTGCTCCAGCATGGCCCACGACTGTAGAAGGTGGACGCTCTCTGGGCACTCCGAGACACCCTGTGCAAAAAACGACTGAGCTTCCTCTTGTCGGCCGCGACGGTTAGCCAGCTGTGCTAATTGCAGCCAGCTTCGTGCATCTTTCCTGTCCATGGTCAAGCATCGCCGGAAGAGCTCCTCGGCCTTATCCAGCCGCCCAGCTCGTGCTTCTTTCTGCGCTTGTTGGTACACCTGGACCACTAGCCCCTTGCGCTCATGATACTTTACAGTCGATTGCGATCCTATTTGGCGCCGCTGCCCTCCACCACCACGACCACCATTGAAACTTCCGCCGATCCCACGTTTTTGTATTCGCTCTTGTGGCTGCCGCTGGGGTTTTTGCTGCTTTGGTGCTTGCTGTGGCGTCTGTGCTTGTTGAGGCTGCTGCTGGTGCTGCGGCTGTCTTGGTGGTGGTGGCGCCCCACCCGCTTGTTTGGGCACTGCTGGTATGCCAGTGCCAGTGCCAGTACCAGATACGGCCTTGTGTGAGGGTACATGTGTATCACCAACCATCATGCGACAGATGAGCTCATCACACCGTTGTGATGGTAGCTTGCCTGCCCTGCTGACTGGTGGGCGTACTTCGACGACGGCTCTTGATGGCACAGGTACGACGAAGGCATGAACAACATTGCCAAAACAGTGCCTTGACAGAAGACAGCCGCTGCCATGTAGTAACAGTGCTATTGACCACATGTAGCCCGCGGCTTGGGCCATAGCGCTGCGACACCGCCGCCGCATGGCTGTGCTTTAAGCACGGGAGGGCTGCTGTTTCCAGGACGCTGCCTATGCTTTTGACTCCTGCGCGTGGCGCTTTCCCAATCAATGCCCGCTATCCTGTGTTGAGTGATCGGTGGAAAGACCAAGGATATGGTGTGGGCGTGAGAGATGTGGGTGTGCGTCCATGGAGCAAGCAAAGCTGTCGTATCTACGGTTTGTTTGAGAGGAGGTGACTTTCCTTTTTTCCCCCGACATGGCCGAAGGCATCAAAATAGCGAATGGTTTAATCAAATCTGATGGTCAATTATACGAACATTAAGACATGTCCGGCCGGGGTGTGTATGGATGTTTTGGAAGGGAGATGACATCAAGCAGGTCAAGCTGAAGGATCAACCTCCTACCCCCCTTTTTCGATGGGGCTTTTATGTCATAATGTTTGCTATATCAATTCTTGACGAAGTGGGTGTAATTGGCACCCTTCGAAATACGCTGCTATCATCCTTCTGACCGCCATCCGCTCGGCCGCGACGACGGTTTCGCAAATGTGCAACAACTGCAGGAGCCCGACGAGGGCCATTTGGACATGAGATATACAGATAGGATAGTGCACTTTAATTAACAGAAGGAAACTTAAATGAAAGCCGATTGTGATGAAGGGCTATCAGAAGTTTGGTGCGAGAAAGGAAGGGAAGTCCTATCGGCAAGAAGTCCATGCGACAGGCTTCCCATTCACAGAGTGCAAGTCAAAATAAGAAAACAGCATGAGTGAACAAGTTCGTCACTGTTCCGTTGTGATTCTTTTCGAAGTTGTTTACGGGGTCTCGCATGCATGCATCTCTTTCATCTTTTTCTCCTCCTTCATCTGCACTCGCCCATTTTTCTATAGCTCCTCGCACACAGGCAGAGGCACAAGGGGTCGGTGCGTGTAGATTAAAAGTTTGTCGATACTAGATACGTATGTATAAAGTTGTGTATTTTCCTCCCCTGGCAGGACAAGCCCTTTTCCTTCCCAGCTTCTCATTCCTTTCCCACGTCTCCTCCCCATTCTTGTCCTGCGATTACGTCTTTCCTCCCCGTGGGTTTCGTTGCCATTCTCTGTTGTCCCTCCCTCGCGTACCCTACCATTCCCGTCCTTCTCTCGGGCCCATGAACTGTTACCTTGTTCTTCTTCGCCTTCCACCTACTCTAGTTTTTCTCCCTTTTGTCTTCTCCCTTTACTTGACCAGTGCCAATGGATCGTCATTGACGAGCTTCTCAAGCTCCTCCAGCAAGTCCACCTGCTGCACAGCCGACAACTTCTTCGAAAAATAGATGGGCATGCGCGGCTTGCTCATCACTGCGTCCGCCTGCATCGGCTGTACCGTTTTCATGGTCAACGACATCTTTTGCTTCTTGGACGGCACCAGATTGAGACTCAGGTACTCCCTCTCTTCCGCCTCCTCCTCCGCCCACTCCTCGGTAACATTGCGCCGAGTCCCCTGAGCCTTACGAATCAAAGCCTTCAGCTCATCCTCGCTCAACTGAGGGATCTGCGTGTCGTACTGCTTAGTAAACGCACCCAAAGTCGCGTCCTCGTCTTCATCGTCCTCGGGGAAGTAAGCCTCCCCTCCATACTTGAACCCTTCCTCCGCATCCTCGTCGTCATCCGCCATCAAGCCCCTCTCCTTCTTGTACGCCGGCGACCTGAAGACATTAATCGAGCTCATGCTAAACTCCTCGTCGTCCTCCTCAGGCTCCTCGCCAAACACCACCTCCGGCCCCCCCGTATCCTCCTCCACCACCCCATCCGCAGCCCCGTCATCAAAACCCTTGAAGGCGAACGCAGCCTCCCACTCAGCATCATCGTCCGCCCCCTCATAAATCTCCGGCAGCTCGGATGCATACAAACCTGACCTCGCGGCAATCACCGCAAGCTCATCATTCTCCTCCTTGTTCAACGCAAAACGCGTGCGCTTCCCCCGCAACAAAGGCAGATTGGACAAGGTAATGCGGTTACGCTCCATATCTACGTCCGTGATGCGGACCTGCACTCGCTGCCCGCTCTCCAGCTTCCCATCCATATCGCCTGTGGGCAATAATCCATCCATCTCCGCATCATCCAGACGAATGAAAGCACCATAAGCCTGCACAGATGCCACGGTCCCGCTCAAAAACTTTTTGGGGTCATAATTCTGAAAAGCACTGACGTCCTTATCCCCAACCGGAGCGTCCTTCAACGAGTCCTCACCCTCCTCTTGGTCGTCATCTCCCGCGTCATCATCGCGCTCGCGCCTCTTTTGCTGGCGCTTTGGCCGGGGGGCGTTGGCTTCCGCCTCAGTCTTCATGGTCAAGGCAACTTGACGCTTGACTGCATCGACATTCAGCACACGCACCGTTACCGTGTCTCCAACAGCAGCCAAGTCGGAAGGACTTGAAACAAATGTTGACGACATTTGAGAGATGTGCACAAGGCCGTCGCTCTCCGCGCCGATGTCGACAAAGATCCCGAACTCCTTAATCCCCTTCACCTTGCCCGTAAACTCCGCACCTTGGGCCAACGCCGACAAGGGCGTGCGCTTCTCCTTGGGCTTCTTGGCCTCCTTAGATGCTACGTCAACGTCACCTTCTCCTGCAGGTGCCTCAGTTTCTTCCACTGCAACTGCCTCAGCCACGGGCGCCTCCACATCCGCATCCTCGCTCATCCACAGACGCCAAAGCTGCGGTCTGCTTCTATTGCTGCTGCTGCTGCTGCTCTGGACCACCATCCGGGACGTGGCCTGCTGTTGGCTGCGGACTACTGTTGACGGGGAGTAGGTGCTGGGTCCCATTACAAAAGCCTGCTGGTTGCGGCCGACTGAGATTTTGTATGAGGGTGGCGGTGAGTTGGATTGGGAAACAATGATTGAGATATTAAACGTCTAATTTGTGGGTTCAGTGTTGACGTCTAGTGCGTACAGAGATGCAAACGAGGAGCTCGCGTCATATGTCTGCGGTCAGGAGGGATCCTGTATCAAAGTTGTTCAGTCGTACCCCTTCCACTTCCACCCATCAGCGTGGACTTCCAGTTCACTCACCTCCCCAGAAGCCGGCCGAGACCAGTGGCAAGGATACCAAGATGCTGAGGGTGCGCATCGTTTTTCGTTATTGGCACGACGCCCTGTGTAGAATATAAGTGGTGTAAATGGGGAGGAAAGATGGTGAGAAAGGTAAGGCAGAGCACGAGCCCAAGGGTGCCATGTCTTACAGAGACATGGCACCCTGAGTCCAGGCCAGAATGGGGGTGAGATGCCAACCCCACACGATTCCGAGCATTACGCCACCACAGCCAAGGACTTCTTCTCCATCCATAGACGTGATAGTATGGTAAGAAAAGCGGTAAGGACAGTGTGCGCTTCCTAGATTGGCCACGCCAGTGAGGGCAACTCCAAGCTTTCGCCCCCTTTCAATGTGCAACCTCGCTCCGGCAACAACAAGGAGAGCCACTCACAAGAAAGCCTTGCTGTACTGAACGCATGGCGTCCAATCACCGGCCTTTTGAAGGTTAAGAGCGCACATCTGGCGCCGAGAAAGATAAATAGAATCGTAGATTATCTAATGGAGACCTTGGGGTATGCATAGGCTGCGTGGCAAGAGGACAGAGAGGCGCGGCTGGCCGCCACAAAATCAAGTATCCAGGATTGCATGCGTGTGGGCCGCTTCGCGCCTGTCAGAACGCAGAACGTCTTAGCGTCACGGTGCGGCAACGGCTTTCTGCGTCTCCTGAATGTCACGTACACGTAGCGTCATTGCAAGACCACAAGCAATACGACCATCCAACCTACAAAGACAGGTCGGCGGCGGACCCGCCATGCCTCACGACTGCCAGCCGTCATCCCCCTCCCTTCTACGGCCTTATCACAAGCCCCACGCCGCCTGGAATCATGTCTCCACACCACACCCTCTGGACACTACATCCTCTACACACCAAACCCACCACAAATCACGCACTTGGCCACACGCAACAATTACCTCTATGTGGCTAGGGTTCGAGTGCTGTGCGCGCGGCAAGTCTTCCTGGTCGTGCCCTCAAAAAAACCATGCACCGCATTTACGTACCCACCTCCGTTGCATCCCCCCCTCATTCTCCCTCCCCTCCCCCTTCGCACAATCACAGGCAGAAGCCACTCATGGCTTCTCCCCTTTTGTCCACAGATGATGAACAGGACGTGGAATTTGACCCTGCTGCTGTCTCCATCATTCGCCAACATTGGATCGACAAGCAGCTCAAAAAGCGGGAGCTCGAGTTTACAGAGTATCGGACCGCTACTGTCTTTTGCGGAACCTACAATGTCAACGCGAAGCTGATTGCGGATGAGGACGTATGGCAGCTGGAATCCTGGCTTTTTTCAGAAACGGAGAAGCCCGCAGATATTTTCGCAGTCGGCTTCCAGGAAATCGTTGACCTGAACGCGGTGAACGTGGCCATGGACGGCAAGTCCCTGCAGCGGGCCCAAGCATGGCAAGAGAAGTTAAGTGCCGTCCTAAATAATACCAAGGGTAGGGATCGTTATGTCCTTGTGGGGGAAAAGCACTTGGTGGGCATTTTGATTCTGGTGTTCGCGAAGGAGATGCATTTGCGAAATATTCGGGAGGTGTACGGCGCGACAGTTGGGGTGGGCTTGATGGGCATGGCGGGCAATAAAGGGGGAGCTTCAATCCGCCTCAAGTTCTATGATTCGTACCTGTGTTTTGTGTGCGCGCATTTAGCGGCGCACCGAGAGAATGTAGAAGGTCGGAATAGCGATTTTGCTAATATTCTGCAGAAGACTGTATTCATTGATAAGGCCTTCAGTGGCGAGCCCGGGGCACCGGCGCCTGGGTTGGGGGACGCTAGTGAGGAGATGCGCAAATATTTTTCGGAGGTGCTGGAGGTAGAGCCGACGTTGCAAACCGGTGTGTCCATTTTAGATCACGATGTCGTGTTTTTTATCGGCGATTTGAATTATCGCTTCGATGAGAGTGTGGATACGGAGGAGTGCTTTGCCAAAATCGAGGCGCAGGATTTAGAATTTTTGCGGCGATATGACCAGCTAAATATGGAGCGAAATCAAGGGAGGGTGTTCGTAGGATTTCAAGAGCCGGTGCTGAGATTCCCGCCGACTTACAAATACCAACCAGGGACGCCTTTGTATGAGCGACGGCCGGAGAAGAAATTACGGTGCCCTGCTTGGTGTGATCGTATCCTGTGGCGTGCAAAGGACCCAAGTCAAGCACGTTGTTTGACGTACCGGAGGGCGGAACTTTGTTTCTCGGACCATAAGCCTGTTGCGGCGCAGTTGCAAACCAAGGTACGGATGGTGGTGAAGGAGAAGCGGCAAGAGGTGGCAGCAGAAATCCATCGTCTGCTCGACAAACTTGAAAATGATCAGCATCCGAAGGTCCAAATAGAAGTGCCAGGGGCTGCGGCTTTGGTCCCGCCGCAACCGCCTAACACGATTGATTTTGGCCTCGTGCGATATGGGGTGGAAGTTAGGCAGACACTGGTGGTGACGAATGTGTCGAGTGTGGCAGCGCAATTTCGCTTCGTTCCCAAGCTGGAGGAGGAGACAATCTGCAAGCACTGGTTGAGCATCAAGCCGCGCTTTGGCATGCTTTTGCCGAATGAAGCGGCTCATATTACGTTCACGGCTTTGATAGACCTTAAGACCGCACAAGCTCTCAACGCCGGCCAGGACCTTCTTGACGACATCCTAATTTTGCGTCTCGAGAACGGACAAGATTTCTTCCTCTCCGTCAACGGCACTTACGCCCGCTCCGCTTTTGGGATGAGCCTCGAAGAACTCACCAACTGCCACGTACCTGTCCGCTCCCTTCCCTTGCCCGCAGCAAAGTGGTCGCCTTCCACATCTGCCGCCGCCACGGCCGCTGCCTCCAGCAGCAACAGCAAGCAAGCCATCGCTCCCCCTACTTCGGTGGGTGGCCCCGCACTGTCAATACCCAAGGAATTGTGGCGGCTGGTAGACGCGCTTTATCGACGGGGGTTGACGGAGAAGGACTTGTTCATTCTGCCAGGTGCTCCTGGGGAGATGCAGGCCGTGAGAGAGGCGTTGGATGCGGGCGCCGAGATAGATGAGAAGGCTTCAGTTCACTCTTTGGCTGAGGTGCTTCTGGCGTTTTTGGCCTCCCTTGCTACCCCTGTTGTGCCCGGTCGCTTATTGCCCACTATTGAAATTGACGCTCAAAACCTACGACCGTGGACGAGGCGGTTTTTGGAGCAGCTTCCGCCGTTGAACTACAATGTGTTTGTGTATTTGATTTCATTCTTTCGGGAGGTTCTGAAGTACCATGAGTCGAATAGGCTTAACACAGATAAGCTTGCAACCATATGCTGTAAGACTTTGGTTGCCGGAAATGGGTTGTCATGGGGTAGTGGGGAGGACGCGGCAGCTGGTGGCGTGTTGGACAAGGGCGGAGGGGAGGACCAGCGCTTGGAGAGCATGCACTTTGTGTTTCAGCATTTTTTGACAACTAGTGTGTTTTAGAATGCTGTGATGTGTGGAAAGGGCTGGAAAAGGAAGGATGGAGAGGATAAATGTTAATGTAGATGTTAGTTTAGTTCATAAGTGCCAGTGGGATAAAAAAGGCACGGCGTCACTAGGAAGCTGGGGAGATTAGAGAAAGTAAGAAAGAGGCATAGAAAAAACGAAAGCATAACGCTCGTACTCAAAGGTGTCTGGGAGTGTACATCACAACATATTCCCGAGATATGCTCAACATTACTTTGGACCAGCAGGCAGAAAGAAGGGTCCAAAATATTGGCACAATGCTTGATAAGCGCGCTTCGAAAGTACTTTTTCTGCTTTATTGCTCCCATGTACATGAACGGAGAGGGATGTAATCAATCTAACCATCGTTAATTTCGATCTTCGAATTTTAAAATTTTATGTTATTCAATAGATAAAGCAGCTTCGCCATTGTCGTCGACGTCACAAAAGAGGGACTTATACTTCTGCAGGGCCTTGTTGGTTTTCATGACCACCTGACAATATTGGAAGGTGTGATACTTGTGATACGCCCTGTCATTGACTGAAAGAGCCGGGCCAGAGATGGGGTCGAGGTATTCGCGGACCTGCTCCAAATTGGGGAGGGGCAGCGGGGAGCCGCCACAGGAGAAGAAATTCTCGTTTAAGTCTCGCTTCCAGTAGACAAATTCGGTACCGACCTTGTAGTGCTGGCAGTAGTGAAGAAAGGTGGGTAGGAGGGTGGTGTGCAAGGACAGGTCCTCCGAGCAGATGCTTTCATCGGTGAGGAGATCCACCAGAGGCCAGGCCTCGCCATAGCCCTCGGCTTCACTAGTCATATAACCATCAAGCCGTAAATGAGGCAATTCCAAATGAGCGGCCGCCACGCTATAAGCATACATCTCGGCGAGCAAATGCGGATGGCCTTCGTAAACACGAGGCACGACCGAATGCCAGAGCTGCGCAATTCGCACCATATCAGTCTTAGCCACAATATAGGGGGGTCCAATAGAATAGTGTTTCCAAGCCGACATGCTCTTGACAGCAAGGGCAGGGCTGTCCTCACCAGCGATATAAGTCAAATTAAACTCGATCCACTTATCCCCAATTCCGTAATATTGCGCAGCCGGATGCCCGACGCTTACTTCTTCGATCAGGTCCTCTGCTTGGATGGGGCCCGAGAATATGATGCCATCAGCCTTTACCTTGGCCGTGAGCGGACGCATGAAGATAAAATCGGGATCGATCACAGCGATCACCGTGTCGTCCGGCGGGCTTGCTGGGCTTGCCAGCCAATGCTGCAACCCGCCCGGCTTGTTGTAAAAGTAATACGTTTCTCCCGAGGCTTCGTCCTTGCTAAAATCGGGCGTGAAGTGTAGACGGAATTTATTTCGGCCTTGGTCCAATTTGGCGTACACGGTCTCGAGGGCAGCTTGCTCCTCTAAAGTGCATCCGCTAGCAATGCGCGTCAGTGGGCCCTTTTGTCCCACCATGTCGGCGGTTAGAAAGACGAGGAGGGACTGCCAGTCTTGGAAGGGGCTGCATGACTAGGGAGTATTGGGAAGAAGCGGCAAGTCAGATTGGAGGGATATGGCGGGAGCTCACAGAATCCTCGACGGGCTCTTTTTCAAATTGGTAAGGTCAATCGCTCTACATACCGTGGAAAATGCGACGTGAAAAGGAGGATTCTGGTTGTACTCGGTCTCGACCAGGGCAGACTGTCCTCGTTTTCGGCCCGCTCTGGCTGCATTGAGCTGGGCGCCCGGCCCCTGGTCGCCTCCTTTAAAGGCCTTCCTGGGACCATATGAGAAAGCCATGATGTACAAGGCAAGAATAGTCCCTGCAATCACCACCATCGACAGATTACGTATGTGAAAGACAGACGCAGCAGGCCGGTAGTGCTGGAAGACGCGTCGGCGCGGGTTGTAGTTGTTTACCCTCATGATGTGTTGCTGCTGCTGCTGCTCCCGCTGCTGCCCTTGCTGATGCTGCCGTTGCGGCGGCTGGTGCTGCTGCTAATGCTGCTGCTGCTGGATACGAGAAGGTGCTGATGATACTCCCTCTGTCGTTGTCCTCCGCGTGTAGGTCAAACGCACAACTTATTGTTTATAATGCTGCCTACGACCGGCTGGTGGTCATGTTATGATGTTATTATGTTTGTGTGGGAGGTAGGACCAGGCGGGAGGGGAGAGACAGACAAAATAAGCATATCAGCGATTTTCTATAGTGGTGACATCCCCAAGTTATGCTATAGACGTAATCCGACTTTACTGTCGCCTTCCCCCCTTCCCCCTGGGGAGATAGCATTTCGAATGTAACACATTTCGATCGTCGTGCGAGATGAAATTTGAAGAAAACATGAGGCCGGAAGCCGTTGGGCGTCGTCGTTGTGAGCTCACGACGGGCTCGCGAGAGTCCTCCGGCGAGCATCTGAAGTGAAGGCCTCATACTTTTCTTGGCACGTGCGACATCGCTCCACACCTTCGATAATCGCAGCACCTGAGCACCTTCCCCTTATCTTTGTCGTCATCATCGTCCCAAGCCCTCAGCACGGAGCGCCTTCCTTGATAAAAAGTCCCCGCCCTCCCCTCATTCCGGTAGTACGCCCCCCTACTACACCCACCCATAGGATTTGCGCACCGATCAGCCCAGCGCGGCCGGGATAATCCGGCAAGGATCCTCCTGCACGCCAAGGGGCTGAACCGAGCTGCGCAACATTCAGCATAAGCCACCTGCGGGGCCAAGTCAGGAGAGATCGAGGATCCAGGTGGCAAGCGACCGTGTCCCCAATTTTCTCTGGCGGCAGGGGTTCATCTGCAAAGCTTTCTTTTGTCGACTCCACTCGTGATACCATGGTAGCATCAGATGGGGTACGTGAATATCGACTGTGTACGCGTGCCCGCGCTTTATCCTCTTCTCCTCGTCTCCACACCTCCATTTTCCGCTTTTTGTCGCTCCCTTACGCTCATTTACTCGCAAACCTATACGAATTCAACAGGACGCGCTAAGTAAAGTCTTGGAGCACCTGAAAAATGTCAAACTCGAGTCAGAGGAACGACTCTTTGCGATGAAAGCTCAACTTCAAGCCCGGGCGTCCCAAGTGGAGGAGGCACAGGAGCGCCAAGCCCAGTTAGAAGACGAACTCGACTTTCAGCAAAGCCAACTCGAGGAACTCCGCCGCCAGCAATCCCGAAAACACCGTTTGGAGGCATTGGATGATTGGAAGGCGCTCGTACAGCAACTGCAGGCAGATCGAAAGCGGTTGGGTGATGAGGTGGATGAACTAAGGAGTGAACGGAGGCTTCTGATTGCGGAGCTGAAGAAGCACCTGGGTGAAACAACAAAAAACAGGGAGACAGAATCGAGTTCAATTGATGTTGATGATCGGCAGTTGGTGAAAGCCTTGGCGGTGAATGGTGGGGGGGCTATTGCGGGGGAAGCAGACGCGTTGCTGCTGTTGGAGGGGCAGGAGGCGGGGGACTTGAGGCGGTTGCGGAAGCATTGTGAGATGCTGGAACTACAGAATAGGAGGAGTCAGTTGGAGATTCAGAGATTGCGAGAACAGGTCCGGAGGGATGATGGCTTGCTTAAGGCGTGGGGACGGGCAGCAGGAACATTGGGGAATTATTTTGGCCTGTTTGGTGGGAGTGGGATGAGAACGGTGAAGAAGGTGAACCATCCTGTTATCCAGGTGTAGGAAAATGCGCGAGGCAATGAGCATTTCTTGCTGCTCTGTGCGTGTGTGTATGTATGACTTGTTCTTTGAAGGCATGGAATCCTCTAACAATAGTATGTATATAGAAAGAAATGCGTGTGAGATGGAGGGACGAGAGGCATTTATCGAGAAGAATTCTGATGTCCTGCCGAGAAAAAAGTGGCTGAAAAGTGTGAATGATGTTTGCTCAAAGAAAGGAAAGAAAAAGGCAAGAGCTCTTGGTATTTTGATATTGCTTCAGTGCGAGGACATAACTTCAAGCGATTGCTTTCCCGCGTGTAAAGATGCTATTTTAGCCTTATCCGGCCTAGCGACACACGCACTTTGCTCTGTGCATAATGTTATCTACAGAAATCCCTTCCGCAATCCCTTTCTCTGCATCATATTGCTAAAGGTGCTGCTCATACTCGCTTTAGCATCGGAGGAAGAAGAGAACAACGACGAGGAAGCAGGCGTCACAAGGGAAGGATTCATGCTACTGCTGTCGGTGCTCCTGTGGTGGTATTGCCCATACAAAGTACTGGCCCCCGTGGCATCCCCATTGTGACCACCCTCCTTTTCCGCACCATGCACACTTCCCCGCTCCTCTTCCTGCTTCCATCCCCCCTCATCTTCCTCAAAGTCCTCCTCCGAGGCGTATAAAGCAGCCACCTTATTGACAAGTTCGCGCATCCCCTTCTTCTTCTTTTGTCCTACCCCCACATTCAACAGCCCGGCCATATGCCGGAAGGCATAGTTCTGGTAGTTCTGTTCGATCCACGCCATTACATCTGCCTCTCCGTAATAAAAAGCCTTCACATAATTATCCACATGCATTTTCCCGCGAATCGGCCTCACTTTATGAATACGATCCAAGCCTGCCTGCACCGCTTGCAAGTCCATACTCATCAACGACCGCCCTTCCGTAGAGCACCGTTCAATCCTTGCGAAAGCCTCTAACAGCGCGCCCATAACGCTTTGAGCCACCTCCGTCCATATCAGCAGCTGCGCCGAGGGGGGGATGTACACGCCTACCCCCATCCCTATCACCACCCCTCCATCCGGTCCCTTAATCTTCTCCCATAAGTCACGGCAAGTCCCAAAAACCTTATCTGTGTAGGGATTTGCCTCGTCCCGGATCAGATGCTGATTCCACTGCTGCTCTTCTATCGCATGGACCAATCCAGCAGCTCCGATCAAACGTGGAGCGGCGCATCGATAAGTCAAGATACGAAGCTGAGAGATGGCCTCAGTGGCTGTCTCGAGGTATGTTTCTAATGTACCGCGGTTACCTCCCAAAGCGCGATTCTTGTCGGGCAAGATGAGGAGGACTTGGGACTGGATAGTTTTGAGAATTTCAAGAACAAAAAGGCAGGACTCGACTGCGACGGCTCGGTTGGATAGTCCAAACAGAGTCTCGGCGTCTTCTAAGGTCTCGGTGATGAGCGAGGAGCATTTGAAGTCGACTCTCCTGTTTTGGGTTAAATCAGGAAAGTAAATTAGGAAAGAGGGGATGGGTGGGGAGGAGAGATTAAATAGGTTTGTAGATGAAGAGCAAACCTATTTCCAATCCACCAGCTATCTGATAGTCTGTCATACTTGTCTGACCTGATTATTCGTTTTGACCCCACCTTCGCAACCAAACGGCGGTCCGCTCCCTCACTCCCATCGCTTTCCTCGTCATGACTATCATCACCGGCTACTGCCCTTCCGAACCCCTGAATTTTGGACACTGCTGCATGAGGCCAAGAGCGACAAGAAGCCGAAACCACGCCTTCCTCCTCCTCCTCCTCCTCCTCCTCCTGCTGCTGCTGACGCGATGGCACCCGCTGTCGATGGCTTCCAGGCCATCCCCCTCCGATCACCTTAGCGCTGCCGGTCGCTCCACTAGCCGCGCTCAAGGTTTTACACACAATTCCCAAATCCGCCCCGAGTCTCTTGGTCTTACTCGCGGTTTCCGTTTCCATGGCAATCCCCCAACCCTCGCTCTCGATCAAATCCTTCCGAATCCGGTTCAAGTAATTCCTAAGCTGCACGAGCTCCATCCCCACCTCGCAGGGCAGCGGCATATGGACCTCTTGATTGGCCCAGGCAATTTCTTCCACCACGCTTGATTGTCGATTTAGATTCGAGGTGTGTGAGAGGAAGAGCTGTGCGGAATGTTCCGGCACAAAGATAGCAAACACCACATATACGTAAAATTCCAAGAGTTGAAGTAAGGTTGTGTATGTCTCAAGGGCCATGGTAGGGTAGAGATGCATGAGCTGCAGGTACAGTCCGGCGTACCGAGCGACGCCATTGAGCGCTGATTGGGTCATGGTCCATGCGTGCGTCGGGCGGGGAATGACGGGTGATGCAGGCCCTTTCTCGCTAGAATGCTTGCTGCTATTGGGGCTGTTGTTGTTGTTGTTGTTGTTGCTGCTGCAACTGCTGCTGCTGCTGCTGCTCGGAGGGGGTAGAACAGTAAAGATGACCAAGCTCGGGTCTGCCGGGAGTTTGCTTGAAAGGGATAAGTTCAGGAAGGGATTACCCATCGAGACAAATTTAGACAGGATAAAAAGCGGCGAGATAGCGCCGTCCCTCTCCAGCACCCGCTCTTTCACCAAATGGCCCCAGCTATTCACGGTAGGCCAAAAAAGAGGCTTCCCATGGTTGTTGAGCACACCTGCCATCCCCCCCAGGTCCTCCACTGAGATGGGTACGCTGAACCAAGTTTCCCTTTCAAGCATCTGTTGCACGACCGCAAAACATTCTTGGTGGGTCTTTTTGAGAACTAGCTCGCATTTGGTGTGCATTAAGTTTTTTAGAGCTGTTGATTTGTTGTGCCCAAACTCTTCTCCAAGGGCAACCAGTAGCTTTCCGATGGCAAGCACTTGGATGAGATTTTCTAGGCATATTTCTTCTCTGTGAGTGAATTGGGCCGAGGACGGAAAAGGAGAGAAAAAGAGAGGGGGAGAGGTACGTAAGAAGGGGTTGTGAACATCACGTCACAGCAGTTATGCCCTTTCCATATCATATTTTCTAATATCAGTCATGACTCACTCGGCCAAAAGCGCCACAACAGCCCGTTCGATCGGCACCCAAAGCTGCTTCCGGACCTCCTTCAGGTCCCGCTCTACGGCCGCGAGTCGGGCAAGCTCCAACTCCTCCTTTCTCTCCTTAAGCACACGCGCCATCTCGACCGCGTTCAGCTTTCTACCGTCTTGCACGACGGATGATATGAAGCTTTCGCCGTCGTCGTCCTCCTTTTCCTTCACCTCCTCCTCCTCTTCCTCCTCGCCCCCGTCTTTACTCCCACTAGCCACGGCAGCGGCCTTCTTTAGCGATTGTCCCTCCCCCTCCTCCTCATCTTCCTCCTCTTCCTCGTCGTCGCTCAGTCCCCCAACTACACAACTCGTCTGCATGTTTAAATCACCGGGGCGGTGCAAAAAATCCTCCTCCTCATTCCGCACATCAAACGGACTTCGATGCCACTGCATGAGTAAGAAGAAACGATGCAAAATCTCGGTCACTTGTTCAGCCAGCTTACCCAAAACCCTAATTGCAGCACCAGCAGGCAGCTGCTTGATCAAATCCGTCACCATCCACGCATCCAAGCACCGCCCTTTCCAGGCAATTACCCGCTTATGTACGTCTCGCACCACATCCGGTGCTGGTGCTGGTGCTGTCCCCACTGTTGTCGGCAGAGAAGAGGATGACAAAGGAGGCTGCGGCTGCTGCTGCTGCTGCTGCTGCTGTTGTTGCCATGGCGGCGATGGTGAGCCAGAAACAGGCGTATGACTCCCTTGCGAAGCAGAAGAGACTTGTATTGGGGACGGCGACGCCGAACTCAGGGCCTTGGCTGTCAGGCTGGCCGTTGTCGAGGCAGCGCTGCAACTGCTACTGCTGCTGCTACTGCTGCTAAGGTTGCTGATTCTCGCATTGGAGACCGGCTCGGCAGTACTGGCGGGCATGATGGCATGAATTATAGCGACCTTAATACAGTAATCGAGATCCATGGCTATGAATCGTTGAATGCGCTCACTCAGTCCTGGGATCCCTCCCCTATCCACCGTCGGTGCAATGGGGACAATGCCCTGCGCCAACGAATCCTTTGGCTCCAGCCCCTTGACGTGATCACATAATGAATTATCACTGACAGCACTTCGCGGCTTGCTGCTCAGCCTGACACCATGATCGTCCAATGTGAGGTACGCCCGGAGGATCCAAGCATACTCTGTCGAAAGGAAAGCAGCACTGCTCCCCCCCCCTCCCCTTCCGCTGCAAAGCCGCCGCAGGCTTTTATCCACCGCAAGACGCAACTCGGGTAGGATCTGGTCCAGGCTTTGGGTGACCTCTTCCATCATGTTCACGTTCTTGAGCACGTCGCTATCAAGGACAAGCTTGGCATCGGTGGCAGCGATAATGGCCCGCTCAAGTCGCCCAGCAGCAAAAGCCCTCTTGGCTTCTCTTTCCAAAAGCAGCGTGCCATGAGTATACTTGAGGATGTTGGCGACTTCCTGGAGGTTCTCTCGGCGAATACGCTTGTGTAGGATGTGGAGCAAAGGGTCGAGGATACCATGATCGGCCATGCTGAGTCGACGGCGACACTCAACGGTTTGCATGCTCGTGGCCGTCAGATCCAAGTCCACCTCCTGCACATTCTTCATTCCCTCGATCAAAACATGATAGTTTGCTTCCACCCCCGTAGCAAGCTTCGCCATAATATGCTCCTTGGCGATATCCTTCTCGCTCAGCTGTTTTTCCACGTAGGCATTAAAATCCTTCAATTGGACAGGAAACGACTCGAGCACATGTAAAGCCGGGTCAAAATCACGGTCATAAAAACGCTTGTCTAAGGTAGCTAAGATTTCCTCCTCCGACCGAGGCATGGAGACCCACTCCATGCTCCTAAGGTGAGAGATTTGGGCTGCCTCTCTGCCGTTGACAGTAGCCCGGCGGATGAAGCGAGTAAGGGCCGTGTCCTCTGTAGGAATTCGGTGCGCCGAGATATTTGTCGGTCCAACGCCTTCGTCATGTACCCCCCCTTTAAATGCTCTGCTATCATCGTCATCGTCATCTCCTGCTAGACCACTGCGCTTGCTGCCCATGGTCTTGACACTGGAAGGCTTGGTCGTGGTACTGGAACGACAGTGGAGACCACTCCCTGATGCCTGGGTGCGGTTGCTGTCATTCGATTCCGAGGCGGATAAGGCGCCCTTGGAAACAGTAAGCACGCCACTCTCAAGCATACTCCGGCTACTCTCAATATTACTCCGGCTATTACCAATCGCGATTATAGGACTTTGGGCTCCGCGTCGGACATTGCTCAACTGGATTTCCTCGTCCTCCTCGTCCTCCTCGTCTTCCTCCTCGTCGTCAAGAAAATCCATGCCCTAAAGTGACGCCAAAATGAGAAAGAAGTGAGCCAATCGTATGCATTACCAAACATTACCAAGATAAGAGCATTTGAATGGTTGGGGAGACAGACAGGGAAACGCAGGCTACTTACGTGCAACAGGCCCTGATTTTCCTTCGGCAATGGCATGACGTACAGCCGCTTCATAAGGGTGTCGATCGATTCCTCCTTGCGATTGCGAATAGTAGAATTCGAAACATTGAAGTGGGTGCCATACTTTGCCGCGTATTTGATGGAGCGCACGCCCTGTGTGGATTGAAATTGAGGGGAGGAGAATGGAGGGGGGGTTAGTCGTTAAAAAAACCGTTGTAGATGCCTCCGATGAGCGTACCTTTTCCAAATGGCTCTTGACGTCGTTGATTTTCCGCTCCATGCTATCCATATATCGCTTTTCCTTAGGCCCGTAGTCCACGTCTCTCTTGTGTGCAAGTGTGCCCAAGGCACGCCCTTGTTTGCTTGCTTGCCAGCTGGCAAGTGCTTTGGAGAAGGCACTTGGTAGATCTAGCGAAGGAGAGCGACTATGGGACCAGACAGGACGGAGGTTTGTCTGTATATTGTAGATAGGTCGATGTGCCAGTGATATAGATATATTGTGTACGTTTAAGAGGTGTCTTGGTCCCAATAGCGAGGACTTGGGGCCCAAAAGCGCAAGCATCTGCGTGGGGCGTTTGCTTCGATTTAAAAATGCTCCTCCAAGCAACGGTCAAGAGATGTCCGACTCCGGGTATGTGCAGTTCATGTTGGATTTATGCCGACACATGGTCCGAAAAATACCAGTTTCCCGCACAAATATCCTTGACCTCCAACATCTTCCCATGGAGTCTGTTGTTCGTATTCTCTATAAGGCACCCCCCAGATCCTGTAACCAACGAGCCAACTCGCGTGAATAAGTTGTGAAACATATCATGTCTGTCAGCCAGGAGGTCGCCAACATCCCTTGGGGCAACTTTTGCACACATTATCTGAGGAGGGAGGCAAGAAGGCGATGTCAGGGATTCATCATCTACTACTGTTTGGTTGCGCTGAATTTCTGGGGGACACATGAAGAAGGGAGCTGCGATGAGCGGCTTTCAACATGTTTTTGTCAGTCATTTTAAGTTTTAAGTTTTTTTTTTTAAGTTTTTTCTTTTTTAAACTGTACAGCAAAGGTTCTAAGCTCTCCATCTTAACACGTTTCATGCAAGTAATTGCACGCCTTTTTCTGTAGTGTCATATTTTTCTTTTGCGTTTGATATTGGTTATGATACATGAGCATTGACATAAAGCAGCAAGAGCTCGTCGTCCGCATCACGAGGAACATCGTGCCAAGAAATCTCACGGTGATTTTCACCCCACACTGGTCAGCAACAACCAATTCCAGATGTGACTCGATAAAAATGACAAGTCCACCTCTACTCTAGCTATTGTGATTAGTTTCCTGGAATTTGATTGGGCTTTTGTATGGTTAAAAAAAAGGTAGGCAGCCAAGACACCAGAGACAGCGTGTCCCGAGTTAGTGGGATGGACTCCGCGATCTTCACAAGTTGACCCACAACAGAGAGGTTTCTTCAATACTTCAATATTTACATGTTCATGTTCTTATCATATTTCTCTGCGCACACACACAAGTTATTTTGGCCCCGTCGGTGCTGATGCTGCCTTGGCTTTTGCGTCCTCCAAGGCTGCCGGGAGCTTCGCCATCCATGCCTCCAGCCACAGATGCCCTTCAAATGTGTGTAGAATCGTGATCTTATTCTTGGTACTCACCGGAATGATGTGTGAAATGATAGTATTCCATATAAAGAGAAATGGTTTGGGCGCACCAATAATGAAGAGCTTCTGCAGGCGTTCAGGGTGATGGAGCTTGCTGAAAGATGAAAATCCAGAGAGGATGCTCACCAAGTCTTTGGTGCATTGCCCCCAGGTCATACCATTAATGTCAATGATAACTTTAAGCTGCCGAGCTGGGAAGCTTTCGGGATGCGAGAACAAGAGCTTGCAATCCGTCTCATACTGCCAGAGCTCGTGCTTGACCATTTTCTCGACTGTCACGCCCTTTGCTGCCAACGCCTTGGTCTGCAAGTGCGTTAAACTCCTATACACTACAGGAGCATAGTTGTTAGCTTCGTCTTCGTAGCCTAGGAAAATGCACGGGTACTGCTCCAAGAAAAAAGCATCATCCACGCCAACTATTTCTTCGCGTGTTCGGCCCTGCAGCTCATAGAGCTTTATATCCTCCCTCCAGGCTATGTCCTTGGTCAGCTGCTCTTTTGCGTGCGCAAGGTGGCCTTCGTTGGCGACGAGGAAGCGCCAAAAGAGACTGCATCGCGACTCATTGTAATTGGCCTCCCAAAAGCTGTGTGTTATTATGCGTGAAAGAATAAATGAAACCGTGGGCTGAGGAGAAGATTGAGGAGTGTGCCCACCTTCCAATGTACTCTTGTGGTGACTAAATCAGTCTCCGCTGTTACCTTTTGAAATCGCGGAGCTTCCACGAACATGCACCCTCTTCGTTCAAATCCAATAATTCATAATGGGGCGCATTTGATATTTTCAACAACAACAAAACCATACATTTTTGAGCGTTCTCCCATCGAAGTGCACTTTCTAGATATCGGCATGGGCCACGCACACCAAGGGAGGTCGAAATGAAGGAGACGGAGATGCACCACGCCCAAATCGTGGTAAGTGCACGTGTGCTGAGAAGAGATTCCCCACAAGGAACTCCATCAGAAGTAAGCAAGATCACAGCAGGGATTGACACAAAAAGTCCTAACACGTACGTACCTGCGCGGCAACGCAACTTGGCCCTCGTCAAGCAGGAGCTGAAAATCTTCTAAGAGCTGGAGCTCGTCGGGAAGGGGCTGTCGGTCACCCAAAAAGCGGGGCGAGTTCCCAATGGCCAGCGTGGGGTCAGGGGTCTCATGCGTCTGCGTCGTCGCAGGCTGCACCTGGTCCAGCTGTTGCTTTTTTTCTCTTTGGGATGGTGGCGCCGTTGTTGACTCAAGCTGGGAGCTTCTTCCTGCTTCTCTACCTTCCATCTTAATCCTGACCCTGTTTGTGCAGGTATCGATGTGGTTCGCGGTATTTGTGAATAGGGTCGTGATCAAATCAACAACAGGACGGCCGGGGCGTGTCTGATGGTGGAACTCGCTGTCGATCGCCGATGATGTCTTGCATTCATTTTCCCGCCTGCAATCAAGCCAACACGAACATATGAAAATCGTCGATCAATGCCTCGCCACCCCCGCTCGATCGTACAGGATAAAAAGACAAGGCATCCACCTATAGCCCCAGCCAAAGCCAACGTCAGCCTCCACCCCATGGACACGGAACTCCCGGCGGTAAGTCCCCGCCTTTTTTTTACCCTCTCCACCTGCTACCTCCCTCCTCACCTTCTTCCCTCCCTTCCGTCCCCCCGTCCCAAAAGCGCTTGGCAAGCAAGCGCGTGCGTGCCGAAGTCGAGGAGGGCCAAGCGCCCAAGCCCCGCCTACCCAGTTGCCTTGTTGGCGCCACCCCTGAGATAAATAGCAGTGTCCTCCAAGCTCGCGGCAATAGGCATGCGGCAGGAGGGACGGGAGCGCTGACCGTGGCGGTGCTGGGGGAAGAAACGGACCCGCACCGACTCCGGCAGCGCCAAAAGCAGGTGGACTATGGCAAAAATACGTTGGGCTATGACCGGTACACGCAGCTGGTGCCAAAGGAACGTCGGCGTCGCGCCGACCCAAAGACACCCGACATCCACGCTCGTATTAGCACCAAGCGGTTTAATGGCCTGGTCCGGGCCTGGCGCCGGCGACTCCATGAATTCGACCCAAAAGAAACCATGATTGGTACTTCCCACTTCTCATTCTCCTCTTCTCCCTCTAGTAGCAATGATCTTCCACAATCTGGCGGCCCTTCCTACGCTGCGGTGGTCAAGACGCCCGGGTCATCCTCCCGCCCTCACAGTCACAGCCACGACACTCCCAACCGTGGTGATAGCGGTGGCGGCATGCATGCGGCGGAAGTCCACGACGACGACAGCAGCGATGGGCTTGACGGACAGGAGATTATCATTACACAGGAGGGCGGACCGGGCAGTACCGGTGGCAAGGGCCGCGACAAAAAGAAGTCCCGGATGAGTCCCTTTGATCGGCCGGACGCAGGCTCGGCGACAGAGGAGGAGGTGGCTGGCGGTTGTGTGGGGAGCGACTTTCCTGCACTTGTGTCCGGCGCAGCTGTAGCTAGTGACGGAGATCAGGTAGCAAGGAGATGGGATGATGGGGAGGAGGGAGGGGAGGCTGACTTTTACAAGATCAAACGCTCTATGGCCATGGGCGCTGGACTAGGTGGCGATTACAACAGTGGCAGCTTCAAGAATGCTGAATATTGGGGTGACGCCCAGCGGTTGGGAGATGATGAGGAGCTGTGCTACAGTGACGATGACCTTCTCTAAGCTGCAGGAGAGAGGAAAGGGAGGGAAGGAGGGATGGAGGGAAGATTTTTTTTTCAATTCCAGTTGTACTGGTCATTGATTGACGAGCAAGCGTCCGTACGTGTGGACTGTACCGAGCGAACAGGAGAGAAGGACGGAAAGGCAAAGGCATTTTGACGGGCCATAGGAGGAAGGGAAACGAATATCAAGGGCTGAAAAGTTCGTGAAGCTGCGACAACTACAGCAAGGAGAAAGAACTGCCAAACCTCTTCCTTTCTCTTCTGTCGCCACCGCGTCGTGTTGAACAATTGGATATAACGTGGTAAGGGACAGAAAGTACTCTTGTGTGTGGAGAGGTGGAAGAGAGAAAGAAAAACCTAAGAAACTAAGTATATACAATTCTCGTTGTGAGAGACGTCACGAACCGCTGAGGGCAAGGAGTATGGCACGTGAGAAGATGAAACGCAAGCAAAATGGAGAAAAGAAGAGAAAATTGAACATGAAAAATAAGGGAGTGCAACCACTGAACAACACATGCTATTCCCCACCCCTGACTTTTTTACTCACAAAACATGTTTCAGGCCTAAGCTGACCCGCAAGTTGTCGGTTTCCAGCAGATTGCCAAAATCGAAAAAAAAAAACAATCCCTGCCCGCACGTTGTAACATTTCATCTTTCGGTTGAACACATCCGTCGCTGTACATGTCTACCTTTCTGCCTTTCATCTTTATTTCTATGCCTCCTCCTCTTCCTGCGCTACTTCTTTCTCGCCACTTCCGTGGTCCGTTGCTCCTCTAAAAAGGCACCCAACAACATCTCCGCCGCCGATCGTGGCGTCAAGGTACCATCCGCCAGCTCCTCCTCCATCCTTACCGCCTTCCGTTCCACCGCCCCCGACCCCCTCACCTTCCTCACGAGCAAATCTTCCAAACTACTCCACATCCAATGCCTTCCTTGATCTCTCCTCTTCAACCGCAAAAACCCTGTCTTGTCCAACACGTCACTGCACCGACTAACCTCCTCCCAGACCTTCGCAATCTTCTCCCTTCTTAAAGCTGAACACATTGTCACAGTCGGCGTCCACGGCTCCCATTTCCGTCGCTGAAAACACAAGGCATGTTTATACTCAGCAGCTGTGTGCTGCGCAGCTGTGAGTAAGTGGCCATCAGCCTTATTGACCACCACCACGTCGGCCACCTCCATAATGCCCTTTTTAACGCCCTGCAGCTCATCCCCCCCTCCGGGCGGCACCAGCAGCAACAGCATATCCGAGGTCTGGTCGATCATGATCTCCGATTGTCCCAGCCCCACCGTCTCGATGAATACAACATCAAAAGCAGCGGCCTGGCATAGCAGCACGACGTCATTCGTATAGCGTGCCACCCCCCCAAGCACCCCACTGGTCGGGCAGGCACGTACGAATGCCCGAGGGTCCTTAGACAGCTCGTACATCCGTGTCTTGTCCCCCAAGATTGAACCACCGCTGCGAGACGAAGAGGGATCGACCGCGATGACGGCTACGCGCTGTGCGTGGTCATAGGGGTAGAAGAAATGAGAGAGAAGTGAGGCGAATGTGGTACATTTTACTCTCCTCTACTGCATCCAGATTTATTGTCTTTCCCCCTCATCCGTAGACGCACCAGTCCCTTGCTATCCAGCAGATACATGCCCAGGGACTCGATAAAAGTGGACTTGCCGGCACCTGGGGGGCCGGCGATGCCAATCCGCAGGGGGCGAGTGCCCTTTCGGAGGCTGCCGCTTGTGCTGCCGCTGCTGCTGCTGCTGCTTCTGCTGTCGCTGCTAGATGCCATAGCAGTATTCGAATTCGGCCGCCGATATGTTTTGACCTTTCGACTGCGCTCGCGGACGACGTGGTCCAATAATGCCTCAGCCTCTTGTCTATGGCTTTCCTTGGAGGACTCAATCAGCGTTATGGCCCGGCTCAACGAGAGACGGTCGCCCTTGAGCACGCCTTCGGCCAGGCCAAGGACCCGCGGGCTTATGGCAGAGGTGGAAAATGTACAGGCTGGGCTGATGATCCAACCTCGCATCGACAAGGATAGTCGCTTGATGGGAGTACTTGCGGCAGTAGCAGCAGCAGCGCAGCATAGCTGCCGCCGCATGATTAGGTCGTTGACAATGTAGGGAGTTGACAAATCCCACACCTAAAGTTTCGGCGGCGCCAATTTTCCTGTCGAGAAGTTGAATTTGATTTAATAAGTTATTAAGTATGCGTAGGCATAATGGGGCTGGAATGGCACGTTGGTTTGGAATGGGTCATTAAGACGGGCGGAGGAAGACGGACGGGGGGTGGGGAGGTCGTGGCTTCTTTCTTCAGCTGATGTCACACGACACACCCTGACTCTCCCTATCCTTTCCCTTATTACGACAGCTATAGCACAGCTACGACAACGAGGACAAGGTGGCAACAGCACTGGACGGCGTAAGCCTGGTGCCCGTGCTCTGGAGGGAAAACGCGGAGCCGTCTCCCGGCAGCACACGACGAAGCGCCGCACGAAGCCTGCCTAGGGCCACCCCACACGACCGACGAGACAGCAAGCAGCATGACACTCCCCGAGCCCTTTCAGCACCAGCAGCAATCCGAGCGTCTGCCTCGGTTTGCGGGCATAATGTGTTTCCTTTTAAGCGTGGGCTTGCTTTGCTGGGATTACGGTCTGCTGGAGAAATGGGAAGGAGTCTCAGAGGCAGTGCCAACGATGTCTAGAGATTTGCGGGTCCTCCAGTCTCGAAGTATGTGGAACCAATGGTGGGAAGGTAGCGTACCAATCAATACTGGAAAGGTTGGTCGCTCGGACGACGCCGCAAGGGCCGCGGCATTGCCTTCTTTGGGGGAGAAGACGCTGGTCATTTACAACGTGCATCACTCTTCATCGTCGCTCGACAACTTGCACGGCGAAAACGTGGATTTCTTTCTTAAGGTCGGCGTAGGGGGAGAGTCGGAGCACTTCGTGGACTATCTTTTCCTTGTTCCACCTGCTCCGGCTGCTCCGCTGGGTTTGAAAAGCATTGAGGGCAGAGAGAAAGAAGTGACGGGGCCGCCCGTTGTAATCCCTCCTGCTGTCAACGTCCGCGTCCTGGAACGGCCGCAAGATTGCTTAGGGTGCAGCGGCCTTCAAGATATGCTAAGTAGCAGCAATGATAATAATTCTGACAGCAGTAGCGGCGTCGGCAACGAGACAGTTGCAGGCCTGCCGTTGACAAGAGAGGGGCTCTTGTCCCGCTACGCGCACTTTGTCTTTGTGGATTCATCGGTGCGAGGTCCTTTCCTACCACGCTACATGCATCGTCCCCGTCCACGAAGAATGCATCAAAATCGCTTTACCACCCCCCAGCCAACCAAGCCTTGGACGAGTGTGTTCACTGATCGACTAAGCGACGAGATAAAGCTGGTGGGGAGGTCTGTCAGTTGCGAGGCAGAGCTCCACGTTCAGGCACCTGTGTGGGCCACAGACAGGATAGGACTACAGCTAATTTTGGAACAAGGCGTACTGGAGTGTGCGATGGACATGGAGACGGCGAGGGAGCGGCACGAGCTGGGAGCGACCCGTGCAGTGGTGGGGGCGGGGTATGGTGTGGATTGTCTCATGCTCCGGTATCAAGGCTTAAATCTGACACGTTTGAGGAAGATAGAGGTGCCTTGCATGGCAGGGGATGACCCGAGCATTCCGCTGCTGAATGATGGTCTGCCAATAAATCCTTTGGAGGTGGTTTTTGTGTTGGCGAGCCCACATTTGATGGCGTCCGACCTACCAGTGCGTCGATACACTGATTATGTGCTTGGTCGGGGGGAAGTGAAGGACAGCGAGATGTACACGGAGCGGGGACAAGCTGTATTGGAAGCAAGAAGACAGCGGTTGGCGAGGATGGTGAAGGAGTGCAACGCAAGTTTGGATATGCCACATATGATGTCGAGATGTCCTGAGTGTATAAACCACGACATGGGGAAGGATGGTGAAAGAATTTTTATAGAGCTTTATGTGATGGCTGGATATGATTTCCGGTTTACAATTGAGGAAACTGATGTGACGAAGCTGCCGCATCATTATTGTGAATCGTTTGTGCGGTACCAAGCCCCGGATGTGACGAGTTAAGGAAATATGCTAGATCAAGATGGTCTACATATCATTCATATGATTGAATGATTGAATCAACCATTTCGCTAGAAATGATGTGTAGATAAGGTCAAAAGTGGAAACCATTGAGTCGGCTCCGCTTGCGCGGTATCTCTTGAATTGCATGTTTTGACCCGGTAGGCCGCCAGGATCAGGACATGGCGACATGAGAGGCGCGTGGATGATAAATGGCAGGCATGTGATTTTACCTGCTTCCTACGGGAACCAGCTGCTATAATAGATGGAAAGAAAAAACGTTTATGGGAGGCTTTCTCATAGCCTCCACCTTCGTCTGGTTTCAATGTGTACCCCAGGACGCAAAGCTAGTGGTAGCAAACTCAGGCTCACTCCCTGATAAGCATCGTCCCCTTGCCCCCCCAAAATGCACCAAGTAGGAAAGAATAAATATCAAGTTTGAACATGTATGTTCTAGAAATCTCTTGGGCTTTAGTTATGCAACTATACAGGTTTCTTCCTTCTTTTCAATACTCTGAAATTATACCACTGGTTTTCCCTTGGCCAGCTTGTCAATGAGATCAACGTTTGTCGAGGCCACGAAACCATGTGGCATCATATGGTCTACATAAATAGAAAATTTGGCAAATGCTCCACCATCTTTATGAAGAAACTCGGATTCAACGCTAGCATTAGCGGCGCTTATTTTTTTTTTGCCCCCACATGCCAAACAGAGAAGTTCTTGCACCACGACAATTAGGTCCGTCACTGTGTGTGCGTAAGTGTGTGTGTGTCGCGAAAGTAAAGCAGATTGGATTTTTATGAAACCAATTGGAAGGCTTCTGTGCCTTATAAAGACAATGACGCAGGAAGGAAAATCGCAATCCTTTCCTTCGCAGTACGTACATGTCATCTCGTCACACTCATCCGTGCCGGCCAGAAAAACGACAACGTCGTAGAACCCTTGATAGACGACGTTTATTTCCCTTTCTTGAAAGAATTGAGACGCGCCGGGCAATGCAGGTGATTTATTGCGTGTGTTTCGGTAGAGTACCCGCTCCCATTGGAGGCGGTCGTCGATGTGACTTATCAGCCGCCATTCAGCGTCTAGGTGCTTACGGAAGAGGACTTTGTCTTGGGCGTTGAGAATATAGATTGAGTGCACGGGCATGGGGCATGTGCTGTGCTGTGACTGGGATGAGAAAAGTGGGAGAGGAGGGAAGGTAGGGAAGGCAAGACTGTGAGAAAACGAATATTAATTCGAAATAAGTCTGACAGGACGGCCATTGCGTGACGTAGACCAGCATTTGGACGGCCACTGCGTGACGCAGAACAGCATTTGGGTGTTCCTCGTCTTCTTGAGAAGATGGCTTCACTTTTCCATTTTTCTTTACATCCTGCTTTTTCTCCTTCTTCTTTTGCTTTTGGAGGATTATGTTTTGTTGCTTTGTTTGCACAAGGATGGGCTGCTTATTTGCTGCCGCATTCGGGTCAAAAATGGAAACCTCATTATCAAAAATGGGAACCTCATCATTACTCATCAAAATTGTCTGTGTCTGTGTTTGCCGCCAGAGTCTATTGGTTTCACTCCCTCACATTTCTTGTTATTGACTATATATGAACAAGGGAGAAGCGAGAAAATGAGGGAGAGGGGGTCGGTCGAAGGGTAGGATCCTCAACACACCGGAGGGCGGAGTTGCCAGCCATTAAGTGTGGGAATTGAGGTGATGTTGCCCTTGTCTCCCTTCTCACGAGTAGTACGACATCACCACCCAAATCTGAGTGAGCCAGTGACCACTGAGCGCTGCCACTGGCACTCCCGCTGAGTGCATGCTATTTCTCTGATTCTAATATGACTAGCCGCGGTTCAGATTCTGATTGCAAAGGACGTAAATCCCTTGTCCGATTATCCAAGCCAAACTCCCCGCAAGCGTAGCAAGAAAAAGCATCCCTGCCCACTTGCTTGCCCCCGCGCGGCTCCGCATCTGCTTCTCTTGCTCCCTGTCCGAGGGAAGCAAGAAGAGGAGAACCAACGGCAAGGGGGAAAGGCAGGAGGTCAGCACCGTCAACTTCCACAGACCCGAAAGATCGCTTCGCCGCATCGCGCCATTGCTGACATCCCAGATGAGGGAGAAAAGCGAGCCGACGGAGTTGCCAAGAATAAGGGCGAGATTACTGAAAGTTGTCAGCATTGAGTAGGTGGCTCCTTCGCTTCCGCCCGGGCACAGCTTCATGTACACGATGGTTAGGGGGAGGAATTGCATGCCTGTGAGGAAAAGTGGGGAAGAGAAAAGGTACAGAAGGTGAGAAATGGCAAAGGGTAAAAATTATGCGGTGTTAATAATGGAAGCTCTAAACTTGCCACATAGAGCCTTCACGTTCCTCCCTCCCTCCCTTTCTCTTTTTCCTCCCCCCGACGCACCCGTAATAAAAGCACTCATCACGTCATCTCCCAGCGAGAACAAAAAATTGCTGATTCCAAAATATGTATTTATCTGGAAGATCAACAACAATTGCAAGACGCTCAACAAAGCTAACAAGACTGTCGAGAACACATACACCGCCCTCCAGCTCGACCGCAGGAAATACCGCTTATAAATCAGGATCCCGACGAACGTCATCAGGCGCCCCCCAAAGCTCAAGGCCCCCAACATCACAGGGGTAAACCCCAGGGTCAATTGCAAAAATGAGTTCCAGCTCACATTCGGCACTTGAAACAGGTTATACATGAAGACAAAGGCCATCGGTTGGAAAACCACACGCAACGTTACCGTATCCCAGATCTGCCTCAACTGCTGCGACACAGGCGGGTGCCCCTCTATCTCCTCCACGCCTTCCCCCACACTAGCAATCGCTCCATCTCCCGCAGCGGCAACCACCACAGAAGACGAGCGTGGACGACGCATGTCCTTCACAAAACCCAAGGAAGGCAGCAGCAACACCAAAGGCAGTGCCCCCGCCAGACACATAATCTCCGCAAAAGTCATGCGGAAACTCCACTCATTGTAAACTAAACCTCCTAACACGGCACCGACCACCGCCGCGCCGAACCTCACAGCATACACCAATGACTGCAAGTGTCCGTGGTCCTCTTCGCATTCCATCGTCGACCTTTCCACGATCATCGCGTCCGAAATTGTATCACACAACACCATACCCACCGTAGAAAGACACAAACAAAGGCCCAGTATCGGTCCGGAAGGATTTCCAACATAGCTTAAATAGAGAAAGAAACCAGCCCACGACAAGGTTCCTAGAAAGATGTAAGGTCGTCGCCGCTCCCCGCACAGGGGCAGTGCATCACTCGTGAAGCCTAAGAAGATTTTTAATGCCCAAGGAAGGGACATGCAGATGCTGATTTGATTTTGGATGACGGGATGTGCGTTGAGGGTGTGGACTAGGTAGACGGAGAGAGGCGTGGAAACGAAGCTGGGGACAAAGCCGACGAGGGCATAGACGAGGCAGAGGCCGATATTGTGAAGCTGTTCAAGTGTTGAGGGAACGGGAGAGGAGAGGTTGGAAGGAGAAGGCTGGTAGACTCATACGATATGATTGAGAAAATCTTGACTGTCCATCAACCATTTGCGTTCTTCGTATTTTACTCTCCCGACCCAGACCCCCTTCTCAGCTCTCGAGGAGACGTACACGGAATATCCCCCCTCGCACCCACCGAAACACTCACCTTGCCCATGTTCGTCCAGAACTCCTCCTCATCGATCGGTTCGTCCGTAATCTCCTTGTAGGCATGACTCTTCGGTCCAGGTGTCGTGGTGTGCAGATGATGTGGCAAGACGATAGAGGGTGAGGGTGCTGGTGGGGAGACCGGGGGGGAGTGCGCTAGCTCTTTCTTGACCCCCATTTCGCCTGCAACCATGTGTTTGTGAACGAAAGAGAGTGATTTAGTGATACATCTTGTCCATGCCATCCGTAACCCTCAGCCATCCTCTGGGGAGGGAGAGCCAGGGTGTACAGTAAGGCAGCGCAACTCAGTTGGGGAGGCCTGCTCGGCAGTGGTGGGGGAGGATTCGGAGGGATCAGCTGTTGTCAGGGTGATTATCAGTTTAGAGGGATAATTAAGAGGTGCGTCATGTTAGGGCTGCCCTGGACCCACAGCCATTTGCTTGGGACGGAGATCCGCAGCGTAGCTGGCTGCCCCTAGATGCCGCTGCATCTTCTCGCTCCTTGTAGTGTACTGTTGGCGAGATGAAAGCATTCTTCTTTCTGTATATCACGCCGTTCTTTTTAATTTCAACCGCAACCATACACACACACCTCACGCGTACAAGCAAGACGCCCACCCCTCTCCTGTTTTTTCCTCCACCCTCTGCCAGGCAGGCTCAACCAAAGCTGCCCAGCAAGCGCGGGCCCTGTGCTTCGCTTTGCCTCCCTCCTCCGCTGCTCGGGGCTTCTATCCGATTCGACCACTTGGCGTGTACGCACACCGTCCGACCTTTCCGCCAGTCACCGCATCGCCTGCGCGGTGCACACCCACCTCTCCGGCCCTGAGCCCAGAAATTTTGCTCTGTCCGCCCACATTAAATTACTGTCAACGAACGTATGATGCTGTGGTCGCCTCGCAGCGCGGGGAAAGGCGGCGGGGATGGCGAGGGCGACAGCGAAAGCGTCTCCAGTCGTGGCCCTACGCAGGTGGAAGACGACTTTCTCGAATCGTACGAGGAAAAAACGTTGATGGGAGAGGCGAGTCAGCTCAGTCAGCAAGAGGCAAGCAGCAGCAGCTATGGCAATGCTGCAGCCAAGGAGCGCCCCCCCGAGCCCTGGGGTCGCCTGCTGCCGTTGAAACGTGGTGCCGCGCACATCAAGCTCTTTCCACGGCCAGCGGAAACATCGAACGGGCAAATCAACACCTACATATTGGGGAGGGGCCACTCTTGTGACATTCGATTGGAAGATGCGCGCATCTCTTCCCAGCATTGCCGGATTTATTGCCAAGAGAATCGGGAGCCGGGGGGAAGGATCACGTTTAAGGTTTACGTGGAAGATACGAGCTCAAACGGCACGTTTGTGAACCGTCGTGTGCGTCTCGCCAAGAGCCAACGTCGGTTGCTGAATTCGGGTGATGAATTGTGTCTAGTCAAGGCGAGAGACGATCAAGATTATGAGGCAGCCTCCTACGTCTTTATCCCTATGGAACCCCATCAGCCTCAGGTCCGTCGTCCTCTCAGCAGTGGTGTGGGTGGCGAAAATTCTCCCTCCTCTTTGGCCACTGCTTTAGCCCCATCGGTCGTCACTGCCGCTGCCCCTGCTGCAGGTGGAGGCATGTCCTCCTTCCAGCCCTCCTCTTCCTCCTCCTCCTCGACAGGTGCTGCAGCCGTGACCTTGCGGGGGCAGACATCGGCAGGGGGGGCAGGGATGGGAGGGAGAAAATTTGGTTTGTTCGGAGGAAATGGTGCGAGGCGGATCGAGGATTTTTATGACATTCGCGAAGAGGTTGGGAGGGGGACATGCGGCCGTGTCCATGTGGCGCTGCACCGCAAAACGGGGGAATCGTGGGCGGTGAAGGTGATAGAAACGAGGAAGTTTGGTTTGACCCCCGGGTTGAGTCCTACGGAGTTGGTGCAAGAAGCGGAGGTTCTGAGGACTATTGCCCACCCGCATGTGGTCCGGCTGCAAGACATTTTTCAGACGGAAGATGTTTTGTACTTGGTGATGGAATTGGTGCGGGGGGGAGATTTGTTTGATCGGATCATTGACCGGGGACGGTACACGGAATCAGCGGCTCGAGAGCTGATGCGGCACGTCCTCCAGGCTGTTCAGTACCTTCACGCACGGAACATAGTCCATCGTGACCTGAAGCCCGAAAACATCTTGTTGGTCCACAAGGAGTCAGATGTCGATGTCAAGCTGACTGATTTTGGCTTGGCCAAGCGAACGACAAGCGAGGGTTTGAAGACATTTTGTGGGACACCGCAGTATTTTGCGCCGGAGGTGTTGAAGAGGCGGAACACGACCCTAGGCACGGGGAGATATGGGAGGGAGGCGGACATGTGGAGCCTGGGCGTTATTCTATATATAGCGTTGAGCGGGACGCCACCTTTCGATGATACTTCTTTGTTTGAGCAGATTCGGACGGCCACGTACACATTTGAGGGGCCGGAGTGGGAGGGGGTCAGTGGGCAGGCAAAGGACCTGGTGCGGAAGCTTATGACTGCATCACCCAGTACGCGTCTGAAGGTCGATCAGGCGTTGAGGCATCCTTGGTTTGTTGTCACAAGTAGCGGTAGCAGTAGCACCACCTGTATCAATGGAATCGAGGGGATCGGTTCTGGGACGGCGGTAAATGCTATTGAGGCGGGCGGCCTGTGTAGCTCTACTTCGGCGACGGATGGGGAGGAGGAGGAGGAGACGATTGGAGCTGTACGGGACGATGGTGAAGGGGAGGCAGGACCAGGAGGAAAGAATGAAGACGGCGAAGCAGAAGCATTTGTTGCTGTGTGTCCTACTAAGGCGAAGAAGAGAGGGAAGAAAGTTCAAGCAACTAAAGGATCAATGACCATCACCACGACGAGGAGGAAGAGGAAGACAAGCAATCAGGAAAATCAATCTTCGTCGTCCTCTCAGCTCCAGCAATACTCCCAACAGCATTCAGTCTCCAAAAATACCGCAGGAAGTGCAGGGGAGGGGGCTGCCCCCCCGCCCTTGGTGCTGCAGAGCGCTGCGGAAGTAAGGCAAGCAATGATGAAGCAACCGCAGCAGCAGCAGCAGCAGCAGCAGCAGCAGCAGCCAGGCACCACCACCAGCAGCAGCAGTGGCAAAACCAATCCATCTTCAAATCTCATGTCTCCACCGGCGGCTCGCGGAGTGGCCATCGGTACTGAGAAAAGGGGGAAAGGGCTGGGGGCCGAAGGAGAAGGAGGAGGAGGAGGAGGAGGAGGAGGAGGAGGAGGAGGAGGAGGGGTGAAGCGACGACGAGCAGGCAAGAATACTTTCGAAGTGGGGGTTACGGCTGTGGAATTGCCCGATGATAATATTGACGAGTACTCGAGCGGCGAAGAGGGTGGTGGAGGAAGAGGGAGGGAGGAGGGAGCGGGGTCCAAGGAGGAAGGTCACTGTGTAGCAGCAGCAACAGTAGCACCTGCAGCACCAGTAGCAGCACCACCATCGGCGGTGGCGGGCATGGCACCAGCAGCAGCAGCAGCAGATTCTGCTCCGGTCATGGCCTTCCCCCCGGCCCCTCGTATAGTGCAGGCGAAGCCCGTCGCCGCTGCCAAGAGGATACTGTCCACGTCAGCAGCAACAGCAGCCGCAGCAGCCGCAGCAGCCGCAGCAGCCGCAGCAACAACAACCACAACCACAACCACAACAAGAGTTAAGGAAGCATCCTGGCCAACGGTACCTATTCTACAGCAAATATCACCCCAGATAGAGCCGCAAATATCAGTCGCTGCCTTTGTCCCATCTTCCGTCTCTTCCTCCTCTTTTCTCCCACCGGCAGTCAGAGCCCCTCCTCCGACTCCAGACAGTACTACGACTGTATCGTCTGCTCCTTCCTCCTCTTCCTCCTCATCCTCTTCCTTTTCCTCCTCTTCGGCAAGGTCTCATGCAGCGACCCCCGTACCCAGCCAGCAGCAGCAACAACCATCACTACCCTCCCAACCCACGCATAAAACAAAATGGCAGCAGCAGCAGCCACAGGGCGGTGCCACACGGGAGAAAAAGAGCAAGCAAACTACGTTGTTGCAGTTTCTGTTTATAGATGGAGGAGGTGGAAGCCGTGTGGTGAAGAAATCATGATAAACGGATGATAAACGGATGACGGTGATGTAAATGAGAGAGGGTGCTTTGATAAAGTAAAAGTAAACTAGGTTGATAATCGATGAAGGTTGCGTCTGTTTGTGGGCTTCTTTGCTTGTGGTTGGCCTTCCCCTTTTCTTTTCTTTTAGCGCTGTTGCTGCTGTAGCTGCTGTAGCTGTTGCTGGTAATGAATGCCTACTCTCCCTACCCTCCAAAATCGGTGCCCTACCGATGGCTTTACTGTACTTGCCTCTCCTTCAGATCCATCCCATCCCCCCTTTCCCCTTCCCTTCTGGGATATTCGTTCATTCTTCCTTCTTACATCGCCTACCCGTTCCTATACCCCTCCCTCTGTTCTTTCCTTACCAGACTGTAGTCATTGGATTGATGTTATCCATCAAAGCATCACACTCCGTCGGGACTGTGATCAGATCGCTCGCCTCCATCACCAGCAATGGCTCCGATGCATGCGACACCAACACGTCGCTCAAAATCTCCGCTTTCGGCACATCGACTCCCAGCGCCTGCAAAAGTCCTCCAAGCCCTGCCCCTGTTCCCACCTTCACCGTCTCCCCCGCCTTTTCATACGCGTCAATCTTTGCCTGAGTGCTATCGATGTCTTGTTGAATTTTTTCCCGGGCCGACTTGCCCGTCGGCGTCATCTCCAACTTTTGCACATGCGAGGCCAACCGTTTCATCAACTCCACTTGCGCTGCCTCCGCCACGCTCTCATCCTTGCCGTCGCTTTCCTCCTCCACTACCAATCCTGCGCTCAAACTCTGCAGTTGCCCATCGTCATTAAATGCCACGACGCACGCCTCCCTTAACCCCTGGTACTTGAGTCCATTGCCTTCTTGCATTGTCTCGCTGATGATAAGCTGACCTGTAAAAGTGCCTACAGCTTCCGAGACGTACATCACTGCCCCGTCGCTCGTCACCTCAAACTTGGAGGCAGATTGCTGCAAGTCCGGCAAAGCCCGTTCCATGATGCACACCAAGCCAAGAAATCCCGCACGGTCCAACTTGCCCGTTGCGCTACTGTAGTACACAAAATCGTCGGACAACACGTCCCAACCCCTGGTAATCAACACGCGCGGCGCCATGGCCGCAAATGCCTTGCCGCGAATTAATGCTCGCTCCAAGTCCGTGCCCATCCCGGGGGAGCTGACGGCGGACAAGAACTCTGCAGGAATTTGGACTGATGGAAACGCCTGCTTCAAAGTGTCTTGCACACTCGACTTGATGGACGACGTCGGGGCGACGAGAGTGGCAGCCGAGCGCCTTGTCCTGCCCATCGTGCTGGTGCTACTACCAGCTATGAAGGGCGAGGGGGGCGGGTGGGGGACAAAGGCATTAACTGTCAAAATGGTGCTGATGGCGGCCACCAGCACGAAGACGGCTGCGAACAACTTCATTCTTGTGGAGGAGGGCTTGGTAAGGCCTGTAGCAGTAAAGGGCAGGCAAGCAGAGAGTAAGATTAGGTGCGTATCTGGGGGGGCAACTTGACTTGAAGCTCAACAAGATGATCACGCCGCTGGACCCCTCGCTGACGCGGAAAGCATGATCTTTGTTCTTTCTGCCCCACACTCTTCACGCGCCCTTGCCTCCCACAACCACCTCATCACACACAGCTGAAGTCCGCACCGTCCTTCTCCTCCGAGATAATCCTCCTGTTGTATCACCGCCCGCCCGTCCAAGAGATGTTCTCCCCCGCCTCCCGACCTCCCCCCCCTCCTCCTCCTCCTCCTGCAGTCCCCTCATGTCCTCATCATCCGCCAATGCCTAACAATGCAGCCGCCATCCGCCTCATCCGTGCCGGTCATACCTTATTGAGCCCCGACGAGCACCGCGACATCTTTGTGGCTTTCATCCAGCGAGGACCCAGCCCGCGGTACATCAAAACACTGCAGGAACTGCTAGAGGAGGATGATGAGATGGGTCACCATCCCTTTGTGGTGAATGCTCAGGACGTGATTGCCTTCAATCCCCAGGTGGGCTATCTACTCATGTACAATCCAATGGTACTCCTTCCCATTTTTGAGGAAGCCGTGTTACGCGTGCAAATGACCTTGCTGAAGCTGCTCGACTCCCAAGACAGTCTAAACCAGCAGCAGCAACAACAGCAGGGAATCGCGTCAATGCCCTCTTCGTACAGAAGCGTCAAGGGACACGCTCATGTCCGCATCTCGCACATCCCCCCTATTCCGGAGCTGTATAAGGCGAGCTTAAGTGGTATCCGTGCGCATGACGTCGGGCGGCTCATTCAGGTGACGGGTACAGTTGTCCGTCTTGGTACCGTCAAAATGCTAAATGCCTCGCGGGAATACACTTGCAAAAACAGCAAGTGCGGGCACCGCTTTCGAATTTATGCCGACTTTGAGCAGGGCTACATGCTGCAGCCCCCTCGGGCTTGTCCACGTGAGTGCCGCTCGAGTGAATTTGTGGAAAACCCCGACGGGGATGAATGCACGGATTACCAAGAACTCAAAGTGCAAGAGCAAGTCCAAAACCTCAAGTTTGGTTCCATCCCCCGCTCGATTCTTGTGGCCTTGGAGGATGACCTCGTTGATACCTGCCGGCCAGGGGACGATATCGTGGTATCTGGGTGCTTGGTGCGACGCTGGCGGCCAGTCTGTAAGGACAGGCGGTGCGAGGTAGAAGTCGTCCTTAGGGCGAACAGCGTGCGGTTGGCCAGAAAGCCTAATTTGCTACAGGGTAATTCGGTTCTCCATGAGGAGTGCCGGCAGGAGTTCATGCGGTTTTGGGCGGAGCATTATGAAAGGAAGGAGTCGTTGTTCGCGCGAAATATCATCGTCCGTTCCGTGTGTCCCCAGATCTATGGCATGCTAGTCGTGAAGCTCGCGATACTTCTTACCATCATAGGAGGAGTGGAGCAAGAATCGTCGTCTGCTGCACCTACTGCCGCTGCTACTGCTCATGGTGGAGGGGGGGGGAACCATGATAAGTTTAGTGTTCGAAGCCACCCACATCTGCTGTTGGTGGGGGACCCGGGGACAGGCAAGAGTCAGTTTTTGCGGTTTGCAAGTCGGTTGGTGCCACGGTCGGTATTGACGACGGGAATCGGGACGACGAATGCGGGGTTGACTTGTAGTGCGGTGCGAGATGGGAATGAGTGGGTGCTGGAGGCGGGCGCGTTGGTGCTTGCGGATAGGGGGCTGTGTTGCATCGACGAGTTTTCGAGTATACGGGAGCATGACCGTACGGCGATTCATGAGGCGATGGAGCAACAGACGTTGAGCATAGCCAAGGCGGGTCTGGTGTGTAAACTTAATGCGAGGGCGTCGGTGATTGCCGTGACCAATCCGAAGGTTACGTTGGATGTGGATCAGATGGTCGGAGCTGGGGATATTGGGGACTTAACCACTAAGACGGCGATAAATGCACCCTTGCTCTCCCGGTTTGACTTGATCCTGCTCTTGACGGATAAGTGTGGGGAGGAGTGGGACGAGGCCGTCTCGACGTTTGTGCTGGAAGGGTCCATTCCGCAAGACCAGCGTGAGCACCAACAGTCGAAGACCCAAATAAACTCACCAGCAACGCCGGCAGGGACGGCTTCAAGTGGTGGGTCGGCCTCGTCGGGGTTGGAGAGGCTTGCTGCTGCTAACAGTGTGCCGTTTTGGGGGCTTGAAAAACTGCAGAAATACGTGGCGTTTGTGAAGGATGCGTATCAACCCAAGTGGACACCGGATGCCATGGCGGTGTTGGAGCGGTACTACCAGGTACGCAGGAGGAAGGAATTGGGGTGGGGAACGGAGAGCAGATATAGTGTGAAATGGAAATCTTAAAAAGAGAATAAATCGTAGATGTAAGGAAGAAGATTTATGATGAGTGTATATATGTTCCTCGCTTCCCCTCGACATTTTCATCAGATGCAACGAAGCTCGGACCACCGCAGCGTCGCCCTCACCACCGTCCGCCTCCTCGAGAGCCTCATTCGTTTGTCAGAGGCCCATGCCCGCTTGATGTGTCGAAATCGTGTCACCCTGCAGGATGCCGTGGTGGCTGTGTTTTGCGTAGAATGCTGTCGTCAGTCCATTCCCAGCCTGGGGCCTTATCGAGGTGAGGCAGGAGGGAAGGAGAAAGGAGAGAGAGAGAGAATTAAGTGACACACCAAGCTTCTATGCCGACACGTCTGAAGAGGCAAATATGTTTTACACAATCACCACATACACTTTCCACCTTTTCACTTTTCCTCTTCTGGCAGACTACCATTACGACTCTAAGGATCCTGATCAAGACTATGCGGACATGCAAGCTGTCATCCTCCGCTCCTTGGGGCTGCAGATGCCTGCTGCTGGTATTGGCGCTGCTCCAGTACCACCTGAATGAGAGATCAAGGGAGACGAGTAGAAGGGAGGGGAGGAGGGGGGCTTAGTGTTTACTAAATTCAAGCTGTCATCCTCCGCTCACTGGTATTGCTGCTGCTGCTGCTGCTGCTGCTGTTGTTGTTGTTGTTGTTGTTGTTGTTGTTGTTGTTGCTACTGCTGCTGCTGCTGCTGCTGCTGCTGCTGCCGCCGCTACTGGAGGGCTCTCAGAGTGAGAAATAAAAGAGGTGAGAGGAAAAGGAGGAGGGACAAAAGACAGTGAGAAAAGAGAACAAAAAAGTCGCGCAAGATGACCTGAATGACGTTTACAAATCCTGCGTAAGTTTTAAGTTCCAATCGGAAGATCGACAGAGGAGGATTGGAGGAAGGGCTAGAGAAAGTGGTCGTAGTCAAGTGTCATACATGCGTGGAAACATAAGCGTGCGAGTAAGTGAGAATGTATAGTCTTTACGAAGGGACACCGAAGATTAGAATGATATAATCAACTGAGTGAATAGAGTTAGAGAACATTGAAGCGTCATGGCCCGTGAGAAAAAGAAACAAATGTATGCACAATTTTCTCTCTCATTTCACCCCCTTCATTCGTTCATTCGTCCTTTTATTCTTTCTCTCGGGTTTTGTTGTCGTCGTCGTTGATGTTAATATGTGGTTGCGATTCTACTCATTTTTTGTCGTATGCGTCAGCCTCCTTTCTCCTCCCTCTTATTCTGCCTGTCCTTCTTCAGCTGCTGCCCTCCTTCCTTCTTATCTTATCTTATCTATCATTCCACATGCATCACTCGGTCCACAGGAAACTGTACAACATCAATCCCTTCCTCCCTTCCATCTCCCTTCTTTCTCTCTCCATCATCATTAGTGCGGCTGGTGCGGATGCTGGAATCCAGATGATGGCACCTGCAGCGGCTGTTGTTGTTGTAGCTGCTGCTGTGGCTGCTGCTGCCGCTCCACCGCCGACACAGGCAACCCCCCCGCCGCGCTACTCCCTATCCCTCCCTGGTGGCCCCAAGAGATATAATCGGGCCCTTCAGCTGCTTTGTACTCATCAATCAATCCCTGTACCACTTCCCGAGAAGAATCAAACTCATCCAGGGAATCCTGAAACATGGGCTCTTTTCGATAATTCTCGACGAAGGCATTCCTCTTCCTAATCTTATCATATTGATTTACCGACCGCTGGAACAAGCTAGCCATACATGTATGATTCGCCAACATTAATCCCGAGACTTTGTGCGCTGTCTCAACATATGCACTTTTCCTTGACAAAGCCACCTGAATCGACGCCGGGCCCCACGGGATAAAATTTACTAATTTCCTCTCGCGGATTCGCTGCAAAGCCTTGTGAACTTGGGTCGGATCGACGTCTCCCTGAATGATATTCAAAATGGAAATATAACACCCCGTGCGCGTAGAAGCAGACACCATGATATTTTTTGTTTGGGTCAGGCGACGCATGACGTCCAAGACGGTTGTTTTCCTCACAGCGGAGGTTTGCACGTCGGAGATCACAAGGGGCGTATACCCCGTCATGAGGAAATGGCAGCGAGGGGTGGGGATGAGGGATGCGACCAGCCCGATAAGGTCATTGTTCATGTACCCGGGGTAACGTAGGGTGGTGGTGGAGGCAGCCATGACCTAGGGAGGAAGAGAGGAAGGGAGAGAAAGAGGGAGGGAGTGACGGAAATTAGTAAGGATAAAATGTGTTCACAAGCGTAAACGGCAAGTCCTCGAAGACTGTCGACAAGACGACCGCCGACAAGGAGACCGAGCGTGCAATTAATCCACGTACCGTAGAAACGAGGGAATTGAGTTGATTGACAGTAGGATTGGTGATGCGCAGGCGGTCCACAGCAATGCGATTGAGGGCCGTGTTATCCAGGACCACCACGCAATCCGCGTTCAAGGTTAGGCGCTTGAGCGTAAGGAGGGAATTATATGGCTGCACCACCACATCACTTTGGGTTTGATCCCAATTGGGGAAGACGGAGTAGGTCTGAATGAGCTTTTTGGGGAAGTGATCGTTGAGTCGCTCGAGCAGGTAGGAGCCCTTCGGGATAGGTGGTGGTGAAGGGAAGGAAAGAAAAGGAAAGGAAGGGGAAAGTGGTATGTGAGAAAAGGCGTTTCAAGCGTAGAATATAAAGACCTATGTGGCATAGATGAAAGAAACATGCAGCTATCTTGTCACTACTTCCACGGCAGACAAGGAAATAATCCCTCTCCTACCCTCCCCAGTACGCACCATCCCTGAGCCCGTGCCACCAGCTATAGAGTGACAAAGAACAAACCCCTCCAGGCTGTCACTGCCATCCGCCTCCCGATCGATCATCTCCATGAGCTGATCGTGGTACTCCTCCGCCTGCCGATGGCCTGACGCCCAATTGTTACCCGCCCCGCCACCATTGCTAGCCATGAAGACATTCTCCTGGTTGTACAAGCCGCGGTACTCCGAATTCAGAATCGAATTTATGACACGCGGCTCTAAGTCCATCAATAAGGCCCGGGGAATGTAGTGATCATCGTCCGCCTGATAGAAGAAGACGTCCTTGCGGTCGTTCCCCTCCGTGGCGAAGTCCTGAAGCATGCCATCGGGACTGATGCCGTGCTCCGCACAGATTTGCTTCCAAAACTCGCTGCCGATCTGATTGCCGCACTGGCCCACCTGCAGCGTGATGATTTCGTGCGGCATGGCTTCTCTGGCTGGATGTGGTCCTGTGTTTGTGCGTGGAGGAAAGTCACAGACGAAGTGGATGTGAGGGAGGTGGAAGCATGCACTGGTGGTGGGGGAAGCAGCACAGGGGAAGGCCGAAACATTCTGCTTCCTACACCTAGCTCCGAATTGCGCCATGTATCGTAGCCCCCTCTGACACTCTACAGTGCCTTGGCAGAAAATATCGTGTGGTATGTGAGCTTGATCAGAAGTGAAGAAAAAAATCGAAGCTTTGGCGATTGCACCATGGCATCGGTTCGCGCGCAAGACAACTTGGCCCATCTTTTTACCCCCAAAATCCAATCAATACTTGTCGTTTTATAAGAAAATCAATACGGGGTCCAATTTTTCTTTACGGTTTGCTTATTCGATTTAATCAGTTCTATCTCCACTCGCATACATATTACTGTGGGGCGCCGACTTCCGCTGGCTGCGCTGCTGCTGGCTTTAGGCCGCCCCTGGCTTGGACAGCGTGCGAGCAGCGCGGGCAGATATGGGGCAATTCGGCGTCCGCCGGAGACAGATCACCGTAATACCAACATCGGCTGCATTTGCTGCCGCTCGCCCGCTTAATTCCTAATACGGCCCCGCTGGCCGTATCCCGCAGCTGGCTCAACGCTTCGTCGCAATTCGCCGTCACCTCCACTACGGAGTCCACCACATGCACCTGGGACGCAAGCAACAAAAAGCGGAGGTCGTCGACGTTGTTGCTTTTCGCCGGAGGATGTTGAAATGTCGCATCTCCCATCAAGCCATCCAACACGGTGCGGAGCTCGGCGTCAGGGGCATAGACATAGACAGCTGCCTCCAATGACGCGCCAATCACGCCTTCCCGTCGTCCAGCTTCCATGCACTTGTTCACATCATCCCTCAACCTCAAGACGGCAGCCCAGGCGTCATCCTCATACGAGGGATACTGACGGTCTTTTCTTATCCAGCCTGCTTGGAAGATACTGGTGGTCGGCCGGGCATAAGGCAGGTTTTGCCAGATATCCTCAGCCATATGAGGCAAGAGCGGGCTCATCGCCGTCGCCATCCCCTCCAAAAGCAGCTGCATCGTAGTTTGGCATGTACGTCGACGAATGTCATCGGGGGCGGCGATATACAAGCGGTCCTTGGCCACATCCATGTAAAAATTAGAGAGATCAGTGACGGCAAAGCGCTGCAAGGCCTGGCTGGCACGACTGAACTGGTAGCTATCATAAGCGTTCTCCACCTCTTGCAACATCAAAGAGAGCCGGCCCAAGATGTACTTATCCAGGCGAGGAAGAGTGTCGTAGGCGACGGCGTCTTTGTTTGGATCAAAGTCGTGGAGATTTCCGATGAGGTATCGGGCGGTGTTGCGGAGCTTCCGGTAGGAATCGCCGATTTGCTTCAAAATATTTGACCCAACGCACACGTCACTCGAGTAGTCCACCGACGACACCCACAACCGCAAGACGTCTGCGCCATATGCCGGGTCTTGCTTTTTGTTATTTCCTCCCTCGATGACCTTCATCGGGTCAACGACATTACCCAAGCTCTTACTCATCTTGTACCCTTTTTCATCGAGCACAAAGCCGTGCGTTACTACCGTTTTGTAAGGTGCCATCCCCGTAGCCGCCACGCACGTCAAAAGGGAAGACTGGAACCAGCCTCGGTGCTGATCAACCCCTTCCAGATATACATCAGCAGGAAACGACAAAGAATCCCCGCGTTCCTTTACCACACCGGCCCATGACGACCCACTGTCAAACCATACGTCCATGGTGTCAGTCCCCTTCTCCCACAGCCCCGACTGCTCTTTATACTCAGCAGGAAGCAAATCAACCGTCTCCATCGTCCACCACGCATCCGAACCATGTGTACGAAACACACCCTCCAGATGAGCGAGGGTCTTCTCATTCATCAAGGTCGCGCCATCCTCTTTGTTATAAAACACAGGGATCGGCACCCCCCAAGACCGTTGCCTCGAAATGCACCAATCAGACCTCGATTCCGTCATGATCGAAATTCGCTTCTTCCCCACTTCCGGCATCCAATGTACCGTTTCAATTGCTGCCAGGGCATCCTGTCGGAATGAATCCACTGACGCAAACCATTGGTCCGTAGCCCGGAAAATCGTCGGCTTCTTCGTGCGCCAGTCATAAGGGTACTTATGATTATACGGCTCCATCAAAATCAAGGACCCCGTCTCATTCAACGCCTGAACTACCTCCATGTTCCCATCGCCCAGCACATCCTTACCCTCAAACCTCGGTCCCACTTCCTCCGTGAAACGCCCCGCATCATCCACAGGACTCAGCAACGGTAACCCATATTTCATTCCAGTCAGATAATCCTCCTGCCCATGCCCGGGTGCCGTATGCACTAATCCCGTCCCACTCTCCGTCGTGATATAATCCCCTCCTTCCAAGACCTGTGATTCACGATCAAACAGCGGATGGCGGTACTTAAGTCCTACCAGGTCTCGACCCTTCAGCGTGGCAAGGACCGTCAACCCACCCTTGTCCTGCACCTTGAACACGCCCTCCGCCAGCTTGCCCACCAAGTCCTTTGCGACCACAAAAGCCTGCTCGCCGAGTTCTGGATGAGAAACTACTGAATAGTCCAGTTCGGCATTTACTGCAATTGCCAGGTTTGAAGGGATGGTCCACGGCGTTGTCGTCCAAATGGCGACACGCAGCGCCTGGATCCCTCCAGGGTGCGCAGCAGCAAGCGTGGCTGCCCCGGAGCAGCTTTCGAGGGAGCTGACGGGAAAGGCGACGTATATAGACTTTGAAATGTGGTTTTCGGGGTATTCGAGCTCGGCTTCCGCCAGGGCAGTGCGGGAAGAGGGACTCCAATGCACGGGTTTGCGGCCTCGATAGATATGGCCCTTGAGGACCATATCCCCAAACACGCGAACTTGCGCTGCCTCGTACTCAGGCTGCAAAGTCATGTAAGGCTCATCCCACTCGCCCCATACCCCATAGCGTTTGAACGACGTCCGTTGTCGGTCCACCGTCTCCTTGGCAAAATCTCCAGCGCGTTGTCGCAGCGTGACGGGCGTCAAGGCCTGGCGCTCCACCTGCTTCAGGCTCTGCAGCACCTTGAGCTCGATAGGCAGCCCGTGGCAGTCCCACCCGGGAACATACCGGACCTCGAACCCCCGCAGGATTTTATAGCGGTTGATGAAGTCCTTCAAAATTTTGTTGAGCGCGTGGCCAATGTGCAGGTCCCCATTGGCGTAGGGAGGCCCGTCGTGCAGAGTGAACTTAGGGGCCCCGCTCTTCCTCCGGCTCTCGTGCAACCCTTGGTAAATGCGCTCTGATTCCCAAAAGTCGTGGAGTTGGGGTTCGCGGACAATGGCATTGGCCCGCTGGTCAAAGCTACTCTGGGGGAGGGCCACTGTGTCGCGGTAGAGGTTCGCGGGGTCGGACGGATCGTCGGGTTGCTTCTTGGCGTGGATCGGGCCCGTGTGACGAAGTCGTGACGCAGAGAGCAGGAACGCCGGGCTTCCCAAGCCACCACGTCCTCGCATGCTGCTGCTGCTTCTAGTTTGCACACTGCGGCGCCATACAACATGGGTGCTTGACCTCTGCAGAAGGAGCAGGCAAGTCGTCATGACGAACGTGGAGACCGCCCGCCGGGACATTACCACTGCGCGGTGCCGCCCTTTGGGAGTGTATTGGGGGAGGGGAAAAGATGAAATGAGTGAAGAGATCATATGTGAAAGTCCACAGCGCTTATGCATGTCCAGAACCTAAGGGTTGCCTTTTGTGGGTGCTGAAGTGGCTGGAGTGTACAAGACCACAGCAACGTGAGTATCTTTTGTCTCTCTTGTGCCAGCAGCCCTAGCTTTGACCTTGAGGAAGTGGTGGCCTACACGTGTCGAATTCAAGTTGCACAGGGCGACCATTTGCCAATTATCGTAGGCTGATCTTAAATGTGCCTCGACCACACACAAGGGCCACCTCACACACAAGGCGCCAACGGCCCACATTCAATCTCCCCACCTGCACAAACGCAACCAACAACTAAACAATACGACTCTAGAACGACCAACTATGACATAACGGTTAAGAAACGATGCAAAAAAAAAAGTACTCCCACATTTCTGAATTTTTATCATAATTTCTTTATGACGCTGGCCTTCTTGCTTTCCGCTTATGAGAGACTGAGGCCAGAACGGACCGCACCATTGCATCGTGCCCGTCATGAATCATCTCTGAGTTCAACAGAATGTTAACCACAGCCACGATAATCCGTGGATCGTCGGCGTTCACATAAAAGGCCCCATTTCGACCGACGGCCACCTCAAAAGGGACCTGCTGCTTTGCCAACGCCTGGAGCACTCGGCAGTTCTTACTCAGTAACCTGGGAAGGAAATAAAGGGAAACATGGAAAGAAATGAGCGCGTCGAACATTGCTTACAGAGCTTATCTTAGAAAGATGTGGGGACAAAGGGGGAAGAGATGGAAGGGGAAAGCGGAAATGAACCATTGAACAAAGCTACATACTGTCGGCAGAGGCCTAGGGAACATCGTGTGACGGTGCCGTCTTTCAGCTCCCCAAACGTCGACTCCCCCGTCATCCAATCCTTTTTGATGCCTTGTGTTACTGTGAATGAATTGAAAAAAAATGTGCGAACCAGAGAAAATGAAAACATGTGTTGCAGGAACTGAAAAGGCACGGGAAGTGATTTCCGCTCAGTTCAAATTTGAATAAGCATACTGCCCCGAGCCATCCCTCCCTCGTTCCCTTTCCCAACTGCCTCATTACCCATGCAGCTTAGTTCGCTATCCATGTCTTTATTGGCAACGGCCACGCGGCAGTACACCAAGGCCCCAATCTTCAAATTCGGCTTGTTCCGCTTCGAGGCACCGTCAAATGCCAAGTGGGGCAACAGACCCGGAGAGCTAAATATATAAGGGGCAGAGATGAGGAGTGGAAGTAAGAATGAGCATAACGAAGCAGTCCCTTTTCACTTTTGAACCAGTGGTCTTGCCATGCTGTTACTTAGCCTTCCTTCATCCCTCGGCTTGTTTCGGCACCTACCTTCCGAAAATGTTGATGCGGTAGTGCTCGGCCACGCGGTCTTCCACAATGCCCAGCACGGTGTCATCGCCCTTAGGTATGTACTAAGAAAGGTAGATGGCATGAAGGAGAGGAGAGGGGACAGAGATGGATAGCAAAGAGATAGAACTGGATTTGAGTTCCTTTCCTTTTCACCATCACATTTGAGGTGTTTCATCACTTACCCGTCGTTGTTGGTTATCGATCCGATACGTATTCGGCGGTTGGAAACGCAGGATGCCAGCCTTGGTTGCCTTGGCTGCACCAGGTGGCGAGGGCGCGCTGACTAGCCCATTGCCTGTCAAATAGGAGGGGGAAGGAGGAGAGGGAGAAAGAGAATTAGTACACAAGATAAGGGATAGTATAATTAGGCATAATTTCTTCACATATGTGGCAGTATGTGACATTACCGTCACCGTCTCACCTAGCTTGACCCTTGAGAAGTGCTCTGGCACCTCCTTCACGTCTCCCGGAAGCAGGACCTCGGGCGCTGCTATGTTGAGTGCGGCTTGGACAAGCCCCGCTGCCGCCTCTGACACGTCCATCCCCCCCTCCTCCTCCACTAAATCGTTGTCTTGCTCGTCCATGGCAGTGGTGTGACTGTCTTGGTCTGTGTAGATTGGATGGAGGGGGAATAATATCAAACCTCCCGGAGGGCCTTACCTCTTTCGTGATGCTCCGTATTTTAGATTTTGTCCGCGGGACTTACCTTCGCGCACCTCGCCCTCCTCCTCCTCGTCATTCTGATCGCTGGGTTTCCTCATGGGAAGCCTGTGGCGTGTGGAGTCTTTGCGCGTGAGTGAACGGCACGCGGAGTTGCCAGATGGTGCTTGTTGTCGCCGACGGGGGAGCGTACGAAGCTGCATCTATATATCATTCACTCAACCTTGACATTCCGACGATGCAACACACATTTGTCACACAGAAATGAGCGCGCGGCATCTTCAAGCGTTAAGAGCGCCAGGGCTGGGCTCACAGGCTGCGAAGGACCAAGAGCTGGAGGAGGAGGAATCATCAGAGGAGGAGGAGGTCGCAGCTCGCGGCGGGTTCCATTTGCTGCTCGATAGTAGCGACGAGGAGGAGAAGGAGCAGGAGGATGTGGACGCGCAGGTATGGGAAGATGGTGGAGCGGACGACAAAGAGGAAGGGCAGGAGGGGAGGAAGCCGGAGCTGCAGCCCGTGCTTGCACGAAAGGCTAAGAAAGTAGCTGTGGTGGAAGACGACGAGGAAGCCTGGCTGGAAATACAGAGACAGGCAGTGGGAGGAGGAGAGGGAGGAGATATGACAGCAAGGAGCAGCCCCATTATTCAAAATCCTGTGAGTACATCGGCTGATGCCCTGGACATTGATATCAAGTCCCTCAGTTTGGACAAGGAGCTCAAATTGCGCTTCGGGGACGAAGGCGTTGGAGACGGAGGCGGCGGCGGAGGAGGAGGAGGTGGAAGAGCCAGTCGACGGCGCGGCGGTGCGCTTGGACGTGGAAGTACTAGTATGGGTGGAAGCGTTTTGGGCCAGCTGTATCAGCGGCGTTGCTTTTTTGGCGCACCGAAGGAAGACTGGCCCAGACCTCCGACTTATGTGGGAGGGGGCATTCGGATGGTTCGGTTGGAGGCACCGGCGGAATACGAGAACGAGGAAGAGGCTAATGCTTCCTGGTATGGCTTTGAATGGTCCCCGGCGTTTCAGGCACTGCAGCAAGATTATGAGCTCGTCCAAGAAACCTGCGACCCTAACGCGCTTGCCGTCTTTTTGGCGCATCACCCTCACCATGCGGAGGGCCTTCTCACGCTTGCATTGATCTATGCCACACATGGTACGTGAGATTGATGTCGGATCGGTCCATAAATTCATCCAGAGGATCACACTTTAGCATTTGTCTTCGCAGGGGCATAAGTCGCCTGACCAGATTGCTCACGCCACTCTTCTTTACCACATCCTTCCACACACGCATTCCGCTCTTTACTCCCAACAGGACAAATGGAACGATCTCACGACTATGTGCGACGCTGCCTTTTTATTTATGAGGCCGCTTATATTGAATCCTTTCGCGCCGCTTTCACCTATTCTCTCGGCACCGCCACTGGAGCTGCGAGTGGAGGACCCGGGACGATTAACTGCAGGATGGACGTTCGGCGACCGGAGAATCGCCCCTTCTTCATGGCGCTCTTTCGGCACGTGCAGATGCTTGGAGGGCGCGGACTGTATCAGACCGCCTTCGAAGTGGCCAAGTTTCTGCTCGCACTCGATCCCAGGGGAGATCCAACGGGCATCTGGTTGTGCCTGGACTACTATGCGCTTCGAGCAGGCAAAAGACAGCAGTTGTTGGCTATGCAAGAAGCGGGTTTTCCCATCGGTCGGGGATGGAAGGAGCCTAGAGATGACGTTGAGGAGTGGCAAGATGGGAGCGACAAGAGAGCAGGCAGTGATGCCGACGAGGAGCTCGACGGCATGTCTGACTCTGCCGGTTTCTCAGACTGGACGGTGTCGGCCTTGCCTAATGTGTGCTTCTCTTGCGCGCTGGCTCTCTTTTGGAGCAACTTGGTCGAGGATCGGGCTAAAGCCAAGACTGCGCTACGCGAAGCTCTCCTGCGTTTTCCTGTCCTGCTCAAGCCCCTGATTGAGAAGAGTCGAAACGAGTTGGGCTCCCGCATCACCCAGCCATGGTGAGTAATTTAATGCTTGTTGGACAGAGAAGAGCGGCAACAATTACAGACAGAGAAGAGCGACAACAATTATAACTTGTTTGTTTAAATTTAAATCCAAAATTTATTTCCTCACGTATTCTTCTTGCACACATTTGCCTCGTTGTACCTTTACCACACATGACGAATATACAGGGACGGCGTCTTGCGACACCCCTTCTTTGCCAATGCGGAGGCGCGTTTGCCGCTGGAATGCGTGCTTTTGCGCTTGGTGGCTGTCTACGTGCAACGAAGCTATGATCTTTGGGCCGGCGACTCGGAGGCTATGCAATTTTTGTTCGATGGAGCCTGGGCCGTGCTGATTGAGTTTGAGCGGGAGCCAGGAGCGCACAAGCTGGAGGAGGAAGAGGTGTCTCGGCACTACGGCTACGGTCACAATCCTTTGGACAAGTATCGCGGAGTCGCCGTCGCGGACTATGGTGACGAGTGGCCTCGATTACCTGCCGAACTCAACCCTCTCGACCCGGCCTTGGCGGATCCAGCTGTTGCCAGGCGTGGCCGATTGCGTCTTCGCCGAGGAGGGGGAAGAGGGTTGGGCGGTTTCCAGCATCCTCAGCAGCAATTGTGGGGCGACGGCGATGGCATGGGGCGAGGGCGCAACTATCTTGATCCAAATCTGCCTCTGGCGGAGTTGTTTTGGCGGAGCCTTTTGCCGTGGAACACCATTAGGAGCAGTGGGTATGGATGATGACGACCCCGAGTCAAGGCAACGAAAGTAATTGAAGTAAATTGAAGTGTAATCACCAAAAAGCCACTTTATCCTTGCATTTAGTGTATTAGACAGAATGCATAAAAGTGAAGCGATCATATTATGGCTTGTTTGGTTTGTTGTGTCTGGCTTAATACCCTCAATGGTGATTGCGATTTCATTTCCAAGCATTATGAAAACGAGATTTTGAAAGCAGCAACAATATGCTTGACTAATCAGGCGATTATTGACAGAAGGATTTACCAGTAGCTCGAGGACGACTACCTTAGAAACTTATTTGCATATTGTGGACATAAAGGGCAGGAAGATTATTCAGATCTCAAGGTGGCAGCAACACGTCACCAATCGAACTATGTAGATTAAATGTGGGTTAGGTTTTTGCCGCGGCAGATTTGATTGGAATGTTAATCTTCCCATCTTCCTTTCCATCCCTCAGGTCCATGAAGCGGAACCCCTCGAAGAACTCGGTCACTTCAATTGTTCCACTGCGATCGAAATCAAGCAGGTCCATCACGCGCTCAAGCCCTGTTAGCTGGGATTCTGCGGGCAGGTGGGCATTCAATGCCTCGCACCCTTGCCGGAATTCAGCCCTACTTATGGATCCATCGTTGTCTTTATCAAAAAAGGCAAACATAGCCTCCAGCTCCCGCCTGTTCACATATAGACCGTCAAAGCATGCTCGATTTTGTTCCTTGCCCGCGGTGCTTATGCCCTCAAGCTGTAACTGGAATCCTCCCAAGAGCTGGCTGTAATCGACCATGATTCCCTCGGACCTTCCAGGCAGAAGCAGCGGCAAGAGCAGCCGCCATTCGACGTGAATTTGAGTGACGTCTTCCATCACTTTGGCGAACACTTCCATCGGTACCTCGCCCGTTTTGGCTGCATCCTCTGCTTCAAATGCCTTTCGCAAGGGCTCCTTTTTCCTCAGGATCAAGTTTGCCAAGCTGGCCCGTGTCGTGTCCTGCAAATCTTGTTCTTCCTCTTCCGTATCGCCGCCATATGAGTGCACAGTGTAATAAAGCTTGTGCATGGCATCAGTGGTAGCACCTACGTGCTCACTGTTTCGCTCGGTGATGTGATCCAGTGGTCGGACCTCGTTACTTCCCTTGTCCTCCGCACAGGTAGTGAAGGTCATGAAGGCTCCGTGGTTCCCACTGCCCGCGTAGTTACTAGCACTGAAAATGGTACACAAAAGATCCTTCCCGTCTCCCTCGAAGGGCTGATCGAATCCAGAGCGGACACATTCATGCGATCGGACTATCAAGCGCAAGTCATTCGTCTTCAAGAACTCAATTGTCGGCTCGGTCCCAAAAATGATTCCTTCCCCTCGCGGATTCGGGAGCCGCCCTTCGATGGGTTGAGGGTCGGACCAGAGCATCTCTGTCACAAGCTCAATTAAGTAGTGCTGCCTCTTAGCATCATCGTCGGTTTGCGGGGACTTTTCCGGCGAGCTAGACTGGAATTGACTTGGAGTCATACTCGACTTGTCCAGGCTATACATCTTTCTGTCCGCAGCCATAAGGTCCTCCAGCGAGACACCAGACTGGCTGAAAAGACCGCCGTGCAAGACAATTACCTGGTTTTAAAAGGTGGGGAAAGATACTTTTATAAGCGTTCAATATGCGAGTGTGTATGTGTGTGTGTGTGTGTGTATGTCCGTAAACATGGTTACAACTTGTCTAGGTACAAGTATGCGCGCTTACGCGTGTGTTTGCGTCATCTTAGTACACACTCATTTTTTAAAAACCAAGGACGTTTTCTGGAAACCAAGGACATTTTCTGGACACCAACATAGTCTGTCCTCCACAAATGCAGCAATGGCGTCTTTACCTGAAGCCTTACCTGCGAATCGATTATGGTCGCCAAGGGAAGGTGACGAAAGACCTCCACAAACATGGAGAAGGTGATCTCATCGTACGCGGCTAGGCATTCTGTCGGTTTCACGTCAAGGATTTGTCTGTTAGTCAAGACCACCTACAAACTTAGTTGCCTCAAGCTGGGCATACCTTTCATAAAGCCATAGACGCAACATATACTCGCATCCTCGTGGTTTCCGCGATTCAAGAAGATGTGCTCCGGGGCGGCAAGCTGTAGGGCAAAGAGAATCAAAGTCACTTGCAAGGACGCGGGGCCTCTATCCACAAAATCTCCATTGAATATGATCTTGTTGGTGTCAGAAGGCGGTCCAACAGCGTCAATGATATACAGCAAGTCAGTCAATTGGCCGTGTAAATCGCCGACAACCTAGTTGTTTAATGGTAAGGATATCGTTAGGAGAAACCAGCTAAGGTGACAATATTTACGCACGCTTCATGGTCAATGGATGAAATGGGAGTGGTGTGCAAAGTGTTTGAAAAAGGATACACTGTACAAAGTCTGGACCTTACCGTGACTTTTTGGTCCGCCCCAGTCGTGTTGGCATGTCGGATGTTGGGAAACTGCTTCAGCATAAAGTAAGTATCCCTGAGGACTTTGTGAACTGTCAAGGTTTGAAGCTTTGAAGTAAATGGTATAAATGACTTGAGACATCATGTTGAATGTGCAAGGTAGTAGGAACAGGAATAGGTTTAGAATTAGGGAGCACCTACCTTGCCGCCGCGACGGAAGCAATCAATAATATCCAGCGCGATTTTTAGTGTGATCTTCTCCTGTGGATTAGAGTATATGTTCGATCTTGAGCTCAAAAGCTTTTACACACGTGTTAAGAAAAAAGGTAATCTCCATGCCATTAATGTCTTACCCTGGGATCGATATGGTGCTCAAGCAACTCATGCTGACCCTGACCCCCGCGCCCGACATCATCAGAAGTGGCCTCACTCACGTCGCTCCCCATATCTACTGCCTTGACAAGGGTACTCTCTGTTGTGGGTGAAATGCTCGCAATTGAGTACGTCTACTGTTGTATATGGACATTAAAGAAAACCACATACCAGATAACACCTGAAAGAAGCCTGCCAACGCAATCATGTCGGCCTCGTCCTGGGTGTCGAGCTCGGTGAAGACCTTCCAAAGCACGCCATTTGACGTGGGGCTGGAATCCGTTGAGACCAGTATCGGCTTCGGAAAAGCTTTGACGTACTCTCCTGTTTTGACAACCGGTGTCTTTTTTTGGAGCCATGTAAACGACGCAGTTAGTGTGTGAGTAATGAGGTGTACAGTCTGTCCGCCCTTATTTGTAGAGGTACATCGCTTGAGGAAAGGAGGGGACACGGTCCCGTAGGGCAACCAAGACATTACAACCGTATACACAAGATCACTGTCGCACTATTTGAGACGATTGGCACTGGCGAAGAGCAAATGAGCGGAGCTTAGTTGTCCTGACATAAACACTCCAGACTGCGCTTTGATGTACGGTACGGGGCAGTAACCCCTAAAAATTGCCCGCGGCGCAACTGAAAGTCATTAAAAGTCACACTGGTGGCCAAAGATTGACTGGCACAATACTCCGCGGCCGAATGGCGGCATGACCTTGAGATATGCATCCGTCCATCCATGATTCTGGGTAAACTATACTCCACATTGGTTTACTTCGGCAGGTTGATACACGGTATTTACCTGCTTTGTTTGCTTCGGGGGGCCCCGTGCACAGTTACCCATGTCTGGCCCCGTGTCCTGACAGCCTATTTGCGTAGACAGAAAAGTATGGTGGTCAGGTACTCAAACTTGAAAACATGAATGTGTGAAGATATTTTATCTTTCACCACCCCATGAAGAGACTTGATGTGAAGGAGATGCGAGGACCGGGAGAAGACTGGCAGCTGCGTATACAACCAGACAAGAGACACGTCCGTCGAAGGTGTCCTTTGCTTGCCCACCTCGCTAATGTGAAAGGAGAGAGAGTGAGAGAGCAAACGAGCCGACGCATGTGAGTCTTTGGCCCATTCTCAAGAGCGCTAGGACAGGCATGCGAATGCCCGGGAGCCGTTGGAGCCTCCCGACGGTTTGTGGTGGTGAGGAGGCGTGGTCTCCATTTGGTTTCCCGCGTCACCTTATCGTGTTGGCAGATCCCATCCCATCCAGTCTAATACTTTCAGGGTAATAAAGGAATAAAATACCTGCTGATGACTGAGCCGCCAAGCCTAATGGCTTGTGAGGCTCTGGCGCTCTTGGCAGCATCATCATCTTCCCCTCTTCTTCATGGCCTTCTTCACCAGCACTTATCGCATGCACCCCACACCAACCCTGTCCTACAGTTCGCCATGGGACACAAGGCTCTTCAAAACGCCCATCCTAAGAAGTATGGCAAGGGCGGCCGCTTGTGCCGAGTTTGCGGTAAGTACTGTGGAGGGAGGAAGAGGAAGGAGGAGGAATGGTGGTGGATGGGAAAGCAGCGAATAACAGGAGAAATGGGGAGGGGGGCGTTTGTACGTTCAGCATGGTGGTCAAGTGCGTACAGGAGGTACATCAGTACCTTTAGAAATCACTCGCGATGGCGAGTGGAAGGCACCGCTGGGAGGGAGGCTCGCGCCGTACAATGTAAGGACATATACGCGCGGGCCGTCAAAGCGAGGGGCCTGTGCGTCTTGGCTTTCTAAGGGTCAGGAAGCCTAAGGAACATTGGTGAAGGGTACAAGCGCGCGTGGATCTGCCGGGGATAGCGGCAGGGGACTGTGGGTCATGCCCGTGAGCTATGCCGCCGCACAAGCAATAAGAGATGCCGGTTCGGGAATTGGATAGATTGACACATCGCTCATCCCTCCACCTTAATCTCTCTTTGACTTGAAACAACAGGCAACGGCCACGGTATGATTCGCAAGTATGACTTGAACATGTGCCGGCAGTGCTTTAAGGAGAAGGCTGGGGACATCGGATTCATCAAGGTAGGGACGCTGCCGATGGAGGAGGAAGAAGGAAGGGGGATGATGCTGGGGTGATCCACCAGAGGGAAGAGGAGGAGAGGATTTTATGCCTATTGGATCTGTCAGTGTACCGCCAATAATTCATAGTCAACGGTCTCAATGTAGACGGGCGCGATGCCGAGAGCTTACGATCTTTTTTTGGCCAATACGCGAATAACGCCACCTCATCTCACCATCTTCCTTCCTTCGTTCCTCCCTCTTTGCTATCCTTTCTCCCTCCCTTCCCATTCTTCACCAGTACAACTAAGCCACAAAGTGCGATAGGATCGGACAGAATCAACATATAGCATAAGCGAGAAAGGAAGGGTGGCCCAGGAGTAAGAGAACAAGACATGGGATGGTCAGACACCAGCACACCGTTTGCTCTGCACTTGTTGTTCTTTCTTGGAGTTGGAGACGTTTTATTTTTGAGGCGGTGGTAGGTGAGAGGGAAGCGAGCAAGGCTCCGTTTCCTGTATCCCACACAGACCGAATACAAAGCAAACACCAAAGAAAGAAACAAATGGCAGACTGGCAACTCAATAGTCAAGTGGTACTTTCCTACCATTATCTGTAGCTCTCCTCTTTCGCTGCTGTATCCGTTGGAAGTTTGTGTATTACAATGAGTGAAGGGACCAAAATGGGGGGGGGGCGGGGGGGGCGCATGGGATATGGGTTCGATCCCTTCCCAGCCGTTCCTTCACCCCCCAGTCCAGCGACGGCATTGTAACGAGCTTCATGCCCCCAAATACCTATTGTTTTCGTTCTTTGCTTTGTGTTTTCATTTGTCTGAGCCCAGTCTTGCTAGACCTCCCCGATACACGAAATTCTGTTGAATTTTCTCCCTCCGCCGCCCCATTTTCCGTCTCTCCCTAATCCACATCCAACACCGAAATCTCCTCCTTGGAAAACAACCGCGGGATCACCAAGATCCTCGTCAGAATCAACATCCCAATCACGCTCGGGAAAAACATCCCGGTTGCCGGATTACTCTTCAAGGTCCACAACACCGCCAAGCAGCCCACCTGAATCGCCGTAAACTTGTTCACAGTCGTCCTCCCCAACCGTTTGAAGGGCGAGTCTTCGGGTAGCATACTCTTGTCAAAAAACGCGCCCTTGACCCGTTGTAAGAACGTATTGCCCGTCATGACCGTCCGGCCAAGATAAAGAAAGATGCCACTGATCACGGGAATCGGGATACGTCTCAATAGAGGCAAAAGGCCAATGCTCGACAACACCAGGGCGTGGATCCCCAAGCCCGTCAACCGCGTCTCCATCACAGTCGCCGTCTCTTCCTCTTCCTGTTTTATATCTCCTTCACCTCCTCCGCTTCCGCTTACAACTACTGCTGCTGTTCCCCCCCCCTTTCCTCCTTCTCCTACTCCGACAGGTTCATACTCAGTGACACTCCTCACATGATTCAGGCTCTGAATCGTCGCCGCACACATCCACGGCAACCCCACAATCGAGCACAAAAACACAATGCTCCCTAGCACAAACAAATCCAGGTGATACGCCGGGCTTTTCTTCATCTTGTTGTCGGGTGAATTTACCACCCGCACACTAATATTGTGATCTAAAAAGAACAACACTGTCAAGGCCGCCGCCGGTACCAACGCCAATCCACGCGCCCAGACCGGTAAATCCCACAAAGGGACGAATAAACGCCGCCCGTTACCGAACTGGAACCGTTTCGGGGCTTTCAAATATTCGATGCCCAGGCCACGGACCATGGGTAGGGAGCCGAGCAACGTCATGATGATGATGGTGAGGGCGGGGCCGAAATCCGACAAGAAGCCTCGGATGCGACGCGTGAAGAGGATCGAAGAACGGTACGAGACCAGGCGTTGGGACAGGGCAAATGTTGCCAAGGCCATGTTGAGGGCGAGGAAGGGTTGGGTTTTGTCGGTACCGGTGGAGAAGAAGCGGACGACGATATTTTTGAGAGCTTCGTAGGTAAAATTCAGCGCCAAGAGCGCGTTGAACACCTCGTCCGTAAAGCGCGTACAGTGCTTGGTCAACAAACAGGCATTCGCGGATGACAGCGTCACAAGCATCAGGCTCGTCCAGATCCCTACCCAGGTGTACATGGGCATGAACGCCAACCCAAAAGAATTGCAAAAATTGAAGAGCGCAGCCATAAAACACAATGTCAGTCCCGTGGGGCCGATGAAGGTCATTGGCTGCCCCGAAAAAATTGCATACAACATGCCCGACACCCCACAAGACAGCAAGAACTCAATGACGCCCATAGCCCCCTGTGTCAACCCATAGCTGATCCCTCCAAATGCAACCGCAGGAGCCAAACAGGCAAAGTATAAAAAGAGGATGGTCGGAATCGTCTTTACTTTCATTCCATCGGTCCAATCCGATTTATAGAGCGGCCTACGATTGGCAATGTCCTCCCCGAGGCCCTTAAACCATTCTATTCTCCATCCTCGGCTGGGCAAGGCGGGGAAAGAGGAGGGGGAAGAGGAGGAGGTGGGGGCTGAGTAGAGGGAAGCGGTGGATGATGACCGGGATGAGGAGGAAGAGGAAGAGGGAGAGTCGCCCGGTGGCATGGCTACACCGGTACTAAACCTTATGTGAAAGGGCATCGAGACACGTAGAGGCTCTGTGAGAGAGGGAGAGGCGATTCAGTGGGTGTGAGGAAGACGGACGCGAGGGTTGAAGCAGCTCCTTTCCTTACACCTGCCGTGCAACCCTAATAGCCCATTCAGTAGATTCCCTTACCTCGAAACGTGCGTGCGTTGCCGCCGCGACTGCTTGGTAGCGATCTGCCAGAGAAAGGGGAGGAGGAGGAAATGGAGGAGGAGGGGGAGGCGGAGGAGAGAGTCGTTCTATCCACAACTGGCAAACTGAAACGGGAGTAACAGAAGGAGTGTGCCGGATACGCGCTGAATAGTGCTAGCGCTACGCCTCCCGTAAGCTGGCGTTTGGATAGCATCTGTAGGCTGTGCCCGCTTGAGATTAAAGAGATGCGCGTGTTTTTGTCTCGTGGCGAGTTGCAGGCCGCTTGAGATGGACGTCTCCCTTCTTGCCCTACCTACACGAAGGGAAAAGCGCCTGCGTGAAAAATATGATGATTGTGCGCGTGTTGGTTCTCATGGATGTCAAAATAGGACAATTTTGGCAGCAGCAGAAGATGTGCTTGCCGTGCAACTGGCTCATCAGGAGCAACCCAGATCGCTGAGCCTCTCGACTCTCGAGGGTCGGACCTGCTTTCTTGCCGTTGAGGCATTCTTCTGCAAAGTCAAATTATCCCAGTCTGAAACCCCCAAATCCACCATAGGGACGCGCCAACAAGCAGGATACTTTATATACATTTTCTACGTCGGCATCGTGGTGTCATTTTGGTGGTGAGAGGACCGTCTGGCCTTGTAATCTTAAGCTCGTCGCTTCCAAGAAAACCTCCCCACCCTGCACTCGCGATGCTGCACGTACTGCGCTTGCGTCCAACGAAGGCGGTGACGGAGTCATTTTACAAACTGAGATCCCAGGACCCAAATTCAATCACCTCGCTACTAAGCCCTTTGTCCTCGTCACATATGCCGTCCAGCAACCTGTGCTTCGTCTCGTCGTCCTCTTCCAAGCCCCCTTCGTCGTCCAAGGTCAAGAACCCAGCCCGGGCAGCGTACAAGACACCTGCAGTGCGGCTGCCCAGTCTTGATCGCTTACAAGGAATCAATGAGGATTGGGGTTTGGAGCTGAATGATGACGAGGTGGAGGGCCTTCGAGGGTGCATGAAGCACGCAGTAGAGGCTTACCAACGCGTCGATGAACTAGCCAACAGCCGCAACAGCTCTACCTTCGCACCCCTGGCCCAGTTCCCCCGTATACCGGGTGGGAGCCGCCCAAGTCCTGAGGAAAATTTTTGTAATGCCTGGTACATGGAGACTGACATCCGCGGCCGGACAAGCAAGGAAGATGAGAAGCAGCTTTTACTAGAGGGAAAGACGGTCGCAATTAAGGACACGATCGCCGTGGCGGGCGTGCCGATGATGAATGGCTCGCGTATTCTAGAAGGCTACACGCCAGAGTTTGAAGCCACAGTTGTGACGCGGGTCCTGGAGGCAGGCGGGATTATCAAGGGAAAGGCCGTTGCGGAGGACTTGTGTTGTTCTGCTAGCTCCTTTGCGACAGCTCTAGCACCCGTACGGAACCCTTGGAATGAAGAGTATGCGGCCGGTGGGTCCAGCTCAGGCTGTGGAGCTTTGGTACGTTAGGACAAAGGACAGCAGCTGGACGTGCTTGATTGTATGTTATGGTGCGAGTTGCCGCATCACAGTCCTCTGACCGACAGAGCTTTCATCCTTCCAAAAATTCTCCTCACATTTCCTCCTTCTCTACTTCTCATCTACACCACACCACAGGTAGGAGGCGACATCGTCGATCTCGCCCTCGGCACCGACCAAGGGGGTTCCATCCGGGTACCTGCCTCTTGGTGTGGCTGTGTGGGTCTCAAACCCACCTTTGGCCTGGTGCCTTACACTGGTATTGCCTCCCACGAGTTCACCCTCGACCACGTCGGGCCTATGGCGAGGACCGTCCAAGACACAGCCCTCCTCCTTGAGGCTACTGCCGGTCTTGACCCGATGGGCAGGGACGCTCGACAGCCACCCACTCTAGCCTCTTTGTCGTTGCCGCGGTATTCAGTGTTGGCCACGGGAGAGGTTTCTGGTGTGAGGGTGGGGGTGCTTAGGGAGGGATTGGAGAACTGCGAGGAGGATGTGAAGGAGGCGACGTGGGCAGCGGCGAAGGGGTTGATAAAAGCGGGTGCGGTGGTGGAGGAGATTTCGATCCCGATGCATCGCGATAGTGCTGCTTTGTGGCTGCCGTTGTGCTTGGAGGGGGGGCATGCGACACGTATGGAGGGGGAGAGGGGGTTCAAGGGCTTTTACCCCGTTTCACTCACACAGGCTTACTTCCGGGGCTTCCGGCTTCAGGCAGCTGAATTGAGTTGTACGAATAAATATTACGTCTTGTTTGGGGAGTACGTGAGGGAGACCTATGGGAATCAGTACTATCAAAAGTGTCAGAATCTACTCCCGGCGCTCAGGCAGGCCTACGATGACGTCCTGGTGCAGCAAAGGGTTGATGTGCTCCTCCTCCCCACCTTACCCATCAAGCCCCAACGTTTACCCAAGGCTGGAATGACGCCCGCCGAGGTTCGTCTGCTACACCCCTCCCTCCCTCCCTCCCTCCCTCCTTCCCTTTCTCATCCCATGCCCGCCCACCAAGCCCAAGCTCATGCCACCGGCTGGAAGGACCCCACGAGGGTTAAATCCGTCCTTTCCCCTCTCTTCCTTTCCCTTTCTCCCTGAATTGAAGTCCTTGCACTCATCATCCCTTATCTTCTTGCGTCTCTCACGTGCTCCTTTTTTAAAATCCGTCCTTTCCCCTCTCTTCCTTTCCCTTTCTCCCTGAATTGAAGTCCTTGCACTCATCATCCCTTATCTTCTTGCGTCTCTCCCGTGCTCCTTTTTTAAAATCCGTCCTTTCCCCTCTCTTCCTTTCCCTTTCTCCCTGAATTGAAGTCCTTGCACTCATCATCCCTTATCTTCTTGCGTCTCTCCCGTGCTCCTTTTTTAGGGCATCACGCATGCCTGGGCCGCACTCCAGAACACTGCGGCGTTTGATCTAACCGGCCACCCGGCCTTGAGCGTTAATGCTGGGGTTTCTTCCCCCGCTTCGTCGTCCTCCGGAAGGGCGGGCAAGAAGAGGAATGGGGGTTTGCCGATTGGCGTGCAAGTGGTTGGAAGACGATGGGAGGATGCCACTGTACTGAATGTGGGGCGGGCTATTGAATTGGGGTCAGGACTCAAGCCCTTGCAGTCAGGGGGAGGGTGAAGAGGGAGGGAAGAAAAGAAGGGGGGAAGGGGAATAGAGGAATTGCGCTGTGGGTGGTGTAATATGTGAGGTAAATAGATAGATAGATAGGTAGATAGATAGATAGATAGAGAGAGAGAGAGAGAGAGAGAGAGAAGAGGAGATTCGGTTTGTACGTGAAAACTGGAAAAAGTGTCAAGTCTATGAGTGGTCTATTTCTATCTGTTTGTAGCTGTCTGTGAATATACAAAGACAAATGGTAAAAGAAGAAAGAAGGAACGAGAGGCATTTGGGTTGATCGCTTGCCCTCTCACTTAGAACATTAATTGGTGTTGCTTCTTTTCCTTCATCTTCCTTCACCTTCCTCTTCTTCTTCTTCTTCTTCGTCTTCTCCTTCTATCACTTACTCTAATATATCAGCTTTGCTTTGTTTTAGTGTGCGAGAATATCTCTTTTTTTTCTTTGGTCCCCGTCTGTACATATAAAGACACCTGCACACATACACGCATTCGATCGTTTAAACACCCGCCCCTCCATGCGCCCTCCGTCCCGCCTCCCAGAAGGCGGCAACCCACCCACACACTGAGAGCCCACGGAATAGACGCAGATGACGACACAATTGAGTAGCCTATGTGGTGGCTGCTCCAATTTTGCTTTAAACGTATATCGTGAGGATGATGAGGACAATCAGTACCACCGTCAAAAAGATGATGAGCCACAGCTGGTACTTGTCTGTGTGTGTGTGTGTGTGCATGCGAGGAAATTAAAAAATAAAAATAAAAATGCAATTAGAATCGATAAAATGTGTCATCTTAAAACTCATCCCCAAAACCTCCCCCCCGACCCCACCCCCAGTCTTGCCAAGTTCGAACTTACCTTTCGTCTTCAACAGCTTACTCAGCCTGCCCATGACAAAATTCATCTGCTCGTTCGTATTCTCCACCTCCACCTCTAAATCCCCTAACATCCGATTCTGCGCATTCAACTCCTGATTCATGGCATCAGCCATCCGCCCCACTCGGTCCACTGCCGTGCCTAGCTCTTCCAACCCTTGGTCTTGCTCCTGCAGCATCAGCTGGGACGTGTGAAAGGGAAAGAGAATAAGACGCATGCTCCTCCAGGCGAGCAGGGCCTTCCCGTCTGTTATCGTCTCTTCCCCTCTTCTCCCCCTCCTTAGGTTCCCCCCTCCTTCCCTCTTCTCCCCCTCCTTGAGGGACCCCCCCATCTTTCCTTCACACGTTGTCTGGCACGATGTTTGTCGTTGAACTCGCCATTGGCTCAGCGACTTCATCCCCCTGGCACCACTCTCCCCATCCCTCTCTCCTGCCCCAATCCCCTCCTACCCCTCCGAGCTCTTACATGTTGCCTAGAGCGCTGCTCGTCAATAAACGCCCCGTTAGCCCCTCCTCCAACTCCTCCCCTGCCGGCCGCCATTGGGTGGCCCATCGCGCTGCCATCGTATGGGCGGCTGCGTTGGAACTGTATGCAGAAGATATAAAAGAGGAAAGGAGAGATTTGGGAGCGAGAGATTAAATATATGAGGAGCGTTGGTCTTTCTTCACACACAGCTCGGTATCGTTGATGGATCAAATTCGGTTTCCCAATATTTCTCCTTTCCCTCCAGCCCCACCGACTCTCACAAGACACTTACGTCCCTCTCGTCGTTGCTCATCTTGCCCTTGACGTGGTCGCTCTTCAAGTTGTTCCAGACTTTCACCAGGGACTGCTTCGTCCGCGTCACGAAAGCCCGGCGCTCCGCTAACTCGTTCTGTAGGTGTATGTGTGTCCGTGTGGAAGGAGGACATGAGGAAAAGCTAGCCATGTTTCTTCATTCGTAAAGATCTCGCCCTTGGCACCTCTTGCTCGCTTCCCTGTATCCAAGCTATATCTTGCCCTTTATCCTCACTCACTCACATTGTCAATATGTCGGAAGCGCTGGCGGTGGTTCTCTACCAAGGCCACGACCTTCTCCAACTCGTTGCACTGCCTATCTGCCGCCTCCACGTCCCGGTACAAGCCTACAAGAATGAGAGGATGCATGACCGTGTTGAGTTCGTGCTTGTAGGAAAACCAATAGCAACAAATGAAAAATACCGTTTTTCTTTCAATCCCTGCATTCATAGCTTAGTTTGTGCACGAGAGAAGGAGTGGATAGGTCCAGGCTACCCTCCCACCGCCCGAGCCCTCTCTCCGGTAGCTAGCTCGCCCTACGTACAGGCGTACAGCTCCTTAAATCCTGGGTCGCTGGCAGTATTTGTGGTCTTCAAGAGCCGTAATAGCTTTTCATGCCGGGCTTGGATGTAGTCTGCTTTGCCTCGCAACTCCCTGTTGATGTGTGAGTGACGTCGAGTAAGTAAATCAGACGGGAATGAGCAAGGACGCCCCTCTCTCTGCTTCCTCCGCGATACACTTCCTCCGACCGCTTAAGAGCGGAACGAAAATGATATCACCAGCCACCCTCATTCTTTCCTCTGGTCTTATACGTCGACGGTGCCACGGCAAGGGTGCCGAGTAAATGGGCCTCCCTCCCTCCCTCCCCCGTGTTCTGATATGTAAAAAAGCAGGGCGACTACAGGAGCGCCGAAATCCCAGCCAGCCTCCCGCACACTATTGCTTGTGCCAGTTATTGCCTGCATATGATGTTTCATGCAAACCGGACGAAGACAACCTCTCAACCAACCCTCATGCCAGTCACTTACTCTCGGGCTGCGAAAAATGGGTCCTGCGCAGCCATTTCGATTATCCAAAGTACGACGCAGCAGTCTATAGACATGAGATGTGGTAGTGTTGGGCAAATGACACGTGAGAAGTGTAACATTATAGTGGTGCCGAGGACAAACCATGGATAACACACAGAGTGGTGCATTCGAGTAAAGGGCTACGCTTCCGCGAAGGAGCGTGATGATGAGGAGCTCGAGTCGAGGACCAGCCAACCACATCTTGCCTTGTGTTTCCGAATTGACCACCTTTGCCAGCTTCCAAAACAATTCCCATCCACTCAATTATAGTATTTACACTTATGTTACCCCGCACATGCGCAATAGGGCACGTTTTGGACATTGACCAGCCGCCCCGACTGTTCCTCGCTCCCTCAACCCCCGGGCTTGCAGAAGAAAGCCCTTCGACCACTGCAGGGTCCACGCACACCATAGCAAGGGATGGACACACAGGTACATATATCTGAGCATTTGTGTAGGCATAAGGAAGGTGTTTACCAAGGGTGGATGCGGCCTGTCTTGGCATTTCTGCTGCCCGGTAACATCCCCCTTCATCATCATCATCATCATGGACCACTCGCAACCATCCCTCTCCCTTCCCCAATCATAACCCCGCACAGGACAATGGCGCCAAAGCGGTAGCAACAGAGGAGCAACAGACTGCTACTTCTCCCTCAGGGGAGCAGGAACAGGAAGGGTCCGAGGTTCAGCGGGAAGGAGGGGAGAATGGCGGTGATGGGGCGGATGACGATGGCGGAGGCGAGGAGGATCAGTGGGCCACTGGAGGGTGGTTGGACGAAGAAACAGGTGCAGGATGGGGTGAAGAAAGTGGTGTTCAAGGGGGGGCGGACGTTGAGGCGGAAGATGCCTTACCAATGGAGGAGGGTAGCAGCAACGCTGCAGGGGAGGATAAAAGGACTACTGCTGGAGGGTCCGCTCCTTCTCATGGCGCCGGAGGAACGGGCGGAGGAGTAAGAGGAGGGCGTGTCGGCAGCAACAGTGGCTTTGGAAGCGGAAGGGATGGAGGGGAAGGTGGGCGAGGCGGTGGTAGAGAAAGCAGCGGGAGCAGCAGGCGCGGCGGGCTGTCGGTGGGGAGCATGAGGGGCGCATTTGGAGGGAGGAATGGTCGGGATCGTGATAGCGGTGGTGGTGGGCGGAGGGGAGACAGGGGAGAAGGAGGCCGGGGCGGTGGTCGAGGAGGAGGGTTTGGGTCTCGAGGAGGCGGAGGCCCTCCTCCTTCCTCCCGGCAAGATTACGATCGACGCTATGGCCCTGGGCGAGAGGGTGAGTGGGGAGGAGGTGGTGGTCCAGGCGGGTGGGAGCAGCAGGGTCCGCGTCACCTCCCTCCTCCCATGGCCTTGCCCCCTCCCACTCATCTTGGTCTAGTGCCGCCCATGCCCTACGACCATCGAGGAGGCCTTCCCCCTGCTGCTGCTCCTGGTGGTGCAGGGGGAGGGTACTATCCCCCCCCAGGAGGAGATATGCGCTACAATGGGCAACAACCCGGCATGCCCCCCCCCCCGCCGGGACCATACCCCGGTGCCCCCCCCCCTGGCTTCAATTACCCTCCTGGCCTTCCTCCCCCTTACGGCGCCCCCCTCCCCTATCAGGAGCAACAGCAGCCACAGCAGCCACAGCAGCAGGTGCCACCACACATGTATCTTCAGCAGGGATACCCGCAGCATCCCCTCCATAGGGGGGGGGGCATTGCTTTGCCCCCGACGAGTGCGGCAGGAATGCCTCCGATCCCAACCTTCCAAAAGTTCATGTTGGAGCAGACGGATGAACCGAGCGCGGAAGAGTCCATGCAGCGATACGCGGAGTACAAGTTCAAGTACATCGAGGTAAGGAAATGGAAATAGAGAGGGAGAGAGGGAGTGTGTTGGTGTCACTTGAAATGGAGAACGTTTCTCCCACGCCTCCCTTCGTCCCTTCCTCCGTCTCTCCCTCCGTCCCTCCCTTTGTCCCTCCCTTCTTCCCTCTTTTCAATAACAGGACTACTCCAAAATGGTATTTGAAGAAAAGAAGGGAGAGGAATGGTTTGCCGACCGCTACCTTCCCAGTGCGCGGCTCGAGAAAAGTGTGCAGGCGAAGCGGGAATGGGCCAAGCAAGAGGCTGGACGATTTGCGGTAAGAAGTCATGTTGGTCTTTGCTTCAGCGTTGGGAGGGAAGGATGAAGGGAGAGATAAGCTGGTCAAAGGGGTTTGGAGATCGCCCGGATGCAGTTGGAAGGATATTTACGCTTGAGACCGCGTTTTTCATCCCCTCTTCCCCGTCCCCTCCTATCCCCCCCCTTCCCCCCTTTTCTTTCCCTCCTTCCTCTCCTCCTTCATTTGTTTCGCGTCTGTCGGTAGCGGCAACTACTGCAGCAACCCGACCTTTTCGTGGTGTCGGCCTCGTTGGATCCCACCACCGAGCTCGAATACCACGCCCTGATTAAAAGATATGCCAAAAGCGCGGCTTCGGCCTCGGCCTCGGTCCCTCCCGTTCTCTCCACAGTGTCCGGGACGAGCGGGGAAAAGAAGGAGAACGAGGAGGGAGGGAAAGAGGTATCGGGTGTGAATTGCGCTGCGGAAGAAGGAGAAGACGTGACAGAGACGGCCGCCGCCGCAGCAGCAGGAGGCGGGGTAGGAGAAGCAGGGTCTGTCGTGGGAGGATTGAACGCCAAGAGCTTCGAGGGCCACGCCGAGTCCACTCTTTTCCTACGACCGTTTTCTTCCGCCGTCCCCCGTGCGCCGCTCGAGGCGTTACTGCGGGAGAGAGGGGGACCTTTCCTCCGCTTCCTCCTGTCGGACCCCGCGAAAAACACCTATTGTAGCACGCGGTCCGCCTGGTTGGTATACGCGTCGAAGGAAGAAGCGGAGGCGGCCAGACAGGCCTTGCACAACACGGAAGCGCAGCACCCGATGGAGGAGCTGGTTCGCGATGGAGCCGGACAGCAGCAGCCGGCACCGCCTGACTATTTCCGTCCGTTTACCTTGCAGTTGTTCGCACATAATGGCAAGAGGACCGTGCCGGTTCCCGCGGAGCTGTCGGATCCAAAGCATTTGGAGAAGGATGCGACGCAGGTAGGCGGGAGGGAGGAAAGGGATGGAATGGGAGGGAGGGACGGAAGGATGCATGATAAAAGCGGGTCTTGATTTGTGAGGCCACGCGGTGGTCGCTCGATTTATTCGGCTATCACCCCGTGGGGCCGGGAAAGACCTGCTAGAAAGACGACGTGTGTTTGACTGACACTGTTTTATTTTATTCTATAGTGTTGGTTGGCACCGGCAGCCCCGCAGACAGTCCGCAGCACTGACGCGTCTTGAGGGCGTGTTGTAAATGCGCTACGTCGATTCATATACGGGGCGACAGACATTTGGTCGTTTTATTTCATTCTCCTTTTCTATATTTCTATTTATTCACTACATGATTTAACAGTCCCTCGTTTAGCTTTTGAGAAAGAGAGGAGGGAATGATAGGGGTGTGTGTGTGTGTGTCTTCGCGTGTATTTGTGTCATGAGTTGTGTGTGTGTGTGCGATTTCTCGTCTCATTCATTCCACCCTGACCCTGCTCCATCCCCATTTCTCACCCCCCCCCCCCCCCCCCCCCCCCCCCCCCCCCCTCCCCCCCCCCCCCCCCCCCCCCCCACCCCTTCTCCACCCCCACCCCTACCTCCACCCCCTCCCCCACGTCCCCCTTCCTTCCCCCCGC
>Ga0160419_100011_pt1 | contig 112384 bp, 110 predicted proteins | sample CelAP2metagpilot_2_FD_108196 | JGI IMG/M metagenome (GOLD analysis project Ga0160419, IMG submission 108196) | Phycosphere-associated microbial communities from Cellana algal ponds in Kailua-Kona, Hawaii, USA - Cellana AP2-4-25 metagenome pilot ...
AGGAGCGGGATGTCCTCGCGGCGGTCCTCAAGCGAGGGCACGGCAATCGGCACCACGTTGAGGCGGTGATAGAGGTTCTGCCGGGAGGTTTCGGCGTCAATCGCCTGTTCGAGGTCCTTGTTGGTCGACGAGATCACCCGCAGATCGACGCGGACCTTGTCATTGCCGCCCACCCGCGTGAATTGCTGGTCCACCAGCACCCGCAGGATCTTGGACTGCGTGCCCAGCGGCATGTCGGCGACTTCGTCAAAGTACACCACCCCGCCGTGGGCCTGTTCCAGCAGCCCCGGCTCCACCCCGCGTTCGGCGGTTTCACGACCAAAGAGCACTTCTTCCATGCGGTCGGGCTCCACACCTGCGCAATTGACGGTGACGAAGGGGGCGGAGGCGCGGTTGGAATTGGCGTGGATATAGCGCGCGGCCACCTCTTTGCCCGATCCGGCAGGGCCGGTCAGCATCACCCGGCCGTTGGATTTGGTGACCTTGTCGAGTTGCCCCACAAGCGCGCGATACGCGGCGGAGGTCCCCAGCATCTCAGCCGAGGTCACATCGCGGCGCTTGAGCGAGATGTTTTCGCGGCGCAGGCGCGAGGTTTCCATCGCGCGGCGGATCACCACCAGCAACTGGTCGATATTGAAGGGCTTTTCTATGAAATCATAGGCCCCCTGTTTGATCGCGGCGACGGCGATTTCGATGTTGCCATGACCGGAGATGATGACCACGGGCACATCCGGATTGTCGCGCTTGGCAACCTTGAGGATGTCGATGCCGTCCATCTTGCTGTCCTTGAGCCAGATGTCGAGGATCATCAGCGCGGGCGGTTCAGAGTTGATGGCGGCCATCGCGTCATCGGAATTGCCGGCCAGCCGGGTGGCATATCCCTCGTCTTCCAGAATGTCCGAGATCAGCTCACGGATATCACGTTCATCGTCCACAATCAGGATGTCACTCATCAGTCGTCTCCAAGGTCAGCGGTTGGGGGGAATGGGCCAGCGGCAGGGTAATCACCGCCATGGCGCCGTAATGGTCTTGCCCGTCGAACACGGGCGCATTGTCGAGCGTGAGGCTGCCGCCGTGCTCTTCAATAATTTTCTTCACTATGGGCAGGCCAAGGCCGGTCCCTTCGCTGCGGGTGGTCACGTAGGGTTCAAACAGCCGCGCGCGGTCTTCGGGCAGGCCGATGCCATTGTCCGCAATGGTCAGTTGCACGGCATCCTCGGTGATGGTCATGCGCACCATGATCTGCGGGTCCAGATTCTCGGGCGGTTTCTTTTCCTTCAGGCTTTCAATGGCTTCGCCTGCGTTCTTGATCAGGTTTGTCAGCGCCTGAGAGATCATCGTGGCATCCACATCGACGCTGGCGGGTATCTCTGGCAGATCGGCGGTGATGCGCACATCGGGTTGGCCTGTCTGCTGCAACAGCACCGCGTCGCGCACCAGATCGGCAAGGTTTTCGCGCGCGGTCTGCGGCTCCGGCATGCGGGCAAATTTGGAGAATTCATCGACAATGCGGCGCAAGTCGCCGGTCTGGCGGATGATGACGCCGGTCATCTGGTCGAGCTTTTCGGCGTCCTCCCCTTCCAGCGTGCGGCCGAATTTGCGTTTGATGCGTTCGGCAGACAGCTGGATCGGGGTGAGCGGGTTCTTGATCTCATGCGCGATGCGGCGGGCCACATCGCCCCATGCCGCCATCCGCTGCGCGCTGACCAGATCGGTGACGTCATCAAAGGCCACCACGTAACCTTCGAGCCGCCCGTCATCCGCGCGCCGGGTGGCCATCCGCACCAGCAGGTTTTCCTGCGCGCCTTGGCGGGAGACTTTCACTTCGCCCTGCGCCACTTCGCTGGGGCCATCGCGCAAGGCTTTGAACAGCGGGCCAAATTCCGGGACCGCAAGGGTCAGGTCCAGCGATTGCTGGTTTTCGGACCAATCCAGCAGCCGCATGGAGGATTTGTTGACGAAGGTCACCCGGCCTTCGGGATCAAGGCCCACCACGCCGGAGGTGACCGAGGACAGCACAGAATCGAACAAGCGGCGGCGGCGCTCAATCTGCCGGGTGTTGTCCAGCAGCGTTTCGCGCTGCCCGCGCAATTGTTTGGTCATCTGGTTGAAATAGCGGCTGAGCATGGCGATTTCGTCATCGCCGTCTTCTTCGCGTACCCGCACATCCAGATTGCCGGCCCCAACTTGCTGCGCGGCACCGGTCAGCCGCCCCACAGGTCCAGAAAGGCGTTCGGCAAACCACAGACCCAGCCAGACAGCCGCAAGGATCAGGATCACCGCAAAGGCCACATAGAGCAGCCCGAAGTTGAACAGCAGCCGCCCCCGTTCGGATTCGAGCTGTTGGTAGAGGCGCACGGTTTCCTTGGTTTCGTCCAGCAGGGACAGGATATCCCCGTCCACATCGCGGCTGACATAGAGGAACCGATCCGCGAAGGTCTCCATCGGGACCAGCGCGCGGAATTCGTTGTTGTCCCAGTCCTGAATGACCAGCAGCCCCTCATCGCGGGCCTGTGTCAGCTGGGTGGCGGAGGGCGCTTCGTAGTCGAAAAGGTAGGAGCGATCCCCGCGCGCGCGGATCTGGGAGGTGCCGTCAATCAGGTAGGCTTCGCGCAATCCGCGCTGGATCAGCCGCTGCCCCTCGCCCAGCAGTTCTGCGTCCCCGCGCGGCACGCCCTGACGGCGGGCGTTGTCGATGCTGCGTGCCAGCGCTACGGCGTCTGCGGTGAGATCTTCGCGCTGTTCGCTTTCATAGGCTTGCGCGGCGGCAAGGGAATTGCCCACCACCCCGCGCACCCGGTCAGAGAACCACCCCTCAAGCCCGACATTCACGGTGAGGCCGGCAAAGACGGCCACGGTGACCGTCGGGATCAGCGCCATGGCCGCAAACACCCCTGTCAGGCGCAGGTGCAGACGCGAGCCCGCTGATTTCGCGCGCCGCGCGGCAATCAGGCGCGCCACCTGGCTGAGGACCAGAGCCGCGACCACAAGCACATAGACCAGGTCAGTGAGAAGGATCAGCCGCAGGCCCGGCGCATCGGCGCGTTGGCCCAGCGGGCCCAGCACCAGATAGGTGACAGCCGCCAGCACAGGCCCCAGCACCACCAGCCCAAGGGTTGCCCAGTTGCGCAAACGCTTGATGCGCCGCAAACGTCCAAGACGTTCCAGTGTGATCCTGCGTGCCCGGGATGCCACCCGCTGCCCTCACCGATGATGTGGTGCATTGCTGCACCTACCGCCATATTATGTGGTCCTGATCGGGAGAGTCCCCCAATGGCCACGGTTATGTGGCTCTTTTACATCATCTTTCGACCCCGTGTCACCTTAATATCGAGATCATTGATCTTCTTGCGCAGGGTATTTCGGTTAATGCCCAGTAAATCCGCACATTTTGCCTGATTGCCTGCCGTGGCCGACAGCGCGATCTGAATGAGCGGTGCCTCGATTTCGCGCAGGATCCGGGCATAGAGGCCCGGAGGGGGCAACATGCTGCCATGCTGATCGAAATAGCGCCGCAGGTGGCGTTCCACGCTCTGGCCCAGCCGTTCGGTGTTCGCTTCGGTCTGCAACGGCTCTGCGGTGGGCTGCGCGCCCAGGACCTGTTCGGCTTCGGCCTGGGTGATCTCCGTGGCGCGGCTGGTCAGGGCAAGTTGGCGCATGGCGTGTTCAAGCTGGCGCACGTTGCCGGGCCATGGGTAGTTGGCAAAGACCTTCGCGGCCCCGGCAGAGAGTTGGCGCAGTGCGGGCGCGCCGCCATCGCCGCGGCTGAGGAAATGCGCGGCGAGCAGGTCGATATCCTCAACCCGGTCGCGCAGGGCGGGCACATGGAGCGTCGCCCCCGACAGACGATAATAGAGATCGCGGCGCAGCTTGTCCTCTTTCATCGCGGCGGCCAGATCGGACTGGCTGGTGGCCAGAAAACGCGGGGTGTATTCGCCCGGTGCGTCCATCATGCGCACGATACGGGCCTGAATGTCCGCGGGGATGTCGGCAATCTCATCAATCAGGAGCGTACCGCCGCGCACCCGCGCCAGGATGCGCGCAGGCCCTTCGATGTCTTGCAGATCCCCGCCCGTGACGGTGACAAACGGCAGGCTGCGCCGGTCTGAAAAATCGTGGATCGCACGGCCGATCAGAGACTTACCGGTCCCGCTTTCGCCCCAGATCAGCACTGGCAGGTCGGTGTTCATCACCCGCGCCACCAATCGGTAAAGCTGCTGCATCACCGGGGTGCGTCCGACCAGCGGCAGATCATCGCGGTCGGGATCGCTGCTGCTGGCGGCAGGCACCTTGCGCCCCGGCCCGCTGCGGTCCAGCGCGCGGGCGGTGCGTTTCATCAAATCAGGCAGATCGAAAGGCTTGGGCAGGTAGTCAAAGGCGTCCGCTTCTTCCGCCTTGATCGCGGTCATGATGGTGTTCTGGGCAGAGATCACGATAACTGGCAGATCGGGGCGGTCGTCCTGAATTTTCGGCAGCATTTCCAGACCGTTGCCATCGGGCATTGCGACATCGGTGATCACCACATCGCCGCGCCCTTCGCCCACCCAGCGCATCAGCGTGGTCAGGCTGGAGGTGGCATGAACCTTGCAGCCGGCACGGGTCAGCGCCTGTGTCAAAACCGTGCGGATCGTGCGGTCATCGTCTGCGACCAGAATGGTGCCGTCCATGTCTTAACTCTCCTTGGATGTGTCGGGTACGCGGGGCAGTGAAATGCGAAATGTCGTGTGGCCGGGGACCGAGTTGACGGAAATCCAGCCGTCATGTTCCGAGATGATCTTGCTGACCAACGCAAGCCCCAGCCCCGTGCCGTTTTCACGGCCGGAGACGAAGGGATCAAAGATGTCGCCCTTGATGTTCTCCGGCAGGCCCGGGCCGTCGTCGATAATCTCGATCTGCAAGGGCAGAGATTGGCCCGACCCATCGGCGCGGCGCATGCGGAAGGAATGTTCGTAAAAGGTGTGCAGGCGGATGGTGCCGCCCCCCTCTCCCGCAGCCTCTGACGCATTGCGCAAAAGGTTCAGCACCACTTGCAACAGTTGGTCCTTGTCGCCCCATGAGGGCGGCAGAGAGGGGTCGTAGTCCTCCTTGATGCGCATCTGCGCGCCGAACCCCAGCAAGGCAGAGCGGCGCGCGCGGTCGAGGACGTCGTGCAGGTTCACCGGCTTGCGTTGCGGTTCTGACAGGTTGCCGAACTGCTCCACCTGCCCCAGCAGTTTCACGATGCGGCGGCTTTCGGCGACGATCAGGTCGGTCAGTTCCAACTCCTCGGCGGGCAGGTTCATCGACAGCAGTTGCGCGGCGCCAGTGATGCCCGCGAGCGGGTTCTTGATTTCATGGGCGAGCATTTCGGCCATACCGATGGCGGATTTGGCAGCGGATTTCACCGAATGGCTTTGCGTCATGCGCCCGGCCAGTTCACGGGGAGAGATCATCATCAGCATATGATCCGCGGTGTTTGCGAGCGGCGCGATTTGCAGCGCGCATTGCAGCGGCGCGCGTTGGCCGGTGCCCACATCCACGTCGTTGACAAACAGGGGGGTGGAGCTGGCGCGGGCACGCTCAAACGCGGGCACCAGCGGGTGATCCACCGCCAGCATGTCCCACAGGGGCTGGCCCTGAATGGATTTGGCAGAGGCGTTGAAGAACCCTTCGGCGGCTGGATTGACGTCGACGATCCGGTCTTCGCCGTCGATCAACAGCGTCGGCACCGGCAGGGAGGCCCATATGCTGCGGTCGGAGTTCATGCCGCCGCCGCCTGCGGCTGCGGGATCATGGCGCTGCGGATGAGGGTCAATGTGCTCTCCGGACTGGCGGCGGTGAGCACCTGATTGCGCAGGGGGGCTGGCGTCGCGCAGTGATCCATGTACCAGCCCAGATGTTTGCGCGCCACGCGGGCCCCCAGCGGCAGGCCATAGAAGCTGAGCAGCGCCTCATAGTGGCGCGCGACAAGATCCGCGAAATCAGCGCCTTGGGGAATGTCAGGCGCGGGGGTGCCGTAGAGGTGATGCGCCACTTCGGCCAGCAGCCACGGCTTGCCCCGCGCCGCGCGGCCGATCATCACGCCGTCCGCGTTTGAGCGTTTCAGCGCCTGCTGCGCGGTGGCGGCGTCCATGATGTCGCCGTTGGCGATCACGGGAATGTCGAGCGCGGCTTTCACCGGCGCAATAGCGGCCCAATCGGCGCTGCCTTTGTAGAACTGACACCGCGTACGGCCATGGATGGTGACCATACGGATGCCCACGTCCTGCGCGCGTCTGGCGATGTCAGCGGCGTTCATCATCGCATCATCCCAGCCCAGACGGGTTTTCAGTGTGACGGGCACATCGACAGCTTCCACCACCGCTTCGATCAGGCGCAGGGCGTGGTCCGGCGTTTTCATCAGCGCAGAACCGGAGGCCCCTTGCGTGACCTTCTTGGCGGGACAGCCCATATTGATGTCGATGATCCGCGCGCCCTGCCCGGCAATGATCCGGGCGGCTTCGGCCATGGGGGCCGCTTCGCGCCCGGCAATCTGCACAGAGGTGCCTTCAATACCCAAGCCCAGTTCCGCTTTTTCGCGCGTGCCGGGACGCTGAGTCAGCAACTCCTGCGAAGCCACCATTTCGGACACCACCAGCCCTGCGCCAAAGCCCGCGACCAGCGCGCGGGTCGGCAAATCGGTGATCCCGGCCATGGGGGCCAGAAAAACAGGCGGGGAAAGGTCAAGTGGCAGGGCAGCCGCGGGCATGTGCTTAATCCTTGAGCATCTTCCCCTTGGTTTAGCCATTCCCTTGGCCCATCACAACAAAACTGAGGTCATATTCAGGGGCTGCAGGTGTTGTTTGCTCAAAAATTAGGCGCTTTGGCCGACGGTGGCCGCCCGTCATATCCGGTTGCCATCCCGGCCGCTGCGGCGGATAACCAAGCACAGCGTACCGCAGGAGGCAGAAATGGACATTCGCACAGGCAACGGATTTGACGTGCATGCCTTCGGTCCCGGTGATCACGTGACCCTGTGCGGTGTGAAAATTCCCCACGATCAGGCGCTTGTGGGCCATTCGGATGCGGATGTGGGGATGCACACGGTCACCGACGCGATCTATGGTGCCTTGGCCGAAGGTGACATTGGCCAGCATTTCCCCCCCTCAGATCCCCAGTGGAAAGGGGCCGCGAGCGAGGTTTTCCTGCGCCATGCGGTTGGTCTTGCCACCCAGCGGGGCTTCACCCTGACCCATGTGGATTGCACGCTGATCTGCGAACACCCCAAGATTGGCCCCCATGCACGCGCCATGCGCAGCCAGATGGCGGCATTGCTGGGGATTGAAGTGGGCCGTGTGTCGGTGAAAGCCACCACCTCCGAACGGCTGGGGTTCACGGGCCGGGGCGAGGGCATCGCCTGCATCGCGACGGCCACGCTGGTGGCGACATGAGCGGTCTGGCAAGGATGATCGGCACGGTGCTGGGCACCGGATACCTCAAACCCGCACCGGGCACTTGGGGATCACTGGTGGCGCTGCCCATGGCCTGGGTGATCCATGTGATTGGCGGGCTGCCGCTGCTGCTGATCGGGGTGATTGCCGCCTTTGTCAAAGGCTGGTGGGCCACGGGAGAGATGACCAAAGGCCAGACGGACCATGATCCGTCAGAGATTGTGGTGGATGAAGTTGTCGGCCAGTGGATTGCGCTTTTGCCCTTATCCTACGCAGCCTGGTCGATGGAGATGAGCATTCTGGTGATGTGGCCGGGATGGATCGCGGCCTTCGCGTTGTTCCGGCTGTTCGACATCTGGAAACCCGGCCCTGTGGGCTGGGCGGACCGGCGCGGCGACGCCTTGGGCGTAATGCTGGATGATGTGATTGCGGGTGTGTTTGCGGCGATTGGCGTGCTGGTGTTGGCCGGATTGTACCACGGGGTCGGATGATGGTTGCGGATCTGCTGGCACTGGCGATTGAGAAAGGTCTGATGATCACCTGTGCGGAAAGCTGCACGGGGGGCATGGTCGCGGCGGCCCTGACGGATGTGCCGGGATCCTCTGCCATGATGGACCGGGGGTTTGTGACTTACACGAACGCCGCCAAGGTCGAGATGCTGGGCGTGTCGCAATCCACGCTGGATGCCCATGGCGCGGTGTCCGAACAGGTCGCAGAGCAGATGGCGCGGGGCGCGCTTGCGCGGTCCGAGGCGCAATTGGCCGTGTCGATCACCGGGATTGCCGGCCCCGGCGGGTCAGAGTTCAAACCCGAAGGGCGGGTGTGTTTCGGGCTGGCGTCCAAAGATCAGGTGCAGGTCGAGACGGTTGAATTTGGCGCATTGGGGCGCGATGCGGTGCGTGTGGCGGCGCGTGATCATGCGTTAACCATGCTCATGCATCGGATGAAGAACCTGCCCTAAAGCTCTGACAGTATTGCAGTAAACGCGCTCAGACTATCGCCCTGAACTGCCTTGTGCAGGTCATCCGCGCGAACCTCGCCCAGCAAACCGCGCGCCTTGCTCCGCAGCTTCTCTGCCCGCGCTTCCATCGTCATGGGGGCCATCAGGTCATGGCGAAAGCGGCGCATTTCGCGGCCTTCCATGCTGACAAAGACCTCTGCCTGCGTTTCCGACAGGCGCGGGTCGTCGTTGATGCGGATCTTGGTGCGCAGGGCGACAACCTCGGGGTCTTGAGTGATCTCGTCCGTGAAACTGGCGATGGCGCCTGTGTCATGGCCCAACAGCGCCATGGCGGCGGTCTGGGCGTAGCTGAACTTGGCTTCCAGCCCGGTTGTGGGCGCCTCAATGTTGCACACGGACATCCAGCGTGGATGGGTGCGGATGCGGATCGTCTCCACCCGCGACAGATCCAGATCGGCGTCGCGCAACGCCTCCAGCATCGCATGCAGACCGTGGCAACAGGCGTGGAACTTGTGACTGATCGACCCGATGTGCCAGGGCGCTTTGCCTGGGGTTACCGCGACTGCGGCCCCGTGATGCGTCTCGCCAAACCCCAGCGGGCCAGCAAGGCCATCGTCCGCCGCCGTCATGCCCGCCTGCGCCCAAAGCGTTGCCTCCACCCCGGTGCGGGCAGCAAGTCCCGCGTTCAGGGGTTTCGCCATGGTTCCGAACTGCGCCTTGACCCCCGACGCCATGGAGGCACAGAGCCCAAGCGCATGCCGCATCTGCGCCTTGTCCAGACCCAGCAGACGCGCGGTGGCCAGCGTGGCCCCGAATGCACCCGCTGTCGCGGTCTGGTGATAGCCGATCTGGTAGTGATCCCGCCCCAGCCAAAGACCCACAAGAATCGAAGCCTCAACCCCAAGCGTTGCCGCCTCCACCACATCCTCAAGCGATGCGCCCACGTCCTGTGCCAGTGCCAGCACCGCAGGCACCACCGCAACCGACGGATGGCCGATATGGGCAAAATGCGTGTCGTCATAATCCAGCGCATGGGCAAGCGTGCCGTTGATCAGCGCCGCCGCTGCGGGGCCTGCGCTGTGCCCGCCCAGAACGGTGCAGGCCCCCTGCCCCCGGCCCGCGCGGACAAAATCGCTGAAGTCCTCTTCCCGCGCGCCGGCGATGCCGCAGGCGGCCCAATCCAGCAGCGACAGCCGCATCATCGCCTGGGCCTCTGCAGGAGGGGTGGCGCGGGCGAATTTCAACAGCTGGTCGGTGACGGTCGGCGCGGTGTCAGCCATTGCCGTAAAGCGCCTCTGCCCGCGTTTCAAAGGCGCGCACCACCCGCTGCATCGCCTCATTGAACACAACGCCGATGATGCCTTGCAGGATCGCGTTGCGGAATTCGAAATCGACGTCGAAATGCACCGTGCAGCCGCCCTCGCGTTCTTCGAATTTCCAGTTTGATTTCATGTGCTTGAACGGGCCGTCCAGATATTCGGTGTCGATCCTGCGCGTCTCTTCCCAAAGTTTGACCTGACTGGTGAACCGTTCGCGGAAGACCTTGAAACTGATCACCAGATCCGCCTCCATCAGGCGGTGATCGCCTTGCGGCTCATCACGGCGGATGCGCGCGGCAGCGGTCCAGGGCAGGAACTGCGGGTAACTGCCCACATCAGCCACCAGATCGTACATCTGTTGCGCGGTGTAAGGCAGCGGTCGGGTCTCGGAATGGGTTGGCATTGGCGTCCGGGTCTGGTCAACTGCGCCCTATCTCACGGCTTTGGTCCGTGAATACAAGGGCCAGAACATGACAGATCGTCGCTATGTGATTGATGAAATGATCTCCGCCAAGGAGATCGCGGCGCGAATCGAGGCTTTGTGCCGGGAAATACAGACCGAATTCAAGGACACCGACAAGCTGGTGGTCGTCGGGCTGCTGCGCGGGAGCTTTGTGTTCATCGCCGATCTGGTGCGGGAGCTCGACCTGCCGATCGAGGTCGATTTTCTGGAGGCCTCCTCCTATGGCGACGGCATGGAGAGCAGCCGGGAAGTGCGTATTCTCAAAGACTTGCGCGGCGCCATTGAAGGGCGTGATGTGTTGTTGGTCGAAGACATCGTGGACACCGGCCACACCCTGCACCATGTCACGAACCTGCTGCAAAGCCGCAACCCCGCGCGGTTGCGTACCATTGCGCTGCTGGACAAACCCAGCCGCCGGGAAGTTGACATGAAAGCCAACTGGACCGGGTTCGAGATCCCGGACGAATTTGTTGTCGGCTACGGCATTGATTACGCGCAGCGCAACCGTAACCTGCCCTATATCGGCAAGGTCCGCTTCCCGTGAGGCGGGCGTGCTGAACCCGCGCCATCTGTTTCGCGCAGCCCTTTGGGTGCGCAATCCCCCATCGATGAAGCGGGTGATCATGGTGTTCAGCTTCATCGCCATCGCCTTGGCCATCGGCGGCATCGAATGGCTGGGCCTGTGGCCGGACTGGGCAACAGCGGAGCGCATCCCCCGCCTGCCGTGACCCCGGCCCCCCGATCACGACAATGGGTTTTGACCTGCCCCGCGAAACATGTAACCCTCGCCTGAGCCAACGGATGCAAGCCCAGCTTATCAGCAAGGAGATTTCCATGAAGTTCGCCAATATCAAGTCGCTCACTGTCCTTTTGACCGTTGGTGCGGTGTCAACGGCCTCGTTCGCGGCAAGCCACGAGAGCAAATCCAGCAACGCTGCAGTAAACGCGCGGCACGCGCAGATGCAGATGGTCAGCTACAGCATTGGCCTGCTGGGTGCCGTCGCCAAGGGAGAGATGGACTATTCGGCGGAGATGGTTTCATCGGCCGCAAAGAACCTTCAGGCGCTGGCCCGGATGGACAAGGCGAGCCTGTGGATTGCTGGCACCGAACAGGGCGCCGTTGACGGCTCCCGCGCGAAAGCAGAGATCTGGAGCGACCCGGACGGCTTTGCCGCCACGTTCAAACAGATGGACGATGCCGCCACCGCGCTGATTGATGCGGCGGATGCAGGTGCCGTTGGCGCGGGCATGGGCGCGCTCGGCGGGGCGTGCAAGGCCTGTCATGAGAAGTACCGCGGCCCCAAGAACTGATCCTTGCGAAACGCGCTGAGGATAGCAGCTGCGCTGGCCATTGTATTGGCCGGAGGGGCCTGGGTGATGACCCGCCCGGCCCCCTTGGTTCAGGATATCGCCGCAGGCCATGACGCGGATGCGGCACGCGGCGCGCTGGTGTTCGCCGCGGCGGGCTGTGCGTCCTGCCATACCGCGCCCAAGGCAGAAGACAAGACGCTGCTGGCAGGCGGTATGGCGTTTGCCAGTGACTTCGGCACCTTCTATGCGCCCAACATCTCCCCCGGCGCTGCGGGCATCGGCGGCTGGGACCTGCCGCAATTCGCCCGCGCCGTGCGCGAAGGTGTCTCCCCCGAGGGGGCCCATTATTATCCGGCGTTTCCCTATGGGTCTTATGTCAGAATGACGGACGCCGATGTGGCGGACCTGTTTGCCTATATGCAGACTCTGCCCGCCAGCGACAGGGTGAGCCAGCCCCATGACGTGGGATTTCCGTTCAACATCCGGCGCGGATTGGGCCTGTGGAAAGTGCTTTATATGGACCGCAGCAATGTGATGGCAGAAAGCGCCGATCCGATGCTGATGCGCGGCCGCTATCTGGTGGAGGCGCTGGCCCATTGCGGCGAATGCCACACACCGCGCGATGGATTGGGAGGCCTGATGCGCGATCAGTGGCTGACAGGAGCGCCAAACCCGTCGGGCAAGGGCGAGATACCGGGGATCACCCCTGCGCAACTGGACTGGTCCGAGGGTGATCTGGTGGAATATTTCACCTCCGGCTTCACGCCGGAGTACGACAGCGCAGGCGGTTCCATGGTGGCAGTGGTCGAAAACCTGTCCAAACTGCCAGTGGAAGACCGGCAGGCGATTGCAGCCTATCTCAAAGCACTGCCGTAACGCGGGGTCTCACCCCTTCTCATCCGGATGCCCGCAACGGTTCCACCCCCGCTCCATTGGCAACGCTATCACTGCGCTGGCCCCTCTTTTTGGCCAAAAATATCCCGGCGCAACGGAACCTACAAAAACTCTCGTCAGGGATGGGGCGCCTACGCCCCCAGCTTCTTCATCCGCGCATCCCGCAGCCGCGCGAAATCATCCCCCGCATGGTAGGACGACCGCGTCAGTGGCGTGGCGGAAACCATGAGGAATCCCTTGCCGTAAGCCGCCTTTTCATAGGACGCAAATTCATCGGGGTGCACGAAACGGTCCACGGCATGGTGTTTCGGCGTCGGTTGCAGATATTGCCCGATGGTCAGGAAATCGATGTCCGCCGCGCGCATGTCCTCCATCACCTGAATGACGGATTGCCGGTCTTCCCCCAGCCCCACCATGATGCCGGATTTGGTGAACATGCCGGGATCCAGCTCCTTCACCCGCTGCAACAGCCGCAGGGAATGGAAATACCGCGCACCGGGACGGACTTCCGGATAAAGGCCCGGCACGGTTTCGAGGTTGTGGTTGAACACATCCGGGCGCGCCTCGACCACCTGTTCCAGGGCTTCGGGGCCACAGCGGATAAAGTCCGGTGTCAGGATTTCGATGGTGGTGCCGGGGGAGCGGTGGCGCACGGCGCGGATGGTCTGGGCGAAATGATCCGCCCCGCCGTCCTCAATATCGTCGCGGTCGACAGAGGTGATCACCACATGGTTCAGCCCCAGCTTGGCCACCGCATCGGCCACCCGGCCCGGCTCAAACACGTCAAGTGCCTCTGGCGGTTTGCCGGTGGCGATGTTGCAGAAGGTACAGGCGCGGGTGCAGACCTCTCCCATGATCATCATGGTGGCGTGGCCCTGAGACCAGCATTCGCCGACGTTGGGGCATCCCGCCTCTTCACAGACCGTCACCAGCTTGTTGTCGCGCATGATGCGGGCGGTTTCGGCATAGCCTTTGCCGCCGGGCGCCTTGACGCGAATCCAGCTTGGCTTTTTGGGCTGTGCATTGTCCGGTTTGCGGGCCTTTTCAGGGTGTCGCTGCTCGGGGATTTTCAAATCGCGCATGGGGGCCTCCGTCCTTGCACCATATCTAGCACCTTGAGTGTGCTGAAAAAAGACCCGGTGTGCGCAATGCAGTGTTGCAAAGTAGGCATGCCGGGGTTGTTGAACGCGCAGGCCTGTGCGTGCGGAGGGGTTGAATGAGGGCCAGCCCTCATACTCCCGGGTTTTTTGAACCATTTGGAAGGGGCTGAGAGGGGGGTCAGAGCCACCAGCGGGGGCGGCTGCGGCGCGCGATCAGGGCAGAAAGGCTCCAGCGGTCGCGGTGCATCAGCAGCAGGAGTGCGATGAAGGCGGCGAGGACAGCCAGATCAATCACCTGATTGCGGTGAATGGGAAACCCCCGGTCATTGAGCGCGAAGGGATCAAGGAACCCCTCCCAGCGACGGATCACAGTGAAGAGGTGCATCAGCGCCAGCGCGCCATAGCTGAAAGGCCGCAAGAGGCCGAGAGCGGCCAGGAGGCAGAGCGTGATTTGCAGGGCCGCCATCAGATAGATCTGCTCAAAGCTGAGCGAGACGCCATCAAAGTTCTTGGCAAGACCCTGATATTGCTTGGGCGTGATCACCTTGTGAATGGCCCACAGGAACATGAACCACGCCAGCCCCAGTCTGAGGATCAGCAGCGCTGCCCCGTCGCGTTGGTCCTGTGTCAGCATCATACCCTCCTGTTTTGCACTTGCTATGCGACAGGACGGCGGAGGTCACGGGGCCAGCGACCAAGAACACGCAAAGGTGAGCGGATCAGCCGATCATGGGGCCACTGGCCCCTTCGGTCTCCTCATAATGGCGTTGCAGGCGCATCAAGGCGATGCGCAGGACGATCTTGCCCGACCGCGCCGACCAGCCAAGCCGCTTTTCCGTGGTTTCCAGCCCTTCCAGATAGCAGCAGCAATGCAGCGCCACGTCCGAGAGGCCCGAGTCGAGGTATCCAAGGGCTGCCGAGACACGCGCACGGGCCTCTGACGCGGCATCGCCCCCGCGTGCGCCCCTGCCCCTGCTGGTGCCGACGGTCAGAAAACCATCCCAGTTCTGGGTCACCGCAGTGCCCATCTGGGCCAGCTCAAAATCCTCCCGCAGGCGTTCACCGGCATGCACCAGCGGGTCGGACAGAAAGGCACTGCCGTCGCGGTCGCGCCTGCGGGCCAGCGCGATCAGCGGGCTGTCGGCCAGACAATAGCGCATGCGTGCGCGTTGCGGGGCATTCGGGTCGTCCTCGGCTTCCGTCACAAAATGGCCTTGCGCTTCGGCAAAACCTGCGGTGACCGGCACGCCCCCTTGTTTGTCGATCATCTTGGCAAGCGCGCTGCGCCCCTGCGCGGTGATGTGATAGCGCACGATGCGGCCCGAATTGCCCGGAGCGATCCAGCTTTTGAGTGCCAGCGCCTGGGCGACGGCCGTGCTCAGCACCGCAGTGCGGGTGGGCGCGTTGCTGCCTGCATCCCGCACCACCACAGCGCGTTCCATTTCGGCCGCAACCGCCAGCAACGCACCGGTTTCGCACAGGCGGCGCAGAACCCGCGTTGCTTCCAGCGTGAGCGTTTGCTGATCCGGCACGATCTCAGGCGCCGCCGCCTCTGTCGGCAAGGTATCTGCTGCGCGCGCCGGCCGGTGCAACGTTCCCAGTGCACGCAACCCCGCATCCTCCAGCGGATCGTCCCGGCGCATCTCAACCTTGCGGATCTGCCGCAGGATGGTGGAGGCATGACACTGCGCATCGCGCGCCAGTTGCCGGATCGGCAGCCCCCATTCGGTATGGGCAAGGTAGCGCGCGGTCCCAACGGGGACCCAGTCGGGCAGGCCTGTCGGCGTCCAGGTTTCGGTGTCACTCATCTCGGGTACCATGTTCATCGCCACTCACCATTGTTGAAACTTATCCACAGAAAAAACAACCTAAGGCTGCATTGGTTACTGGAAAGTTAATGAAATGTCATGCCGGTAAGCATTGTTTCTAAGAGATAATCTGAGATGAAGGGGGCGTGCGTTGAAAATTGGAGATGCGCAACACCCGTTCAGGTTGTGCAATGGTCACGGCATGCGGCATCCCCGCCGCAGCTGAGTTATCCTGAACGAGGACCCACCCATGCAAGACATCTTTAGCCGCCTCAATGCCCTGCACCGGCCCCGCCTGATGATGCGCGCCGCGCGCATCGGTGCGCAGGAATATCACCGAACGGCCCATCTGCCACGACTGTTGGGCTATGGCGCATTGCCCCGCCACGGGGCTGCGCTGATGCGGCTGATGGACATTGAAAGCGGGCTGGAAGACCAGCGCACCGCGTCAGATGCCGGCTACAGCCTGATCCGTCATGTCGATGTGCTGATCGCGATGGTGGGCGAAGCACGGGTGTTGCGGGCCGCACAGGCGGGCAGCGCGCCGAAACCCGGCGCGCGCCCCGCTACATGAAGCTGTCAGGCTCCGCCGCCTTGCGCTGGGCGATATAGGTATCAAGCGCTTCACGGATGCCGGGATCAAGGGCGGGTTGCTGGTAATCGGCCAGCAGTTTCTCCACCCGCGCTGTGGCAAGGGCCTGCGTGTCGCGTGCGCCTTCGTCTTCCCAGGTCTCGAAGGGTTTGTAATCCAGCAGGTCCGATTTCCAGAAAGCGGATTTGAAATTGGCCTGGGTATGCGCGCAGCCCAGGTAATGCCCACCGGGCCCCACTTCGCGGATCGCATCCATGGCTTGCGCGTTCTCGTCCATCTCCACACCACGGGCCAGATGGTGCAAGGCCCCCAGCTGATCCGCGTCCATCACGAACTTCTCAAACGAGGACACCAACCCGCCTTCCAGCCAGCCGCAGGAATGCAGCATGAAGTTCACCCCGGCCAGAAGGCCCATGTTCAGGCTGTTTGCCGTTTCATAGGCCGCCTGCGCATCGGGCAGTTTCGATCCACAGAAAGACCCCGCAGAGCGGTATGGCAGGTTCAGCCGCCGTGCCAATTGTCCCGCGCCATAGGTGATATGGCTGGCCTCCGGCGTGCCAAACGTCGGCGCGCCCGAGTTCATGTCAATCGACGTCACAAAAGCCCCCATGATCACCGGCGCACCCGGTCTGATCAGCTGGGAATAGGCGATCCCCGCAAGCGCTTCGGCCAGCACCTGCGTCAGCGTGCCTGCGACCGACACCGGCGCCATCGCTCCGCCGACAATGAAGGGAGAGATGATGCAGGCCTGATTGTTCTGCGCATAGACCTCCAGTGCGCCCATCATCACATCATCAAACGTCATCGGAGAGTTGATGTTGATGAGCGACGTCATCACGGTGTTCTGCTGGACAAAATCCTCCCCGAAGAGCAAGCCGCACATGTCCACGGAATCCTGCGCGCGGCTGGGCTCTGTCACCGATCCCATGAAGGGCTTGTCAGACAGCGTCATATGCGCATGCAGCATGTCGAGATGGCGCTTGTTCACGGGCAAATCTGTGGGTTCACACACCGTGCCGCCTGAATGGTGCAGCCACTTGGACATATACCCCAGCTTCACGAACTTGGAGAAATCCTCCATCGTGGCATAGCGCCGCCCGCCTGCGGCATCGCGCACAAAGGGCGGACCATAGACCGGCGCCAGCACCAGAGAGCGCCCGCCCACTTCGACATTCCGCTCCGGGTTGCGCGCATGCTGCACGTAGGACGAGGGCGCCGTGGCGCAAAGCTGACGCGCCAGCCCACGGGGAATGCGCACCCTTTCGCCATCAATATCCGCGCCTGCATCGCGCCAGCGGTCGATCGCGGCTGGATTATCAAGGAAATTCACCCCGACCTCTTCCAGCACGGTCTCGGCGTTGTGCTCGATGACCTGCAACGCTTCTTCGGTGAGCACTTCGAAGTTGGGAATGTTGCGTTCGATGAACCGTGCGGTTTCAAACGACACAGCTGACCGTTCCGCCCGCCGTGCGGCCCCTCCGCCGCCCCGTGCCCTGCGCCGTGCTTCCGCCATGATGATCCCCTTGCGTCAAATCTCCTGCACCGTTCCTACCGCAGCCACGCCCCGCCGCCCGCGCGGATAACGCCCCCTAACAGAGAAAAGCGACATGCAATCGCCCCCCGCCCGACTGTGCGCCACACGCCGCTGCCCCTTCCAAATGGTTCAAAAACCCGGAGGTTTGGAGGCAGAGCCTCCATCAGGGCGCTTGCGCCCTTCCGATCCTGCTGCGGACAATCGCAAGGCCTCTTGTCCCTGCCCGCCCCCTCGCCTAATCAGGCCCCATGACAGAGCTTTCCCATGACCGCCTTCTCATCATCGATTTCGGCAGCCAGGTCACCCAGCTGATCGCCCGCCGTTTGCGCGAACTGAACGTCTTTTGCGAGATCCACCCGTTCAACACCGTCGATGATGCCTTTCTTGATACCTTTGATCCCAAAGCGGTGATCCTGTCAGGCGGGCCTGCTTCCGTGGTGCATGACGAATCCCCCCGACCGCCGACGTCCGTCTTTAACCGTGGCGTACCGGTGCTTGGCATCTGCTACGGGCAACAGGTGATGATGCAGATGCTGGGCGGCAAGGTCGAAGGCGGCAAAATCTCCGGCGGCGGCGGCACGGCAGAATTCGGGCGTGCCTATGTGGCGCCGACCGACAACAAACTCGATCTTCTGGACGGCTGGTTTGCCACCGACCGTGAGCAGGTCTGGATGAGCCATGGCGACCACGTCAGCAGGATCGCCCCCGGATTTGAGGTATTTGGCACGTCCCCCAATGCGCCCTACGCCATCACCGCAGACACCAGCCGCCACTTTTACGCCGTGCAGTTCCATCCAGAGGTGCACCACACGCCCAATGGCGCGAAGCTTTATGAGAATTTCATCCGCCTGGCGGGCTTCAAGGGCGACTGGACGATGAGCGCCTACCGCGAAGAGGCGATTGCAGCCATTCGCGCGCAGGTGGGCGACCAGAAAGTCATCTGTGGGTTGTCGGGCGGCGTTGATTCCTCGGTTGCCGCTGTCTTGATCCACGAAGCGATTGGCGATCAGCTGACCTGCGTCTTTGTCGACCACGGATTGTTGCGCAAGGGGGAGGCCGAAGAGGTCGTCACCATGTTCCGCGACAATTACAACATGCCGCTCATCCACGCGGATGAGCAGGATCTGTTTCTGGGCGAACTCGACGGTGTCAGCGACCCCGAAACCAAGCGCAAGATCATCGGCAAGCTCTTCATCGACGTCTTCCAGAAACACGCCAAAGAGGTCGGCGATGCAACCTTCCTGGCACAAGGCACGCTCTATCCCGATGTGATCGAATCCGTCTCCTTCTCCGGCGGGCCATCGGTCACCATCAAGAGCCACCACAACGTCGGCGGCCTGCCGGAAAAGATGGGTCTCAAGCTGGTCGAACCCCTGCGCGAGCTTTTCAAGGACGAAGTCCGCGCGCTGGGCCGCGAATTGGGGCTGCCGCCCTCCTTCATTGGCCGCCACCCCTTCCCCGGTCCGGGTCTTGCCATCCGCTGTCCGGGGGAAATCACCCGTCCGAAACTCGACATCCTGCGCGAGGCCGATGCCGTTTATATCGACCAGATTCGCAAACACGGGCTCTATGATGAGATCTGGCAGGCCTTCGTGGCCATCCTGCCCGTGCGCACCGTCGGCGTGATGGGCGATGGCCGCACTTATGATTTCGCCTGTGCGCTGCGCGCGGTCACCTCCGTCGATGGCATGACGGCGGATTACTATCCCTTCACCCATGAATTCCTTGGCGAAACGGCGACCCGCATCATCAACGAAGTGCCGGGGATCAACCGGGTGACCTATGACATCACCTCCAAGCCGCCGGGAACCATCGAATGGGAGTGACCCTGACCGGCCAGTTGATCTGCAAGACCGAGGATGAAGCCGCGCGCGTGCGCGCCGCACTCGACACCCACATTCGCCTGACACGGGCCGAGCCGGGGTGCCTGTCATTTGAGGTGACCCCAACCGATGGTCCACTGGTCTGGCAGGTGGATGAGGCCTTTACAGACAAAGCCGCCTTTGACGCCCATCAGACCCGCGCGGGCGCCAGCGACTGGGCCGTGCAAACCGCTGGTATCGAACGCAATTACACCATCACCGGCCTCGCATGAACGTCACCTTGCGCGCCGCGTTCTGGATGCTGGGCGCGATCTTTTCATTCACGGCGATGGCGCTGGCCGGGCGGGCGCTGGGGGCGGAGTACGACACGTTTGAGATCATGCTCTATCGCTCCCTTGTCGGCTTGATTATCGTGGTGCCCCTCGCGGCGCACTTCGGCACACTGGGGCAAATCAACCGGGATGCGCTGGGCCTGCATGTCATCCGGAACCTTGCGCATTTCACCGGCCAGAACCTGTGGTTCTATGCGGTCACCGTCGCCCCGCTTGCGCTTGTTTTCGCACTGGAATTCACCACACCGCTGTGGGTGATCCTGCTGTCCGCGATCCTGCTGGGCGAACGGCTGACCTTCTGGCGCGCATTGGCTGCCCTGATCGGCTTTGCAGGTATCCTGATCGTGGCCCGCCCCGGCATGACCCCGGTCAACCTTGGCATGTTGATGGCCGCCGCCTCGGCCATTTTTTTCGGGCTGACGTTCATCTTCACCAAGAAGCTCACCAAACGCCAAAGCGTGACGTCGATCATGTTCTACCTGACGCTGCTGCAACTGGTCTTCGGCATCCTCGCTGCCGGATATGATGGCGACATCGCCATGCCCACAGCCCAAAGCGCGCCGCTGCTGGTTCTTGTTGGCCTCTGCGGGTTGATGGCGCATTTCTGCATCGCAAAAGCGCTCAACATCGCGCCTGCGGCGGTGGTGGCCCCCTTTGACTTCGTCCGCCTGCCGGTCATCGCGATCATCGCAATGCTGGTCTACGGCGAGGCACTGGACATCTGGGTGTTTGTTGGCGCCGTGGTGATCTTTGCAGGCAACTACCTCAACATCTGGTCGGAAAATCGACAAACCGCATGATCCGGATCGCGCAAAGCGGCGCGACAGCTTAGAGCACCTTCATGACTGATCAAAAAACCCTCTCCTCCCGCGCCTGGATGGAATTGCTGCTGCTGGCGGCGATCTGGGGCGCGTCCTTTGCGGCCATCCGCATCGCACTGGATGAGCTTGGCCCGCTGACCGTCGTCGCCCACCGTGTCGGCTGGGCCATGCTGGCGCTTTGGGCCGTGGTCTGGTGGCGGCGCCTGCCGCTGCCGCGGGATGCGCGCGTCTGGTTTGCCTTTCTGATGATGGGCCTTTTGAACAACGCCATCCCCTTTGGGCTGATGGCCTGGGGGCAATTGCACATCGCCAGCGGGCTGACCGCCATCCTGAACGCCGCCACGGCGATCTTCGGCGTGCTGATGGCAGCGCTCTTTTTCGCCGACGAACGTCTGACACCGCGCAAAGTGATGGGCGTCACCCTTGGTTTTGCCGGCGTGGCCACCGCCATCGGACTGGAAAACCTGCGCAATTTCGATCTGCGCGCGCTGGCGCAGCTGGCTGTCATCGCGGGCACGGTGTCTTATGCGCTGGCTTCCGTCTGGGGGCGCAAACGGCTGGGCGATCAACCACCTCTGGTGGCGGCGGCAGGCATGCTGACGGGTGGCACGGTCATCCTGCTGCCACTGGCTTGGGCGATCGAAGGGCCGATCACACTCGATCTGGCCCCGCGCACCTGGGGCGCGATTGCCTATGTCGGGCTGATCTCCACCGCACTTGCCTATCTGCTCTACTACCGCGTGCTGGCAATGGCCGGGTCGGGCAACCTGATGCTGGTCACCCTGCTGGTGCCGCCTTTCGCCATCACGCTGGGTGCATGGCTGCTGGAGGAAACCCTCTATGCGTCCGCCTTTGCAGGTTTTGGCCTGTTGGTCACAGGCATGATCATCCTCGACGGGCGCATCTGGCGTCTGTGGGCCAAGCGCGCTAGGTAGGCCCAACCGCAGTTACCCCGAGACCCCGTCCATGCTTTACCCTACCGCAGACGCCTGGCGCGCCGCCCCTCACCGCAAAGTGCTGGTCTTTGGCATGTCCGGGCTGGGCAAAACCCATCTGGCAGGGCTGCTGCGCCGCTCGGGCGACTGGTTCCACTATTCCATCGACTACCGCATCGGCACCCGCTATCTGGGCGAAACCATCGCGGACAACGCCAAGGCCGAAGCGATGAAGGTCCCATTCCTGCGCGACCTGCTGCTGAGCGACAGCATCTACATCGGCTCCAACATCACCTTTGAGAATCTGCATCCCGTGGCGACATGGCTGGGCAAACCGGGCGATCCGGCCAAAGGCGGGCTGCCCATGGCCGAATACGCCAGCCGGCAAGAGGCCTTTCGCCAGGCGGAGATTGCAGCCCTGAACGACACCGCCCATTTCGCCAGCCGTGCGCAAACCTTGTATGGGTATGACCATTTCATCTGTGACACCGGCGGGTCGATCTGTGAATGGGTCGATGCCAGCGACCCCGAAGATCCGCTGCTGACAGCCCTGTCCCGCGAATGCCTGCTGATCTGGATCAAAGGCGACGCCGCCCATCAGGAAAAACTGATCCGCCGCTTTGATGCCGCTCCCAAACCCATGGCCTACCAACCCGAATTCCTCAGCAGCGTCTGGTCTGACTACCTTGACCGCAAGAGCCTGAATGAAACGGACGTGGACCCTGACGCCTTCATCCGCGAAACCTACGCCGCAGCGCTCTCCCACCGCCAACCGCGCTATGAAGCGATGTCACACTGGGGCGTGACCATCACCGCCGATCAGATCGCCGCACTGGACGGTGAGCAGGACTTCGTCGACCTGATCGCAGGCTGCCTGCCCTAGGGCCCTGACCCTAGAAACACCGCCCCACCGCGGTGGCCAGCGCCGCCCGCGCCCCGGCCAGCGAAAACCGGATCACAGGACGGCGGTCCATGTCCTGCACGCTCAACCACCGTCCCCCCTGCACCGCCTGCATGAACGCCGAACCGGGCGGGATATCCACCGTCAGCGCCCCACGGGTGCGGTCAAACGGCACCAGATATTCCACCGATCCGATCAGCATCCGGTATTGCCCCGCTTCAATCGGCACATCGGCCAGCACGAAATAGCTCTCACCCGGCGTACAGAAGTAGTTGAACGCATAGCCCTGCTCAGCCTGCGTGCCCGCATAATGGTGCACCCCATTGCTGGCCAGCCCCACCTGCCAATCACTGCGAAAGTCCGGCAGCCGGGGGGTGGCCTGCTGCTGCTCCCCCGCCACGCAACGTACCTCAACACATTGATTGTATTGCAGGCTTGCCGCTCGAGGCGAATCCGCCAGACAGGCCCAGATGCAGCGTTGCAGCACCATCGGATCCTCCTGCGTCCCCCCCGCACCGGGCCAGAGCAATATCAAAACCAACCAGACCTGCCGCATCATAGACTGCCCCCTCGCCCCCACCATGTGCCCCCTCTCTTTGAGACACAAGCCTCACCGCCCCTTCCAAATGGTTCAAAAAACCCCGCCGGAGGCCCGAAATCTCTTTTGACGCCCCCCACCCGCACACATGCCGGTGATGTCGCGCGCAAACCCGCACCGCCCCCTTGGCAGCGCCCCACCAGCGGTCTATCTAACAGCCTCACGATAAACGGACCCCTTCCCATGCCGATCAAGATCCCCGCCACCCTGCCCGCCTACGACGTCCTGACGCGCGAAGGAGTGATGGTGGTCGACGAAGAACTGGCCGCCCGACAGGACATCCGCCCCCTGCGCATCGCCTTGCTGAACCTGATGCCCAAGAAGATCCAGACCGAGAACCAGTTCGCCCGCCTGATCGGGGCCACGCCCCTGCAGATCGAGCTGAGCCTGCTGCGCATGTCCGATCACAAGACCCGCAACACCGCGGCCGAGCATATGGCCAGCTTCTACCGCCCCTTCGAAGAGGTTGGCGATGAGAAATTTGACGGGCTGATCATCACCGGCGCCCCGATTGAGCATCTGGACTTCGAAGACGTGGACTATTGGGCGGAACTGACCCGCGTGATGGACTGGACCCAGAGCAACGTACATTCCACTTTCGGCGTGTGCTGGGGCGGGATGGCGATGATCAACCATTTCCACGGGGTGCCCAAACACATGCTGGATCATAAGGCCTTCGGCTGTTTCCGGCACCGCAACCTCGCGCCCTCCTCCCCCTATCTGCGGGGATTTTCGGACGAATGCGTGATGCCCGTGTCCCGCTGGACAGAGATCCGGCAGCCGGAGGTGGACGCCGTGCCCGGTCTCAAGACCCTGCTGGGCAGCGCCGAGGTCGGCCCCTGCCTGATCGAGGACGCCGCCCATCGTGCGCTCTATGTTTTCAATCACTTTGAGTATGACAGCGAGACGCTGAAGCAGGAATACGACCGCGACATCGCCGAAGGCACGCCAATCAACGTGCCCGGCAACTACTACCCCGACGATGATCCCGCACAGCAACCGCTGAACCGGTGGCGTTCCCATGCGCATCTGCTTTATGGCAACTGGATCAATGAGATATACCAATCCACACCCTTTGATATGTCGCTGATCGGGGGGAACTGATGCGGAGCATGCTGCTGGTTTTCCTCCTTCTGGTGGCCGTCGCTGTGGTGGTCATCCAATGGCGCGCCCGCGCCCATGAGGCAGCCGCCGAAGCCGCCCACCCCCCGGCCGGAGAGATCGTGACCGTGGACGGTGTCCCGGTGCATTACAAAACCATGGGCGCAGGGCCGGATCTGGTGTTGATCCATGGTGCCAGCGGCAATCTGAACGAATTCACCATGGGCTTCGCCCAGAAGCTGTCAGAACGGTACCGCGTGACCCTCTTCGACCGCCCCGGCCTGGGCTGGACCGGGCGTCTGCCCGACAAAGCCGGCGCGTGGAACAGTGCAGAGGAAACGCCCCATGAACAGGCCAGCCTGCTCGCCGCTGCGGCGGACAAGCTGGGCGTCAGGAACCCGATTGTCATGGGCCATTCCTTTGGCGGGATCGTCGCGATTGCCTGGGGTCTTGCCCGTCCGCAGGAAACTGCCGCCCTCGTGCTGGTCGCAGCCGTCGCGGAACCCTGGCCCGGTGATCTGGGACCCACCTATACCGTGGGCGGCACGACACTGGGCGGGGCGCTGCTGATCCCGATGGTGACGGCTTTTCTGCCCGAAGGATATGTGGAGCGCAGCATCGGGTCGGTCTTTGCGCCACAGGACGCGCCGGAGGGATATGCCAAACACCTCGGCGTCGGGCTGACCCTGCGCCGCGAGAGCATCCGCGCCAATTCCCAGCAGGTGAACGCGCTGCGTCCCCATGTGGTGGAGATGCAGAAACGCTACGGCACGCTGACCATGCCCATCGAACTGGTGCACGGTACCGCTGACACCACGGTGCCTGCCGACATTCACGCCAAGGTCTTTGTCAACGATGTGCCCAACGGCAATCTGACCCTGCTGCCCGGTCAGGGCCATATGCCGCAACAGACCGCGCAGGACGACATCATCGCCGCCATTGACCGGGCCGCTGCACGCGCGGGTTTGCGTTAAGCCCCTTAACATCCCATATTACTGTAAAGACGAGCAGAATGGAGGCCGCGATGGACCTGCCCTTTGATGGTGCGATCAGCGCTTACTACGAAAACGACGCGCCCGACGCGATCCGCCACGCGATCATGCGCGCGGAGAAGGGCGACATCATCACACCGGGATTTCCCCATTCTGAACGGCTGGCCCGCAAGGTCTACGCCCGTGAATACGCCAAACTGCAAATCGAAATGGTTAAGCTGCAAGCCTGGGTCCGCGACACCGGCACACGCATCGCCATGGTGTTCGAGGGCCGTGATGCGGCTGGCAAAGGCGGCACAATCGGCCGGTTGCGCGAGAACCTCAACCCCCGCGCCGCCCGCGTCGTGGCCCTGTCTAAACCCACGGAAACCGAACGCGGAGAGTGGTATTTTCAACGCTATATCAAACACCTGCCCACCGAAGGAGAGATGGTTTTCTTTGACCGCAGCTGGTACAACCGCGGCGTGGTGGAGCATGTCTTCGGCTTTTGCACGCCCGCGGAACGCGCGCATTTCTTCACGCAGGTTCCGCCCTTTGAAACCATGCTGGTCGACGAAGGCATTCACCTGTTCAAGTTCTGGCTGAACGTCGGCCGTGCCGCTCAGCTGAACCGCATGCTGGCGCGCGAAAGCGATCCATTGAAACAGTGGAAGCTCAGCGGGATTGACGTGAAAGGCCTGCCGAAATGGGACGCCTATTCCGACGCCATCCGCGAAACCCTCACCCGCACCCATACCGACAACGCCCCATGGACGATAATCCGCTCCGATGACAAACGCCGCGCGCGGCTGAATGCGATGCGGATTGTCCTGCATTCCTTTGAATACACACGCAAAGACGCCAAGGCGATCGGAGAGATTGACACCAGCATCAGCGGTGGACCGGACATCTGGGATGCCTAAACGCGGCTACCACCACGGCAATCTGCGGCAAGCGCTGATCGAAGGCGCGTTGCAGCTGATTGAATTGCGCGGGCCGATGGGATTCACCCTGTCGGAGGCCGCCAAACAGGCCGGCGTCACCCCCGCCGCGGTCTACCGCCACTTCGACGGGCGTGAGGACCTGATCGCGGAAGCTGCACTGCAAGGCTACGGTATCTTTGCCGACCTGATGGAATATGCCTATCAATCCGGTCAACCCTCCGCCCTCAAGGCGTTTGAAGCCACGGGCCGCGCCTATCTGGCCTTTGCGCGCAAATACCCCGGCCATTACATCGCGATGTTCGAAAGCGGCGTGTCCGTCAACCGCACGCCGGAACTGGCCGCCGTCGCAGGCCGGGCCAACGGGGTGCTGGAGAAAGCCGCGACCGATCTGAGCCAGCACATCCCGGAAGACAAACGCCCGCCTGCGTCGATGTTCTCCGCCCATATCTGGGCGATGAGCCACGGGGTGGTCGAACTCTTCGCGCGCAACTCACCGGGCCGCGCGTCGCCCTTCCCGCCAGAGGATTTGCTGGAGACGGGAATTGGGATTTATCTGCGGGGCCTCGGCCTCGTGCGCCCTGATGAATGACGCCTTCAACAGGCGCCTCTCGCGGCAGGTGACGGTGATGGGTGCTGCCCTCCCCCTCTTCCAAATGGTTAAAAATACCCCCCCGGAGGGTTAAAATCTCTTACGCATCCGCCGCCGCGCGTGCGCCCGTCTGAACAGATGCACCAAACGAGAAAGGCCGCGCCCATCGGCACGGCCCTTCCCATAACGCATTGAAAAAGCTTAACGCTTGGAGAACTGGAAGCTCTTACGCGCTTTGGCCTTACCATATTTCTTCCGCTCGACCACACGGCTGTCGCGGGTCAGGAAACCTGCCGCTTTCAGCGCGCCGCGCAGGGAGGGATCATAAAGCTGCAGCGCTTTGGAAACGCCGTGCTTTACCGCACCGGCCTGACCGGACAGACCGCCACCCTTGACCGTGGCGACAACGTCGAACTGGCCTTCGGTGTTGGTGATGCCGAACGGCTGCGCGAGGATCATCTGCAACACCGGGCGTGCAAAGTAATCGTTCTGCGGCTTGCCGTTGACGGTGACCTTGCCGGAACCGGGCTTGATCCAGACGCGGGCAACCGCATCTTTCCGCTTGCCGGTGGCATAGGCGCGGCCAAGGTCGTCGCGAACCGGCTCACGGGTGATGGTCTCTTCGGTTACGACAGCAGCGGCGACAGGCGCCTCCGCAGTGGTCACAACCCCTTCGAGGCCTTCGAGTGTTTTGATTTCATCAGCCATCTTTATGCGCTCCGGGTGTTTTTCTTGTTCATGGCTTTGACGTCCAGAACATCGGGGCTTTGCGCCTCATGGGGGTGATCGGAACCGGCGTAGACGCGCAGGTTGGTCATGATCTGACGGCTCAGACGGTTGCCGGGCAACATGCGTTTTACGGCCATTGTCACGATACGCTCGGGGTGCTTGCCCTCAAGGATCTGCTCTTTGGTCCGCTCTTTGATGCCGCCGGGGTGGCCGGTGTGCCAATAGAACTTCTCGTCCCGTTTCTTGCCGGTCATCTGGATTTTCTCGGCGTTGATCACGATGACATTGTCGCCGCAATCCATGTGGGGGGTGAAGGAGGGCTTGTGCTTGCCGCGCAGGCGCGTGGCAATGATCGAGGCAAGACGGCCCAGAACGACGCCTTCCGCGTCGATCAGGATCCATTTCTTGTCGATGTCTGCCGGTGTTGCAGAAAAGGTTTTCATCTGGGTTTCCCATGTGGTGTTCCTGGCGTGCCAAGACACGCCGCAATTGATGGGCGGGTTATAAACACCCCCTTGCGCAGGTCAAGCGCCTTCAATGCCGCAAAACACAGCAAAAACAAGTACTTGAAAATTAGGTAATATAATACCCCAATCAAACGGAGATCTGTTCGGGCGGATTGTCCAGCAGATCCCGCAGCCGGTGCATTGCAGCTTCAAAACTGTCCAGCGAAACGCTCCCGTTGATGGCCATGCGCACGGCATGGGGCGTCTGGGACTCGCGGCTGGCGAATTCTTCCGCCACGCGCAGCTGCACGCCGCGCTTCTCCGCCGCCTGACAAAACGCCGTTGCGCGCCAGCCCTGTGGCAGCACCAGCCAGACAAAGGGCACATCCCGCCGCCAGCGCAGATCGAAAGCACCCAGCACATTTACCGCGCTCTTCACATAGCGTTCCACACCGCGCCGCGCATTTTCCATCACCTCTGGAAGCTGCGGATGAGACAACAACCCCGCCGTCAGATCAAGCAGCGGCGTCGCCAGCCCGAAAAAGCCATGTTCCGCAGACCGGTGAAGCGCGCTTGTCGCCCCCCGAGGGCCCAGCACGCAGCCGACCCGCAAGGCAGGTGTCAGGGACTTTGACAGGGACGTGACATACCACCCCCTTTCTGGCGCGAGAGAGCGATACCCCTCCCCCTCCGCCCGGCCCATACGGTAGCAATCGTCGTCCAGGATCTGGAGATCATGCTTGCGCGCCACCTCCACGATTTCCAGACGCCGCTCCATCGGCGTAAAGCCGCATGTCGGGCTATGGACTTCTGGCGATGTACACAGAATCTGGCCTTCAGGGTGATCAACAGCCGCCTGCGCCAGTGCGTCGGGGCGAATGCCATCCGCATCCATCGCGATTGGTACAATATCCGCGCGTACCAATTCCGCCGCCCGCCGAAAGCCCGGATAGGCCAGTTCTTCCACGAAAACAATCGGACGCCGACCGCGCAGAACCGTTTGAAACATCAGCAGGATGCCGTTTTGCCCGCCGTGTGACAATACAATGTCACTCTCATCAACCGGCCCGATTGGCACATCTTGCAGCCACCCCGCCATCGCTTCACGCGCGGGTCTGGCGGATCGGCGGGACGGATAGTGCATCACGCCCGAAGGCGGGTCTTCGGAGATGTCGCGCAGAACGCTGCGGATCAGACGCGCCTGCCCGCCGTTGGGCAAATGCGGGGAAAACAGATTGACGTTGTCCGTATCGGCCGTGGCGTGGTTGTGTTCAACAACGTTAACTTCGATCAGATTGAGGGGCTTATCGGGCGCGGAGCGTCCAAGTCCCGCGCCGATCCTGGCCACAAACGTGCCGCGCCCGACCTCAGCCCTGAGCACCCCGCTGTCCGTCAGGACCGTATAGGCCCGCGCAACGGTGCCTGGTGTGATCTGCAATTTCCAGGCCAGTTCGCGCACCGGCGGCAGTTTCGCACCGGTCTGCAATTCGCCTTTGGTGATCTTGTCGCGGATCATGCCCACAACTGTTTTGTACTTGGGACCACCCCCGGTCAGCGCGTCAGATGACCAAATTGTATCCATGACAATGTTTTCCTAGCAGCCATATATCATTTTTTGTACCAATAAATGTGTAGCAGTAAGTTACATTGTGTCAATACATTTAGAAGGAGACTCCTCATGGCACACGCAAGATCCGTTTCCACCGAAACCCTCGGTATTCTGTCCCAGCCCGGTTTGCCTTTTGCGGCAAAACTGGCGGTCACCTTTGCGGTCTGCGTCACCAAATGGAGCATCCGCCACCGCACACGCCGCGCCTTGGTCCAGCTGGAACCCTGGCAGCTGAGCGACGTGGGACTGACGTCCGAGCAAGCAAGTACAGAGGCTTCTCGCGCGTTCTGGCAGGCGTAACATCCCTGTGGCTTCTGCCAGACCTCTTCACTGGGCCGGGAATTCCCGGCCCTTTTTTATGTGCGTACCGATCGGCCCCCCCCTTTCCGCACCTTGACCAATGCGAGCGGATGCCCAAGGCCACTGCCCCGGGTGCGCACCGGGACACCAAAGCTGGAAACCGACATGTCGCCGGGTCGCAATTGGGTTAGATACCCCCCCGCGTTCTAAAGTCTGCTGAAACACAGCATGTGCTTTGGAGGATGAGCGATGAAAGACTGCGTAGCCCTGCAAGATGGCCGCCTGACAGAACGGCAGAAGTCAGCCTATTGGAACGACGGCTACCTTTTCCCGATCCGGGTCGCAGATGACGCTCAAACGCACTCATGGCGCGCCGCGCTGGAGGAGATTGAACGCACTTGGCTTGATAACGGGTTGCCCTTGCCGCTCAACACCTACAAGCGGGTCAACGCGCAGGTGGTCATGCCGCTGGCCTGTGAGATTGGCTTGCACGGCCCCATTCTGGACGCCGTGGAAGGCGTGCTGGGACCCGATGTGATGCTCTATTCTGTCGAGTTTCTGACCAAGGAGGCGCATACCAAGCACGTCGTGACCATGCATCAGGATCTGGCCTATTGGGGCATGGGGGATATGGACAATATCCTCACGGCCTGGCTGGCATTGTCGCCCGCGACAACCGCGTCGGGGTGCATGGACTTCGTCCAGGGCAGCCACAAGAACGAAATCCTCGCCCATGAGGACAGCTTTGATGAGCTTAACCTCTTGTCACGCGGACAGGAAATTGCGGTTGATGTCGCCGATGCCGACAAAGTGCCGGTTGAATTGGCGCCGGGGTGCATGAGCTTGCACCATGGCCTGACCATCCACGGCTCCGGCCCCAATCAATCCGACGATCGTCGGATCGGTGTCGCCATCAGATATGTCTCCACCAAAATGCGCAAGGCGGGCGGGAACAAGGACTACGCGATCCTGGCACGGGGTGCTGTCAGCGACGCCAGTTTCATCACCTACGCCCCTCCCGAAGCCCTGTTTGATGGGCCGAGCATGGCGTTATACGCGGAAATCCGGGATGAGCAGGCCAAGGTGATGATGGCAGGGGCAAAAAGTCAGAGTGCGATCTATTAGGAAGCGGCCCCGCCTCACCCCATGGACCGGGGCGGAATCGCATAGGTCAGGCTTGCGCGGGCGACAGGCTCCGCCTTGCCTTCGGAGTACAAAAGCACATCCGTCACTGACAGCTGCTTGCCCAGCTTCAACAGCCGCGCCTTGGCGATCAAATCCTTGCCCGCCTCTGGCTTGCGCATGAAATCAATCGAACAGTTTGTGGTCACCGCCAGCGCCTTCGGGCCGATCATCGCAAGCGTGACGATATAGGCCGCCACATCCGCAAGGCCGAACATCGAGGGGCCGGATACCGTGCCACCGGGACGCAGATGTTTCTCGGCGGTTTTCAGACGCATGGTCACTTCGCCCGGACCCACGTCATCCACTGCAAAATCATCCGCAACCTGCTGAAACACCTCCTGCATGAACGCCTCAAGTTCCTGCGCCGTCATAACTGGTTCTGCGACCATCTTGTTCTCCCTCACCAAGCGGGTCTAGAATTGGACCGGATCGCAAGGGGGAGCAAGATGACAATACTGCAAGTGGACAAAGAACGTGCCGTCACACATCTGACGATGAACGCGCCGGAGCGTTTGAACGCCCTGTCAGATGAAATGCTGGCGGCCTTGCAGGAGACGCTCGATGATCTTGCAACTGACCCCACCTGCCGCGTTGTCACCCTGTCGGGCACAGGCAAGGCGTTTTGTGCAGGCCACGACCTGCGCCAGATGACGGCGATGCGCCAGAACGAGGACGGCGGTGCCGCGGCCTTCAAGGATCTGTTCGAGCGGTGCAGCCGCGTGATGGCGCGCATCCAGTCGATGCCGCAGCCGGTGATCGCGCAAGTGCATGGCATTGCCACCGCTGCGGGCTGCCAGTTGGTGGCCACCTGTGACATGGCCGTGGCGGCGGAAGGCACGCGGTTTGGCGTGAATGGTGTGAACATCGGTCTTTTCTGCTCCACCCCGATGGTGGCGCTCAGCCGGAACATCCCGCGCAAACAGGCGTTTGAGATGCTGACCACGGGCGATTTCATTGATGCCACCCGCGCCCAGACGCTGGGGTTGGTGAACCGCGTGGTGCCGATGGAGGCTCTGGCGGCTGAAACTGCGGCGCTGGCCGATCAGGTCGCCGGCAAGCTGGGCGCGGCCGTGCGCATCGGGAAAGAGGCGTTCTACAACCAGCTGCAACTGCCCACAGCCGAGGCCTATGCCTATACCGGCGACGTGATGGTGACCAATATGCTGCGTGAGGATACCCGCGAGGGGATTGATGCCTTTCTCGAAAAGCGCGCCCCGACCTGGGAGCAATAGGCCGCGCGCACTGTTTCCGATTCGGCGCTGGATTGTTTATGTCTTTCCTCTGGCAAATCTGACGCAATTGGGGCACGTTTGTGTCAGAGCACATGGCTCACGATGATTTTGGGTCGCCATCTGCAGAAGGTCCCTCCAGGTCAGCCTCTCACTGATCGACCGTCCCTGCACTGGCGACCCCAAAAATCACCCCTCCAAATTTTCTCCCCTCTCTCCGCGACGCGGGTGCCCTCCAAGGCCCGTTGTCAGGGGCCGCCTGCGGCACCCTGCCCGCGCGGATGTTCTTGCGCCGCTCGGTCCGCTCCCCTACATCGCGGGCATGACACAGACACTCCACATCATCGGCGGCGGCATGGCCGGATCAGAAGCAGCATGGCAAGCGGCGGAGGCAGGCGTGCCTGTGGTCCTGCATGAAATGCGCCCGCATGTGGAAACCTTCGCCCACCAGACCGGGCTGTTGGGCGAGATGGTGTGTTCAAACTCCTTCCGGTCCGATGACAATGAACAGAACGCCGTGGGTCTGCTGCATTGGGAGATGCGCGCGGCCGGTGGGCTGATCATGCAGATGGCCGACAAGCACAGCCTGCCTGCCGGGGGGGCGCTGGCCGTGGACCGTGATCTGTTCGCGCAATCGGTCACGGACGCGCTGATTGCGCATCCAAATGTAACGATTGAATATGGCGAAATCACCACGCTTCCCGAAGACGGCCCCTGGATTGTGGCAACCGGCCCGCTCACCTCTGGTGCTTTGGCGGAAACCATTGCCGCCGCCACCGGCGCGGATGCGCTGGCGTTCTTCGATGCCATTGCGCCCATCGTCTATTTCGACAGCATCGACATGTCCAAGGCGTGGATGCAATCGCGCTATGACAAGGGCGAGACGGAGGAGGAGCGCACCGCCTACCTCAACTGCCCGATGGACAAGGACCAATACGAGGCGTTCATCGACGCGCTGCTGGCCGCCGACAAGACGGAGTTTCGTGAGGGGGAGACAGCGACGTATTTCGACGGCTGCCTGCCGATTGAGGTGATGGCCGAACGCGGCCGTGAGACGCTGCGTTTTGGTCCGATGAAACCCGTGGGCCTGACCAATCCACACCAGCCGGACGTCAAAGCCTATGCCGTGGTGCAACTGCGCCGCGACAACAAGCTGGGCACGCTTTACAACATCGTGGGTTTCCAGACCAAGATGAAGCACGGCGCACAAAAGGATGTTTTCAAAACGATTCCCGGCCTGGAGAACGCCAGTTTCGCCCGGCTTGGCGGCATTCACCGCAACTCATTCATCAACTCTCCCACGCTGCTTGACGACCAGATGCGCCTGCGCAGCCAGCCCAACATCCGTTTTGCCGGGCAGATCACCGGGGTTGAGGGATATGTGGAAAGTGCGGCGATGGGCCTGCTGGCCGGACGCCTCGCCACGGCAGAGGTCAAGGGCACGCCCCTTGGCCCGCCGCCTGATACGACTGCGGTTGGCGCGCTGATCACCCACATCACCGGGGGCGCGGATGCAAAAACATTCCAACCGATGAACGTGAACTTTGGGCTGTTTCCGCCTGTCGAAGGGCTCAAGAGCGGTCGACGCGGACGCAAGGACCGCTACAAGGCCTACACGGACCGCGCGAAAATCGACTGGCAGAACTGGCTAAACGGTTAATACTGGACGGGTGCGCGCTGCGGTTCTACGCTCCGCCCATGTCTGATGGATACCTGAACAAAGTCTACGCCGCCCGAAACGCATCCGAGACGCGCGCTCTTTATGATGCGTGGTCAGCCAGTTACGAGACGGAGCTGGCCAAAAACGGATATGTCACGCCGTCCCGCTGTGCCGCCGCATTGGCGGATGTCCAGACCGACCGCAGCCTGCCGATCCTCGATTTCGGATGTGGCACGGGGCTTGGTGGGCTGGCGTTGAAACTGGCGGGGTTTGAGGTGATCGACGGCGTCGATCTGTCAGCAGAGATGATTGCCCAGGCCGCGGGCAAGAACGTCTACCGCACCCTGACCCAGATCGAGCCGGATGCGCCATTGGGGTTCACGCCCGGCACCTATGCCACCATCGCCGCCATTGGCGTGATCGGCGCGGGTGCGGCACCACTGGCTTTGTTTGATACTCTGGTGCATGGATTAGCACCCGGCGGTATCTTTCTGTTTTCCTTCAATGATCACACGTTGGAAGACCCGGCGTTTGAGGCCCGCATTTCGGAATGGACCGACTGCGGTGCGGCCAGTCTGCTGTTCCGGGAACACGGCGATCATGTGCCGGGGATCGGGTTGAAAGCCGCCGTCTACGTCCTTGAAAAACGGTGACATTCCGCACGAGGTTTGCGCCGTCGCCAACCGGCCCGCTGCATCTTGGCCACGCCTATTCCGCGCTTCTGGCCTATGACATGGCGCAAGCCGCCGGGGGCACCTTCCTGCTGCGCATCGAAGACATCGATCAAAGCCGCGCGCGGGATACGTGGGAGCAGCAGATCTATGATGATCTCCAGTGGCTTGGCGTGGACTGGCCCACCCCGGTGATGCGGCAATCCGACCGGCTGGCGGCTTATGACGCCGCGCTGGATACACTTTGGGCGCGTGGACTGCTCTATCCCTGTACCTGCACGCGAGCCGACATCAAGCAAGCGCTCTCCGCCCCGCAGGAGGGGGTTGCGATGGGGCCGGATGGCATTGTCTATCCGGGCACGTGCAGGTCGGTGGCTGAACGGTCGGGGCCGCGTCCGGCAGAGGCTGTTCTGCGGCTGGATATGCGGGCGGCCTTTGCGGAATTGGGGGATGAGTCGCTGTCCTTTACCGAAACCGGAAAGATGGACGCGGGTTCCCCGGTTCCGATCACGAAAACGGACCTGACCCATGGGGTCGGAGATATCGTTCTGGCCCGCCGCGACATGGGCACGTCCTATCACCTGTCGGTGGTTGTGGATGACGCGGCGCAACAGATCACCCATGTCGTGCGCGGTGAGGATCTGTTTGACGCCACGAAGTTCCACGTCCCTCTGCAACGCCTGCTGGACCTACCCACGCCTGTCTATCACCACCACCGGCTGATCCGCGATGAGACCGGCAAGCGGCTGGCGAAACGGGATGATGCGCGGGCGATTGCGCTCTACCGTGCGGAAGGGCGCACGCCAGACGAAGTGCGTGCAATGACAAGCCTCTAGCGGCTAGACTTCAACCGCTTCGCCGTCCTTCACCGCCGTATAGAAACAACTCCGCCGCCCGGTGTGGCAGGCAGGCCCGGTCTGGTCGACCAGCACCAGCAGGCAATCCTGATCGCAGTCATAGCGCAATTCCACCAACCGCTGCACATTGCCACTGGTTGCGCCCTTGGCCCAGAACGCCTGCCGCGAGCGGCTCCAATAGGTGACATCCCCGCTTTCCAGCGTCCGCGCGATGCTTTCAGCGTTCATCCACGCCAGCATCAACACCTCATGGTTCTCGGCGTCCTGCGCGATGGCGGGGATCAGGCCTGCGTCGTTATACGTCAGCGTTGCGGGATCAAAGGGCATGGCACCTCACTGAAAAATTTTGCATCTGGGATGATGAGGTTTATGTAAGGGCAACGCGAGAAAAGGAACAGCCATGTCCGGCGATACCGACCTGATAAAACTCTATTCCGCGCGCATTCTGGCGCTTGCGGCGGATATCCCCCATCTGGGCCGTCTGGAAGCACCCGATGCGACCGTCAAACGGCGTTCGCCTTTGTGCGGCTCCACGGTGACTGTGGACGTGACGGTGCGGGACGGCAGGATCGCGGAGCTGGGTCAGGACGTGAAAGCCTGTGCCCTGGGGCAGGCAGCCGCCGCGGTGACCGGCGGTGCGGCCACAGGGGCCACGCTGCCCCAGATTGAAAAGGCGCGGGATCAGTTGCGCGCGATGCTCAAGGATGGCGGGCCGGTGCCCGATGCGCCATTTGAGGGGTTCGAAGTGCTGAGCCCTGCGGTGGAGTACAAAAACCGCCACGCCTCGATCCTGCTGAGCATTGAGGCGATCACTGAGGCGATGCAGACAGCCCAGGCACCGACGCACTAAAGTACTGACCTGACACAAAAAAAAGCGCCGCACATCCGGGATGGATGGCGGCGCAGGGAAACGTTTCTCGTGTGGGACCCGGTCAGCGGTGGGGCGGCAGACCCCGACCGAAAGGACAGGCAGTGTCGTTCGGCAGCATCAATTTGGGACGGATGCTAGGAACAGACCGGCACGAGAAAGCGGGCAGAAATCAGATCAGATTGGGCAGGTGAAGCCCCACAACCAGCATGACCACAAGCGCGGCGGCACCAACAGCATCCTGCAACAGCGTGTCATGGGACCGGGTTGCGATGGTCTTCAGGGTTTTGAGCGTTGTCATGGGTGCCTCCGTCTTTGTTGCTCCTTTGTTCTCATTTCTTTAACGCTGTGTAAAGAACTTTTTGAGAACATTCGTGAACAAAATGGAACGAATGGACCTAACCAACTGAAATCAAACGAATCGCCTCATCCTGCCGCATGAGCCACAACAGCAAGCGCGCCGCCTGACCGCGGTCGCTGTGCAGTTTCGGATCATCGCCCAGCAGTTTGCGCGCATCACTTTGGGCCACGGCCATCAGCCCGGCCTGCTTTTCCAGATCCGCGACGCGGAAACGGGGGACCCCTGATTGCGCGGTGCCGATAAGATCACCGGTGCCGCGCATCTTGAGGTCGGCCTCCGCAATGGCAAACCCGTCTTCGGTGCCCCGCAAGACCTCTAGCCGGTGGCGGCCGGTCTCGCTCAGCGGGGTCTGGAACATCAGCAGGCAGGTCGACGCGCCCTGCCCGCGCCCCACACGACCGCGCAACTGGTGCAACTGCGCCAGACCGAAGGTTTCTGCCCGCTCAACCACCATGATCGTGGCATTGGGCACATCAACGCCGACTTCGATCACCGTGGTCGCAACCAAGACCTGCGTCTGCGCCTGCTGGAAGGCGCGCATGGCCGCGTCTTTCTCTGCCGGAGGCATCTGGCCGTGCACAAGGCCCACCACGCCTTCGCCCAACACCGCGCGCAGCCGTTTGAAACGGTCCTCTGCCGCGATCAGATCGCTGATCTCGCTTTCCTCGACCAAGGGGCAGACCCAGTAACACTGGCGGCCTTCCGCGATGGCGGCTCGCAGACGGTCAATCACTTCGTCGATGCGGTCGGTGCTGACCAGCGCAGTCTTGATCGGCTGTCGTCCGGGGGGTTTTTCGTCCAAAACGCTCACGTCCATGTCGCCGTATTGCGCCAGTGCAAGGGAGCGCGGAATGGGCGTTGCCGTCATCACCAGCACATCCGCCCGCTGCCCCTTCTGGCCCAGCTCCAACCGTTGACGCACGCCAAAGCGGTGCTGTTCGTCCACAATCGCAAGGCGCAGATCGGCAAAGGCAACATCGGCCTGAAACACCGCATGGGTGCCGACGAGCAGTTGAATATCGCCCCGCTGAAGGGCGGTCAGCTTGGCCTGCCGCTCGCTCCCCTTGTCCCGGCCTGTGAGGATCTCAAGCACCACACCCGCCGTTTCAGCGAGGGGCTGCAGGGCCTGCAAATGCTGACGGGCGAGGATCTCGGTCGGGGCCATCAACACACCCTGCCCGCCCCCTTCGACTGCGCGCAGCAGGGCCATGAAGGCCACCAGCGTCTTGCCCGCGCCCACATCGCCCTGCAACAGGCGGTTCATGCGCTGGCTGCCGGCCATGCCCTGCGTGATCTCTGCAATCGCGCGGGTCTGCGCGCCGGTGGGCTTGTACGGCAAGGCGCTGAGCACCCGTTTCTGGAGCGCTCCATCACCGGTTGTGGCCCGTCCGGGCTTGTGCCGCTCTGTCTGCCGGGCGAGCGCGAGGGTGATCTGATGGGCCAGCAATTCGTCATAGGCCAGCCGTTCGCGCGCCACCGACGCCGCGCTCAGATCATTGAGCGATTGCGGGCTGTGTGCAGCGATGGCAGCATCGGCAAAATCAGGCCAGCCGGATTGGGATTTCTGATTGGGATCAATCCATTCCGGCATATCCGGGATCAGATCAAGCGCAGCGCGCGTGGCCTTGTACATCAGCTTTTGCGTGATCCCGCTGGTCAGGGGATAGACCGGCTCAAACGCGGGAATGTCGCCTGCCTCCTCCTCCGCCACGGCATGATCGGGATGCACCATCTGGGGAATGCCGTCGAACAACTCCACCCGGCCCGAGACCACGCGGCGCGACTCTTCGGGCAGTTGTCGCTTCCAGTAATCGCCGCGGGCGTGGAAGTAGACCAGTTGAAAACTTGTCTCCGCATCTGTCACATGGATGCGGTAGGCGCCCCCTTTGTTGCGGGGCGGTTGGTGGGTGCCGATGGTCACGGCAACCGTGACCGTGCCCGGCAGGGGCGCATCCTTGACCGATCTGCGCAGCGCGCGGTCAATGCCCGATTGTGGCAGCGTGAAGAGCAGGTCGCGCGGCGCTTCCACCCGCAATTGCGGGAAGAGTTGCGCGGTCTTCGGCCCGACACCCGGCAGGGTTTCAAGCCCCGCAAAAAGCGGAAACAGCGGCTCCGGCCGTCCGCTCATGCGCCCGAGGTCAGGGTGAGCCAGCCTTCCTCATCCAAAGTCTCGATCCCCAGTTCTGCGGCCTTCTTGGCTTTTGAGCCGGCACCGGGCCCCGCGACAAGAATATCGGTCTTGGCACTGACCGAGCCGGAAACCTTGGCCCCCAGCCGTTCCGCCCGCGCCTTGGCTTCGGCCCGTGTCATCTTTTCCAGGGTTCCGGTAAAGACGACGGTTTTGCCCGCCACAGGGCTGCCAGAAGTATCGGCGCGCTTGGCCTCAGCGATGTCCAGATGGGCCACAAGCCGGTCGATGGAAGCACGCTCGGCCTCCTGCGCGAAGGCATTTACAAGCGAGCCTGCCATCACCGCGCCAATGCCATCCACACCGATCAGATCTTCCCAGGCCTCCCCCTCCTGCCCGGCTGCCGATTGCATCGCGGCTTCAAACGCGGCCCAGGTGCCGTAATGCAGCGCCAGAAGGTTGGAAGCCGCTTCGCCAGCGTGCCGAATGCCAAGCGCAAAGATCACTCGCGCCAGTGGAATTTTGCGTTTTTCCTCAATGGCATCAAAGAGATTCTGTGCGGATTTCTCGCCCCAGCCCTCCCGGTTCTTGAGCTGCTGCATGCCGCTGCCATAGCGATCCCGGAGCGTGAAGATATCCGCCGGTTCCGCGATCCAGCCGTCGGTATGAAACTGCTCAACCTGCTTGGCCCCCAACCCTTCGATGTCAAAAGCGGCACGGGAGACGAAGTGTTTCAGCTTTTCCACAGCTTGCGCCGGGCAGATGATCCCGCCACTGCACCGCCGCACCGCGTCACCCGGTTCGCGAATGGCATCGCTGCCGCATTCGGGGCATGTGTCGGGAAAAACGAAAGGCGCTGCATCGGCGGGGCGCTTTGACAGGTCCACATCCGCCACCTTGGGAATCACGTCACCCGCGCGGTAGACCTGCACCCAATCGCCCACGCGGATGTCCTTGCCCCCCCGGATCTCCTGCCCCTTGCTGTCGAGGCCCTTGATGTAATCCTCGTTATGCAGCGTCGCGTTGGAAACCACGACCCCGCCGACCGTGACAGGCTGCAACCGGGCCACCGGGGAGAGCGCACCCGTGCGCCCGACCTGAATGTCGATGCCTTCCAGCCGGGTCCAGGCCAGTTCTGCCGGGAATTTATGCGCCACAGCCCAGCGGGGGGTGGTGGAGCGAAAGCCAAGGCGTTCCTGCAAGGCCAGATCGTCAACCTTGTAGACAACACCGTCGATGTCATAGCCCAGTGTCGCGCGCTGCTCTTCGATGTGCGCATAATGCGCGAGCATCTCATCGCTGGTGGTGCACAGCGCGGTCAGCGGATTGGTTGAAAACCCAAAATCCGCCAGACGGTCAATCGCACCCTTTTGCGTGTCGGCAAGCGGCGCAGACAGCGCACCCCAGGCATAGGCAAAGAACCTCAGCGGCCGCGCGCGGGTGATCTGCGCATCCAATTGCCGCAGAGAGCCCGCCGCCGCGTTGCGCGGATTGGCAAAGGTCTTGCCGCCCCGTTCGGTCTGTCGCCTGTTCAGCGCCTCGAAATCAGCATGGCTCATGTAGACTTCGCCGCGCACTTCCAGCACCTCCGGCGCACCTGTGATCTCGGCCGGGATATCGGTAATCGTGCGCGCGTTGGCGGTCACGTTCTCGCCCACGGCGCCATCCCCACGGGTGGCGGCCTGCACCAGACGGCCCTGTTCGTACCGCAGCGACAGCGACAGCCCGTCGATTTTCGGTTCAGCGGTGAAAGCCAGGGGCGCATCGGCGGACAATCCCAGGTATTTGCGGACCCGCCCGTCAAATTCCTGCACATCCTCCGCATCAAAAGCATTCGACAGCGACAGCATCGCAACAGCATGGGTGACCTTGGTGAAACCGTCCGAGGGGGCAGCACCCACCTGATCGGTCGGACTGTCGTCACGTTTGAGGTCAGGGAACCGCGCCTCAATCGCCGCATTCCGGCGTTTGAGCGCGTCATAGCCTGCGTCATCCATCGCCGGGGCATCCTCGGCATGATAGGCCGTATTTGCCTTGGCCAGAACATCCGCCAGCCGCGCCAGCTCTGCCCGCGCTTCCGCTTCGCTCAGCTTTTCGACTGCGATTTCAGCTGTCACACGCCCTGCCCCCGCCTGCTCCCTTGCACCGCCTAGATAGGCCGCGCCAAGGGTCAGGTCTAGCAGATTTCAGCGTGGGACTTAGGCAGAAGCAACCAGATCGAGTGCTGCCGGTTCCGGATCGCGCAGCACATAGCCCCGTCCCCAGACCGTTTCGATATAGTTCTCTCCCCCCGTCGCGGCAGAGAGTTTCTTGCGCAGCTTGCAGATGAACACATCGATGATTTTCAGTTCCGGTTCATCCATGCCGCCATAAAGGTGGTTGAGGAACATTTCCTTGGTCAATGTGGTCCCCTTGCGCAGCGACAAAAGCTCCAGCATCTGGTATTCTTTGCCGGTCAAATGCACGGTCTGGTTGTCCACGCTGACCGTCTTGGCATCAAGGTTGACAGCGATCTGTCCGGTTTCAATGACAGATTGAGAATGCCCTTTCGACCGCCTGATGATCGCATGGATTCGCGCCACCAGTTCTTCCCGATGGAAAGGCTTGGTCAGATAATCATCGGCACCAAAGCCAAATCCCTTGATCTTGTTTTCAGTGTCATCCGACCCCGAAAGGATCAGAATGGGCGTTTCAATCCGGCTGAGCCGCAGCTGCCGAAGCACCTCATGCCCGTTCATATCAGGCAGATCGAGGTCCAGAAGGATCAAATCGTAATCATATAGCTTTGCCAGATCGATCCCTTCCTCCCCCAGATCCGTCGCATAGACGTTGAGGTTGGCATGGGTCAGCATCAACTCGATGCTGCGGGAGGTGGTGGGATCATCTTCGACGAGTAGTACACGCATAGTCTTCTCCGAGGTCGGGGTCATTGGTGTCGCTCAGGATCGTGACCAAAAAAGGTTAACCACCCGTTACTGATGTTTACCTTTTTATCAGAACAACTTTAAGTTGTCCACAACTACTCTGCTTTAGGTTGTCTATACTTTTGCAACATGGTGGCTTTCAGCGCCGCCTCCCCATGCTCGGTCACCGCGCGGACCCATTCAAAGAATTCCTCCTCCGAAATACCGTATCGGCTCAGCGCCTCTCCCTGGCTGATCAGACCATAGCCCACGCCCCGCACCACGGCGGCTTTGCGCGATGCCACCCACCGCCGCGTGTCTGGCGGCGGCAGATCGGCCTGCGACATGATCGTGCCATCCGCCAGTGTCACGGATCGGGGGCCATCAACTTTCTTGAGATACATATCTTCATCCCGGCTAAGGTCTGGCCACATTGACCTTTTTGGCTTAATGCCCCGTGAAGCTCCCCCTTGTGAGTGAATAGGATTTTCCTATATTTCCACCAAACCACCTCGCTTATCCCCGTCGGAGACGTGCATGCCCCTCGATCAGACACCGCCGCTGAACTCTCTCGGCTTTGCCAAGGCACCTGCCGACACGCGGGTGGTTGTGGCCATGTCCGGCGGCGTGGACAGCTCCGTTGTGGCTGCCATGCTGGCCGAGGAAGGCTATGATGTGGTCGGCGTCACGCTGCAGCTTTACGACCATGGAGCGGCACTGGCCAAGAAAGGCGCGTGCTGCGCCGGGATCGACATCCACGATGCGCGCCGGGTCGCCGAAGACATGGGGTTTCCACACTACGTGCTGGATTATGAAAACGTCTTCAAAGACGCCGTGATCGACGAATTCGCGGACAGCTACCTTGCGGGGGCAACCCCCGTCCCCTGCATCCGCTGCAATGAACGGGTGAAATTCAAGGACCTGCTGGAAACGGCAAAGGATCTCGACGCGGACTGCATGGCCACCGGCCACTATATCCAGCGCAAGATGGGTGCCACAGGGGCAGAGCTGCATGCCGCAGCCGACGCCAGCCGCGATCAAAGCTACTTCCTGTTTTCCACCACACCGGAACAACTCGCCTTCCTGCGATTCCCTCTGGGCCACCTGCCCAGCAAGGATGACACCCGCGTGCTGGCTGCCAAGTACGGGCTCAGCGTCGCACTGAAACCAGACAGCCAGGACATCTGCTTTGTGCCCAACGGCGATTACGCCAGCGTCATCCGCAAACTGCGGCCCGAGGCGGCTGACCCCGGTGACATCGTCGACACCGATGGCAACATCCTCGCCCAGCACGAAGGCGTCATCCACTACACCATCGGCCAGCGCCGGGGCCTTGGGATTGGCGGGCTTGCGGACCCACTTTATGTGGTCAAACTCGACGCGGACAAAAAACAAGTGATCGTCGGCCCCAAATCCATGCTCGCCACCCGCAACGTGCCGGTGCGCGAAATCAACTGGCTGGGAGATGCCCCCTTGACGTCCCAGGACGAATGGCATCTCAGCGTGAAGGTCCGCTCCACCCGTCCCCCGCGCGACGCCATCCTGCGTCCGATCACCGACACCACTGCGACTGTCGAACTCCTGACACCCGAAGAAGGCATCTCCCCCGGTCAGGCTTGCGTGTTCTACGACACCGAAAGCACACGCATCTTCGGCGGCGGCTGGATTCACAAAGGCTGATCCAAACGCCCTCTTCCCCTTCCAAATGGCTCAAAAAACCCGGAGAGTTTGAGAGGCAGCGCCTCTCATTCCAAAAATAGAATCATGTCGCGCATAAGCGCGTCCGCGCCATCACATGCGGCGCAGAACCGCCCGCGCGGCCCGCAGCCCCGGCGCCTCTCCCCCCAGCCCCAGCCGGTCCATCGTCACCGCCATCGCATCCCTTTGCGCATCAGGTGCCTCCAACACACCCAAAACCCCCTCCGCAATCAACCCCGGCTGACACCGCTTGCCAATGAACTCCGGCACCACCCGTGTCTCCGACACCAGATTGACCAGCGTCACCGTATCCACCTTCACCATCCGCCCGATGATCAGCCGGCTGAGCCAGTTCATATCATAGGCAATCACCATCGGCGTCCCCGCCGCTGCCAGTTCCAGCGACACCGTGCCGGAAGCCGCCAAAGCCACATCCGCCGCGCCAAACGCCGCGCGTTTCAAGGGCGCAAAGGTCTCCCCCGGCATCTTGCCGGGATCCAGCACCAGCGGTGCGCCGGGCCAATCTGCTGTCACTTCTGCCACCAGCTCCGCCACCGGGGCCGCCGCAGGCACCACAATGCGCAGGTCTGGCTTTTCTTCCACCAACCGCGCCACCGCCGCCCCGAACACCGGGGCGAGACGCGACACCTCGCTGCGCCGCGATCCCGGCAGGACCAGCAGCAGGGGCGCGTCCCCGATCCCGGCCTGTGCCCGGAACGCGGCAACACCCTCGGCACTGGCTTGCGGCTCCGCCACCACCGGATGACCGACAAAATCGCACTCCATCCCGGCCGCTTCCATATAGGGCGGCTCGAACGGAAACAGCGCCAGCACATGATCAACCCAGCGCGCCATCTTGGCCGCCCGACCGGGGCGCCAGGCCCAGACCGTTGGTGCCACATAATGCACAATGCGCAGGGAGGACGCCGCGCGGACGATTTTCGCCACCCGGAGGGAGAAATCAGGACTGTCGATGGTGATCAGCACATCCGGCTGCATCTCCAGCACCGCCTGTGCCGTCTGCGCAATCCGCGCTTTGAGCGCGCGATACTTCGGCAGGATTTCCGCCAGCCCCATCACGCTGAGTTCCGACATGTCAAAGCGGCTTGTCAGCCCTTGAGCGGCCATCTCAGCCCCACCAATCCCTTCAAAGGACACATCCGGCTGCAGCGCCTTCAGCCCCGCCATCAACGCCCCTCCCAGCCGGTCGCCCGAAGGCTCTCCCGCAAGGATGAAAACCTTCACCCCTCGCCCCCACGCCGGGACCACAGAACCAGACCCAGATCATCCGCCAATTGCGCGCAGCGGTCGGAATCGAGGATGATCACATCGCCCGCATCCACAATCACCCCTGCCAGCCCCGCTTCATGGGCGGCCGTGATGGTATTGGGGCCGATGGTCGGCATGTCGATCTCTCGGATCTGCCCGTCTTTGGGGCCTTTGCACAGAATGGCATTCGCGGTGCGCGCCACAGGTGGCAGGGTGGACAGCAGGTGATCCGTGCCGCCCATCGTCTCGACCCCCAGAACCTGCTCCTTGCCGATCACGCAAGCCTGCCCGATATCAAGCGGCGCCAGCCCGGCCAGCACCGCTTCGCCCCGCGCGGCATCCCGGCGCATCTGCGCATCGGGCCAGGCCTCAGACAGGACACCGGGCGGCGCGACAAGATCGGGCACCAGTTGATCCGCCGCGATCACGGCAAAACCCGTCTGCTCGAATATTTCCTTGAGGATCTGCAACGCCCCATTGTCCCCTGCCGCCAGCGCCTTCTGGAACAGCGGCACCAGTGCCATCGTCTCCGTATCCAGTTTTGACGGGTCGAGCTGAGGGCGGTCGATCCCGCCACAGAAACACACCTGTGTCACACCAAGTTCGCCCAATTGCACCAACAGCGTGCCCAGCGTCTCCAGCCGGAATGTCAGATCAGCGGTCAACCCTTCCGGATCGACGCCTTCATAGGCGCACACCAACGGTGGGACATCCTGTGCTTCCGCCACCTCGCTGGGCAGATGCCCGCGCCCTGCAATCAGCGCCAGCGTCATTTCGGCGTCAGGAAATGGCGGCCTGTGTCGGCCATGATAAAGTCGACGATTTCATGCACATAGGTGCTGGAGGTTTCATCGCGCAGCCGCTGCGCGCGGTCGTGAAACGTGCCTTCCCCCTGTGCCAGCATCTGAAATGCCGCGCGCAGTGCGGTGATGTCCGACCTTGCCACGCCGCGCCGTTTCAAACCAACAAGGTTCAACCCGTCCAGATCGCCCCGTGGCGCCTGCACCAACCCATATGGAATGACATCATTTGTCACCATCGTCACCGCGCCAATGATCGCGCCATGGCCCACGCGCACCCATTGGTGAATGCCCGACAGCCCGCCGATGATCACATCATCCTCAATCACGCAATGCCCCGCCACAGCAGCGGAGTTCACCACAATCACCCGGTCCCCGATGATCGCATCATGGGCAATGTGACAGCCTGCCATGAACAATCCATCGTCGCCCACCCGCGTCACCCCGCCACCACCTTCGGTGCCGCAGTTCATCGTGACATGCTCACGGATACGGTTGCGCGCGCCAATCACCAACTGGCTGGCTTCGCCTTTGAATTTCAGGTCCTGCGGGATCTCGCCAATCACTGCGAAGGAGAAAATCACCGTCCCCTCGCCGACCTCTGTCCGCCCGGTCACCACAACATGGCTTTTCAGCACCACATCCGCCTTCAACACCACCTCAGCCCCGACCACACAGAACGGGCCCACCTGCGCGGTGGGATCAATCTGTGCGCCGTCTTCAATCACGGCAGAGGGGTGGATGTTGCTCATGCGTCGGCCTTGGGCAGATCAAGCATCGCCATGAATTCAGCCTCTGCGGCCATCTCACCCTCAACCGTCGCCACGCCAGAGAAGCGCCAGACCTTGCCGCCGGGTTTGCCGCGCAGTGTCGTCAGATCCATCCGCAGCACGTCTCCGGGGATCACCTTGCGGCGGAATTTGCACTTATCAATCGACATGAAGTAGATCAGCATATTCGTATCCAGCTGATCCAGCGCCACGCCGATCATCACCCCCGCCGTCTGGGCCATCGCTTCCACAATGGTCACACCGGGCATGATGGGGGATCCGGGGAAATGCCCCTGAAAATGCGGCTCGTTCATGGTGACGTTCTTGTAACCCACAGCAGATTGCGTGCCGTTGATCTCCTCCACCTTGTCGACCAGCAGGAAGGGATAGCGGTGCGGCAGGATGCGCTGAATGGTCAGGATATCGGCGCGCTTCAAATCTTCGGTCATGGGTCGGTCCTTAGCGGATATTTCACCCCAAGGGGCTACCAAGTTGCGCCGCCTGCGGCAAGCAGATCAGCGGTCCTGCGTGGGTTCCCGGGGCGGCAGCGTGGTATTGAGCAGGGCAATCGCATCATCGGTGATATCAATCGCGTTGGCGCTGACAAAGACCGACCGTCGCTCAAGGATCACCGCGGCGCCCGCGTCCCGCATCAGGCGTTCCAACACAGGTGCAGCCGCGTTCAGGAACACTTCGCGCTGATCTTCCAGCATGGTGTTGATCGCCCGGCCCTTGTCCGCTTGCGCCCGGCGGATTTCCTGAACCTTTTCATCAAAGGCATTGGCAAGCTCCCGGAAGTCTTCCGGGGACAGTTCCGCACGCTTTTCGGTCAGTTCCCGCTCTTCGGTCTCAAGCGCCGCTTCGATCTGGCGGTTTTCCGTGGCCAGAGCAGTGCTTTGCGCTTCGATCTGTTCAGCAACTCGGCGACCGAAGTCGCTCTCAACAAAGATCCGTTCGGAGTCTATCGTGAGCACCGGGCTGATGATGGTGCCGCGTTCAAACCCGATACCCGCACCTGTCGTCGCACCTGGCTGCTGTTGCGCACCTGACTGATGCGCACCAGCCAAGGTCAGTGCCAGCGCCGTTGTCACAAGGGCCAAGGCCCGAGTCATGACTTAAAACTCGGTGCGCAAGGTGACCTCAAAGCTTTGCTCCTCATCGAAGTCTTCGCTTTTCAGTGCTTTGGAGAAGTTAAACTGCAACGGTCCCAACGGTGTGTCCCAAAAGACCGACACGCCCACAACGTGACGGAAAGATCCGCCCTCTCCCTGAATGTTGCCTCCATTCAGGTTCACATCATCAAGGTCCCAAAGGTTGCCGACGTCGTAGAAGACACCCCCCGTAATCCCATACTCATCCGGTAGGCCGATGGGGAACTGCGCGTCAAACCGTGCAACGACATAAAGATTACCCCCAAGCGGATCTGTTTCGGGGCCACTGGTGTCGCGGGGGCCGATCCCGCCGGGTTCAAACCCGCGGATGAAAGATGGACCCAGCAGAAAACGATCAACAACGCGGTTGTTACCGCTGGACCAGGCCAATGCGCCCCCCTCAAGGGTTGCACGCAAGGTCAGTTCCTCGTTCAGGAACGTCCGCTCTCCGACAACTTTCGCAACTGTTTTGACATAGTTGGCGTCACCACCAAGACCTGCAAAATCCTGAGAGAATTCAAACAGAACACCAGAGGTTGGATCCAAGCCACCCAACCGCGTATCATAGGTGTAGGTATATCCGATTGAGGAGGACAACTGCGCGCCCGCATCAATATCATCCTGCACCGTGTTGCCGTTCACAACAACGTCGCGACCGGTAACCTCAAGATTTTCAGCGGTATAGCGAAGCTGCAAACGCCCAAATTCGCTTACCGGGAAAGTCAGGGCGGGCTGGAAGATCAGCGTTTCGGTATCGTAGGTGGCGAATGAACTGTCCGTCTCTGAATAGCTCAGGTTAAGACCAAACGCGACATCACGACCAAGCAAACTGGGCTCTTCGAAAAAGACCCCATACCGCCGTGCGTCTTCGGCAGTCGATAGATCCAGACGAAGCCTCTGACCGCGCCCGAGAAAGTTATCTTCACGGAAGCTGACCACGACACCGATGCCGTCGTTGTTCGAAAATGTCCCGCCAAAGGTCAATGCACCGGTGGGTTGTTCAACCACATCGACATCTACAACGACCTGTTCCTCGCTGCTGCCCTCGCGGGCGTTCACTTCGGCGGTCGAGAAGTAATCCAATGCACGAATGCGTTCCGCGGCCTGACGGATCTCACGCGGGTTGAATGGATCGCCCTCAACGCTGTCAAACTGACGTCGGACAACGCGGTCCAACGTGGTTGTGTTGCCTTCAATATCGATGCGTTCAACGAATACCCGCGGCCCCCGGCTGAGCACATAGGTGACATCCAGCGTCTGTGACCGTTCGTTCCGCTCAATCCGTGGTTCGACACGCATGAAGTCGATGCCATCCCGGATGGACTGGCGTTCCAGCCGGGCAATGTCTGTTTCAACAAGCGTCGGTGAGTAAACCGCCCCTGAACGGACCTTGACCAGGTCACGGTAGACCGCCGCATCAACGCCGTTCATCTCCGACACCAGGTTGATTTCGCCGAACTTGAACTGCTGACCTTCGGTGATGTTGTAGGAGACGAAGAAACCATCCCTTTCTTCGGTCAACTCACCATTAACAGCTTCGGTGCGCATATCGATGTAGCCGCGCGACAGATAGAAATCCTGCAACAGCCGTTTATCCGCCTCGATATTGCTTTCCACGAATGTGTCGCGTCGAATCAGGCGGCGGAACAATCCTGCCTGCTTGGTGCCAAGAACACGGCGCAGACGGCGGTCTGAATAGACGCGGTTGCCGACAAAACTCAGTCGTTCAATCTCAACATTGTCGCCTTCGAATATTTCAAACACCAGGTCGACGCGGTTCTGATCCCGGCGGATGATCCGCGGTTGGACACGGGCGGCAATCCGACCGTCATTGCTATAGGCTTCAGCGATGGCGGCGGCATCTGTCTCGGCCTGTGATGGGTTAAAGACCCTGCGTTCACGCGAACCGGTCAATTGGGCCAACACATCGCTGTCAATGCGCCGGTTGCCTTCAAAACTGATCCGGTTGATCGTCGGCAGTTCCGTCACCGTGATCACCAGCGTGCTGCCACGCGGTTCAATCGCGACGGTTTCAAACAGACCGGAGTTCTGCAAATTCTGGAAAGCGTCGTTTAATTGACCGCCCGTGACCGTCTGCCCGCGTCCGATTCCGGCACGCGCAAGGATCGCACTGTCGCCGATCCGGTTGTTGCCGTTGATCTCAACGCTGTTGAATTGATAATCTTGCGCCCAAACTGGCGCTGCTGGCGCCACCCAAGCCATTGACATCAAGGCACAAACAGATGTGCTTCTGATCAAATTTCCAAAAAGAGTTTTCGTTGCCCGCATGGAAGGTTCACCGCCCCCGTTCCTCAGTCTCATGGTTTATACCCATTCTTAAGACACCATTTGCATCCTGAGTACGCAGGTTGCAGCAGTTTGTCAAAACCAAGAAAGCGAAAAACCCACTACATTCAGCAGTGGGTTACATCATTGAAACATCATGAAGTGGCGGTGGCGACCTGTGCACCCTTCAGAGGGAGCCGACAAATGCCCCGGCAGCCAGCGCAAGCGCGATTGTGAAGATGTAGAGCGCGCGATCCCAGTTCAGTTCCATCAGGAAGCTAAGCCCGCGATAAGAATTCTGTAGGGTCTGCATGGAATGCTCCTTTTTGCTGGCGCAGTAGTAGCAGTCCATTGCGGCAGGTTTGCGATGAATTGTGGCTTTTTCTGGGCATTTTCAACTGTCGCGATATGAGTGGCCCGCCCGAGGGAAGACGGCGGAGCCACCTTAACAGGTTGAAGTCATGGACAGAAAATATCGTTTCCAAGGGCGAAAACCATCAAGGACAGAACCAGTGCCAATCCGATGGTCATCAGAATACGCAAGGCGGTATCGTTGGGCGGCTTCCCGGTCACGGCCTCATAGGCGTAGAACACCAGGTGCCCGCCATCCAATGCCGGGATCGGGAAGAGGTTGAGCAAACCGACAGCGGTGCTGAGCACGGCGATGAAATTGATGAAGGACTGCGCGCCCTGGCTCGCCATTGCGCCGGAGGCCTGTGCGATCCCCACCGGGCCGCTCAGGTTACAGGTGCTGATCTGCCCGCCGATCATCGCCCCCAGCCCGGAAATGGAGCCGGTGATGATGCGCCATGTGTTCGCCACGCCGCTGGTGATCGCTTCTCCGATACCCGGCGCGTCTGTTGCCGGCTCAAAGGCGGAGCCGCCGACGATCCCGATCCGGTAGGTCACCTGATAGCTGCCGTCGTCCTGTTCCACATCCGTGGCTTTGGGCGTCATCGACACGCTGCGCCTTTCGCCTGCGCGCCAGACCGTCAGCGCAAGCGCGCTGCCGTCCCCGCCTTCCACGGCGGTCTTGAGTTGGTTGAAGGCGAAAATGTCCTCTCCCGCGATTTGCGTGATCACGTCACCGGGCCGCAACCCGGCTTCAAACGCCGCAGAGCGCGGCAAAACCTGCGTGACCAGTGGTGGAGAGACAAAGGGGCCTGAAACCTGCATCACTGTGCCGTCGCGGACCACATCATAGGTTAATTCTGGAGCCACGGGCAGCGCTGCAAAGAGCGCCGTGCGCGCCTCCGTATCAGCGGCAGGCGGCAGCGCCTTCCCCTCGATGGCTTCGATCACGTCGCCCGATTGCAGCCCCTGCTGCGACAGCTGCGGCATGTCCCGCATCTCTCCCACCGTCAGGGGATCGCGCTGCACGCCGACGGAATAGGCTATCGCGCCGAATATCGCGATCGACATGGCAAAATTGAACGCAGGCCCCGCCGCAACGGTCAGCGTCCGCGCCCACAAAGGCGCACCGTGCATCGTGTGACGCAGCGCCTTGGGGTCATCCGCAACAGCCGCCATGGCTGCTTCATCCTTGCCGGAGGCCGCATTCGCATCGCCTGCAAACTTCACATAGCCGCCAAACGGCAGCGCCGCGACCTGCCATTTGGTGCCGTGCCTGTCTGTCCCCGACCACAACACCGGTCCAAACCCGAGCGAGAACACATCCGCCTTGATCCCTGTCCAGCGGCCAACGATGTAATGGCCGTATTCATGGATCGCGACGATCACCGACAGTGCGATGACAAAAGCGGCCAACGTCCATATGACGCCACCAAACTGCGGCAAAAGCCCGACTGTATCCAATGTGCTACCCTGCTCTTTTGACAACAGCGGCTTTTGCCGCCTTGCGTGCCAGATGGTCTACTCGGCCCACGTTATCAAGGGTCATCTTGGCATCAATATGGTCGCAGTGTGTGTTCATGTGGTCCAAAGTCTGCGCCACAACCTGTGACATTTCGGTAAATCCAAGGTCACCGGCGATAAAACGGTCCAGCGCCGTTTCCTTGGCTGCGTTGAACACAGCGCCCATCATCCCGCCCCGGTCCAGCGTCTCCCGTGCCAGCCGCAACGCAGGCCAGCGGACCTCATCGGGGGCGCGGAAATCCAGTTGGCCGATGGCCGCAAGATCAAGCCGCTCAACCGGCAGATGCCGCCGCGCAGGATGGTGCAGCGCAAAGCCGATGGCGTGGCGCATGTCGGGCGGGCCGACGTGGGCCATCAGCGCGCCGTCATTGAACCCCACCAGCGCATGGATCATTGATTGCGGATGCACGATCACTTCGATCTGATCGGGGCGAACGCCGAAAAACTCCCGAGTTTCAATGATTTCCATGGCTTTGTTGAACATCGACGCAGAATCGATGGTGATCCGCTGGCCCATGTCCCAGTTGGGATGGCTGGAGGCCTCCGCCAGGGTCGCTTCGGCGAGTTTCTCGAGGGGCCAGTCCCGGAAGGCGCCGCCACTGGCAGTGATGATGATCCGCTCCACCGCGTCCATGTCTTCGCCAATAAGGGCCTGATAGATCGCGGAATGCTCGCTATCCACGGGCATTATCGTGGTGCCGGCCGCCCGCGCGGTTTCCAGCAGCAAGGGACCGGCACAAACCAGCGATTCCTTGTTGGCGAGCGCCAGCGTCGTGTTGCCCTGTGCAGCAACCGCCAGACCCGGTGCCAGCCCTGCCGCCCCGACAATCGCCGACATGACCCAATCAGCGGGCCGCGATGCAGCCTCACTGATGGCCTGTGCGCCTGCCGCTGCCGTGACGCCGGATCCGGCCAGCGCATCGCGCAGATCGTCCAGCAGATCTTCGCGCGCGGTCACGGCGACCTCTGCCTGCAATGCAACAGCATCCGTCGCGAGCTGTGCAATATTTGACGCGCCGGTCAGGGCCACAACATCATAGTCGTCCGGGGCCCGCGCGATCAGATCAAGGGTGTTCTGCCCGATGGAGCCTGTCGCCCCCAGCACACTGACCCGCCGCATGATCAGCCCAGCCCTGGCGGAAAGCCGATAAACTGCCCGATGATCAGCAGGAACACAGAGGCGCCGAGCATGCCGTCAAACCGGTCCATCAACCCGCCATGGCCGGGGATCAGGTTTGAGCTGTCCTTGACCCCCATCTTCCGCTTCATGCCCGATTCCGCGATGTCGCCCATCTGGGACGCCATGGAAACCGCGATGGAAATGCCGATCAGCTGCACGCCGATGCCTGAGTTGATCGAAAACAGCAGGCCAACAAGCGCGGCCCCGATCCAACCCGCAGCGGTGCCTGACCATGTCTTTTTCGGACTGACCGCAGGCCAGAACTTCGGCCCGCCGAAAGTGCGGCCTGCGAAGTAGCCCACCACATCCGTGACCACCACAACAAGCACCAGCCACAACAGCCAGCCAAACCCCATGTCATCGCGCACCTGCATCATGCCGTAGCCGGCCAGCAGGATCAGCACGGCAAAGCTCATGAAGATGGTGCGGTGTTGTTCCAACTGGCTGAAGCCATAAAACGCGGGCAACAGCAGCAAGGGCATCGCCAGACCAACGGGCAGATAGATCGACAGCAGCATCACCGCCCCCGTGACGCCGCCCATCAGCAACTGCACATGACGCGCGCCCGGACGCAGCATCCCGCCCAGTTCCCAGACCATGATCCCGCAGATCAGCGCCACAAGCACATGAAACACATGCCCGCCCAGCCAGATGCCGATCAGCCCCACAACAACCATGAAGGCCCCCGCCCCCATGCGCGCGCCGAGGTCTGACCACTGCTCCGCCGATTTTGCCATGTTGCCGTCCCTCAGGTCTTCACCGCGCCAAAGCGCCGTTCCCGCCCGCCGTAGGCCGCACAAAGCCGGCCGAATTCCTCGCGGGTGAAATCAGGCCAGAGCGTATCAATAAATTCATACTCCGCATAGGCCGATTGCCACAGAAGGAAGTTCGAAATACGCGCTTCGCCACTGGTGCGGATCACCAGATCAGGATCGGGTAAAACGTAGGTGTCCAGATACTTTGGCAGCGTTTCTTCATCCACCAGCGCGGGGTCCAGCTTGCCATCCGCCACATCCTGCGCCAGCCGCTGTGTGGCGCGTGCCACCTCATCCCGACCGCCATAGTTCAGCGCGATGGTCAGGTTCACCTTGTCATTATGGGCAGTGGCTTCTTCCAGCTCATTCATCAGGCGGATCAGCTTTTTGTCGAGCTTCACCCGGTCCCCGATGAACCGCACCCGCGCGCCGAACTCCCGCAGGGATCGCGTTTCCTTGGTGATGTAGCGGCGAAAGAGGCTCATCAAACCGGCCACTTCAACCTGCGTGCGCTTCCAGTTCTCGGTGGAGAAAGCGAAGATCGTCAGATACTCAACCCCAAACTCAGGACAGCTTTCCACCACTTCACGCACCCGCCGTGCGCCGGCATGGTGACCAAACAGGCGCGGACGGCCGCGTTGCGTGGCCCAACGGCCGTTGCCGTCCATGATAATCGCCACATGACGCGGCCCGCCTGCCGGTACGGCCACCTCTTGAGAAGGATCGGACGCCGGGGCGGTGGGTTTTGACGCGGTGCTCATGGGCTGCTCTCTTTACCATTCACTCTGCGGGGGAACACAAAACAAAGGGTGCCGCCCCAAAAAGAAGACCGCCCCGGTTTTGGAGGCGGTCCCATGACTGCTTAGACCTGCATGATCTCGGCTTGTTTGGTTTCCAGCTGTTCATCAATCTGGCCGATGAACTTGTCTGTCATGTCCTGCATCTCTGTCTCCCAGAACTTCTGGTCGTCTTCGGACATGCCATCGGCCTTGGCTTTCTTGATCTGATCCATGCCGTCGCGGCGGATGTTGCGAATGCTGACGCGCGCGTTTTCGGCATATTGCCCCGCAACTTTGGTCAGCTCCCGGCGCCGTTCCTCGTTCAGCTCAGGGATGGGCAACATGATGATTGTGCCATTCAGCTGCGGGTTGATCCCCAGCCCGCTTTCGCGGATCGCTTTCTCAACCTTGCCGACCAGACCCTTGTCCCAGACGTTGATTGTCACCATCCGCGGCTCAGGCACGTTGACGGTGCCCACCTGATTGATCGGCGTCATCGAGCCATAGGCATCCACCATCACCGGCTCCAGCATGGAGGCCGACGCGCGGCCCGTGCGCAGCGATGCAAATTCAGTGCGCAGCGATCCGAGCGCGCCGTTCATGCGACGCTCAAGGTCGTCGGTATCAAGCATGAAGTCGTCTGACATAAGGTCTTATCCTGTAGTACATGCCGTTTTAGTCGGCGTTCGCCTAGATATAGAGCATTACGCAAGCGGAATGAAAGTGGGCTTTCATGCAGGTACCGTAGAGACCTTTACGAACCCCGCACACAGGCGCACCATAAGCAGAAGAATGCGGCCTTTCAGCGGAAGGTTGCTCTGCTACACCTCGTTTGCGCGGCTAGCGGCATGGTCCTGGTCAGGCAAGGGCGGTCGTTTGGTCTTCTCCGCATGGATACCATAGAGCCCCGGTACAAACGCTATTGCCTGCACAAATGCCAGGATCCCGAGTGAGACAGGCAGCATTTCCTGCATCTGGGACCATGTGGAAAGGGTACAGTCGGAACAAACCGGATTGCAGGGCAGCAAGGTGAAAGCGAAAGGAACCGCAATGGACGCGATGGACAATCCGGCGGTCCATCCCAAGACATAGGTTTTGCTGCGCGGTGGATTCTGTGGGGGGCAAAACTTGCCGCTTGAGACATAGATGCCCTGACGCATGCTCTCCGCAAGGCTGGCCATTGTTTCATCTTCAATTGGAACATCATACTTCGCCAGCAGTGCCTGCGCCTGCGTGCTTAAGGCAGCAAGGTTGCGCCAACTGTTCAGCATCACATCGCCGACCTTCTGGCGGTACATCGGCATCGAGTTGATGATGCCTGCCAAGGGCACATCCAGCGCGGCGCAGCATTCTTCGTATATCTCGTGGAACTGCTCTTCCTCTGACAGGATATCAGAAAACCGCGTGTCCGGGCGCAGTGCGGTGACATCATATCCCGTCACATGCGCCACGACACGGTACACAGTCTGAAGATATCGGTCTTCCATCACACGCTCCCTGCATCAACAGCAGGACCATCGCAGGGAACCATGACATATTTTCGATGAAATCAGGGTCGTTTTGCAGCCACTGACGCAGCTTTGGAGGGACCGCCGTTACCCTTGAACGCGCGTATACGTCCCCTCACCCGCCAGAATGCCGCGGAAACCGCCCGGCTCATCAAGCGAGAAGACGATGATCGGCAAATTGTTGTCCCGCGCCAGCGCGATGGCAGAAGCATCCATGACCGCAAGGCGCTTTTGCAGCACGTCATCATAGCTGACCGTATCATAACGTTTGGCATCATCGTGTTTCGCGGGGTCTTTGTCATAGACACCATCAACGCCGTTCTTGCCCATCAGAATGGCCTCGCAGGACATCTCATTGGCGCGCAGGGCGGCGGCGGTGTCAGTGGTGAAATACGGGTTGCCGGTGCCTGCGGCAAAGATGCAGACCCGTTTCTTTTCCAAATGGCGGACGGCGCGGCGGCGGATATAGGGTTCTGCCACTTCGTTCATGGTGATGGCGCTGATCACGCGGGTGTGGATGCCTTCGGCTTCCAGCGCGGATTGCATCGCCAGCGCATTCATCACCGTGGCGATCATACCCATGTAATCCGCCGTTGTCCGCTCCATCCCCTGAGCCGAGCCGGACAGCCCCCGGAAGATGTTGCCGCCACCAATGACCATGCAGATCTCGACACCCAGATCGTGGACAGATTTGACCTCTGTCGCGATGCGCTGAACGGTGGGCGGATGCAGGCCGAATCCCTGATCCCCCATCAACGCCTCCCCCGAGATTTTCAGCATCACACGTTTGAAAGAAGGGGCGACTGTATCCTGCGGCATGTGAGACCTTTCCTGCGGCGGGTTCCAATTGCGCGCAAACTGTCGCAAATGGAGCAAAGGTTCAATGCGCAGGATGGGAAGGAACGCCGTTGTCACACGCTTTTTCTGCGATTCTGAGCGCTGTTTCGCCGCAACAACCCGTTCTGATTGCAGGCCCGACCGCTTCGGGCAAATCCGCACTGGCGTTGGAGATCGCCGATCGGCAGGGCGGCGTGATCGTAAATGCCGATGCAAGCCAGGTCTATGACTGCTGGCGGGTGATCACCGCCCGCCCATCAGTGGAAGATGAAGCACGCGCGCCACATCTCATGTACGGGCACGTCAAGGCGACCGATTCTTATTCGACCGGCCATTGGCTCCGCGAGGTTGAACAGGTGCTCAAGCGGGACCAGCGGCCCATCATCACCGGCGGTACCGGGCTTTACTTTGCGGCGCTGACCCAGGGGCTGGCGCAGATCCCGCAGACACCGGATGCCGTCCGGCTGGAAGCGGACGGGTTACCGCTGGACAGGCTGCGCGCCGGTCTTGATCCGCAGACCGCGCAGAACATCGATCTGGACAACCGTGCGAGGGTGCAACGGGCATGGGAGGTTTTGCAGGCAACGGGCCGTGGATTGGCCCATTGGCAGGCACAGACCGGCGCGCCGCTTTTGCCACTTGGCGATACCTACCCCATCTCATTCGATGTGGAGCGCGACTGGCTGAACGCCCGCATCGCACGGCGGTTTGATCTGATGCTGGCACAAGGCGCACTGGAAGAAGTGGCGGCCATGCAGGCGGCCTATGACCCTGCCCTGCCCGCCCACCGTGCGATTGGCGTGCCTGAGTTGATGGCGCATCTGGAAGGCCGCATGACGCTGGACGCCGCCCGCGAAGCAACCGTGATCGCAACGCGGCAGTTCGCCAAACGCCAGCGCACCTGGGCGCGCAGCAAAATGGCCGATTGGCACCAGTTCCAGCCTGAAACTGCCCGAAACCCTTAAATTGTCTTTGACTTTATCCGACTATTGCAAAACCAATATGGGCATAAACAGGCCCATACTATAAAAAAACGGATAAAAGCAGTCTTGTCGTCCTATACGTCTGATATTCACGTCTGCACGCTTGCACAATTGTCTGGCGGGCAGGACTGGCGCTTGCAACTGGCGCATGATCGTCCCTCTCATTTGCTGATCTGGATCACCCGCGGACAGGGTCGGATGTTGTTTGATGGGCTCCGGCGGGGCTTGGGGGCGCATAACGCGCTCTGGATTCCCGCAGGGTCGCTTTTTGCGCTGGATCTGGGGCGACAGGCGATTGGGCAAGCGGTGATCATCCCCGATGGCACACCGCTGCGCCTGCCGGAAATTCCGCGCCATCTGCGCATACGCGACGTGCAGGTGCAGTCCGAACTGACCACCCTGATTGAAACCGCGCAGCGCGAACTGCAACAGGCCCGTCCCCTGCATCAGGATGCGCTGGAAGCCCATGCCGCGCTGATGTCCGTCTGGCTGCGGCGCCAGATCCTGCTCGAAGAACATATCCCAGATCCGCGCAATGCCGCAGGGCGTCTGGCGAAACGATTCTGTGACCTGATCCCCAATCATTACCGTTCGGGCGCGCCGATGGCGGATTATGCCCAGGGACTGGGGGTAACCCCCACCCACCTGACCCGCACCTTGAAAACGGCAACGGGGCGTTCCGCGGCTGAACTGCTGACAGAACGCAGCCTGTTTGAAGCCCGCAGATTGCTGACAGAAACCGATCAGCCCGCCCAGAACATCGCACGGCATCTTGGCTTTGGCTCGGCCGCGTATTTCACGCGGTTCATTCAGCAACACACCGGCATGACGCCGGGTAAGCTGCGCCGCGCCGGGGTCTGACAACACCTCATCTGCCAGCCATATGGTCGGTTTCGCGCCAACAACATGTCGCAAAAAGGCATATTTGTGCCGGAACTTCCCGTTGACCTTCGTCGCTATCTGTTGCCACATGGCCCGATAGGGGGACGGGAAACGCGGCTCAACCGGGCCGCAAAGCGTTGGAAATTTTGGCGATTGCCTTTACATCCGCGCTGAAAAACGCTCTCCAGAACACAATGATCGGATGTAAATCCGGCACACAAGCGCAGGCCAAAGGCCGCATAAAAAGAGCGGGGTCACCCCGCCTAGCCACCAACAGGGGCGCTGAATGGGACTATTTATCTTACGCCGCCTGGGCGTGATGCTGCTGACGGCTTTGTGCCTGACGTTCATCGTGTTCTGGCTGACCAATCTCTATCCAAACCTTGAAAAGCTCGCCAAGAACCAGGGCAACTTCCGCATGTCGGACGAAGACGTGGCCAGCTTTCTGGACGACCGGGGCTATTTGCAGCCCCTGCCCGTCAAATTCGGCCAGTGGCTGGGCGTGATGCCCGGCTGGGTGACCGAAGGGGAGGATCCCGCGGACACCTTCGGGCGATGCTTCCTGGCTGGCACGCCCGAGGAAGACCGCCCCACCCGCTGCGGCGTGTTGCAGGGCGACTGGGGGTTCTCAACCGTCTTCAAGAATGAGGTCGGCGCCACTGTGCTGACCCGGCTGGCGCTGACCGGCAAGCTGATGCTGTGTGTTCTGCTGCTGATGGTGCCCTCGGCCCTGATCATCGGGGTGCTGGCGGGCATGCGGGAGGGGTCAAAGCTGGACAGATCGTTGTCGACTTTCTCTATCGCGACCACAGCAACGCCGGAATATGTCTCCGGCGTGATCTTCATCGCGCTGCTGGCCTCTTCGAAATTCGGGGTCTCGCCCTGGCTTGCGGACATGGGCTGGATTGATGGCAAGACGCTGTTCCTGGGCTCTGCCTCCTCGGCAATGGAAAACGCCACTTTCTGGAATTTCTTTTTGCCGGTGTTGACGATTTCGCTCTACGGGATGGGGTACATTGCACGGATGACGCGGGCCTCAATGACCGAGGTGATGACCGCGCAATACATCCGCACGGCGCGGCTGAAAGGTGTGAAATTTTCCGATATCGTGATGAAACACGCGCTGCGCAACGCGCTGATCGCGCCCTTTACAGTGATCATGTTGCAGATCCCCTGGCTTCTGAACGGCGTCGTGATTGTCGAGACGCTGTTCAGCTACAAGGGATTTGGCTGGCTGCTGGTACAGGCAGCGGCCAACAATGACATTGAGCTTTTGCTGGCGGTGTCGGTCATTTCGGTGATCGTGGTGCTGGTCACGCAGCTGATTTCGGACATCGGCTACGTCTATCTCAATCCACGCATTCGTATTTCTTGAGGGGCTGAACATGGAACCATTGACATGGACCGGGTCCCTGAGCGGACTGAACTATATCTTCACGGTTGCGCTGATCCTGCTGGCCGTTTCCATCGTCGTGCAGATTGCACTGTCGTTTGTGCCCTCCGGCACCACCCGCGCCATCCATTCGGATGGCACCATGGCCAGCGACAGCGGCGCGCAGGGCTTTGTCGGCATGATCACCAGCTATCTGTTTTATGCGGTGATCGCGCTGGTGGCGGTCTATCTGGTCGGCGGCGTCCTCATGGGCACGGGTGCGGGCATACTGGGAGGGATGTCCCGCCAGATGGTGCCCGTGTGGATCGCGCTGATTGTCACCTTTGCCGTGTCGATCACCTACAAGCGCAAGCTCGGCCTTTATGGAAAATTGTTTGACAGCACCGTGGGCATGATTGGCTTTGCGCTGGTGATGTTCTGGGTCTTTACCGGCATTATGGCCGGCGTGTTTGACATGCTCACGACCCATGACACGCTCAGCCAGGTGTCCGGCATGAAGAACAAACTGCCCGGCACCCCCATGCGCAGTCCCGATGAAGGGGAGTATCAATGGTATCTGCTTGGCGGTGACAACCTGGCGCGCGACGTGTTTTCGCGGCTGCTGAAAGGGGCCTGGGTTGTGGTGCAGATTGCCCCGCTTGCAACGCTCTTTGCCTTTATGGTGGGGATCACGCTGGGCCTGCCCGCTGGCTACTATGGCGGGCGGCTGGACACCTTCCTGAGCTTTCTGGCCAACCTGATCCTCGCGTTTCCGGTGATTTTGCTGTTTTACCTGCTGGTCACCCCGGAGATCGTGCAGACCGGCATTCCCAACTACATGGCGGCCTTTCTGTTTGTCTTCCCGCTGATCTTCATCGGGATCTTGCTGAATTCGCGATACTACACCCAGCCGTCCTTCCGCACGCCCTTGCTGATAGTCGTGCTGGGGGCGTTGGGGTGGCTGTATCTGTCGCTGATCAGCACCAAGGGCAATATCGTGGATGCAGGCAGCTACCAGATACCGGGTCTGCCGGGATTTCTGGACGGGTTTGACATCGATCCCAGCATTCTGGTGGTCTTTGTGTCGGTGGTTTTTGTCAACTCACCCACGGTCTTTCGGATCGTGCGGGGCTTGGCGCTTGACATCAAGACCCGCGATTATGTGGCGGCCGCCCAGACCCGCGGCGAGGGTCCGTGGTACATCATGCTCTGGGAGATCCTGCCCAACGCACGCGGGCCGCTGATCGTCGATTTCTGTCTGCGCATTGGCTACACCACGATCCTACTGGGCACTTTGGGGTTCTTTGGTCTCGGACTGGAATCCGAAAGCCCTGATTGGGGCACAACGATCAATACCGGTCGCCAGTTGATCCGCGCCTATGTTCATCCGTTGATACCGCCAGCGCTGGCATTGTTGACGCTGGTGTTGGGATTGAACCTGCTCGCGGATGGTCTGCGCGAGGAATCACTGCGAGACTGATGTCGGGACAGTTCGGGGCTCTGCCCCGGACCCCGGGATATTTATAGAGAAAAGAGGGGCATGCCCCGCCCTGCCCAAGTGGCGCTCCAAGAGGAGAAGGTTGATGGTTAAACAGGCTTATGACGGTCCCATTCTGGAAATTGACAAGCTGTCGATTTCATTTTTCACGCGGTTGCGGGAAATTCCGGCGGTGATGGACTTTTCCGTCGCGGTCAAACCCGGCGAAGCCGTCGGGCTTGTGGGTGAATCCGGGTGCGGGAAATCCACCGTGGCGCTGGGGGTCATGCAGGATCTGGGCAAGAACGGGCGCATTGTGGGCGGCTCGATCAAGTTCAAGGGCCGTGATCTGGCAGAGATGAGCGATGATGAGCTGCGCGACATTCGCGGCTCCGAGATTGCGATGATCTATCAGGAGCCAATGGCATCTTTGAACCCGGCGATGAAGATCGGCAAGCAGTTGATGGAAGTGCCGATGATCCATGCGGGCATGTCCGAGAAAGAGGCCTATGACCGCGCGTTGCAGGTGGTTACGGATGTGAAGCTGCCGGACCCCAAGCGCATTCTGGACGCCTATCCGCACCAATTGTCCGGCGGTCAGCAGCAGCGCATCGTGATTGCCATGGCGCTGATGTCTGAGCCGTCGCTGCTGATCCTGGATGAGCCGACCACCGCGCTGGATGTGACGGTCGAGGCGGCTGTGGTGCAATTGGTCAAGGAGCTGGGCACCAAATACGGCACGTCGATGCTGTTTATCTCCCACAACCTTGGCCTGGTGTTGGAGACTTGCGACCGCATCTGCGTGATGTATTCCGGTGAAGCGGTCGAGCGCGGGTCGATTGAAGATGTGTTCGACACCATGCAGCACCCCTATACGCAGGCGCTGTTCCGCTCGATCCCCCTGCCCGGTGCGGACAAGAACGCGCGGCCGCTGGTCGCGATCCCCGGCAACTTCCCCTTGCCCCACGAACGCCCGCCGGGCTGCAACTTTGGCCCGCGGTGTGATTACTTCGAAGCGGGTCGCTGTGATCAGGGCAACATCGCCATGCGCGATGTGCCCGGCAACGACCGCCATGCCTCGCGCTGTGTGAAGTTTGACGAGATCGACTGGAACGCGCCGCTGGAACTGGCGGACGTCAAGACCAAGGGAGAGATCGGGCGCGTTGTCCTGAAGATGGACAAGCTGAAGAAATACTATCAGGTGGCGGCCAATGCGATGTTTGGCGGGGGCGACACCAAGGTGGTCAAGGCCAATGAGGAGCTGTCGTTTGAGGCACGCGAATCCGAGACCCTGGCGATTGTGGGCGAATCCGGGTGCGGAAAATCCACCTTTGCCAAAGTGTTGATGGGGCTGGAGACAGCGACCGAAGGGCAGATCCTGCTGGACAATCAGAACATCGGCGATGTGCCGATTGAGGACCGCACCACCCAGAACGTGGCGGATGTTCAGATGGTGTTCCAGAATCCCTTTGACACGCTGAACCCCTCGATGACCGTGGGCCGGCAGATCATCCGTGCGTTGGAGATCTTCAAGATCGGTAAAAACGAGGGCGAGCGGCGGCAGCGGATGCTGGAACTGCTGGATCTGGTGAAACTGCCGAGGGAGTTTGCGGAACGCATGCCTCGGCAATTGTCAGGCGGTCAGAAGCAGCGGGTGGGCATTGCCCGCGCCTTTGCCGGGGACGCGCGGATCGTGGTTGCGGATGAGCCTGTATCGGCGCTGGATGTCTCCGTGCAGGCGGCGGTGACCGATCTGTTGATGGAGATCCAACGTGAGCAGAAGACGACGCTTCTGTTCATCTCCCATGACCTCAGCATCGTGCGCTATCTCAGCGACCGGGTCATGGTGATGTATCTGGGCCATGTGGTGGAATTGGGCGATACCGATCAGGTGTTCTCTCCGCCCTACCACCCCTATACCGAAGCGCTGTTGTCGGCGGTGCCGATTGCCGACACATCGGTGAAGAAAAAGCACATAGTGCTCGAAGGCGATATTCCCTCAGCGATGAACCCGCCCCCCGGCTGTCCGTTCCAGACGCGGTGTCGTTGGAAGGACAAGGTTGCCGGCGGATTGTGCGAGAAAGAAGTGCCGCCGATCCGGCAATTGGCTGCGGGACATCAGATCAAATGCCACCTGCCTGATGCGGAGCTCGACCAGATGGAACCGGTGATCGAAGTCGGCGTCGCGGCTGAGTAGCGGCGCGCAGGCAGCCCTGCGCGCCACGGGTGCGCTGTTAGCCGCCTGTGTAGACGCCGGACAACTGCTCTGCCACGTTTTCGGCAAAGCTGACGATCATCGCGTCGTAGAAGTCATCCGTACCGGGTCGCACTCCGATGAAGCCTGCGGGGACGACCTGTTCTCCTGTCATGGCGGAAATTCGCACGGGAAAGGTTTCATTCCCGGAGGCGGTGTTGGGCCCGTTCAACACGACCACCCCTTCAAGCTGGTTGAACGCATCAGCGTTCGGCGCCAGCGTATCGCCGTCCAGCGCCACTTTGCGGATGTCGACCCTGATGTCATAGCTGTCTGCGCCCATACCAAGGGTCACCCGGTCAGAAATGGCCTGGGCCAGGTCGGTGGTGATTGTCTCATAGACCAGCGCCGCGTTGCTGTCCTGCGCGGCAAGGGCGGACACTTCAACGGTCACTTCCGCGACAGGCGGGGTCTTTACAGCGGCAGCGAAGGAGGCCAGCGCAAAGGTGCTTACCGTGGCTGCAAGGGCAGTTGTCTTGATCACATTCAACATCATCATACTCCTTTTGTCTGAGCGGTGCCGCCCGTCCAAACTCTGGACAGCAGGCTCGGAGCATCAACAAAGTTGGATTGTGGAAAGTTCCGTCGACAGAGGGACGGTTTGAGCGGCAACCCGCCATCAGTCCTGAAAAACCATGCGCAACCAGTTGGTTAGTTGCCTGCGATGACCTTCACATAGTTCCGGGTTTCCTTGAACGGCGGGATGCCATCGTACTTCCGCACCGCACCGGGGCCGGCGTTGTAGGCCGCCAGTGCCAGCCGCCAGGACCCGAATGTCTTGAACTGCTGCTTGAGATAGCGCGCGCCCCCTTCAAGGTTCTGTGCAGGATCCTTGGGGTCCACACGCAGGCTGCGGGCCGTGGCAGGCATCAACTGGGCCAGCCCCATTGCCCCCTTGTGAGACACCGCCGCAGGGTTCCAGCCGCTTTCCTGCTGCACAAGGCGCAGGAACAGGTCCACCGGCACGCCGTGCCGCTGTGCAGCGTCCTTGGCCATGTTCAGGTACTGACCGCGATACTTGCCCGTGTATTTCGGCGTGTTCCATTTGCTGGGTGTGATCACGGAGGGTGGCTTCAGCCGCACAGAGGAGGAATATTGCGCCGCCGCGCGGCTATCGAGCAGTTTTTTCTGCGAATTGAACAGCGTCTGCCGGCTTTTGGAGGAGAAAACATCCGCACTTGCCGCACCCGAGAGGACAGCCCCTCCGGCCAACACAGCAACCAATGCCGCCTGTGCAGTTCTACGCATTCACAATGCCTCCGCCCAAGTCTCGCGCATCATATAGCAAAAATGCGCCAATGCGCCAGCCTTTGAATTCAATCCGCTACGCGGCAAATCATGCGAAACGATTTGTTAACCATGGTTCAGCCATGAACAGGCAGATATAAAGCGCCAAACGCGCTGTGGTGGATTCGCAGCGTCGCCAAAAATACTGATCTAAAAGGGGGCAACATGGCCGGCTCAGTGAACAAAGTGATCCTTATCGGCAATCTGGGGCGCGACCCGGAAGTGCGTTCGTTCCAGAACGGCGGAAAGGTCTGCAACCTGCGCATTGCAACCTCTGAAACCTGGAAAGACCGCAACACCGGGGAGCGTCGGGAAAAGACGGAGTGGCACTCCGTTGCGATCTTTCAGGAAGGGCTGGTGCGGATCGCAGAGCAGTATCTGCGCAAAGGCTCCAAGGTGTATATCGAAGGTCAGCTGCAGACGCGCAAATGGCAGGACCAGTCCGGTCAGGACCGCTACAGCACCGAAGTTGTCCTGCAAGGCTACGGCGGTACGCTGACCATGCTCGACGGCCGTGATGGTGGCAGCGGCGGTGGTGGCGGCGGCGGTTACAGCGGCGGCGGTCAGGATCCGGGGTATGACAGCGGCGGCTATGACAGCGGCCCCAGCCAGGGTAGCGGCGGCGGTCAGGGTGGCGGCGGCGGATCGCGCGATCTGGACGACGAAATCCCGTTCTGATCCGCCATGCGCATCCGGGAGCTGACTGTTGATGACACCGCCGATGCGCTGAGCCTGTATTCCGATTTAACCTTTGGGCCGCCCTGTGACGATGGGGCGGCTTTTCTTGCGGTCCTGAGCCATCCCGGCACCTGCGTCGTGGGCGCAGAGGATGCAGACCGCATTATCGGCATGGTCACCCTGCATCTGTTGCCAAATGTCACCTGGGGCGCCCGCCCCTATGCCTTGATCGAAAACGTGGTCACGGCGACCGCACACCGGGGCAAGGGCGTGGGACGGCTGGTGATGCAGGGCGCGATTGACCGCGCGTGGGCGGCGGAGGCCTACAAGATCATGCTGCTGACCGGACAGAAACGCGGCGCACGCGGGTTTTATGAGGCGATGGGGTTCGGAGCGGAGGACAAGACGGGGATGGTGCTGCGGAAGGAGTAGCAGCCCTCACAATGGAATTGGTGGGCGGGGTTTGACCTACTCCGCGATAAACCACCGGCCAATTCCGAGCACAGACCAGTAAGGATTTGTGAACCTCATCGAACCCGCACGATCGACGATGCGGGATTGGATTGGACCAAGCCACAGGCTAACGCGGTCCTAATCACCCCCAAATGTAATCAGTAAACTCGATTTTCCAAAGCCGGCCCTTGCGGAAGTGCAAAACGTAGTTTTCCGTCTTTATGGAACTGTGAAACATCCACGTATTTTGTGTCATCAGCCATGCCAAGGCAACCTCAGACGGCTCACCCTCCAGACTGAAGTAATTTAGAAAGTAGCCCTCGCCGTACCCCTTAATGCGGCTGATGATAGAGGCTTCTGAATTCTCACTTAGGAGTCGCAACAACTGGTCTTTGACATCGTCAAAAGGATCGCCAACCTGAACAGAATTCAGCACATTCCCTGTCGTCCGACTGATATGAAAGACTTTTTCATCCTCCATGTAGATGACCACAGTGCCGTCCCCAGAAGTCGAGACGTTAAACCCTTCAACGTCACGTAGGCCCTCTATCTCTCGGAGGTCTGATGTTTTGACAATGACTGCTCTTGGCAGAAATCCTTTAACTGACAGGATCCCTTCAATGTTCCGTATCTGCGCAAGTGCTTCCTGTTTCGTGCTTCCGATCTCAATTCCGCGAAATTCACCAAACCAGATGGTCCGATTGAGTGTGAAATACACCACCAGCGGAACAATCACGATGAAGGCAATAATGCCGTGAAACCATCGCAGCCTTCTCTTCAGGTCTGTCATTTGATCCCCCATCAGATGTTCCCTTGAACCCTCAGATTTGGCGCGTCTTCCTCATTTCAACACTAGTCCCGCCCCGCCAACGCGTCGTTCAAAACCTCCAGAACTGCCTCATGGGGCACTTCATTGGTCACAAACGCCTGCCCGATCCCACGGGCCAGAATGAAATTCAGCCGTCCGGCCACCACCTTCTTGTCCTGCCCCATCAGGTCCAGCAGAGCCGCAGCACCCGGCAAATCCCCGTCAATATCAGACAGATCTGTCTTCATCCCCATCACTTTGAGATGGGCGCGCACCCGGCTGGGGTCTTCCTGTGGGCACAGCCCCATGCGCGCGGACAGCTCAAAAGCCAAGGCACAGCCCACCGCGACGCCTTCCCCATGCAAAAGCCGGTCGCTGTAGCCGGTCGCGGCTTCAAGCGCGTGGCAGAACGTATGGCCGAGGTTCAAAAGCGCGCGGTCCCCATGCTCTTTCTCGTCCCGCATGACGATGTCGGCTTTCATCTGGACCGAATGGCGCACGGCCTCCACCCGCAGCGCGGGATCACCGGAAGCAAGCGCGGGGCCGTTCGCTTCAAGCCATTCAAAGAACGCAGCGTCGCCCAGCAACCCGTATTTCACCACCTCGCCATACCCGGCCAGAAAGTCACGCGGCGCCATGCTGGACAGGATGCCCGTGTCTGCCAGCACCAGTGTCGGCTGATGAAACGCCCCGATCAGGTTCTTCCCCTGTGGCGCGTTGATCCCGGTTTTGCCCCCGACCGAACTGTCGACCTGCGCCAGCAGGGAGGTGGGGATCTGCACAAACCGCACACCCCGGCGCAGGATCGCGGCGGCAAATCCGACCAGATCACCAATGACACCGCCCCCGAAGGCCAGCACCACATCGCCCCGCTCCACCTTCTGGTCGAGCAGCCATTCGACCGTGTCGCACAGATGGGGCCAGCTTTTGGTGGCCTCTCCCGCAGGCAGGGTCAGTGCGGTCATCTCAATCCCGGCCATCGCCAATCCGGCACGCAGGTCTTCCAGATGCAGAGCGGCAACATTGGTGTCTGTGACCACACAGACCTGCTTGCGCGCCAGCAATGGTGCAATCTGCGCGCCCGCCTCCGCAATCAATCCCGGCCCGATGCGCACCTGATACGCGCGTCCGGGCAAATCAACATCTACGGTTTCACGCATCGCGGTCCTCCAACACATCCGCACGGCCGAGCAAACAGGTGATCACCCGGTTGGCCATGTCATCAATCGTCAGCTCTGCCCCGCATTTCACCGACAGATCCGCCAGCGCGTACACCGGGTTGCGCACTTCAAAGAGGGCGGCCAGCGTGGCGCGGGGATCAGATGTGCGCAGCAAAGGGCGCGTGTCCTTGTGGCGCACCCTGTTCCACAAAAGATCAAGATCCGCATCGAGCCACACCGCCACGCCTTTGGCATGAATGTTTGCGCGGTTTTCCTCCGCCAGAAAGGCGCCGCCGCCGGTGGACAGAATGCCCCGTTCCTCTTTCAGAAGACGCGCGATCACTTCCGTCTCCCGCCTGCGAAAGAAGGCTTCGCCGTCCCGCGTAAATATCTCAGGCACGCTGAGGTTTGCGGCGGCTTCAATCTCCGCGTCGCTGTCCAGAAACGGCACCTGGAGCTTGGCCGCCACCGCACGCCCCACCGCCGTCTTGCCCGCGCCCATCATACCGACAAGCGCCACCGTCTTTTTCAGATGGAAGCGGCGGTCATGTGGTCCTGCGTCGGCCATGGATTGCTCAATTTCTCTCATTTTCTTCTGAATGACGTGATATTGGAGGAAAGGCCATATATATGTTGTTCAATGCGGGCAGAAACACACGGGCAAAACCGATGGGAAGACTAATCAAGTTGTTGATATACCTTGCAGTACTGGGGTTTATTGGCCTTGTCGGATATGCCTATGTCGGGCCCTTCTTCGGGGCCGACTTCGCGCCCACGCAAGTTGAGACACGCGAACCTGTGACCCTGACGGAGGATTAAGTGATGCTGCATCGCGCGGCAGCGCTGCCTCGGGCATTTTGTGTGTCGGCTTTGGGTCTGTTTGCAGCACCCGGTGTCACTGCGCAGCAAACGGCAGAGCCTGCGGTTGATCGCCCCTTGTCGGTGATCGACTGGCTGGGCACACAAGACAGCCTGGCCGCGGCCCAGCCCGCCCCGCCTGCGGAACCTGCGGTCACCAGCAGTGGCAGCATTCCCGCAGTTACGGTCGAACCCCTGGGCAAAGGGCGGCCGCGCCAGATTGGTCTGGTGCCCGCAACGGTCACGGGCCTGCCCGACACGCTGTGGTTCGGCAGTGATCCTGACACGCTGATCAAGCTGATTGAAAGCCTGCCTGACCTCAATTTGCCCGCCGCACAATCGCTGTTGTTCACAATCCTGCTGGCCGAAGCCAAGGCGCCGGGTGGCAATGCCACTGCCGGCGATGGGCTGGCACTGGCGCGGGTCTCAAAACTGCTGGAGGCCGGCGCGCTTGATCCCGCGTTGTCGTTGATCGAACAGGCCGGGGTGACCACCTCACCGGCGCATTTTGATCTCTACATGCGCATCAGCCTGCTTGCCGGGACGGAGGACCGCGCCTGCGCGCTGCTGGGCACCGCTCCGCACCTCAGCCGGGACTACGGCACGCGGATATTCTGCGACGCCCGCGCCAGCAGATGGGAAGACGCCGCACTGACCTTTGGTGCGGCTCAGGCGCTGAACCTGATGCCGGAGGCGAAGCTGGCCCTGATCGACCGTTTCCTGCATCCGGATGTGTTCGAAGACGCGCGCCCCCTGCCCGATCCCCGCGAGATGGACCCGCTGAGCTTCCGTCTGTTCGAATCCATTGGAGAGCCCAAACCGACCCGGATGCTGCCAAGGCCCTATGCCGTGGCGGACCTGCGTGATCTGGCCGGTTGGAAAGCCCAGCTTGAAGCCGCCGAACGGCTGACCCGTGCGGGCGCGTTGCCTGACAACCGGCTGCTTGGTCTTTACACAGACCGCGATCCGGCCGCCTCCGGTGGGGTCTGGGACCGGGTCGCCGCCTTGCAACGGTTCGAGACCGCGCTGGAAACCGGCAGCAGCGAGGCCATTGCCAAAACCCTGCCCCGCGCCTGGCGTGCAATGCGCCAGGCCGAGCTTGAAGTGCCCTTTGCCACGCTTTTTGCCGATCGTCTGGCGCAGATTGAGCTGACGGGCACCAGCGCACGCATCGCCCGCGACATGGGCCTGTTGTCCCCCGCCTATGAGACCATTCCAGCCGGCACATCCGATCTGCTGAGCCAGATCGCCAGGGGAGAGACATCCGGCCGCAGGCCCGATGTGCCCCTTGCCGCCGCGATCTTTGATGCCTTCAAGGACGCGCAAGCACCCGCGCGCCTGATCTCGGGCGCGCAGAACAACCGGTTGGGGGAGACGGTGCTCAAAACGCTCGCGCTCTTGCATGAAGGCGCGCGCGGCGATCCCGGCACCCTGCGCGACGCGCTCACCACCCTGCGCGCCTTGGGGTTGGAAGACACCGCGCGCCGCGCGGCCCTACAGGTTCTGATACTGGAGCGGCCCACATGACAGGTCAGAATACCGCCCATTGGATATCTGCCTTTCTCGAAGCGCAGGCGGCTGAACTTGGAGCCGCGACAAACACACAACTGGCCTACGGTCGGGACCTGAAGGATTTTCAGGCGTACCTGAGCCGCAATGGACAGGACTTCGCGGGCGCCAGCCGGGCGGATGTGGAGAACTACCTTGTGCATTGCGATGCGCAGGGCCTCGCCAAATCAACCCGCGCCCGCAGGCTGTCGGCGATCAAACAGCTTTACCGCTTTGCCTTTGAAGAAGGCTTGCGCACCGAAAATCCCGCGATCCAGATTTCCGGTCCGGGTCAGGACAAGCGCTTGCCCAAAATCCTCAGTGAGGCAGAAGTCGACCAACTGCTGGATGCCGCGCGCAACTCCGGGCGCAGCAAAGCCGACCAGATCCGCAACACCTGCCTGATGGAGCTTCTTTATGCCACCGGGATGCGGGTGAGCGAGCTTGTGAGCCTGCCCATCTCCGCCACCCGTGGCGATCCGCGACTGCTGCTGATCACCGGCAAAGGCGGCAAGGAACGCATGGTGCCGCTGTCCCCGCCTGCCCGTATAGCACTTGCAGAATGGCTGGAGGACCGCGACCGGCAGGATGCGCTGGCCCGCACCAAGAAACTGCCAACTTCCCGGTTTTTGTTCCCCTCTCGCGGGAAGTCCGGACATCTGACCCGGCACCGGTTCTATCTGTTGATCAAGGAATTCGCGGTTGCCGCAGGCGTGCAGCCGTCCAAGGTGACGCCGCATACGCTGCGCCATGCCTTTGCCACGCATTTGCTGGCCAATGGCGCTGATCTGCGGGCCATCCAGACGATGCTGGGACATGCCGATGTGGCCACAACCGAGATCTACACACATGTGCTGGAAGAACGGTTGAGCGAGCTGGTTCTGGACCACCATCCGCTGGCCCAGGGCAGCGACCGCAAGGCAAAAGCCACTGACAGTTGAGGACACAAAGCGTGTCCGCGCATCTGCACCCGCCCACAGATCACCGCGCAGCCCTTGATTGCAAAGCCCGCGATGCCCATAACCCTGTAACACAATAGGAAAAGGTCACAGACACACATGGAAGACAGCACCACTCTGCTTGATGGGGCATTCTGGATCTCTTCAGGTATCATCTTGTGTCTCCTTGTGTTGTCCGGGTTCTTTTCCGGCTCGGAAACCGCGCTGACGGCGGCCTCACGCGGGAAACTGCGGGTGCAGGCCGACAAGGGCTCACGCGGGGCCACCCGCGCGCTGCGGCTGACGGAAGACACAGAACGCCTCATTGGCTCTGTCTTGCTGGGCAACAATCTGGTGAACATCCTCGCCGCATCGTTGGCCACAGCGCTCTTTACCCGCCTCTTCGGCGAAAGCGGCGTGGCCCTGGCGACCTTGGTGATGACCCTGCTGGTTCTGATCTTTGCCGAAGTGCTGCCCAAGACCTATGCCATCTCGAATTCGGAACGGGCGGCCTCGATGGTGTCGCTGCCGATCAGCATCGTGGTGCAGGTCTTTGCCCCGATCGTGACCGCGGTGCGGTATTTCGTGCGCGGGGTGCTGAAAATCTTTGGCGTCGATATTGATCCCGACAGCAATATCCTTGCCGTGCGCGAAGAGATCGCCGGCGCCCTGCAACTGGGTCATTCCGAAGGTGTGGTCGAAAAAGAAGACCGTGACCGCATTCTGGGCGCGCTCGACCTGCGCGAACGTGTGGTGGAAGAAATCATGCTCCACCGCTCAGGCATTGAGATGATCGACGCAGGCAGCCCGCCTGAGGAAATCCTGTCGCAATGTCTGCAATCCAACCACACCCGCCTGCCCGTCTACCGCGATGATCCCGAAAACATCATCGGCGTGATCCACGCCAAGGACCTGTTGCGCGCCATGTACAAACTGATCGGCGGTCCTGACGGCGATGCAGCAGCGCTCAAGAACTTTGACGTCTCCACCGTTGCGATGAAGCCCTACTTCGTGCCGGAGACGTCAACCCTAGACGAGCAAATGCGCCAGTTCCTGCGCCGCCGCACGCATTTTGCGCTGGTGGTGGATGAATACGGCTCGCTCCAGGGTCTGATCACGCTGGAAGACATCCTTGAGGAAATCGTGGGAGAGATCACGGATGAGTTCGACCCCGACGGCGATCATATGCTGTCGCCGGGTGAGGACGGCCATTATCTGGTCGACGGCGCAATGACCATCCGCGACCTCAACCGCGCGACCGACTGGTCCCTGCCGGATGAGGAAGCCAATACGCTGGCCGGTCTGGTGATCCACGAGGCGCAGATGATCCCGACGGCAGGTCAGGTGTTCAGCTTTCACGGCTTCCGCTTTGAAGTTATGGCGCGGGACGGGAACCGGATCACGCAACTCAAGATCCGGCCATTATAACGCAATAACTGTGCATTTGCCCTGCCGCGTTAACAGCTCAAGAACTTTCTTGCCCTAGGGTGCGCCGAAACCGGTCCTGAAGCCGGACCAAACGGCGAACCGAACATGGACATGCGCACGATCTTCTTCACGCTGGCTTTGCTGTGGATGGCTCTGGGCACGTCGGCCCAGGCCAATTGTGACAATCTGCTGCGCTCCATTGATCTGGCGGAACAGACCTTCGGCCCCAATCAGACCATCACCGACGAGGCGCTTTTTGCGCTCAACCACACCATCAAGAACATGAACAATGATGAGATCCTGTTGCTGCTCCGCCGATCCGGTCAGGGCAACGCCTTTGGTGAACTGCGGAACTTTCTCACCCAGTTGCGTCTTGCCGCACAGTTTGCCGACGCGGACGGTTTCACCTTCACACCAAGAATGGAGAGAGACCTCAGGTCCGCCCGCAGGGTCGTCAACACCGCCTGCTATCAGGACGGAGACATCAACAGACCGATCCCGGCCACACAAACCAACGCTCAACTCCGGACCGAAGACCGGCCTGCTCGCGTCGGAGATCGGTTGAAAGATGCGTTGCAAAACAAAGGTCTGCTATCCGCTTCCCAACGGGCCTATCTGGACGAACAATTCAACTTTCGGCTTCTCGGCGCGCTCTTTGCCTCACTTGTGCTGGTCCTGATCATCGCGGTCGCTATCAGATATTCCCTGCTGATCCTTCTGATCATGCGTCGCAACCGGCGCATCTGCGAAATCCCCGCAACCCTGACCTGCATGATGACGTCCGTGCCGGGCAACCTGACAATTGTCGGCCGCTATGGGTGCCGGTTCACACCCACATCACCCAAGGAGATGGAGGCTGTCGCAGGCACTTCTGCAGGCACCTATTGCAAGGTCGAGGTGAACGGTCGGGAGATCAACGGCAAGCTCATGGAAGACATCTCAGCCAATGCCAAACTTTTGTATTCCGAGCCGAAGGATCGGCCGGAACTGGCCTGGCTGTTTCAAGCCTCCGTTGTGCAGCCCCGGTACGATTTCTCTGTCCTGAGGGCGGAGCGGCGCAGGATACAGAACTATGACTTTGGCAATCTGTTTCAGCGCTAGATCGTGAGCCGTGGTCCCCGATGCCTACCCCCTCAGCCGCGCGCCGGCAGGATCAAAAGGCGGCTCTGCCAACACCACGGCATCATGGGGCTGGCCCAGCACCATGACCTGAACCGTCTCCCCCGCCTGAACCCCGGCGACAAACCCAAGCGCCAGCGATTGCCCAACCGAATAGCCATAGGCGCCCGAGGTAACGCGCCCGATCCCCTTGCCATCCTTGAAGATCGGCTCACCGCCCGAAGCATCCGCATTTGACGCATCCGTCTGCGCCGCATCCAGCGCCAGCACCACCAAGGTCTCCCGCGCCTCCCGGCCCAGAACCTCAGCCACCGCGCCCTTGTTCAGGAAATCCTTGTCCATCTTGCACAGCCGCGCCAGCCCCACTTCCTGCGGCCAATACTCCGGCGAATACTCCCGGCCCCACGACCCATACCCCTTCTCAACCCGCAGCGACATCAGCGCACGTGACCCAACAGGCCCCGCGCCCACCTCCGCCCCTGCTGCGATAAGCGCCGCGAAGAGCCGACCCTGATCGGCTTCAGCGCAATGCAACTCCCAGCCCAGATCACCCGTGAAACTCACCCGCAGCGCCAGACAGCGCACACCTGCAAGCTCAATCCAGGCAGAGCGCATGAAGCCCCAATCCGCGCCATCAAGCGAGGCATTGGTCAGCCGCTGCAACATCTCGCGCGACTTCGGCCCCGCCACGTTGAACCCACACATGGCCTCCGTCCGGCTTTCAAATGTCGTCCCCTCTGGCAACGGCAACGCACGGAAGAACCGCAGATGATAGCGCTCCGCCATGCCAGACCCGATGATCCAGAATTCCTCTTCGTCCAGCTTGGTCACCGTGAAATCCCCGGCAATCCCGCCGTTCACGCCAATCAGCGGCGTCAGGCATGACCGGCCCACAGCCACAGGCATCCGGTTGGCAAACAATCCGTTCAACCAATCCTCCGCCCCCGGCCCCGCCACGCGATATTTGGCGAAGTTGGAGATATCGATGATCCCCGCCCGGTCGCGCAGCATCCGGCATTCGGTGCCCACTTGGTCCCACCATCCCTGGCGCGTGAACCCTTCAGTGACGTCTTCCGATCCCACGGGTTGACCATAGTAAAGCGGATGTTCCCAGCCATAGTTCAACCCAAACACCGCCCCCAAGTCCCGTTGCGCCGCGTACGCAGGTCGCTGCCGCATGGGTCGCCCGGCGGCGCGTTCTTCATTGGGAAAGTGGATCTTGAACCGGTTCGCGTATTGATCCCCCACCCGCGCCTTGGTGAAGGCCGCATCGGCCCAATCACCAAACCGCGCCACGTCCCAGGCAAACATGTCATAGCGGCTCTCGCCTTTGACGATCCAGTCGGCGGCGAGCAACCCCATGCCACCCGATTGCGAGAACCCCGGAATGATCCCGTTACAGCAAAAGTAGTTCCGCAACTCCGGCACCGGGCCAAAGAGCACATTCGAATCCGGCGACCAGATCATCGGCCCGTTGATCACCCGCTTGATGCCGGCCGTGCCTACCGCAGGCACCCGCTCAATCGCGCGCATCATGTTGTCCTCGATCCGCTCCAGATCATCAGCAAAAAGCTCATGGCCAAACCCCTGCGGCGTGCCGTCTTCGGCCCAGAACCGCATGTCCTTCTCATAGGCGCCCACAAGCAGCCCCTTGCCTTCCTGACGCAGATAATACTCCCCATCGCGATCCGCGACGGAGGGCAAACGCCGGTCCAATCCGTCAATCTCTGCAATGGTCTCGGTCACGAAATACTGGTGCTCCGTCGGTTGCAGCGGCAGGGCAATGCCTGCCAAGGCCGCCACTTCGCGCCCCCACAACCCGGCGGCATTCACCACCCACTCACAGGCAATGTCGCCCTTGGCCGTGTGCACGATCCACGTGCCATCGGACTGCTGCTCCGTCCCGGTGACCGGGCAAAACCGGATGATCTCCGCCCCGTTCTGCCGCGCGCCCGCCGCATAGGCATTGGTCACCCCCGACGGATCCACATTCCCGCCGTTTTCCTCAAACATGATGCAGCGGATGCCATCGTAATCCACCAACGGATGCAGCGCCTCCGCCTCCTCCCTGCTGACTTCCCTGAAGGGCATGTCGTAGTACCGCGCCTTGGCCGCCTGAAGGCGCAGCTGATGCTCCCGCGCCTCCGTCTGCGCCAGATAGAGCGATCCGGGCTGGAACACGCCACAGGACTGCCCGGTCTCCGCTTCCAAAGCGTTGTACAGGTCCATCGTATAGTTCTGAATGCGCGTGATGTTGTTGTTGTCATGCAGCCCGTGAATGTTGGCCGCCGCGTGCCAGGTGGACCCGCTGGTCAACTCATCCCGCTCCAGCAGGCAGACATCCGTCCACCCAAGCTTGGTCAAATGGTACAGGATCGAGCAGCCAATGACGCCACCTCCGATGACAACGGCCTGGGCATGGGTTCGCATGATGATTGATCCTGTTCAGATGTGCCTGGCGCCCATACTGACCTTTGCGTGACCGATCAGATCACCCATTGGCGACATTTTCAGTCGCAGTGATACAAGCCTGTCCCCAAGCCCCCTGCTGTGGCATCTTGATCCAGGTCAAATACACCCGGCGCGCAACGCGCTACGGTGTCTCTAAATGGAGGAAAGACATGTACAGCAATATTCTTGTGCCCATCGCTTTGGATCACGAACACCCTACAGGCCCGTCCTTTGATATCGCCAAGCGGCTGCTCGAAGACGGCGGCACCATCACAGCGCTGCATGTGATGGAAGAACTGCCTGCCTATGTGACCCAACAGCTTGAGAAAGGCATGCGGGAGAAACAGCATGCGGATTTCGAAGCGGCGTTGAAGGCCGAGGTTGCGGAGATCCCCGGCGCCAAGGCTGCGTTGATCATGGGGCACTCCGGACGCAGTATTCTGGAGTTCGCCAAAGCCAACAACAGCGACTGCATCGTCATTGCGTCTCACCGGCCTGGCTTGCAAGACTACCTCCTCGGCTCCACCGCCGCCCGCGTGGTGCGCCATGCGCAATGCGCGGTCCACGTGCTGCGGTAACGCCGACTTTCGGATCCGCACCGCCCGCGCAGAACGTCACATCCTGTCGTTTTTGGGCCAGCGGCGCATTTGCCAAATCGCAACTGTAGCGCTGTAAGCGTTACAGGAGCACAGCCCATGCAAACCACCACCCGTGTCGCAATCATTGGCGGCGGCGTTGTCGGCGCATCTGTGCTCTATCACCTGACAAAGCTGGGCTGGTCCGACGTCCTGCTGCTGGAGCGCTCGGAACTCACCTCCGGTTCCACATGGCATGCCGCAGGGGGCTTTCACACCCTCAACGGCGATACGAACATGGCCGCCCTCCAAGGCTATACCATTCGTCTTTACAAGGAGTTGGAGGAAATCACCGGCATGTCCTGCGGTCTCCACCACGTGGGCGGCGTAACGCTGGCGGACAATCAGGACCGCTTCGACATGCTGCTGGCCGAACGCGCCAAGCACCGTTTCATGGGGCTGGACACCGAAATCGTCGGTCCCGAAGAGATTGCCAAGATCGCCCCTGTCACCAACCTCGATGGCGTGATCGGCGCGCTCTATGACCCGCTTGACGGTCACCTCGACCCGTCCGGCACCACCCACGCCTACGCCCGCGCCGCGCGCATGGGCGGTGCCACGATCGAAACCCATTGCATGGTGACCGAAACCAACCAGCGCCCAGACGGTACGTGGGATGTGGTCACCGACAAAGGCACCGTGCACGCCGAACATGTCGTCAACGCAGGCGGCCTCTGGGCGCGTGAAGTGGGCGCGATGGCGGGCATCTACTTCCCCCTGCACCCGATGGAGCACCAGTACCTCGTCACCGAAAACGTGCCCCTGATCGAAGAGATGATGGCCGAGGGCCGCGAGCACCCCCATGTCATGGACCCCGCCGGCGAAAGCTATCTCCGGCAAGAGGGACGCGGGTTATGTATCGGTTTTTACGAACAAACTTGCCGCCCCTGGGCGGTTGACGGCACCCCATGGAGCTTTGGACAGGACCTCCTCCAGGACGATTTCGACAAGATCGAAGACAGCATCAACTTCGCCTACAAACGCTTCCCCGATCTGGAACGCGCCGGCGTCAAGAATGTCATCCACGGCCCCTTTACCTTCGCCCCCGACGGCAATCCCCTCGTCGGCCCCGTTCCGGGCATGCGCAACTACTGGTCCGCCTGCGGCGTAATGGCCGGCTTCTCCCAGGGCGGCGGCGTGGGCCTGACGCTGGCCCAATGGATGATCGAAGGTGAGCCGGAACGCGACGTGATGGCGATGGACGTGGCCCGCTTCGGGGACTGGATCACACCCGGCTACACCCTGCCCAAAGTCATCGAGAACTACCAAAAACGCTTCTCCGTGGCCTACCCCAACGAGGAACTTCCCGCCGCGCGGCCCCACCGCACCACGCCGATGTACGACATCTTCAACGGGCTCGGCGCCGTCTGGGGCCAGCAATACGGGCTTGAGGTGCCAAACTACTTCGCCCAAGGCGATGAGCCGACCTATGAAACCCCCTCCTTCCGCCGCTCCGACGCTTTCGCCGCCACCGCGCGGGAAGTGCAAGCCGTGCGCAGCGGCGTCGGCATCAACGAATTGCAAAACTTCGGCAAATACCGCGTCGCCGGTCCACGCGCCCGCGCGTGGCTTGACCGGATCATGGCAGGCCGCATTCCCCAACCCGGCCGCCTATCCCTCACCCCCATGCTTTCGCCCAAAGGCAAACTGATCGGCGATTTCACCGTCTCCTGCCTGGCCGAGGACACTTTCCAACTCACCGCCAGCTACGGCAGCCAAGCCTACCACTTCCGTTGGCTCCAACAACATCAGGAAGACGGCGTAACCCTCTCAAACATCTCAGATAAACGCACTGGCTTCCAAATCGCAGGTCCCCGCGCCCGCGACGTGCTTGCCGCCTCCACCCGCTCCGATGTCACCACCATGCGCTTCCTCGACGTGGCTCAGATGACCATCGGCCAGGTCGCCTGCACCGTGCAGCGCGTCAGCTATACCGGAGACCTCGGGTTCGAGATCTACTGCGATCCCATGGATCAACGCCACCTCTGGCACACGCTCTGGTCCGCAGGCCAAGAACACAACATGACTCCTTTCGGCATGCGCGCCATGATGTCCCTGCGGCTGGATCGGTTCTTTGGCTCCTGGATGGCCGAATTCTCTCCCGATTACACCGCCGCCGAAACCGGCCTCGACCGTTTCATCAGCTTCAAGAAGAACACCGATTTCATCGGACGCGCCGCCGCAGAAACGGATCGCACCACCCCGCCAAACCGCACCCTCGTTGCTTTCGAGGTCGCCGCAGACGACGCCGATGTGCACGGCTACGAACCCATCTGGCGCGACGGCGCAGTTGTCGGTTTCTGTACTTCCGGCGGCTACTCCCACCACGCGGGCAAATCCATCGCTCTGGGCTTCGTCCCCCGCGAACTTGCGGCCGAAGGTCTGCAGGTCGAGATTGAGATCCTCGGCCACATGCGCCCCGCCAAACAGATAACCACACCGCTCTTTGACCCCGAAGGCACCGTCATGCGTGGATAATCCGCCATCCACCGCGTAAACTGCGCAGATGACCCACCCCAGCCTTCCCATCATCCTGCTTGCCGCCGGGTCCTCCACCCGCATGCGCGGCGAGGACAAACTGATGGAGGAGATTGACGGCCAGCCGCTCCTCCGCAGACAAGCCGAAATCCTACGTGCCGCCACAAGCGGCCCCCTCATCGCAGCCCTGCCAGCGCCCCCGCACTCCCGCTACACCACCCTGAAAGATCTCGAAATTCTCTGTCTGCCCGTCCCCGACGCCGCCGAAGGTATGGGCGCAAGCATCCGCACCAGCATCAAAGCCCTGCCCCCCGGCACGACCAAAGCCATGATCTGCCTCGCCGATCTGCCCGACCTCACCACCGAGGACCTGATCACCGTCGCACAGGCATCCCAGGACAAAACCCACACCATCTGGCGCGGTGCGACGGAGGCAGGCAAACCCGGCCACCCCATCGTCTTCGATCAAAGCCATTTCGCCGCCCTTGCCACACTCACCGGCGATCAAGGCGCAAAAGACCTGATCAAAACCGCGCGCACAGCCCTCATCCCCCTCCCCGGCACCCGCGCCCTCACGGATCTGGACACCCCCGAAGCCTGGGCCGCATGGCGCGCCGCCCGCCGCTGACACAAACGCCCGCCGCCCCTTCCAAATGGTCTAAAAAACCCCACCGGAGGTCTGAAATCTCTTTTGGTGCTCCAGAAGAGATTTTAACGCTCCGCGGGGGTTTTTGAGAGCCATTTGGAAGACAGACGTTTCGAGAATAGCAGCCCCCAGACAAACCAAGGAAACGAGGCAGTTTCCCACCTCGTTTCCCGGTCTGCCGCTATCTCAAAGACAGAGCAACAGCTGCATATTGCTGCGCGCGTTCCCCCGAACGCGCGCCTCAAGGGTCACATGTAGCGCTTACTTCGTGAGAAGTTTCGCTTCATGCTTCTTGAGAGACCGGCGGGCCGACGTGTAACCGTCGATGCCCTGTTTCGTGGCAAGCTCAGGGAAGAGCTCCAGAATTTCATCACGCTGTTCCGCACCGATCCCGGCCAGAGACATATCGCCCGGCTGGAAGCTTTCGGTCCAGGTGCCGTCTGACAGGATCACCTCATGGTGGTCGAACAGGATGTGGATGTAGGTGGTGTGGGACACATCCACCACGTCCACACCCTCCATGTGGGTCAGATGCTTCGCCGCGACCAGCACTTCACGTTCTTCAAAGAACAGCGCCGTCTTGTCGTTGGCAATCAGCACCCGGTGGTTCGGAGAGACCATCATGTCCCGCTCGGGCAGGTCGTTGCCAAGCGCGCCCTGACGGATCAGCACAGGCTTGAGGTGTGCCGCCATTTCCAGCTCAGCGCCGGACATGTCGCGTGCACCCACCCAGCGGATTTCCTGCATGCCGTTGTCGCGGGTGATCACCCGGTCGCCGACTTTCAGGTCTTCCACCCGGACTTCACCCTTTGGCGTCGCGATCCGCGTGCCGGGGGTGAAACAGGGGATGACGTTCTCGATCTCTTCAAAGACCAGAGACCCGGCATCGTTGCCGTCTTCGTCAAAATAATTGACGATACCGTCTTCAAGATCGGCAGAGGTATAGGTGACCGCCAGTGAGCCGCCTTCAGGGGCAGAGCCACGCAGATCCAGCGTGTCGTTGTCTACCGGACCGTCACCACCATCGACCACGTCGCCGGCGTTCACGTCAGAGAAGACATCTTCGCCAGCACCACCGGACAGAACGTCATCGCCTTCACCGCCCTGGATGTCGTCGTTGCCGTCGCCACCTGCGATGGTGTCGTCGCCCTGACCGCCCAGCAACACATCGTCTCCGGTGCCGCCGTCGATGTCATCGTCGTCCACCTGGCCGTCGATGGTGTCGTTCCCCGCGCCGCCCAGCAGGACGTCATCGTCGTCCGCGCCAAAGATCACATCGTCGCCTTCGCCACCGTCAATGGTGTCCTGGCCATTGTCAGGGTTGCGGTCAGGAGAGAACGGGGTGGTCGCCGTGGGCACGTCTGGAATGTCGAGCACATCAAGGCCCAGATCGGGGTCGTTGCCGCCATAGAGCGTATCATCACCCAGACCACCCAGAATGCTGTCGTTGCCTTCGCCACCCACAACACGGTCGTCATCTTCGCCTGCGTCGATGAGGTCATCATCAATGCCGCCGTCGATCACGTCCGCGCCGGTGCCACCGTCGATGGTATCGCGGTCGTCACCGGTGGAGATGGTGTCATTGCCCGCGCCGCCATCTACGGAATCGCGGTCGTTTTCAGGATCAACATCGGGGTCAAAACCCAGATCATCGGTATCCGCGTCGGGATAGCCCAGATCAGGCGCCAGCGACCCGTTGCCGGTGTTGATGATGTCGTCACCCTCTCCACCTTCAACTGTGTCATTGCCCTGACCCGCTTCCACGGTGTCATCACCGCCACCGGCGCGGACAAAGTCATCATCCCCTTCGGTACCGGGCAGGATCGCGTCATCTGCGTCAATCAGATCGCCATCGGGATCGCCGAGGTAATCCTCATCAATCAGATCACCCTCATCGCCGCCATCCACAAAACCGTCCCGCACAGGCGCTGCGACCTCAACGGTGTGTACCGCGCTGTCGGTCAGACCTTCTTCGTCAGTGATGGTGTAGGCGATGGTCGCCGTGCCCACGAACCCGGCCGCAGGAGAGAAGGTCACCGTGCCGTCGCCATTGTCGACCAGCGTGCCCTGATCGGCAGGAACCGTGGCTTCCACAACGCTCAGGTCGTCGCCGTCCACATCTGTGTCATTGGCCAGCAGATCAACCGTGACAGGTGTCGCCGAAGGCGTCTCATCTGCATCATCGACCGCATCAGGGGCGTCGTTCACAGGTGTAACGGTCACATCAACCACTGCGGTGTCTTCGTTCCCGTCAGGGTCGGTGACGGTGTAGGAGATCGTGGTCGGCCCGTTGAAGTTCTCAGCTGGCGTGAACACCAGACCTTCAGGCGTGATTTCCACGGTGCCATCGGGGCTTGTCGCCTCCGTGATGGTCAGCGGGTCGCCATCGGGATCGCTGTCATTGGCCAGAACGTCGATGGTGACGGGCGTGTCTTCTTCGGTCTCCGCGGTGTCGTCTTCGGCGTTTGGCGCGTCAGCGACAGGTGCCACAGTCACAGTGTGGACGGCGCTGTCTTCCAGGCCCTCGGGATCGGAAATTGTATAGGAGATCGTCGCTTCACCGGTGAAATCCGCCGCCGGCGTGAAGGTCACGGTGCCGTCGCCGTTGTCGACAAGGCTGCCCTGCTCGGCCGGAACGCTCGCGGACACAACGCTGAGCGGATCACCGTCCAAGTCAGAATCGTTGGCCAGCAGGTTCACGGTGATGGCGGTGTCTTCATCTGTTTCATCCGCATCATCGACCGCCACAGGCGCGTCGTTGATCGGGTTCACGACCACATTGACCACAGCCGTATCTGTGCCGCCATCCCCATCGTCGATGGTATAGGTGATCGTGGTGTCGCCGTTGAAGTTTTCCGCAGGTGTAAAGACCAGACCGTCCGGTGTGATCTCAACCGTGCCGTCGGGGCTTGTTGCTTCGGTCACCGTCAGCGGGTCACCGTTTGGATCGGTGTCATTGTCCAGAACAGGGATCAGAACCTCTGTATCTTCATCCGTCTCAGCCGTGTCGTCGTTTGCAACAGGTGCTGCGGTATCGTCAAACACTAGGTTATCAATCGCACCGGAACCGGCAAGGACCACCTCGAACCGGCTTGCACCGGGCACGTCGAATTGCACCGTGCGTTCGCCATTGTCACCTGTGGGATCAATGAACTGTTCGTCAATGACATTGCCCTCGTCGTCCAGGAACCGCACGTAGGTGCCGTCGCCGGATGTCTCTTCAATATCCTTGAAGGTCAGTGCCTTGATGGTCACGGGACCGTCGAAATCAAAGGCGATTGTCCCACCACAATAGTAGTCATCAGGATCGCTGCTGTCGCCATCCTCGGAAATGATCAGCAGGCCACCTAGTGTGTCGGATGCCAGATCGTCATCACCGCCCGTTGGGTTTGCGCTGTCAAAGATCATCGCCTGACCAGAGCCACCAATGGCAGAGATGGTCACGCCTTCGTCTGCGTATTCGGTGTCGACAACAGTGCCTGCGGCAAATGCGTTGAAATCAAGTGTTCTGATCATGGAAAATACTCCTAAAGCTGGCTGCACGCGGTGCGCGGCACAGCCGGCTTTGACAGTGGTGCAATATGTACATCGACCGATGCGATGACCGAACCCGACAGCGGACGGACACAATATGCCATCGTCTGTATGCAGGTCGCGTTCTTCATCTCATCACTCCGATCAAACTCGTTATCCCTTGGACGCATTGGCAACAGGCCAGAGCGACACGCACTTTGAACGCAAGTCAGACGGGAGTGGCCCCAACAACGGGCAGCAGACACCGAAGTCCCCTTCGGTTCCCATGAATACGGTCGTAAACACTACGGCGCACACATGTCTCCCGCATCATCCGATGCGCAAAAAATGCGGTCGCCCCCATGACCTACTTTCAATGCCCCCCAGTTGGGCAAGGCTATGAATACCCAGCAGGACCTCTCAAACAAAGGGAAAAATGTCGGAAACTTGTCATTATGCCCTGATCAGGCACACCACCATTGCGTGTAACGCGCGGCCCGATGCGCGCATTCCGCTCTGATTGTTTCCGTGGGGGAAGGACGCAAACACCTTCTTTACGCTGGTTTATAAGATGTTAACAGAAATGGGGAAGAAACCGGTTCCGCGACACATCCACAGATTGTCCAATGCTGGGAAACAGTCGGAGCGCCCCAATCCTGCCCAATTGTGCGGCATCTTCTTGCCATAGTTGCCGCGAACTTGTTCGCAAATGCGCACCAATGACGGAAAATCAGGCAAACTGATGCAAATCAGCGTGAACACGCCGCCACATTCTCGTCGAATCAAATGAAAATTTGCGGCAACGCCGGGCGCTCATACGCCGCAATCCCGGATCAGGCGAGAGATGCCGCCAGATCCTGTGGTACCCAAGGCCGGACTCGAACCGGCACGCCTCGCGGCGGGGGATTTTGAATCCCCTGCGTCTACCATTCCGCCACTTGGGCACAACCACATGGATTGTCCGGGCGGTTTAACGTGACAGGCGAAGCCTCACAAGAGCAATTTGACACGACGGCGCTATCCGCTCTTGACCCCACTGCCGCTGCGTGGTGTCCCTGCGCCGACCCGAATAGGACCCGCCCGCCATGATCAAACGCCTCTATGACTGGACGCTGAGTTTGGCCGAACACCCGCGCGCCCTCTGGGCGCTGGCGGTTGTCGCCTTTGTGGAGAGCTCGTTTTTCCCGATCCCGCCGGACATCATCATGATCCCGATGATCATTGCACGCCCAAACCGCGCGTTCCTGATCGCGGGCGTCGCGCTGGTGTCTTCGGTGCTGGGCGGCTTGCTGGGCTACGCCATCGGCGCCTTCGCCTATGAAGCGCTCGGCCAACCCATCCTTGCCGCCCTTGGCAAAGGAGATGCGATGGCGGAGTTTGCCACCCGCTTCAACGATCTGGGCTTCTGGGCGGTGCTGACCGCTGGGGTCACGCCGTTCCCCTACAAGGTCATTACCATCATGTCCGGCTGGACCGGCATGCCGATGGGCGTGTTCATTACCACCTCCATCCTCGCGCGCGGATTGCGGTTCTTCCTTGTCGCGGGTCTGTTGTGGAAATTCGGCGAACCCATCCGCGATTTCATCGAAAAGCGTCTGGGCCTGATGTTCACTCTCTTCATTGTTCTGCTGATCGCAGGCTTCGCAGCGGTAAAAGTCCTATGACCCAACGTACCCTCATCCTGCTTGCCACCCTTGGCTCTGCCGCTCTGCTGCTGGGCGCATATGGTTTTCAACACATCGGCGGGCTGCTGCCCTGCAAGATGTGCCTGTGGCAACGCTGGCCCCACGCGGCGGCTGTGATCATTGGCATTCTCGCCCTGCTGGCGCGCAGGAACCTCGCATGGCTCGGCGCATTGGCTGCCGCCACCACAGGCGGGATCGGCGTCTACCACGCGGGCGTTGAATGGGGCTTCTGGCCGGGTCCGTCTTCCTGCTCTGGTGGTGGTCTGGACATGGGCGGCATGAGCGGTGGCGACCTGCTGTCCACCGAAGGCCCTGTCTCAATGGTCATGTGCGACGAAGTCGTCTGGTCCCTGATGGGTCTGTCGATGGCTGGCTGGAACGCGGTGATCTCTTTCGCCCTCGCCGCCCTCTGGATCGCTGCTGCCCGCGCGCGCGCCTAAACCGCCTTCCGTGTGCTCAGCAGCAGGTTGGTCTCACTCTGCGCGACCCCGTCCAGCCGCCGGATCCGAAACAGCACCGCATCGAAATCCGCCAGGGTCCGCGCGCCAATCTCCGCAATCACATCCCAGCGCCCGTTGGTGGAATGCACCGCCCGCACTTCCGCCATCTGACCCAGGTGCCGGATAATCCGCTCCGCCCCGCGCCCTTCGATGCCGATCATCATCAGCCCGCGCACCGGATCGGCCTGCACATCCGCCCGTGTCACCACGGAGAACCCCACAATCTCCCCCGACTGCTGCAATTTGGCCATCCGGTTGCGCACCGTCGCCCGCGACAGGCTCAGCCGGGTCGCCAGATCCGACAGCGCCATCCGCGCATCATCCTTCAGCGCCGCGATCAATCGTTCGTCCGTATCGTCCATGCCAACATTCCAATTTGTGCAATCAACACGCAATATGCGCAATCTGATCGCTTGTCGATGACCATTTGCATCCGCTACCCCTGCCCAAACGCAAAAGGACACCGCCATGACCTCCCAGAACATCCAACTGATCGGCGCGCCCATGGATTGCGGCAAACGCCGCCGTGGCTGCCTGATGGGCCCCGACGCTTTCCGCACCGCAGGGCTTTCTGACGCGCTCACATCCCTCGGCCACCAGGTCAGCGACCACGGTAACGTCACGCCTGGCCCTTTCACCCCGCGCCCGCATCCCAAGCTGGTGGACCTTGAAGAGTGCATCGCCTGGACCAACGCCCTCGCCGATGCGTCCGAGGCCGCCATGCCAGACACCCTGCCCATCTTCATGGGCGGCGATCATGCCCTCTCCGCAGGTACGGTGCTGGGCGCAATGCGCCACGCCGCAGACCAAAACTGCCCGCTCTTCGTCCTCTGGCTCGACGCCCACAGCGACTTTCACACGCCTGACAGCACAGACAGCGGCAACCTGCACGGCACGCCCCTGGGCTATCTCACAGGACGCGATGGGTTCGACGGCTTTCCGGCCCTGCCCGCACCGCTTCCACATGACCAGATCATGATGCTCGGCCTGCGGTCGGTTGATGCAGCCGAACGTGCCGCTTTGGAAAACACGGCTGTGGAAACCATCGACATGCGCCAGATTGACGAAGGCGGCATCGCCACCCCCCTTGCCGCTTTCCTTGCGCGCGCGGCGGCGGCCAACGCCCTCCTACACGTCTCCCTCGACGTGGATTTCCTCGACCCTGCCATTGCCCCCGCCGTCGGCACCACCGTCCCAGGCGGTGCAACCACGCGCGAAGCGCACCTGGTCATGGAAATGCTCCACGACAGCGGGCTGATGACATCCCTCGACCTTGTCGAACTCAACCCCTTCCTCGACGAACGCGGCCGCACCGCGACGCTGATGGTCGACCTTGTCGCCTCCGCCCTTGGCCGCCGCGTCTTCGACCGCCCCACCCGCGCCTACTGATTGGACATCGCCATGCCTTTGACCCCTTCTGAAAAAGCCCTCGTCCCCTTCGTCTCCGTCGATCACATGATGCAACTGGTGCACCACATCGGCCTTGCGGACATGCTGCGCGGCATCGCCGACAACATCGAAGAAGACTTCCGCCGCTGGCCGCTCTTTGACAAGACCCCGCGTGTGGCGAGCCATTCCGAGCAAGGCGTGATCGAACTCATGCCGACCTCGGATGGCGACGTCTACGGCTTCAAATACGTGAACGGTCACCCCTCCAACACCCGCGACGGGCTGCAAACCGTGACCGCCTTCGGCCTGCTGGCAGACGTTGCGACCGGCTATCCTGTCTTGCTCACTGAAATGACCCTGCTCACCGCCCTGCGCACCGCTGCCACTTCCGCGCTGGCCGCCCGTGTCCTCGCGCCGAAAAACAGCAAGGTCATGGCGATGATCGGCAGTGGCGCACAATCGGAATTTCAATCCCTCGCCATGCAGGCCATCGCGGGGATCGAGGAAGTCCGTCTTTATGACATCGACCCTGCCGCCACCACCAAATGCGCGGCCAATCTCAAAGGCACCGGCCTGCGTGTGGTGGAATGCACAACCGCCGAAGAGGCCATCCTCAGCGCGCAGATCATCACCACCTGCACCGCGGACAAACAATACGCCACGATCCTCACCGACAACATGATCGGTGCCGGCGTGCACATCAACGCCATTGGAGGTGATTGCCCCGGCAAGACCGAATTGGCCCCTGCGATCCTCCACCGCGCGGACATTTTCGTCGAATTCCCCGAACAAACCCGCATCGAAGGTGAGATCCAGCAGTTGGACGACGACCACCCGGTCACCGAATTCTGGGAAGTTCTCACCGGCGCTGCCACCGGCCGCATCGATCCTGCGCAAATCACCCTCTTCGACAGTGTCGGCTTCGCGATCGAGGATTTCTCCGCCCTGCGCTACGTCCGCACCCACATCGAAGCCCCCCCCTTCTACCACCCCCTCGACCTGCTCGCCGACCCCGACGACCCGCGCGACCTCTACGGTATGCTCGCGCGCGCCAAACCGTAATCCCTCTGGGCTGGAGCTACCGTCGCTTGAGCACAGACAGGACGGAAGGCGAGCTGATTGCCAAGAGGAATCGCCGAGGGCCCACGTCGCACACTTGGGTGCGACGCGTGGGACCTACGCGCGCATTGCGCGCCAAGGTCAGCACCCAGTTCTGATGAAGCGCCCATTCGAGAAGGAGTGGGAACGCGGGTTTGAAGGAAACCCGCTGTCTCCCACTGGACCGGACATGATATGTCCGTCCGGGAGACGGCTATTCCTCTTGGGAAGCAGGTCGACTTCTGTCATGGCAGGGATCGAGTGATGGTGGCTCCAGCCCCTCTGGGATGGTGAGCCAGAGCCCCCTGATAAAAAGCGAAGAAGCGCTTCAGCGCCGATGAGCCCCCTTGGTCACATCCACCCCATAGAGCCAATCAAACGCCCGGATCATCCGCCCCGGTGCAACACGGCTCATCACTTTCAGCCCCAGATGCGACACCGACCGCATCACCCCCGGCCGCAAATGATACCGCCATGCGTTCTTCTCCGCCGCCTTGATCACGCGCACGACCCGCTGGCGCCGGACCTGCTGATACCCCGCCAGATCACCACCTCCCGCCAAAGTCTTCGCCAGCACCCAGGCATCCTCCAGCGCCATATTCGCCCCCTGCGCCAGAAACGGCAGCGTCGGATGGGCCGCATCGCCCAAAAGCGCCACGCCCTCGCGTTCCCAGACCTCAGCTACCGGATGCAGATGCAGCCCCCAGACCGTCACATCCGCCACCGCCGACACCATTTCTGCCGCCATCCCGCCCAGAGAGGCAAACGCCCGCTTCATCTCCAAGGGATCGCCCGGATGGTTCCAGCCTTCCGCGGCCCAACCCTCACGCTCTTCAACGGCCACCAGATTCACGACCCGTCCAGCCCGCATCGGATAGCTGACCAGATGACAGCCCGGCCCCATGTGGACATGCGCCTCATCAGGATGCCCAAAGCTGTTGGGCACCGCCGCGCGCCATGCCACCTGCCCCGAGAACACGGCTTTGTCCGCTCCGTTCAACACCGGGCGCGCCACGGAATGGATGCCGTCGGCGGCCACCACCAGTTCAGCCCGCCGTGTGCCGCCATCGCTCATCTGAACCTGCGGCAGCGGTCCGGGCCGGATGCTGGCCACCTGTGCGCTCATTTCAAAACTCACATTGGCGCGTTTGGCCGCCCCCGCCAGCACATCCACCAGATCGGCCCGGTGCATGAAGTAATAGGGCTGATCCTTGCGCAGGCGTGCCAGATCCAGCCGTGCCACTTGCGCCCCATCCCCCCCGTTGCGCAACACAACGGCCCGCCCGCGCACTGCGCCTCGGCTCACCAACGCGCTCTCCACCCCCAGGGCGCGCAACACGGCCAGCCCGTTCGGGCTGACCTGCAACCCCGCGCCCACTTCGGCAATCGCCGGGGCCTGCTCCAGCAGCGTCACCACCACGCCGCTCTGTCCCAAAGCCGCAGCTACAGCCAGCCCACCAATGCCGCCGCCAATCACAATCGCATTTGAAACCAAACCCTGCCCCCCAAGAAAAACGCCGGAGCCCGGACACAATCCCGAACCCCGGCGTCAAGCCGTATTACATGTCAGACCACATCAGTCGTCGCGATGAACCTTTTCGCGGCGCTCATGCTTTTCCTGTGCCTCAAGGCTCATGGTGGCAATCGGCCGTGCGTCCAGACGTTTCAGCGAAATCGGATCGCCCGTGACCGAACAATAACCAAACTCCCCCTCGTCAATCCGGCGGATGGCAGCGTCAATCTTGCCCACCAGCTTGCGCGCGCGATCCCGCGTGCGCAACTCAAGCGCCCGGTCTGTTTCTTCCGAGGCGCGGTCGTTCACATCCGGAATATTCCGGGTGCCGTCCTGCAAGGTTTCGATGGTGTCGCGGCTGCCCGCCAGCAGCTCTGCTTTCCAGTTCAGCAGTTTGCGGCGAAAATACGCAAGCTGCATGTCGTTCATAAACGGTTCATCTTCGGCCGGCGAATAATCGTCCGGCAAGAATACTTCTTGCTTCATGTCTTGTCCCTCAACAGTCTTCAGCTCTGTCATAGCAGACCTCACTCCCCGAGATCGTTCATTGCGGCTGCTCTACCCTAGCGTCATCCTTTTGTCACTACACAATCCCTTTGATTTTTGGTTAAAGCCCCTGAGAAGGTCGCGCAGGACAGAGGATTGAAAGCACATGAAATTTCAGGGCACCGCAGATTACGTCGCAACAGATGATCTGACCATCGCGGTCAATGCCGCCGTCACGCTGGAGCGGCCCCTACTCGTTAAAGGTGAACCCGGCACCGGCAAGACTGAACTGGCGCGCCAGGTCTCCTCTGCTTTGGGCCTCAAGATGATCGAGTGGAACATCAAATCCACGACGCGGGCGCAACAGGGTCTTTATGAATATGACGCCGTCAGCCGCCTGCGCGACAGCCAATTGGGCGAAGAACGTGTCCACGATGTTGCCAACTACATCCGCAAGGGCAAGCTCTGGCAGGCGTTTGAAGCGGACGAGAAGGTCGTCCTGCTGATTGATGAAATCGACAAGGCAGACATCGAATTCCCCAACGACCTGTTGCAGGAACTCGATAAGATGGAATTCTTCGTCTACGAGACCGGCGAGACGATCAAGGCACGTCAACGCCCCATCGTCATCATCACCTCCAACAACGAAAAGGAACTGCCCGACGCCTTCCTGCGCCGCTGTTTCTTTCACTACATTCGCTTTCCCGAGATGGACACGCTGAAGAAGATTGTCGAAGTCCACCACCCCGGCATCAAGGAAGCCCTGCTGACCACCGCGCTCACGCAATTCTACGACATCCGTGAGCAACAGGGGCTGAAGAAAAAACCCTCCACCTCCGAAGTGCTGGATTGGCTGAAGCTGCTGCTGGCCGAAGACATGGACGCTGCGGATCTGAAGAAGGACGGCACCTCTGCCTTGCCCAAGCTGCATGGGGCGCTCTTGAAGAACGAACAGGATGTGCATCTGTTCGAACGGCTCGCCTTCATGGCGCGGGGGCAGCGTTAACCTGCGACCATTTGTTAAACGGTATGACTTGCCCCCCTGGGCCAGCCCCAATCTGTGACCAATAGGCCGCGGTTCGCCTGCGGCTGACGGGGCTGTCTGTCCCTCGCCAGACAATTGGCGTTTACTGCTTCCATCAGCGGGCCAACCCGCGACAAACGCTCACCAAAGGGCTTTGAGGCAGTGCAGAACACATCGACACCCGCGCCCGAATTGCGCGTAAAATCACATAGTATCAATGTCTTTGCGGCTGACGACACGCGGGCGGTGCCCGCGTGAAAGCAGCACTTGTCCTCACGGCTGTGATGATGCTGGGCGCTTGCGTGCCCGCCAGCGCCCCCGATGTCGCCACCCGCGCCCGCATCGCCGACACCACGCTGCCGCCGATGAAGCGCTTCGCGGCCACCCCGACCACGGCCCCCGTGCGCGCCAATGCGGACCTGGCCCGCGACTTTCTGGAACTGTCTTTCCGGATGGAGAGCGGGCGCAAGCTGCCCGTGCTCACACGTTTTGACGGGCCGATCAATGTGGCCGTGACCGGCAAACCGCCTGCCACGCTGGCCTCCGACCTCGCCAGCCTGACCGCGCGCCTGCGCCGCGAGGCGGGCATCGACATTCGCCGCACCCGTCAGGGCAAGGCCCATATCACCATCGAAGCCGTCAGCCGTCGCGACATCCAGAAGATGCTCCCGCAGGCCGCGTGTTTTGTGGCCCCCAACGTCACTTCACTGAATGAGTACCGCATCGCCCGGCGGCAAGCGAAAACCGACTGGACCCGCCTGCAAGACCGCAGCCAACTGGCGATCTTCCTGCCCTATGACGCCAGCCCGCAAGAAGTCCGCGATTGCCTCCACGAAGAGCTTGCCCAAGCCATTGGCCCGCTCAATGACCTCTACCGCCTGCCGGATTCAGTGTTCAATGACGACAATGTGCACACGGTGCTGACCGGTTTCGACATGCTGATCCTGCGGATCTATTACGACCCGGCTCTGCGCTCCGGCATGACGGAGGCACAGACCGCCGCAGCCCTGCCCGACATCCTCGCCCGGTTAAACCCCGCAGGCGAAGGCCGGCCACAGCGCGGCACGACGGCCACGCCACGCAGCTGGAGCACGGCAATTGAAACCGCATTGGGTCGGGCAACGAGCTACAGCGAACGCTATAAGGCGGCTCAGGACGGGCTGCGCATCGCCACCCGCGCAGGCTGGCGCGATCATCGGCGCGGCTTTGCCCATTACACCATGGGGCGGGTGTTGCAGATCAAGGACCCGACCGCAGCACAGGACCACTACGACCGGGCCAACCGCTATTACAATGCAAACCCCGGCACCGCGTTGCACCGTGCCTATACGGCCACCCAAATGGCCGCCTACGCCGTCTCCCGTGGTGATGGCGCCGAAGCCCTGCGCCTGACCAGCAGTCACCTCAAAACCGCAGAGCAGGCGGAAAATGCCGCCCTGCTCGCCACGCTGCTGCTGATCCGATCCGAAGCCTTCGCCCTTGAAGGCCGCGTCGAAGAAGCGCGCCGCGTCAGGCTGGACAGCATCGGCTGGGCGCGATACGGCTTCGGGCCAGACTGGGCAGTGCGGGCCAAGCTGCGTGAAATTGCAGCCCTCAGCCCGCGCAACGGATAAAGCGGGACCGACCGAATGATCGTGATTATTATGGGCCTCATCGGGGCCGTCATTGGCGGGCAGACCGCGCGTAAACGGCAGGGAAATCGCAAGGATATTGCCCAATATGCAGCAGGTTACGGCATTGCCTTCATGTTGGCAGGCCTGATCATCACGGTGCTGGTGGACCGCCTGTTCCTCGCCGGATAGGATTGCGCCCATGTTCCTGCCCTTTTTCGATCAACTGCGCCGCCACAAGGTTCCCGTCTCCATGCGGGAGTTTCTTGCGTTTCTCGATGGCATGTCCGCCGGGTTGGCCACCTATGACGTGGAGGCGTTTTACTACCTCGCCCGCGTTTCGATGGTGAAAGACGAACGCAACATCGACAAATTCGATCAGGCCTTCGCGGCCGCCTTCAAGGGTTTGGAAAACATCAGTTTTGATCAGGTGATGGAAGCCGTCGACATCCCCCGTGAGTGGTTGGAGAAGATGGCCGAGAAGCACCTCTCAGAGGAAGAAAAAGCCGAAATCGAAGCATTAGGTGGCTTCGACAAGCTGATGGAAACACTGAAGAAACGACTTGAAGAACAAAAGGGCCGCCATCAGGGGGGCAACAAGTGGATGGGCACCGCGGGCACCTCTCCTTTCGGGGCCTATGGCTACAACCCCGAAGGCGTGCGCGTGGGCCAGAAAGAAAGCCGCCACCAGCGCGCGGTCAAGGTCTGGGACAAGCGAGAGTTCAAGAACCTCGATGACACGGTGGAATTGGGCACGCGCAACATCAAAGTGGCGCTCAAACGCCTGCGCCGCTGGGCGCGGGACGGCGCGGATGAGGAACTGGATCTGAACGGCACGATCCGCGCCACGGCGGAACACGGCTATCTGGATGTCAAAACCCGGCCAGAGCGGCGCAATGCGGTGAAAGTCCTCTTGTTCCTCGACATCGGCGGATCAATGGACCCGCATGTGAAGGTGGTTGAGGAATTGTTCAGCGCCGCCTCGGCGGAGTTCAAGCACATGGAGCATTTCTATTTCCACAACTGCCTTTACGAAGGTGTGTGGAAGGACAACCGCCGCCGCTGGGACGCGCAATTACCGACGCATGAAATCCTGCGCACCTATGGCCCTGATTATAAATGTATATTCGTCGGCGATGCGTCAATGTCACCCTATGAAATCGCCTATCCCGGTGGTGCGAATGAACATTGGAACGCGGAAGCCGGATCGGTCTGGCTGCAACGCGCGCGGGATCAGTGGAAATCCAACCTCTGGATCAATCCGGTGCCGGAGAAATACTGGAACTACACCCAGTCGATCACCATGATTCAGGAAATCTTTGGCCCTGACGCCATGGTGCCCATGACGCTCGAAGGCCTGTCGCGTGGCATTAAGGAATTGACGCGGTAGGGTGCGCATTCACTGCGCACCGCACGGCCGATCGCAGATTTTTGACGGTGCGCATAAATGCGCACCCTACGGCTTGATACCTGTTGGTTCAGGACGGCCGAGGGCTTAAGCTGCGCCCCATGTCTGACGCCCCCATCACCCACATCGACCCGGCTGCTTTTGCGGTGGATCCCTACCCTGCGCTGGCAGAGATGCGGCGCACGGCCCCAATCACCTATGTGCCGGAATTGAACGCCACGCTGATCACCCGCCGGGCTGATATCCACCGGGAAGAAAAGCGCATCCATGTGTTTTCCTCCGTCCAGCCCGGCGGGCTGATGGAAAAGATCATGGGGCTCAACATGATGCGACAGGATGGCGACGGGCATATGGCCGAACGCCGCGCGCTCTTTCCCGCGCTCAGCCCCCGCACCGTGGCCGATCACTGGGCCCCGCAGTTCAAACAGATTGTCGCGGCGCGGCTGGACGCGCTGGCCCCGCAAGGGGGCTGCGATCTGGTGACGGAATACGCGATGCCGGTCTCTGGTGCCGCACTTTGTGCGATGACGGGTCTGACCAACATCACCCCCGCCCAGATGGACTGCGCCAGTCAGGAGATGCTGGATGCGGTGGCCAACTACATTGCCGACCCGGAGGTGGACCGCAAAGGGTTTGCGCAAGCAGCCTTTGTGGATGAGGCCATTGATGCGCGGCTGGCCGTTCTGCGTGCAGCGCCTGACCCATCGATCCTCAGCGTGCTGGACCGCGCAGGCATGCCCCGGCCCAGCATCGGGGCGAACGTCAAGGTCATCATCGGCGGTGGCCAGAATGAGCCGCGCGACGCAATCGCAGGCCTCCTTTGGGCGCTGCTGAGCAATCCCGACCAGCGCGCGCATCTGGAGGATGGCACGGTCAACTATGTCAGTGCCTTCACCGAATACGCACGGTTTGTGGCCCCGATCCAGATGATCCCCCGCATGGTAGCCTCAAAAGACACCGTCGAAGGGGTGACGTTTGAGGTCGGCGACCGGGTTTTCCTGATGGTTGGCTCTGCCTGCCGGGACGAGGAAGTATTTGAAAACGCGGATCAATTCGATCTGATCCGCGACACGTCGGCCGCGATCCCCTTTGGCGCAGGGCCGCATTTCTGCGCCGGTGCCGCGGCCGCGCGCACCTTGGTGGCGGAATACGCCGTGCCGATGATCCTTGCGCGTTTTCCAGCACTTGCGCTGGCCGGTCCCGTCCCCTTCCACGGCTGGGCGTTTCGGGGCCCAACCCGCGTCCCCGTCACATGGTAGCGCCCCCGGCCTGCGTCATCCTTTATCAAATACCACCCTCCCCCGCTTGCCCGCAGGCATTTCGCCCCCATATTCAATGACATGATCCGCGTTCTTCCCATCCTGCTGGCCGTCGCTTACGGCCTCATCATGTACCGCTTCTCCGCCTGGCGGACGGCGAAGGAACTGGATGCGAAATCCACCGTGCTCGCCGATCCGGTGTTGAAGAAACTGAGCGACAAGATGGCCACCGCTCTGGATCTGCCGCGCATCAAGGTGCACATCTATGAGATCGAGCCAGTCAATGGCCTTGCAGCACCCGACGGGCGGATTTTCATCACACGCGGGTTCTACAAGAAGTTCAGAGCGGGCGACGTCACGGCTGAGGAACTGGCCAGCGTGATCGCCCATGAGTTGGGCCACGTCGCCCTGGGGCATTCGCGCCGCCGGATGATCGACTTCTCCGGCCAGAACGCAATGCGCACGGCGCTGGCGATGGTGTTGGGACGGTTCATTCCATTTGTCGGGGTGTGGATTGCCAATATGCTGACCACGCTTCTGGCGGCACGGCTGTCGCGCAGTGATGAATACGAAGCCGACGCCTATGCCGCAGCGTTGCTGACCAAAGCCGGGATCGGTGTCGCGCCACAGATTTCGCTGTTCAAGAAGCTTGAAGCTCTTACGCAGAGCAATCATGGCACGGCACCTGCGTGGCTGTTGAGCCATCCCAAGACGGAGGAGCGTATTGCAGCGCTCAAACGGCTAGAGGCAAAATGGGAACCTTGATTTATCAGTGCCTTACAGCGCGATATTAATCCCGTGAAAGCACCTTGGCCAAACGTGGCAGGCGGGCTTTCTTGAACAATCCCCGCATGTCCCAATCCGTGCCGGACAAGGTGCGCGCGGTCTCAAGCACATCTTGCGCCACGGCGCGGATCGCCTGCTCATGTTCAGGCCAGAGCTGGATCAGGTAGCTGTCTGGATCGACGCGCGTCAGCCCCTCTTCCGCCAAGGTTCCCTGTGGGAAATCCTTGGCGTTCAGCGTCATGATCATGTCCGCCCCGGCATCGACGGCGACAGCCAGCACATGAATGTCGTTTTCATCGGGCAACCACAGCCGCGCGGCAACGCCCGGTGCTGCGGGCCGTTCGGCCTTTGGCCATGTCGCACGCAGCAGGGCGATCTCCGCCCGTGCCTGCGCTTCGCCTTCCGCACCCAGCTTGATCGCCGCACGCGCCCATTCTTCCAGCAGGCGTTCTGACCAAATGGGTTCAAAGGCCCCCGCCCGTGCCACCCCCAGCACCACTTCGCGCATCACCGTAGGATACAGCACGCAGGCGTCGATAAGAACGCGCGGGCCGCTCACACCCGAAAGAAGAGCGACTTGAGATAGCCGCTTTCGGCAAGCTGCGGCAATTGCGGATGATCGGGGCCTGCAAAGCCCGTGTGCAGCAACGTCGCATGACGTCCCGCCCGCCCGATGCCGCGCGCACAAGCGCCGCGGAACTGGGTGATATCCACCGCATGGGAGCACGAACACAGCGCCAGCGTGCCATTCTCCGCCACCAGCGGCGCAGCAAGCCGTGCCACCCGCTCATAGGCGCGCAGACCTGCCTCAGCGGCGTTGCGCGAGGGTGCGAAGGCAGGGGGATCGCAGATCACCAGATCAAATGTCGCGCCCTCTTCCTTGAGTGCTGCCAAAACCTCAAACGCATCCCCCTGCCGGGTTTCGAACCGGTCAGCCATGCCCATGGCTTCGGCCCCACCCGCCGCCAGCGCCAGAGCCGGAGCCGATCCGTCCACCGCCAAAGCCTGCGCCGCACCTGCCGCCAAGGCAGCAAGAGAGAACCCACCGACATGGGAAAAGACATCCAAAACCCGCGCCTTACGGGCGAACCCTGACGCAAACGCATGGTTCGGGCGCTGATCAAAGAACAACCCGGTTTTCTGGCCGCCCGTCAGGTCCGCAAGATAGATCGCACCGTTCATCGGAACCTGCACCGGTGCATCCGGCGCAACACCTGCAAGCACCATGTTCTGATCGTCGAGCCCTTCCAAAGACCGCGCGCGGCCGCTGGCGCTTTTGAGCACATTGGCCACACCTGTCACGGCTTGCAGCGCTGCACACAGCGGCGCGATCCGCACATCCGACCACGCGGCATTGGGCTGCACGACGCAGGTGTCTCCAAAACGGTCGATGATCACACCCGGCAGGCCATCGGCTTCTGCATGGATCAGGCGGTAGAACGGCGCGTCATACAGCTTGCTGCGCAGGGCAAAGGCGCGGGCAATGTGCCGCTCAAACCAATCCTGATCGATCACCGCCTCCGGATCGCGGTCCAGCATGCGGGCGATGATCTTGCTGTCAGGGTTCAGCGCCACAAGGCCGAGCGGTTGGCGGGCGGAATCCTCCAGCCGGGCGATGGTCCCTGCTGCCAGCTTGCGGGTGCGGCGGTCGGTGACCATTTCGTTGGCATAGACCCAGGGAAACCCATGGCGGATGGCCCGCGCATTGGCCTTGGGCATCAGCCGGACGGTCGGCAGGGCGTCAGATGTGTCGGGGGATGGGGAAAGGGGCGCTGTCATAGCGCCCCCTCTAGCCGTTTCATCTGTTGTGCGAAAGGTCCGTTGTGCCCCTTGCCGGAGCAGATCACGTCAAATCAGACCGGGCTTTTGCGCAATTCGTCCTGAATGACCAAGGACAGATAGGTGGTCACCCGCACGCGCTGGGTCTGGCCGCGCTGCACCGCTTCGATGGCGGCCACACCGCCCAATGCGGGCAGGTTGGCTTCGACAAGCCGCGCCGGCAGGACAACATCACCGGTTTTTGCATCATAGACGGTCAGGAAGAACTCCATGTTGTGCACACCGCCCACGCGCTCCCGCGCGCGCTCTGACAGAGAGTGGAAGCGTTTGACCTGAACATCGACAATCACGGGACGATCCCCGTTCATGGTGCTGGTGCCGCTGGTAAAGGCTTCTTCGAAGATCGTCTTGACCTGCTGGCGGCGGTCGCCCAGATCATCACCGCGCCAGACAATATCAGCACGCGGGTAGTACCCATTTGCCTCGGTCACGGTCAGCGACTGCGGGACCCGGACATTGATGCCCGTGACGTCCATCGAGGGCATCACCGCCTCTTGCTGGAAAGCAAGGGCTGGATCCCCGGCACCCAGTGCAACAGAAGTGGTTGAAACATCAGGGGCAGCGCCACAGGCGGCAACCATGCCTCCCAGGCCAAGGGCTGCGATCAGGCGAAGAGTTTTCATTTGGGTTCTCCCAGTTTGTGGACGAAATCCACATGTCTATTGGAACCACCATTGCAGATAGAATAGGGCGAGATTGCGCCAAAAGGTGTGTGTATTCAGACCTTTTTCATGCCGATACCAAGGAGAGACTGCCCTGTTTGGGGCGTGATTGGCCCCTGATCAGTTCCGCGCGCGGCTGCGCCAGCCGCCGCGCCGTCTGGGCGCAGCCATGCTGGTCAGGCCTTCGGTCAGAACAGCAGACATGGGATGATCCGGGGCCGATGCGCCATATTGATCCAGCAACACCCGGATGCTGGAACCGGTGTCCTGCTCCAGCGGCAGGCTCAGCGCCCAATCCAGAAAGATCGTGCGGCATTCCGCAGGTGTGATCCCTTCAATCCGGTAGGCTTCAAGGATCAGCCCCTTGGGGTCGGTTTCACTGCCTTTGTTCATGGTGCATCGTTCCGTGCATTGAGCGCTGCATCGATGATCCCGGCGGCTTGGGCGTAATGCTGGTCCATCCGCGCCTCCAGAGCACTCAGGGTGTCGCATTCAAGCGACTGCGCCAGAAACGCTGCCCCCGCCTGCCCCAGATCGCTGCCCTGCACGGGTGCCGCCGACAGCAGCCGCCCGGCGCATTGCAGGGCCCAACAGGTGTCATAGGCCGTTGTCAGCCGTGCGGCCTCATCAGCCGTCAACACACCGGCCTCCTGTGCTGAGGCGAGCCCCTCCGAAATCTGATGCGCGGCTGTGCCCGTCAACAGTGCACCGGCCTGTGCCAGAAGCTCGATGTCCTGCATCCGTCCCTTGCCGATCTTGGCATCCAGCACGCCCACAGGGCTTTTGGCGGCGGCGATCTTCTCCCGCATCTCAGCCACATCGGACAGGATGTCATTGCCAGCGCGCGGCAAGGACAGGATCGTGGCACAAAGCGCCTCTACATCCGCCCCCAGCGCCTGTGGTCCCGCAACGACCCGCGCGCGGGTCAGGGCCAGATGCTCCCAGGTCCAGGCTTCGGATTTCTGATAGTTCTCGAAACTGTTCAGGGCCGTCGCAACCGGCCCCTGATTGCCAGAGGGGCGCAGGCGCATGTCGATCTCATAGAGTTTGCCCTGCGCCATCGGCGCTGTCATGGCAGTGATCATCGCCTGCGTGAGGCGTGCATAGTAAAGCCGCGTGGCCAGCGGGCGCGGCCCCTCGGACATGTCCTGATCCTGCGGATCATAGATCACCAGCATATCCAGATCAGACGTCGCCGTCAGCCGCCCTGCCCCCAGCGATCCCATGCCAAGGATCACCGCCCCCCGTCCGGGCGGCGGCCCGTGGCGGGTGGCGAACTGATCCACCACGACGGGCCACAGGGCTGCCAGCACCGCGCGGGCCAGATCAGCGTACTGCCGCCCTGCCTGCGCAGGCCCGGTCAATCCACGCAGCAGGTGCACCCCGATCCGAAAATGCCATTCGCGCGCCCAGCGTCGGGTTTCATCCAGCCGCGTCTCATAATCACCCGCCTCTTCAAGGTGCGCAGCCAGCAATCTGGTCAACTCCCCCTCTCCCGGCCAGTCAGAGAAGAAATCCCCCCCGATCACCGCATCAAACACACCTGCATTGCGCGACAGATGCGCGGCAAGGGCGGGCGATGTGTTGATCGTCTCAATCAGCAGGTCAGCCAGTTGCGGATTGGCCTGAAGGAGCGAGAAAAGCTGCACCCCCGCAGGCAAGCCAGACAGGAAACCATCAAAAGCCAGCAGCGCTTCATCCGGTTTGGAGGCCTGCGCCAGCCGCGCCAGCAGGTCTGGCTTGAGCTGCTCAAACAACGCCGCACCGCGCGGGCTGCGCAATGCCGGGTAGCTGAGCCATCGGTCAAGCACCGTTTCATCAAAGGCATGGGACGCCGCAGGCGCCACCGTCGGCTGCGCGCCTGACCCGGCAAAGAACCCCTCTGCCAGATCATGCACCGCGCTGAGCCTGCGGTGCAGATCCTTTTTGAGATCGTCCACATCGCTGTCCATGAAGGCCGCGAGCCGGGCAAACCCTTCGGCGCTTTGCGGCAGATCGTGGGTCTGCGCGTCGCGCAGCATTTGCAGCCGGTGTTCGACGGTGCGGTGCGCGGTATAGTGATCCACCAGCGTCTCAGCCGCATCCTGTGGCACCCATCCGCGCTCTGCCAGTATACGCAAGCCGTCACAGGTGCCGCGCACACGCAGATCGACATCGCGCCCTCCGGCGATCAACTGGCGGGTCTGGGTGAAAAACTCGATCTCCCGAATGCCGCCGCGCCCCAGTTTCATGTTGTGCCCCGGCAGGGTGATCGGCCCGCCAAGACCCTTGTGGGCGCGGATCGCCAGCCGCATGTCGTGGGCGTCCTGAATGGCCGCGAAATCAAGGTGCTTGCGCCAGACGAACGGCGTCAGGGTCTTGAGAAACCTGTTGCCCGCCGCAATGTCGCCTGCGGCCGCGCGCGCCTTGATGTAGGCTGCCCTTTCCCAGGTGCGACCAAGGGATTCGTAATACCGCTCCGCCGCTTCCATCGCCATGCAGACCGGCGTGACACCGCTGTCCGGGCGCAGGCGCAGGTCCGTGCGGAAAACGTACCCCTCGGCTGTCAGATCGCTCAATGTGGCAGACATCGCGCGGGTGGCACGCACAAAGGCGGTGCGGGCATCGTGGAAATCGTCCGCTTCAAACCGCGTCTCGTCGAAGAGGCAGATCAGATCAATGTCGGACGAATAATTCAGCTCCCCCGCGCCCATCTTGCCCATGGCCAGCACCACCATGCCCGCCGCATCCGCCAGATCATCCAGCGTCATGCCGGGCAGCTTGCCCCGCTTGATCTGCGCGGCAAGGCCCGCGCGCAAGGCCGCCTGACAGGCCGCATCGGCAAAATCGGTCAGTGCCGTGGTGACCTGTTCCAACGTCCAAGCCCCGCCCAGATCCGCCAGCGCTGTCATCAGGGCCACCCGGCGCTTGGCCTGCCGCAGCGCATCCGCCAGATCGGCCCCTTCATAGTGGCGCGCTGTGTCGACCACCGCCGCCACCGCCGCCGCCGGTGCCGCGACGGCGTCTTGCAGCCACGCAGCCTCCTTGCTGATCAAAGCCGCCAGATAAGGCGCGCAGGACGCCGCTCCACCCACCAGAGCACGCAACTCCGGCGGCAGGTCTGGCACCTGTGCCTCCGCCTCAACGGCAAGGGCATCGTCAAAGCGGCGGGGCGTGCGGGTGATCTGAGCGGCGAGAGGCATTGTCATGCCCCCAGCTTTGCGACAGTGTCGCGCCATGAGCAAGAGCCTGAAACGTGTCCGCGCTGCACTTGAAAGCGCCGGAGTCCCTGTGGATGTGCGTGAAACCGCCCTCGCCCGCACGGCACAGGACGCAGCGACCGCCCTGGGATGCACGGTGGATCAGATCGCCAAGTCGATTGTGCTGCAAACCGTAGACACCGAAGAAGCCGTTCTGTTTATCACCGCTGGCGGCAATCAGGTCGATCTGGCCCGTGCAGCGGACCTTGCGGGCGCCCCACTGGGCAAGGCAGATGCGGCCCTTGTGCGTGCCCAAACCGGCTTTGCGATTGGCGGGGTTTCCCCTGTCGGGCATCTGACACCATGCCGTGCGTGGTTTGATGAAACGCTGCTCAAATTCGATCAAATCTGGGCTGCCGCGGGCACGCCGCATCATGTTTTTGGTCTTCCGCCACAAGAAATGCTACAGATTTCAGGTGCGCAAGTATCTGAATTCAAATCGCTTTCCAAATAAATGTAAAAACCATTCACATCACCTCTTGCAAAGCGGCGGGTAATGGCCATTTTGATTGATGTGAAAGGCATTCACATAAGACCTCTCACTTCACACCGGGCCGCGAAACAGGCCTGACCAACTGGAAGGCTTGACCATGACCACTCTGACCCAAGACAACAGCTATGCACCGCGCGACAGCTGGCTGACCCGCGCCGAGCGTTGGTTGGATGACAAAGGCAAAGGTGCCTGGATCGCCGTGATGGTCCTCGGCTTTATCTTTTTCTGGCCTGTCGGCCTCGCCCTTCTCGCTTACATGATCTGGAGCAAACGTATGTTTTCTGGCAAATCCTGCGCAACCCGGCGCACCCGTTCGATGATGTCCACCAGCAAGACCGGCAACGCCGCGTTTGACGCCTACAAAGAAGACACGCTGCGCCGTCTGGAAGAAGAGCAGAGCAACTTCGAAAGCTTCCTGGCCCGCCTGCGCGAAGCCAAGGACAAGGCAGAGTTTGACCAGTTCATGGACGAACGTGCCCGCAAGAACGACGACACGGCGGAGGCGTAAGCCCCGGCTGCACCAGCGTCTCCCCCGCCTCCCGGTTTTCCGCCGGGAGGCACAACATTGAGAAAGACCCATGACCGCATCTCCTGATCCTCATCACCAGCCTGAGTTTTACGAAGGCGTCCCCTTCAAACGTCTGATTGCCTGGATGATTGACACCGGGCTGATCGCCCTGATCTGTGTGCTGGTCGTGCCCTTCACTGCATTCACCGGCATTTTCTTTTTCGGCTTCCTGCTGATCGTGGTTGGATTTGCCTACCGGGTGATCACCTTGGCCAATGGATCGGCCACATGGGGCATGCGGATCATGTCCATGGAAATCCGCGATGCGCAGGACCAGCCGTTGAGCCTCGGCCTCGCTTTTTTGCACACGCTAGGGTATAGTCTGTCGGTGACAGTGACCATCGTTCAGGTTGTTTCGATTGTGTTCATGTGCACCTCGGCCCGGGCGCAGGGCCTCACGGACATGTTCCTTGGCACCGTCCCGATGAACCGGCGCCAAAGAACGTAACCATTTTATTAAAAGCACCCTTGGCGCAAGGGTCCGGCATGGCTATCATCTGCGAAACCGGAACGGATTCCATGCGCCACAGTCTGCCCCTGACCCCGCAGTTTTACGTGACTGCCCCACAACCCTGCCCCTATCTGGAGGGCAGGATGGAACGGAAGCTGTTTACCGCCCTGCAAGGCGAAAACGCGGCTGAGTTGAACGACAGCCTTTCAGCGCAGGGTTTTCGCCGCTCCCAGAATGTCCTGTATCGGCCGTCTTGCGCCGATTGCGCGGCCTGCCTGTCAGCCCGAATAGATGTTTCCGCATTCGCGCCGTCGCGCAGCCAGAAGCGGACCATCAAGCGCAACGAGGGGTTGAACAGACGCGCCACTTCCCCCTGGGCGACCGAAGACCAATATGCCCTCTTCCGCAAATACCTCGACAGCCGACACGCAGATGGCGGCATGGCGGATATGGATGTCTTCGAATTCGCCGCCATGATCGAGGAAACCCCGATCCGCAGCCGCGTGATCGAATACCACGACATCGAAAGCGGAGAGCTGATTGGCGTCTGCCTGACAGATGTGCTGGGCGACGGGGTCAGCATGGTCTACTCCTTCTACACCCCTGACCGCCCACGGGCGAGCCTCGGAAACTACATCATTCTCGATCATGTGGAAATCGCCCGTGCAGCGGGCCTTCCTTACGTCTATCTGGGCTATTGGGTGCCCGGCAGCCAGAAGATGGGGTACAAGGCCAACTTTGCCGGGCTGGAGGTCTACATGGGTGGGGCGTGGCAAAAGCTGAAAGATCCCGAGACGTTTGAGCTCAAGCAGCACCCACTCAGCAACGATCCGATTGCCGAACAGGTTGCCAATATCTCGCTGCCGGATGTCGGCCCGCGCAGCCGCTGAGGCGCATCACACAGCTGAATGTATCACGGGGCCTGCGGGCAAAACCCGCCACGGGAGCGCTTAGAGCTCCCGCCAGCGAGGCAAGCCGATCCGCTCGGCTTTGCGTTTATAGATCGCGGCGAAGGTGACGCTGAACCCGATGTTCACACCCAGAAACATCGCAGGTCCCACTTCAATGACCCGCGCCAGCGGTGCCGGCATATAGCCAATCGCATTGGCAATCGACACAGCCCCCAGAAAGATCACGGTGAACATCGCCATCGCAAAGATGGTCAGGCTGGCCCAGGAGTGAAAGTGCAGCGGCTTCAGGATGTAGCCAACCTTCGACAGCAGCCGGAAGGGCAAGGGATAGGCATAGTTGCCTCTGACACCGGCCTCGTTCAGCAGCCGCAACGCGCGCGCCAGCCGGTCCCGGCGCTTCTGATGCCGGTCCATCTTCACAGGCTTTTCAAGCCGCGCCTTCTTGGGGGCAGCGGCCTGCGCATTCAGACGGCTCAGACGGGCCTCCAGATTGCGATCGCTCATGCGTTTTCTCGACGGATGCGGTTCATGCAGGCAGAGGTAGCGGTGAAACCGGGCAAAATTCTGACGTCTTTGTTGCGAGAGTTGGTAAAGGTTCAAAACAAAATGGCCACCCCGGATGGAGTGGCCATTTCTTGCCGATGGATCGGCGGTTTTTCGTCGATTCCTAGTTCGGAATGAGGTCTGGCACGATGGTCACGATGCCCGGCAGGAAAAACAGCACCGCGAGTCCTGCCACCTGTATCAGCACGAAGGGCACGATCCCGCGATAGATATGCGCTGTTGTCACGCTCGCCGGGGCGACGCCGCGCAGATAGAACAGCGCAAAGCCAAAGGGCGGCGTCAGGAACGAGGTTTGCAGGTTCACCGCGATCATGATCGTCACCCATTTCGGGTCGAATGTGCCGCCATAGATGACCGGTCCCACGATCGGCACGACGATGTAGATGATCTCAAGGAAGTCCAACACAAAGCCCAGCACGAAGAGCACCAGCATCACCAGCAGGAACACCGTGTATTCGTTATCAAACGACTTCAGGAACTGCTGGATGTAGTGTTCCCCGCCAAAGCTGATCACCACAAGGTTCAACAGCTGCGACCCGATGAGGATGGTAAACACCATCGAGGTGACCTTGGCCGTCTCCCGCACCACAGGCGTCAGCACACCGGAGGTATACAGGATATAGCAGGAGAACAGCAGACCAAAGATCGCGTAAAGGTAGGCGCCATAGGCGATGAAGAACGCCACCCAGTTCTCAAAGCCCACATCGTCCTGATTGATGCGCAGATCAAAGTTCACGCCCACAAGGATGCAGACAATGATCGCCAGCGTGGACCAGATGATCACCTTCGGCGACCGGTCCTCGTCCTTGAGCTTGCGGTACGCCGCCAGCATGATCGCACCACCCGCCCCCAGCGCCGCTGCGGGCGTCGGGTTGGTGATACCGCCAAGGATGGAGCCCAGCACCGCCACGATCAGCATCAGTGGTGGAAAGACCACCCGAATGAGCTCATTCGCGGCACAGAGCCGCGTGGCGTAGAACACGCCATACATCGCCAGCGCAAACGGCACGGCCATCACAACGCAGGTGACCCCCGCAGACATGGTCGGTCCAACGACCACAATATCCACCAGCGCCATCAGCACCAGACCGATACCCCCGATGATCAGCGGGCGCGTTTCTGAGGATGGCGACACACCGCGCGCGGTGGTCATGAACAGGCCCATCATCACGATCAGGATCGCAATGCCTGTCCCGATGGGCGCAGCACTGCTGATCTTGTCGGCCAGACGCTCTTCCAGTGCCTCAATGCTCAGTTTTTCGGATTGCGCCAGACCGCCGGCATCGTCGATGACCTTCTGCTCTTCAACCGCACGGTCCCACTTGTCCTGACCATGCAGGTCAATCATCGACGCTTTGCATTCCTCGCTGACGTTCGTGCGCAGGCTTGCCGCCTGCCCGATGTCAGAGAAGCTGGAGATGGTCGTGCTCTGGCTGCCCACAACGTTGAGGTTGCCCAGCAGGATCGTGCCCACAATCAGCAAGGCAGGCGCACCAAGGAACCATGTGAAGGCTTCGCCGCGGGTGATCGGCTCGGAGTTTGTGGACCCCATTTCAACCGCAGGCGCCTTGTCCGGGTTCAACAACGCATAGCCAAAGGCATAAAGCGCATAGAGCAGCGCCAGCATGATCCCCGGCAGCAAGGCCGCCTGAAAGAGCGTGCCCACAGATACCACCGCCGGTTCACCCAGCAGCGTCAGCGCATCCGTACAGCCCGCCGTCTGCGCGCGGGCTTCCTGTGCTGCGGAATACAGATCCCCGGCCAATGTCCCCAGCAGGACGATCACAATCGACGGCGGAATGATCTGCCCCAACGTGCCGGAGGCCGCAATGACCCCGGTCGCAATCTCAGGCGAATAACCGTTGCGCAACATGGTCGGCAAGGCCAGCAGACCCATTGTCACCACCGTCGCACCCACGATGCCGGTGGACGCCGCCAGAAACGCACCCACAACCACAACCGACACGGCCAGACCGCCGGGCAGTGGTCCGAAGACCTTCGCCATGGTCGTCAGCAGATCGTCCGCGATCTTGGAGCGTTCGAGCGTGATGCCCATCAGAACGAACATCAGCACCGCCAGCAGCGTCTCAATCGACTGACCCGCCAGCACCCGCTCGTTCATGCGGTTCACGATGAAGGACACGTTGCGGTCCAGGGCCACTTCCCAACCTGATGGGAAGACAGGCTCCGCAATGCGCGGCAAATCCGGATACCTGAAGATCGAGACGGTATCGGGTTTTATCCCGGAATTCACCAGATCGCGGTAGGCCTGCGACCCGGTATCAATCGCCGCGTGGATCAGCAAACCCGCGCTGTCCATGGCCGCAATGATCCCGAAGGAAATGATGCCCGCTCCCCCAATGGCGAACGCCACCGGGAAGCCGGAGAGGATACCGCCAAAAAGGCAGATGAATACGATAATCAGGCCAACCTCGACCCCATCAAGACCAAAAAACATCAGTGTGTCCCCTCATAGGCTTCTTCGCCTTCGCCCAACGTGTCCTTGTCGAGGTATTTGCCCGCAGAAGCCTCGCCTTCGCGCATCTCGCACCAACTGCGATAGAACAATGCGATGGCTTGCAGGATCACCATCACGCAGAACATGCACAGCAGCACCTTGAAGATGAAGTATCCATTGAAGCCGTTGGGCGAAAAGCCAATCGTCTCCACATTCCACTTCAACAGGCGCGATTTGCGCAGCAATAGCTCCAACCGGTCAGAGGCGGAGGGGTTCGGTGTCACCAGATGGCGCCACATGAAGAACCACCCGTAAAGCCATGTCACCACTGCAAAAGGGATCATAAAAAACAGCGCGCCGAACATGTCGACGATCTTTTTCGTGCGGAACTTGGCCCCGGCATAGAACAGGTCCACCCGCACATGCCCGCCTTGAATGAACGTGTAGGACACGCACAGACAGACGACCATGGCGTTGAAAAGCTTCAACTCTTCTGCGAACCACGAGATGTCGAATTGCAGCGGGATGCCGAAGCCGATGGAGATATCCGGTCGGGTGAAGATCCGCTGCATGAACACGATGATGATCTGCTGGATCACCATGATCAGGCCCGCCCAGGCAAAAAGCCGGCCCATGAAGTTGCCAAAACCCTCAAGGCCGCGCACGCAGCCCCACATCACCGACCGCTTCCAGATGCCCACGGCCGTCAGAATGATCAGCATCATCGCGCAGACAAAGAAGAACTCAACCGAACCGCCGTAATAAATGAAGCGCATCAGCGCCTCGGGGTTGGACCAGTTCAACCACAGCTGCGGCTGAAACAGCGCCGCGAAGAAGTTGTAAGGTGCCTCAAGCAGATTGCCCAAAACAAACTGGACCATGCCGCTGTCCTGGAATTTGTCGAGACAGCTGAGCTTTGCGCCCTCAGCTGCACGGAAAAATCCCTCACATACCACGTCATCTGCCATTGGTGTTCCCCCCTGTTTATTGGGCTGCGCACTGTTGTTGCACGCTTATTCGGCCTCTCCCGATGGCCGTTTTTGATGTGCGTCAAGGGCCGCTGGAATGCGGCCCCTAACACGTGTCTTTAGAAAGGCTTACGCCTTGTTGCGCACGCGCTCACGCTGCTCAACATAGAAGGCGTCAGACTTGGACAGCCACTCAGCCGAAGACGTCAGCGACGCTTCAAAGCTCTCGCGTGTCCGGGCGAACAGCTCATCACCCATGTTTTCGTCCATCACCTCGGCAGAGGCGGCGCCGAAGGCATCCCACACATCATCGGAGAACTGCATGGTTTTCACACCCTGCTGCTGCAAACGGCCCAGTGCGGCACCGTTGTTGGCCAGCGTCTGTGCCAGCTGCACGTGGGTTGTCGCCATCGCTGCATACTCAATGATCTTCTGGTGCGCTGTGGACAGCTCGTTGAAGACATCCAGGTTGACCGCAGCCGCAAGACCGGAGCCCGGCTCGTGGAAACCCGCTGTGTAGTAGACTTTGGCAACTTCCTGGAAGCCCGCGCGTTCGTCCGCGAAGGGACCAACCCACTCCAGACCGTCCAGAGCACCCGAAGACAGCGCCTGATAGAGTTCACCACCGGGGATGTTCTGCACGGATGCGCCGAGCTTGCCCAGCACCTTGCCGCCCAGACCGGGCATACGGAACTTCAGACCGTTGAAGTCAGCCGCAGAGCCGATTTCATTGCGGAACCAGCCACCGGACTGGGAACCGGAGTTACCCGCCAGGAAGGACTTCAGGTTGAAGACTTCGCCCAGCTCATTATGCAGCTCATGGCCGCCACCGTGATGGTACCAGTTTGTCAGTTCCTGCGCTGTGCCGCCGAAAGGCACGGCTGTGTAATAGGCGTAGGCAGGGTGCTGACCGATGAAGTAGTAGTCAGCGGAGTGATACATGTCGGCCTGACCGGAAGATACCGCGTCAAAAACCTCGAACGCGCCAACCAACTCGCCAGGGGCTTTCTTGTCGATGGTCAGCGTGCCATCGGACATCTCATCAACCATGGTGTTGAGATATGTCGCCGCATCGTCCAGCACGGCGAAGCCGCGCGGCCAGGATGTGACCATTGTCAGGGTGCGGTGGCCTGCTGCATATGCAGGGGCTGCCAGTGTGGATGCTGCAGCGGCCGTACCGCCAAGCGCAGATGTCTTCAGAAATGAACGACGATCCATAGGTGTTTTCCTCCCAAGGAAGTCCCGCTTCGCCATTTTCCAGGGCGCACGGGCACGATTACAGTGGCGTAACAGTAGCGCCAGCTTTGCAATTGGGAATACCAACTACTGCGTAGGGAGGCGCATCCACCCGATTTTTATTGATTTTTTCCAGTATTGCCCCGGATATTGGCGCATTGTCCACTGCCCAAAGCCGTCCAGAGGGCGAGAGACTTTGATTCGCGCCCGTTTCAGCGTATCGAATCAAAGGTATGTTACGTCGCCTGCCCCAACTCGCCCTCAGCTATGCCCAAAAGCTGACGCTGCTGGCTGCCGTGCCGCTGATCGTGGCAGTGGCGATGATCGCCGTGGTCGTCGCCCTGCAATCGCGCGCCTTGGCCGAGCGGGAGATCAGCCTGCTGGAAAACCAGCTGATCGAGGCCAAGAAAGCCGAGCTGCGCAATTACGTCACTCAGGCCCGCAACGGCTTCTACTTCATCTACGGCAACGCCGCCCCCGATGACAGTGCCGCCAAAGCGCAGGTCGCCCAGATCCTTTCCGCGATGATCTTTGGCGAGGAAGGCCAGTTCTTCGTCTACGACTACGATGGCACAGCGCTCGTCAGTCCGCGTCAGACCGACCGCATCAACACCAACCGCAGCGGAGAGACCGACAGCGAAGGCACGCCCGTTGTCGATGAACTGATCCGCATTGCACGCGACGGTGCCGGTTTTCACAGCTACCTCTGGCCCAAGACCACCACCGGTGAAGAAGCGCGGATGATCACCTATGTGACCTCCTTCCCGTCCTGGCAGTGGGCGGTGGGCACAGGGGTGTTCATTGATGACGTGCTGGCATCGGTCGCGGCGGCCCGCGCGGATGTGGAAACCCGCGTTCAGCGCACTTTTGTCTATATCGGCGCCATCACCCTTGCCGCCCTGTTCGTGGTCTTTGGCACCGGCATGTTGATCAACCTGCGCGAACGCCGCTTGGCCGATGCCAAGTTGAAACGCCTCACCCAACGGGTGTTTGACGCGCAGGAAGAGGAACGCGGCCGCGTTGCGCGGGAATTGCACGACGGGATCAGCCAGATCCTTGTGGGCGTCAGATATGCGCTTGAAAACACCCGGTTGCGGCTGGCCGGCGGCAAGGACGGCGCGCAGGAGCCGCTTGAGAAAGGTATCGCCTCGCTGGGCGAAGCCATCACCGAAGTCCGCAGGATCAGCCGTGATCTGCGCCCCGGCGTGCTGGATGATCTGGGCCTTGGCCCCGCGATCAAAACCCTGACCGAAGATTTCGCCACCCGCACCGGCATCACCTGCGCCTTTGAAACGGTGGTCTTCCGCAACCGGCTGGACAATGACGCGCGGATCGCGCTCTACCGGATCGCCCAGGAGGCCCTGACCAACGTCGAACGACATGCGGGCGCGACCCATGTCGCCGTCGACATCCGTGGCCACCGCAAGGGTGCCACGCTGAGGATCAGCGACAACGGACGCGGGCTGGCAGACAAGAACCACGCGCGCGGCTCAGCCGGCCTTGGACTGCGCAATATGCAGGAACGGATGGAACAATTGGGCGGGCGGCTCGATATTTCGGAAACGCAGGGTGGTGGGACAACCATTGCAGCCACGGTTCCGCTCAGCCATATGCTCACCCCGCAAAGCAAATCCGCCCCCGCCCCCAAAGCGAACCCGAAAGTAGCTGCCGAATGACCGCCCTGCCCGATCCCTCCCCGGCCCGCGTCCTGATCGTTGACGATCACCCGATGGTGGCCGAAGGCATCCAGTCCATCCTCGAAAGCTATGACGACATCTGCGTGATTGGCACCCTCAGCAATGGCCGCGCGGTGATTGATCAACTGGAGACGCTGGCGCCCGACGTAATCCTGATGGACCTCAACATGCCGGAGATGGGCGGCCTCAGCACCACCGAGATTGTGCTGGAACACCGCCCCGACACCCGCGTGCTGATCCTGTCGATGCACGACAACGCAGAATACATCTCCTCCGCGCTCAGTCACGGGGCGATGGGGTATCTGCTCAAAGACGTGCCCACCGATGAGATCAAGAAAGCCATCGACGTCGTGATGAGCGGCCAGCGCTATCTCTGCACAGGCGCGCAAGGCTCCATCGCGCCAAAGGACACCCCTGCCCGCGAGGCCCTGACCGAACGCGAGCAGACCATCCTGCTGCAACTGGCACAGGGGCAGTCGAACAAGGAAGTGGCGAATGTCCTCGATATCTCTGTCCGCACGGTGGAAACCCACCGCAAGAACATCAAACGCAAGCTGGGCATCTCCAGCACGGCAGGGCTGACGCGCTATGCGATGGAACATGGTGTGTTGCAGGGCACCGGCGGCGATTTCTGATCTGACACCCGGTTGAATTCACGAAAATGTCGGGCGACACAGGTCAGACGCAACAATATGTCGCAATTTTCCGCCCCGCGGACACATTTTTCGCTGAATTGCCTGTTGACGCTCCCGCAAGCCGCTCATAATGTCGCCGCACGCTGAAGGAGCAAGAATTCATGACCACGCTAGTCGTCCAAACTCTAGTCGTCATTGTAGGAACCACGCGCATGGGCCGGTAACGGTTGACCACAATCAGACCCATGCGCCCCCGTTTCACAACCGGGGGCTTTTTTATGCGTAAACGTAACGAACGACCACAACACCATCTGCCCGACGGAGACAGACCATGACACGCCAAATGACCGGAGCCAAAATGATCGTCCAAGCCTTGATCGATCAAGGTGTCGACACCGTATTCGGATATCCCGGCGGCGCTGTCCTACCGATCTACGATGAGGTCTTTCAGCAGAACTCCATCAAACACATCCTTGTGCGCCATGAACAAGGTGCCGTGCACGCCGCCGAAGGCTACGCCCGCGCCACCGGCAAGCCCGGCGTTGTGCTGGTGACCTCCGGTCCCGGTGCGACCAATGCGGTGACGGGCCTCACGGACGCGCTGATGGACAGCATCCCGCTGGTGGTGCTGACCGGTCAGGTGCCAACCTTCATGATCGGCTCTGACGCCTTTCAGG
>Ga0160419_100012_pt1 | contig 110675 bp, 131 predicted proteins | sample CelAP2metagpilot_2_FD_108196 | JGI IMG/M metagenome (GOLD analysis project Ga0160419, IMG submission 108196) | Phycosphere-associated microbial communities from Cellana algal ponds in Kailua-Kona, Hawaii, USA - Cellana AP2-4-25 metagenome pilot ...
GCAGATAGACGGAGGGGCGGGGGGTGACGGCGGCGGCAACGGGGGGCCAGGAGGGGGGAGGGGATGGGGCGGGAGGCAGGCGGGGGAAGGGGAGAGGGAGAGGGGGGGGCCAGGACCCATTGGTGGGTAGGATGGTGAGAATTAAAGGGAAGAGTGAGTTCAAAGGGCAGACAGGCAAGGTGAGGAGTGTAAAGGAGAACGTGGTGTTGGTCGACATCGAGAGCGGGACCAAGCCGAAGACCATTCGAGTGGGTCGAGAATCCGTAGCGGAGGACGTGCCAACTAAGGGGACGGGAGGTGCCGGGGCAGGAAGGGCTGGATCGGATGCCTATTCCATGGGCACCGGGATGACTCCTGCCTGGACGTATGGGAGGACGCCGATGCACGGGGGAATGACCCCCATGTACGGAGCGGCTACTCCCATGCATGGGCCCAACACTCCGGCTCTACACTCGGGGGGAGGCCAGACGCCTGCCTATGCGGGGGCGGCGACTCCGGCGTTGTACGGTGGGGGGGGGCAGACCCCTCGACATGAGGGGGCCTACACTCCCAGGCATCAGTATCATGATGGATAGGGAAGTGCAGGGAGGGAGGGAGGGAGGGGCGGGCGGAGAGAAGGGGGTTTGGGGGGGAAGAGGGGAGAGAGTGGTGAAAAGGAGCGGGGGGACGAGACTCCTACTGACAGAGAAGAGATTGAAGACAAGGACCAGGTCGGCAGCTACGACAAGAGCTAATTCCAGAAGAGAAACACGATTTAGATCTCGCTCATAGGCTGTCTTGCTTTTTATTGCTTCTGTTTCAAACTTAACACTTTCTTTCTTTCTCTTTTAGGTTTCTGTAAGCTCCGGCCCTCCATACTCCTGCGCCCTCTCTCTCTCCAAGACACCGCTCAAGGAAGGAAGCACCTACAAACAACACTGGACAATCAGCCTACTGCCGTTGAGTGAAGACGAAAGAAGACACATCAGAGGAGAGACCGCAAGCCGTCGTCGGTGCTGCCGACGGAAGTTCCTCATCCTATATCCCTCAGGAATGATGCTTACTGACGCGTTATGTGTGGGTAGGAGGAAATAGGAATGGTGCCAAATCTTGCCGAATTGGAACGGGGGAAATGACTTTATCTATCTACAGCGCACAAAACGAAACAAAAAAATAGGGGGAGAGAATAACTAACATGGAAACTGACCTGAAGAAGACAACACATGTAGGTACTCTGGTTCCGTCCCTCCTTCCCCCCTCCCTTCCCTCCTTTCTTCCCTCCTTTACTACTTCTTCTTATACTCTTTTTTGGCTGCTTCGCAACGATACCTCCTGACGGCTTCCCGTCCTCTGTTTTCTCTACCGTTCCTTCAGGCCTTTCCTACTTGTATTCCCCTTCTCACAATTCTCTTCGCGCGCCCCTTCCACCAAGCTCCAAGCGATCTTGGTATGACTGCTGCTGCTTCACATTTTTCACTTCCCTCCCTGAACGGCATCTTCTTTCCTCATTTTAATAAATCAATCAATCGATTAACAATCATACTCACTATCTACGATCTCCGAAACAGCTTGAAAAACCGACCGACACCTCCCTTCCCTGCTTCCTTCCCGCCCTTGACACCCGGCGCTCCAGCCCCCTCATATCCCGATTCGTCATACATGGGAGGAGGCTGCTGCGAGACGTTGGGAGAAGGGGTGGAGTAAGCCGGTTGTTGCTGCTGCGGTGGCGGCGGCGGCGGCTGCGGCACACGCTTGGGGCGGCCGGGAGCAGAGAGCTGCTGGTCGAGAGTGGTAAGAAGGTCGTCAAGGTTGTCACCATCGCCGTTGGGGTCGAGGGAGAAACCAGTAGCGAGAACAGTAATCGAAACTTGATCCTTGAGCTTTTCGTCTACTACAGCGCCGAAAATGATGTTGGCGTCATCAGCCACATTCTCATAAATCACCTGCGCCGCTGCGTTGATCTCCCCCAGAGTCAAATCCGTGCCTCCACACACATTGAACACGATCCCTTTTGCTTTTTTAATGGGAAAATCGAGCAAAGGGCTTTTAATCGCACTCACTGCGGCATCCTGCGCCCTTGTCTTCCCCTTGCCCCAACCAGTCCCCATCAGCGCCGTTCCAGCATTCTGCATCACCGCGCGGACATCCGCAAAATCAACATTGATCAGACCCGGTTTGACAATGATGTCCGAAATTCCAACCACGCCATCCCTCAAGGCCTCGTCTGCCACCAAAAACGCGTCGGTCAACGGGAAGTTGTCTGGTACTATTTGCAGTAACCTATCGTTGCTAACCGTGATCAACGTATCCACCTTACTCTGCATCTCCTGAATCGCCGACTTCGCCTGAGCCATCCTCTGCCGCCCTTCGAAGCCAAAAGGACGCGTCACCACACCCACCGTCAAAATGCCAAGATCTTTCGCAATTTCCGCCACCACCGGCGCAGCACCCGAGCCCGTCCCTCCTCCCATCCCCGCAGTGACAAACACTAAATCTGCCCCCGCCACTGCCTCAGCAATTGCCTCCCTTGACTCTTCTGCAGCATTTCGTCCTACGATAGGCTTGCCGCCGGCGCCCAGACCACGGGTGACGTGATTACCGATGTTGAGCTTGAAAGGCACCTTGGACTTCGCCAAGGCTTGCGCGTCGGTGTTAATAGCCCAGAATTCCACCCCTGTAATGTCTTGCGTCACCATGCGATTCACCGCATTGCTTCCTCCCCCACCCACACCAATGACTTTGATGCGGCACGGCGATCCCGTGTCGGGAATGGCAGCCAACTGCGCTTGCAGGTCAAGTTGCTCCTGGAGCTGCTGTTGCTGGTATAGGCTCCGGCTATTGGGGATGTCAGAGAGAGCAGTCACGTCCGAGGCTGCGTCGGCCGCGAGACTGGTTTTAGACTTGATGAAGGTGCTGCGTGCAAGGGTGGTGCAGCTGGATGCCGGGGCCAAAAAAGCGGCCTCGGCCATGGTAGCGGAAGAAGAACAACCAACCTGGAGAAGAAGGGCACCTGCGGCCGCCGCGACGCACACGAGGGGGGAGCTGATTGGTCGCATGGATGGGTGATGGACTGTCGTATCTCACGTGTGGTGGCTGAGAAGAGGCGATCTGTGGTTGTGGGGGGGAGGGGGACGGGAAGTGATAAGACACGGGACGGCAGACCACCTCAATCCCAGTCGTTTTCTTCCTCCATGCTTTGCGATCCCCAGTTCACGCCTGCCTTGAACATGGCGACCTCTCCACCACGCCTGTTCATAAGCATATTTACTTCTCGTCCGGCCTGAGTCGGTGATGCGGTGTGTGTTCTAGTGTAGGCAGAAAATGAGGGACTGCCTCAAGGCAGGGGCACCACTTAGCCTCCTGGCTGCCAGGGTGAATGCACAGAAAATAATCCCTTCCCATTCTTGACACTTTTGTTGCGTGGGCAAAACTTGCGTCTCCAGTGCCTGCACTCTGCGAGAGTGGCAGGCAAGTCTTCACGAAAGCCACGGGTCTAATTTCGAGCTTGAGTGTTAGGCGAGCGATGCCTCGTCCGAGAAAGAAAAAACCGATTACAACAGAATGTGTCATGGCCCATACGTTTTGGTGTCGAAAATGTTTTATTTTTTGGAATGCGTCGCAATTGTCTCATTTCTTTTTCGACCTACTCTTAGATTGGAGCGAACAGCACTTTATGTATTGTTATGCTTGCCATGCTTTTACAACATAGAAACGAATGTTTGGAGAAGAAGGAAGTGGGAAGGTCACAACCTCCCCACCAGAAGCGCAGAATCGCTATGCATCCACCTGCGTCGCCCAGATACGAACCGTTCCATCCTCACTCCCCGTCGCGTAAGTCCCACCTTCAGGTGCATACCGCAGACATCGTACTGGGCCATGATGGCCTTTATGACACTCAAGCTCCGCGCCAGTATTAAAATCGAAGACCCGCACCCACAAATCGGATCCTCCAGCAATAAAGAGTTGGCGATCGGGATGAAGGGATGCACCGCCTTCTTCCCGGAAGTGCATGGGCATTTGGAAGGACTTGAGGGGGAGGAGTGAGGAGGCGTCGAGGAAGGTCACCTTGTCGCCGGCGCAGATGGTAAGAATATCGCCAACAGTAGGAGAGAGCTCCAGGTCCATCACGGTTCCTATTTTGTAGACGTCAATGAAAGGACGAAAAAGAATGAAAGACGTAAGTGTGGGAAACACGAGCAGAGCATTTGTTGACGACAGCCATCCCCCCTCCCATCTTCTTTCCATCCTACTTCCCTCCGCCGCCTTCTCACCTTGCACCTCCGCCGAGTGGATCTCCTGCCTGCTCCTCAAATCCCACGCCCGTACCTTCCCATCACTCGTGCCTGTGATGACCCTGTTGCTATCTGTGCGGTCCCAAATGACTTTCGTGATTGACGTGGTGCCACCGGAGGAGGGAGGGGGCAGGTCAATCACCACAGCCGGCGCCTCGGGCTCCACCAAATCGAACAAACGCAATTTTCCCTCGTGTCCACCAGAGACAAATTTCCGGGAGTCAGGCGAAAACTCCACGGTCTTCACGATGTGTTTGTGCGCGAAAGTGTAAAGCTCGGCGCCGGTGATGGCGTCCCAGACTTTGGCGCTGGAGGGGAGGTAGCGAGGAGGTGGCGAGGGGGGGGGGGAGGGAGAGCGGGTGGGCAACGTGTATACATATGCGTGGGCCAGATGTGGAAATAAGGTGGAATCCTGGTCCAAACCTCCCTTCTTCCTTCCTCCTCCTTCTCCCTCTCACGCACCTGAAGTCCCCCGAGCCCGTCAGGGCAAATGTTGCGTCCTTATTCAACTTGGCGCTCCAAACCGCGCCTTTGTGCCCCTTAAAAGTTCCGATCCAATCCCCGGTCTTTCCATTTCGCAACATGGGCTCTTTATCATGACAAGCGCTAATGAGGAAGACCCCGTCGGGCGTCACCGGGCTATATTCCACACCTGCCAAAGGCCGGCTGTGACCGGGGCAGACTTAAAAAAAGCAAGTGATTGGGAAGGGTCAAAGGGCAAATCAGACTCCCGAAGACCATAAAGCGCACCTGGTGTCCTCACTTAACGCTTTTTTTGTCAAGCGGCCTTCACTCATATCTCGCACGAGGTCTCCGCGGTCTTTCATCCCCGAGCCGGATGCCATTCCCCTAGCCGGATGAAATGCCTTTCAACTTCTCTCTCTCTAAAACCAATAGAGCTCTTACCTATAGGAATTTGCCGGTTCCGCGCTTCCTTGTTGTCCGTCATGGATTATTGCTCCTCTTGTTGCTGGTACCGCAACTGTTGGTGCTCCTTTCTTCAGTCTCCTCCCCCTTCAGTCCACTTGCTTTGCCACACCTGTGATGGAAGTCGCTGGTGTTGCCTGTACGATTTTGCTTGGTAGTCGAAGACCGAAACCTACCGCGGTGGAAAGTATGTCAGGGGACTAGGTCAGTTAGTGAACGGTATGTTACATCTAGAGGTCGATGTAAGAGAATGGCACTAACACAACACCAGCATGCTACAATAGAAGTCAACAGGCATCTGCTGCGTGTACCCACCATGTACATCATAACTTTTTTTTTGCACAGGGATAGAGCCGGCAATGCGTGCGACAAGCTCTTCTCATTAACGCAAGCCTCCCTACCCCCAAGGTCAGGGTCAGGTCTCGAGAAGACGCGACGCATCGCTGCAACTCTTGTTCTTCCCGCACTTGCCATCCTCACAGACGGCCATTTAATCTCCCCACAGCGATAGCACCGACCCTTGCGAGGCCAGGCACATTTTCTTCCATCCCTCCAGCACATGCAATAAATCGCACACCTGACCCTTGCTCGCCTTCGCTAGTTCCCCTAAGCAAGCCATGGACGCCAAGGGAGACTACCGAGCCTTGAGCTACAAGTTCATCTACAGCCACGACGCTAACGTGGACGTGAGCGTGGAGATCAATCGCTTGGAGTTGCCTTTAGCTGCCCACCCTGACGGTACGTGCGCTTTGGAAGCGCCTCTCCCTATGCATCAAATCGATCACATGCCTTGGCTCCTCGTATCGCACCTCGCAGCTTTGAAGGGCACTCGAGTGCTACATTTTTATCCTTATACAGCTCACTTTTGCCTATTGATCTTTCATCCCCTCGTCTGTTCGCTTCCCTCGCAAACGCAATACAGAGCGCGACCTCTTGGCTCCACAAGACGGCCACCATTCATGCTTCAACTTCCTGCGACGATACCAAGGAGAGCAAGGCGAGGAGGGAGAAGAAGAGCTATTCGTCACCGTTTACATCATGTGCAACGACGAGCCACTTCACGGTGTTCCTCTGTCAACCTCCACCCACTCCACTTATGACCGGCAAAGGAACTGCATCTACTGGCAAGATGACCTTCTCACCTTCCCTGGTGTCAAATACCGCGATCTCTCCCTTGATGCTCGCCTCGTATTTAATATTTGGGGACTCCGTTCTGTACCCATAGCAACAACAGAAATAAATTGCTTTGGGCCTTACGGACTGCTGAGGATGGGAAAGCAAAAGTTGTGCATGCGTTTCACTGGTGCTGCCGCTTCTGCTGCTGGGACAAAAAAGGACGGCGCCGCAGAATATTTTAACTATTTCGCGCAGCACGACGTAAGCTTTCGTTTGGAGAAAGCACGAGAAGGGTACATATTTAATCAACCGCAACTCACCACAGTGGAGTGGCTGGACCGAATAACCTTACCTCACACTGCGCAGATGCTGGCAGATATGGCACAGAACCCCCGACATCCGCGGGAGTGGGCGTTGGAGAACAGCGAAGCGGAGAAAGAGGAGGAGGAAGGGGAAGCAGGAGAGGAGAAAGATGGTACTTCCGAGCACCGGCGACGGCAACTGCGATGGCGACGACGAAGGCGGTTGCACCAGGAAGGATTTCTGGTAGTAACCTTGCCCGTATTCCAACATCCTGTTTTGTTTGAAGAAAATGTTTACCCAGGTGTCGTTGGCCTGTCCTTTGGCGGCCTCGCCCTCGCTGCGGCGTCTACATTCACCTCTGTAGCAGCAGGACCGTCGATATCACGTTCTCCGACGAGCCGCTGGATCGGCAGCGCCGATACAGCAGCAGCAGCAGCAGCATCAACAGCAGCGACAGCACCAGACGAGGATGGACTAAGCACGGTCAAGGTGTTGAATAGCTTGCCTGGGTCGGAGCTTTGTGCGGTATACGACTGCGAAGCCGAAAGCGATAACCCTATCGAAGACAAGTACCGTCGGTTGGCGCACGATAAGCTCCGTGGCGGGGCGGCAGGAACGGGGGGTGGGGTTGATATAGCTTTGAAACCGAATAAGGAGGAGAGGGAAAAGATTGAGGCATTGTTGGCTAGTCCATCGGATCACTTGCGCATCGAAGAAAAGGATTTGTTGTGGACGTTTCGACATTTTTTGACTGACAATCGCAAGGCGCTGACCAAGTTCTTATTGAGTGTTGATTGGTCGTTGGAGCAGGAAGTAGAGCAGGTGCCAGCCTTGCTGGAGCAGTGGAAGCTGAAGACGAGTGTGGAGTTGTCGGATGCCCTGAAGTTGTTGGGGAGGGAGAAAGCTTTTCAACGTGAGATTGTGCGAACGTTTGCGGTGGATACACTGAGGAGGGCCTCGGATGACGAGCTGTTGACCTATTTGCTGCAGTTGGTACAGGCGTTACGGTATGAGGATCGCTCTGGAGTGGGTTGGGGAGGAGGGGTGGCTGATTCAGTGGCGTCGTTGTCATCGGAAGACTTCGAAGATGGAGGAGAAGGAGAAGAGGGGGTAGGGGTGGACAGATCGATAAATGGAAGTGGTTGCCGGTCGTTGGCCTTGGCGCGCTTTTTGATCAGCCGGGCTTGTTCGAGTCTGGAGCTGGCAAATTTTTTGTATTGGTATTTGCGGGTGGAGATCTCGGAGGAGGGGGAGTCGGCAGCTACAGGGGGAGCGGGAGGCGATGTCTTCAAGAGTGTATTCGATGATTTCGGGGTGGCTCTCCGGGAGGTCAACCCGGTGATATTGGACCTGTTGAAAAAGCAAGATGTGTACTTCACGAAGATTGCGAATGCACAACGCGTGGCAAAGAATGCGAATGGACGGCGGAAAGACTTGAAGGAAGAAAAATTGAGGAATTTACTGGTCGAGGCGGACATGCACGGGTTGCCAAAGGGAGCACCGTATGTGCCTATGCCTTTAGATCCTCACGTACAAGTGGCGGGTGTGTCTGCTTCGTCTGCCTTCATGTTTAAGAGTGCGCTTTACCCGGCCGTAATTCAATTTAGGCTTTATGATCAGCAGCAGCAGCAGCAGCAGCAGCAGCAGCAGTCGTTGGATCGCTCGATGACCTCTGTGTCGTCGTCATTTGTGCTCACCCCGCGGGTGCATGGTCCAAATGCGTGTTACAAGGTGATATTCAAGAATGGGGATGATTTGCGACAAGATCAATTGATAATCCAAATGGTCACATTGATGGACTTTTTGCTCAAACGCGTGAACCTCGATTTGAAGCTTACACCGTACCGCATTCTTGCCACGGGGCCGAGGGATGGGATGATTGAATTTGTCTCCAATTCCTCTCCGATCTCGGAGGTGTTGGCCAAGCATGGAAGTATCCAAGAGTATTTTCGCGCGCACTCCCCTGAGCCGGGCGCGCCCTTCGGGGTCCGTCCAGATGTGCTGGCGACGTTCATTAAGAGCTTGGCGGGGTACTGCGTGATAACCTATTTGTTGGGGATCGGGGATAGGCACTTAGATAACATTATGGTGCTGCCACAGGGAAACTTGCTGCACATTGACTTTGGATTTATCTTTGGGCAGGACCCGAAGCCGATGCCCCCTCCATTTCGGTTAGCCCCATCTATGGTGGAGGCGATGGGAGGAGAGGGCCACGAAAACTTTCTGCGATTTAAGCGGTACTGCTGTCAGGCGTACAACTGTTTCCGTGGGCATGCCAACTTAATTTTGACGTTGCTGGGGTTGATGGTGGATGCGGGAATCAAGGATTTGGCGGCGGACCCGGTAATGGTTTTGGGGAAGGTGGAGGAGAAGTTTCGGTTAGACCTAAATGTGGAGCAGGCGGAGTTGTTCTTCTTGAGTTTGGTGAACGATAGTATGAGTGCATTGCTACCTGAAATCTTGGAGAGAGTACATAAGTTTGCCTTGATGCGACGCTAGGCGAGAGCAAGGGGGACAGGGAGGGAATAAGGGGAGTAGTAGCGAGGAAGGAGGGGCTCTGTGTCCTTGAATATATACACAGGAGTATACAATAAGATGGAAGAAACAGATAGAGAAAAGTAATAAATGTACTGTGGTATATGCGCATCCGACTGCACTGCGGGTGGCAATGACTCCTCCGATCATGGGCCGAGGAGGGTCCAGAGCGGTCGCCGATGAATGAAGGCTTGTACCAGGTCGATTGACAATGAAACCCTGAGCATTGCATGCAAGCGTTTTGAGGCTGCCTGGCATACTGTTGATTGAAGTGGGTATCGACACTTTTGGGAGAGTGTTTAACTGATCTCACACAACCTCCCCACCACCACTGTCCACATCACTACAGCGTCCCTCTCCCTGATACCCGTGAGGACGATAACGACTAGAGAGCAGCAGCAAACGCAATGGAGCGGCTACCAGACTATGTCCTGGTCGCTGACGCTCAGGTGGATTTGAATTCGCTGGTTCAGAGGGTTGGGGACCCTGGGGCAGGGGCCATTGCCACTTTCCTGGGCGTAACACGGGACAATTTCAATGGCAAGCCCGTCGTCCGCCTTGAGTACGAGGGCTACGTGCCCATGGCTGAAAAGGTGATGCATGCAATTTGCGTCGAGGTAAGAGCGTGCGTGCATTTGGGTGTCATCATCAGGTTGCAGCCTTATCATTGTCCCTCTCCTTCCCACCCCTCTAGATCCGAAACCGGTGGGCCGTCCTTTCCGTTGCCATGGAGCACCGGCTTGGCACTTGCCCAGTAGGGGAGGCAAGCGTGGGAATCGCAATTTCATCTCCGCATCGGCGCGAAGCTCTGGAAGCAGTTGCATTTGCGATAGATGCCATCAAGGCGAATGTCCCTGTATGGAAGAAGGAGTTCTACGCTGATGGCAGCTACCACAAAGGACCGGATGGGTCGTGCATCGAGTGTGCCGGGGCACATGCATGGAAAGTTAATGCAGAATGGCAGGGTGGGGATGGAGTGATCAGCAAGAAGGAAGTGAAAAAAGCGAGGCAGGAAGATGACCTCTCTGTAAATCAAAATGAAATATGAAACAATTTGGCCATGTGTGGCTATTGATCGCCCGCCACTTTCCATCACCCCACCAACATTTTTTTAAAATAGCTTCTCCAAATATTTTTTTTACTTCACAATACCATCGCTCTTCTTGCCGCTGACACTGCCAAGAGGCTGCGCGGCTACCGAAGGCATCTGATGGCCTTGTTGCTGTACAACCACCAAAGTAAAGTTTCCACTCTGCCCCACGATGAGCTCGTAATCCCTCGTTTTAATCCGCATGGATTCGACATCATTCTATGTGAGTGAAATACGAGAGAATAGGAAATAAAAATATGAAGTGCTGGTTGAGTGGCTCGTTTTAAGTCGTACCTCGTGGGGCTCCAACAAATCGCGCACAGCTCCCTTGGCCTTGCATGCCAGGTCAAGCACCAGACCTGCAATGTGCAATGCCCTTCTGTATTCGACGTTATCGTACTTGATAATGATTCCTTTTATTGGTAAAAAAAAAACATCAGAGAAAGTAAAGGTACAGTTCCAAAATCATCAGACCTACCGTCGTTGTTCATTATCATGTAGGAGGAAAAGCCCCGTTGAGCCTTTAGATCTCGGATGATGACGTCCACCTCACTCATGGCCTGGGAACTTGCTACACCCTGCATTTCCTTATATATAAAATTAGCGAAAGTGGTATTTTGGCTGCTCATGTCACCCGTGCAGAAATACTTACAGGTTTCATTTTTGGCCTGGGTGCAGGAAAGGAATATGGAGGACAGGCGATAAAGGCTCTTTGTTGGAGGGAGGGGATTTTCGAGGTTGGATTGAGAAGGGAGATCTCAGAATGATGGCAAAAATTGCTTTGGTCGCACTGTACTGTTTCTGATCGCTTGAAATGCGCTAAAACGAGGTTTATTTTTGGGCGAAAGGAAAGTCATCGCCAAAATCTCCCTGGAAACGGCCGCCTTTGAATGCCCAAGGCTACCAAACTCGTACTCACAACCCATCCTCCCCCTTCCCGAATCACAGCCCAAGCCCACTATGCCGGCTGCGGAGCTCAAGTGGGGCGCTGGTCTGATCGCCTTCTCCCCCATTTCCTCACTCTTTCTCCTCGTCGTCACCAAGCGGCCGGAGCTTGTCATCATCAGCATCATCGGAGCCTTTGCCTACCTCGTCGCCTTGCTCTTGTCATCGGCTTTGTGGGCCGTGCTGGGGCCAGGCAAGCAATTCGCTGCACTGACGGTGGTGATGGGTGTGATATGCCAAGCCTTGATGAGGGCATGCCTCTACAAACTCTACCACAAAACGGAAATTTTGATCAAGTCTGCCAACCACCCCTTCCTCCACATGCCGTTAAACGACGTGACTTCTTCCTTGTCAGCAGGCACGGGTTATGCGGTCATGCATTGCGTCATGCTATTTGGGAGTGTTCTTGCCTCTGGCTCGTCAGACCCCGGCGTGTTGTACGCACCATCCTGCCGGGGAAGCCCCTTGGTGCTGGTCCTGGCATTCCTAGCACTGGCATTCACGTTGCTCGACCTTTGCTTCATGGCCTTGACATTTTTGTACATGCGCCGACGGATGATACGACGAATGGTCGTTATGTTGGGGTTGCATTTGGTGGCGAGTGGTGTGGTAAGTATGCTGGGGAGGGAAGAGAGGTGGGTTATGGAAGTGACTGCCCGAGAGAGTGCATTCCCTACGCATTTCGATATCACACCAACCGATGTTTTTCCTCATTCCATTCTCTTTTCGGTACTTTAAGACGATCTCCAACAAGATGGACAATGGCTGCACGGTCTCTTTGCCTCTTGTCTATGGCGTGGTGGCCGCTGCTCTTCTAACTACCGTGCGGGAATGGAGGGAGCTGCGCGAAGATACCTAGAGAAGTTATGACAGATGAACAAAGGCATGTACCCAAATGAAAGAAAAATTGTCTGATGTAAATGGAAATCTGGCTCTTTTTTTCATGTTTAGCTTTCTTTTGCTGCTTGCAAGTCTCATGCCTGACTACCAATACATACTAAAGTAGCTGATTTTGGTTCTTTCTTTTTGACGCCCCTCAAATCCGTGCCAAGCCGCTAGGCCTCAATTATACACCCACCCTTCCCCCAGCCCCCAACCCGCCCTTCTTCCTTCCCTCCTGCTCAAAAGACGATTGTATCGAGCATGGCACCGAGGCATTGGACGATATTGCTGGCCATCAATGCGGCAACGTCACTCTCCAAGTGGCGCTTGGGGTCGATCTTCCCAACGTTGGCAACGATGCGCTCTTCCGCCGTCTTTCCCTCCTCCTCTTGCACCCGTTCGTTGTAGTCCTTGCTCAGCTTAAGCATGGCCTAGATGGAAGGGAAGGGTAGAAATAAACAGAAAGAAATACGCAGGAAAGGAAAGATAAACGGTTGTAAAAATGGCCAGGCCTAACCTTGCTACCTAAGCCATTACGACACAAAAGAAACCAATCGCAATGCATTCACCCTTCTCCTTCACGTTCTTCTATCTTATACTCCCGAATCTCACCTCGACGGTCATCTCGTTAGTCTTGTGGTGGTCCTCAAACCGCTGCAGCTTCAAACCGTACGTCCAGCTCTTTTTATGCAGGTTCATAAGCATCTACAGGGCAGAAAAGGAGAATGAAGCAACAACAAAAAATAAGGGGGAAGGGAGGGTGGAGGGGCGAGGAAGTGAATGGACAATGTAAGAAAAAGTGTGCCTCTATCGTTGCCTCTCGCTAAGTGACAAAATGATTTGATCATCCCACTCTCTCTTTTTCCTATGCCTTCCCTCCCTCCCTCCTTTCCTCCCCATGTACCTGCTCCTCCAGCTCATTCTTGCGGTAGTCGATCACAATGGAGTAGTAATGCCGATTCAGCCCGTGGATCAAAGCCTGGATACTGGGCTTGTTCAGGTGACCGACGTTGGAAGTGGTCTGCCTCGGTTCTTGATTGAGCAACATGAGTTGAGGGTTGATGGTTCTGAAAGCGTCGATGACTACCTTGCCCTTAACGGACTGGATCGGGTCGACCACCACGGCCACGGCACGCTGGTTCAATTGCTCGAAGCTCTAAGAGGTCAGAATGGATAGTTAGGGTCAGGGTCCAATCTTGCACAGGAAACATGTGGAAAATGCACTATGTCCTCCCCTCCTCCCCTCCTCCAGCGCTTCCTCCCTCTCTTCCTCGTACCTGCTGCGTGTTGACGTCCACACCTGAGAGCCAGCATCCAAATCCAGGGTGACTGTGGTACCTGTATGTTTGCGAGGATGGAAATTCGTGTCAGAATTTGTGAGTCTGTTTGCGTTGCCTAAGAGCCCGGCCGTTCCCCCAGTACTTTTTCTCCTCCCCTTCCTCTCTCCCTCCCTCACTTCCTCTCAGCACTCACCAGCCGACAACCATCTCAGGCCGTCCCGTCTGCTTGAGCATCTCCAACATCTTATGCTGAAACACTGGGTCCACTGCCTCCACCGTCACGCTTGTCCCCGACTGCGGCATGGCAAATACATCGATGCAATTCACAGTGTAGTCGTCAACGAAGTTACCGAGCATCAAGCCCATGACCTCCATTGGCACCCCTGCGCGCCCGTGCTTAAGCATCTTGAGCAACGCCAATGAGCTGATATGCACCTTTTCGGACGTGTCCACAACAGGCCCGTCGGGTGTGGGCACTTGGCCTCCGCCTGATGGCGCAAGAGAAAGGGGAGAGTGAGCATGAGGCGGCCTGGGAAAGCACCATATGCAACAACAGCGTCCACCCCAAAGCCCCCCGAGCTTATTTACCTTGAAGATTGCGGAAGAGGTCTTGCAAGCGATGCATGGTATTGGTGTTGTCTGCTTGCGGTCGCGTCTCCCTGACGTGCTGATTTCCTGTCCCTGGGCCTCTTAGAAGTCGTTGCGCGCCTGTGGTGGTCTTGGAGGAGAAGGAAAGGTGAATAGAGCGGTAGAAACGAATGTAAAGTTGGTTTTCAGAGAAAACTAGAGTACTCCAATCGGCTATGCAAAGGGCATGAGGTCATGGACGAGGCGGGGTGGCGTGTTGTGTGTCATGGAATTCGGGAAATACAACCTTACGGGCCCACCCAGTGTTCCGCGAGCCTTTGGGGCGGCGGCGAGTGCCCCTGGCCTGGCCCTCTGCCACTTAAAAGTTTTCTCCCACCTGAAGTCGCGTCCCCGTTTCACATGTACTTGCACGCACTTCACAGGAAGTGACAGGGCCGTTTTCTCAAGTTACGGGGTCTCTTTATCGAGGCCCTGTCGTATATTCCTAGCTTTACTCCTGACGCCTCTGATCATAATCACGCGCCGCATCAACAGGCAAGGGTCATGGGACGCTCCGAGTGCAACCACTACATTGGGCTGGGCACCCAAGGCGCCGGAGTGGCTGCTTTTGTGACGACAGTACTGGGCTACACGCTTGTGTACGTATGCTGGAGGGCCTGGGTTTGGGAGGGGTAGAGGGAGGCAAATACCGATGTTCTGGTGTGCTAATGCACCTTCTGCTGCCACCAGCTCATGTTCCTTTTGAAACCAGTTGAGACTGGTACAACCACAACATAATAATGCCAGATGAGTCTTATCGTTTCTTCCCTCCTTTTTTGCCCATACAGTCACAAAATGCTCTGCGCCCCCTGGTGCCGTCCTTCCTCTTCCTCTGCCCCTCGTGGCCTCCGCGGCATGAACACATCACCACCACCGACCCTGGCGGCCAAGCAGTCATCAAATTCCAACGTCCATCCAACAGCTTTGCCTTACCAAGTGGGACTTCTCGATTTGACTGTTCCCAGCAAACACACTGGCGGTGGCGGCAGTAGTCAAGGCTACACAAACCTTTTGCTCGCCAACGACATATGTATTGAGAAAGCCGTTCAATCCGTGAGTGACACGCTGTACATATACCTTCGTGAGGACCCCACCGCTGTGTCGGCTTCTGCTTCTGCTTCTCATTTACCTCCCTCGGAAAGTGCCCCGCTCAGTCCGACCACCCCCGAGTTGCGTGTGTACCTTTCGGAGCTCTATGGGCAGCTGTGGGATGTGTGTTATCTGCACAAAAATCTGCCCTTGGATGTGCGGATTCTGTACAATACCACGGAGCAGGTCTCCCTCTCTTCGTCTTCTACTCCGTTGCCTTCTGCTGCCTCTACTTCTGCTGCCTCTAATTCGCTCTCTCCTGCTGCTGCTCCTGCTGCTGTGTCAGGCAAGAAGAGCAAGAAAGAAAAAGGTAGCAAGGAGAAAGATGCCGCTGAACTGTCAGCAACATCATCGCTACTATCAAAGTCTTCGCCAAGACAAAAAAACATTCCCACTTCGTGGGAAGAAGCGTTGCTGAAGCCTGAGCTCCAAGTGGTCTTCATCCAACATAAGAACGCCAACTCGGAACAGCTCTCGAATGCGAGGCGAGAAGCATTGGTGAGTAGGAGTCGAAAGGAATGAAAGACGAAAGGGGAAAGAATGCTGATTTTTATACCATGTCGTTGTATGATTACACATATGTTCACTCTTTCCTTCCTCATTCCCTCAGGGTCTCCCCCCTGTGCAGATCGAATGGCTTGACGACAGCGTCCACACAGCTCTCTCCACTTCCTTTTATTACTTGGAAGACGAAGACTCCCATATTCCACACTTTCCGCGTGTGGCCGTCGGTGGAACCTTCGATCGCCTGCATAATGGACATAAAAAGCTATTAACACTCGCGGCGTGTGTCTGCCAAACGGAACTTACCATCGGGATCACCAGCACGGAGATGCTGGCCAACAAAAAAAACGCGGCGCAAATCGAGCCCTTGGCCGATAGGATAGAAGCAGTACGAGCATTTCTTCACTCGGTGTTTCCCAACCTGCCTCTGGACATCGTGGTATTGAAAGACCCGTTTGGCCCTCCTGTGCATAATGAGAAATTCGATGCCATTGTAGTGAGTTCAGAAACGATTGCAGGCGCGGCCAAAATCAATGAATTACGGGTGGAGAAAGGATTTAAGCCGTTGGTAGTAGTGGTAACAAGGAGGACGGTGAGTAGTCTTTTGTCTTCGACGTTTATTCGGAACAATCTGCCGCCGAGACGGAAGCAGGGGAAGTAGGAGACTGGGGATGAGAGGAGCTTTGTGTTTGTATAAAAAAAAAGGCGGGGAATGTGTGTGCTGCAACAAGATGATGTATGATAACCTTCAAAAGAAAGCAAATAAAGGGAAAATAAGCCTCTATTTTTATTTCTCGCTAGGTGCACATATTTTTGAGCATTAGCAGCAGTGCGGCTTTCGTGACGTAGCGAAGCTCGAAGGAGGAAAGCTTGGCTTTTGACCAGTTTATACGTTGAATGGATACGAGCCTGCTCAAATTATCAAGTCAGTCATCTTGTTCAGTGGTCCTGCACAAAAGTTAGTCACGTTTTTGGCACGGTACTTGACTTGTTGCACCAAAAAATCGAATAGATCAATCAGGTGGGCATGCCGTACCGTCCATGTCTGCTGGGTCGTAAGATCAAGTACAAAGTCACATACATAACCCTAACCCACAGAACCGTACACGACTTATCAATATCATAATCCATAAAGAAGATTGACAGAAGAGTATGAACTTACAAGAAAGCATTTTTTTTAACAGGAAGTTTGTCCAATCTGAGGTTCTCGGAACTGGTTGAAGGGCGAGTCCATCGCACGGCTGTCGCTTGCCGGCGCCAGAAACTTTAAGCTGATTCAGCGGAGACTTTCCATTGCCTCTCTAGGGCAAGCTCATGTGATTTGTGGTTAGGATATCATTCAGTCATGAGTGGGCTCCTAAAACCTCCCGATCAAATCGCGTCATAACCGTGTCTTCAATCGGAAGGATTTGTCATTGTGGTGTCGTCAACGTGCATCAATACCCTCATAGCGATCTGACACCACATGCACGTGCCGGGACTTGCAGGCTTCTCTAGGCCTTTAATTCGCATACTTTCAAATATCGCTCACTTCTTTCCTCCTTCCACATGCTCCTCGACACCCCGCATACCTCGTCTAGCCATCATGCGTGTCCTCTCCATGACTGCCCTGGTGGCAATTGCTGGATCTGCCGTGGCCTTCGTGCCCCAGGCCCCCAAACCCAGGTAAGTACTTGGCAACGCGAGAGAATTGTAGATGAGTGTCGGTGCGTGGGCTTGTGTCACGCGAAGTGGCGAGAGTTACAGTGATGTTTCCTCCGGTCCGAGCAGAGGATCTTTTCAGTTGGCGGTGTTAGTACGAGCCTTAATTTGCGTGTATGCATGTGTACACTCACATATGTACATACTCAACCGTCAAAGTTGGGACACATTCATTTTATAATGCAGCATTCTTCCTCTTCGTTCCTCTGCACTTACTGATCATTTCCTCTTCCCTACCTTCCTTCCGCAGCGAGAAAATTAACATTGGCAAAGCGCTCCAAAAATTGGCCTTGGCTCCGGCGGTGGTCCTCGGCATCTATGCCGGCCCCATGATCCAACCCGTACACGCTGACGGCAGTGTCTCCGCCACCACCGTCCACCGTGCACAAGGGATATACGGGCCTCGCGTGATGGCGCTCAAGGACGCGGTCGCCAAGGGAGACTTCGACGCGATGAAGAAGGAGGATGGTGCGGCCACCCTTTACAATTCTGGCGCGTTTGCCCTGAACCGCGTGCAGCAGAAGGTGGTGGCGAAGGCTTACGACGATGTCCGCGCTGCTGTTGCCAAGAAGGATGCGGGGGCGCTTAAGTCGGCATGGGCTGTGTATTTCCACGAGGCGGGTTTGGACAAGCCTAACCCTTTTAGGTTGGACGAGCCCGGGCAGAGTTACTCGGGTGACTTTGATTTCAGGAAAGGCTCGCCCTTGTTTGATAGGTATGCCGCGGAGTTGGCGGGTGAAAGTGGGAAATAATAGGACAGGAAATGGAGAAGACGGAAAGGGGAAGCGAGGGAGGGAGCAAGCATGGGTGGAGAGGCAACAATGGGATGGTCATGATACGGTGCGACCTAGAATGTCTTTGAAGTGGAGGAAAGAGATAAATGGAAGGGTGATTTAAGGGATGGAGATATCTCGGTCGTGAACGCTTGGTGAAAGGAAAGAGACGCATTACATACCATTCGAGTGTTTATATTGGGAGTGAGGTCGAACGCGCACCGTTTCTTGTCTGCTGCAAGTGCGGTCGATCGGTTCACTACTCTCATGTGCGCTTCAGCAACTATGCAGATGCATTTGATTTATGTATGAACTAGCCTGGTATTTTTTATTTTTATTTTATTTTAGTTTGATTACTAATTTATTTATGTCTCCCCGTTTTTAAGGCGCCAATTATGCCAGCCCGGACCAGTTTTAAACTTACCGGTTACATTGCCTAATAATTCAAGGCTGGCAAACGTGCACTGGTTACAACACTAGCGGCCCCCAAAAATGCGAGACCGTGCCGATCCACTGGCTCCAAGATTCGGCGAGAACGTCAATCGAGGCCACGCTGCCTGTCTTCTCGTTCCCGCAACGTGCTGTTGCTGTAGCTTGCTGAGGCATCTTTCTCCCCCTCACCTTTCCTTGGACACCGACCCGGAACAAGCTCCTGGTCGTGACCAGTGAACGTGAGTAAATAGCAAGCGTCTATTTTAGAGTGCTTGGTAAGGGTTGGGGAGGCGGGACTCGGCTCGGTTCAAGAAGCTTGGGGATATCAACACATTGTGTGCTCGCTTCCACGCCTAAGCAAGCCTCAATATGACTCACTAGAAAGAGGCAGGAAGTTCAAAATGGCCTTTCGACTTCTGCCTGGTGGCCCGGCACTTGACTCGAAGCAGAAGGGCATGCACTGTGCATCGTGTGCAGGATGCTGTGGAGCTGTGACAGGGTCGAGGACGGAGTCAGACACTGGGAGTGAGGTGGTGTCTTGCGGTTCCTGTCCATTCTGCCCATTCATCCCTCTTGTCTCATTTGCCCTGTCTACATACACACTGCACGCATCATACAGAGACTAGCACGTGTCATTTAGGTGCCGTTGGTTTCGTTAAGATTCCTACAACAGCATACGACGACGACCACGTCGAACCATCGAGCCCGCCAATGACAAGCAGCATATAAGGGGGCATTCGATAGGCACAACAGGTACGGATTCTAGGGGCTGATAGAGGGCGGAATGACAGCGATATGGTAGAGAGAGGGAAGATATAAGAAGCAGGAACGCGCGGGTCTCCGTCGGTCCGGTACTTGCGCTGTGAGTGAGACGCGAGGCATGTCACTTGGTGAAACCGCGCGTGTGATAATCTTCAAACCCACGGCCTAACCGTTCTCTTCTTTTCTCCTCCCACTAAGCTCAAACGCATGGCTAGGTTACCGCCAGATGTGGAGAGTGGCGGTGGCGAAGCCAACATAAGCGCCAGCAGCAGTAGCACCAGCACTAGCACCAGCATGGAGCACTATAGACGGAGGCAACGACCATGGTCATCGACTTGCAACAGCTCCATCGGCAGCGATGCGAATTTGACCGGTGATAGAAGCAGTAGCGGCAGCAGCAGGAACAGGGACGAAGACAGGACACCTCATCCACCACCCCACTCATGTGGTTTCCCTCGCCGTCGAACCAAGTTCCTCTTTTCCTCCGTACTCCTCCCCTCTCTTCTTCTCCTCCTCCTCGTCCCCTTCCCACCATTTACCGAAGCATTCAACCTCCTCCACAAACTCCCCACATTTCGTCATCACCTTTTCTTTCAACCCGCCACTCCCGCGCCATCTGAAGGAGGGGGGAGCAATCCGCTCTCCACGAGCACCTACCTGACCCCGGGGGGGGATAGTGGGGGAGCAGGCCCGGACGAGCAGCATTTGTCGGGAGGTTCCTCCCTTGTTGATATCGCGCGTCGTCGCTTTTGGCGGTGGACCGTGTGGCGGAGGCTGTATCATTCATCGGTTGTCACTGTATTAAAGCAGCAGAGCACCCCTCTGGCGTCCTTCTTCTCGCCTCCCATGTTCACGCCCCGGAGACGATCCAGTCTTGACTCTACCTACACGAAACCGACCCCATTCCTGTTTTCCACCCCCGATGCCGGGCCTGTGATCGTTGCTTCATCTTCCACCGCATTCAATTCTGTGCACCTGGTGACACGTGCAGCAGCGCCGGAGCAGAAGTCTTTGGTGTATGTGAATGGGACTGAGGTTTCGGGACACCTGAAGTCCGGGGTGGTGTTGCCCTCCCCTCCCTCACGGTTTCAGCAGACATATAGAAGTAGCAAAACGGCGAAAGGTGAGGGTGGAGATGTAGTGGTAGATCCCCGGGCGCCGCTGAGCTTGAGTCTGATGGGAGAGTTTTGCATTGACAAGCCCGCATACTTACACATCGCCCCGACCAAGGCGGGGACCACGCCGTTGCTGTGGGTGACGCAGTTCAGTCTCACTCGACGAGGGTCCATCAGTGGGATCAATATATTTGGGAAGGGCCGGTCGTCGGTTGGGTCCACATGTCAGAAGATGTCGTCGCCCTCCCTCCCTCGCTCGACCTCGCCTTCCTCGAAGCCAGTGGCGCTCTCATCACCAGCACCACCACAGCAGCAGCGACAGCAGCCGCAACGGCCTCATGCCCAAGCCTCCGCCCAACTTCACCCCCCGCCTCCCTCCACCCTCCTCCTCCAAGACCAGCAACCCCCGCCGTCCCTCTCCTCCTCCTCCCCCTCCTCCTCCTCCTCCTCTTCCAACCCCATCCCGGAAGAAATGAAACTCGGTTTCTCCTTCCGCTGGCCCAACGAAGTTTACAACCTACCTCCGCACACCATCACGGGCTGTAGTGACGAGGCCCTCCTGGTGGCGGACGGTTTTTTGATGCCCGGGCGGTCGGACGGTGGGCTGTACGTCGTGCAGGACCCCGGCAAACCCTCGGAGAAAGTCACGAGCTTAACACGGCACAAACCGGGGTGGTTCTATCACAAGGCAACGTGGGTCGATCTTTTGGGGCCAGGGGGGCGACCGTGCCTCCTGACTGCGCGGGCGACGAAACCGTTTTTCGCGCAGACGGAGGGTGAGCTGGTGTTGCTGATGCAGCCGGAGGGGCCTTTCCCTCTGGCGGAATGGAACACGCCCTGGGAGGAGGTGGTGCTCGTGAAGGGCCCGGACGTGATGTTCGATGTGGTGGACTTGGACCCCGAGGACGACGTTCTCGAAGTGTTTGCTGCCGAGTTTTTCAGCCGGAGACTGACGTTGCATCGGTTGAGGAAGGGTGATTGGAAAACGGGACGGAAGCCGAGGGTGCTGACAAGTGAGGTATTGGACCATGCGCTGGGTCCGGCGTACAGCGTGGTGTTGGCCGACTTGAAGGGGTACGGGAAACCCTCGCACGTATTGGTGTCGAGTCATGAGTGTCAGTATGAGGGGTTGGTGGAAGGAGGGAGAAAAGAGGAAGGGGAGGGGAGCGGGATGACCACGGCGGTTGCGGGAGCAGACTTACTTGCTGGTAGTGAGAAATTTGCGGGGCCAGGCTTGCAGGGTATGGCGGCGCGGGCGGCAGTGCTTGGGAGTAGCAACAGTGGTAGTGGGAGCGGAATGGGAGCGGAGGAGGAGGGGTTGAAAGGCGGGTCGTTGTTTGCGTACGAAATCCCCTCTAAATGGCGTGAACGCGTGCCGTGGAAAAGGAGCACCCTGGCCACGGGTTTCCACGTCAAGAGCTGGGGCCAGATTAATCCAGGAGCCCCTGGATTCCCTTATGTCTTTTATCCGCACCGCTCTTTGAGAGGACAAGCCGGGCAGCGACCGTACATCCTGCTTGCGGGCGATTGTTCGCATGCTGCTTACATCTATCGACCTGTGGGGGCTCATGCGGGGGAGGGAGGGGGAGGGGAGGAGGAAATCGATGTGAGGTATGAGCCAATGGCACAGATAAATTGTGGAGGGACCGTCGGGTCGCTAGCAGTCGGGCATTTGCCCTTGGCAGTGGGAGGGGAAGATGAAGGGGGGGAGGAAGGAGAGGAGGAGGGGGATGGCTGGGCGAAGATATTCATTCCCAATTTTGACACGGACAAGGTATACGCGTTCTCGTTTGGGCCTGAGAAGGCCTCGCCTCAGGTCTGCCTTGGGTTAGACCCTCTGTCCGTGCCCTCAGAAAGGTACCAGCGGTTGGAGGTGGAGAGAAAGGCCAGGGTGGCGGAAGAAGATGAGATTGTGGGCGCGATAAACACGTATGCGAAGACACGGGGGGATAAGACTAAGATCTCGTAAGATGAGGATGAATGAATGAATGAAGGGAAAGGGCGACGGGTGTATAGATCAGTTAAGGGACTGCAAATGAAGCAGAGGAGGGAAAGAAGAGGGGGGGGGTTGACGGAAGGAAGGAAGTAGGGTAATAGACGGCTAGACTGTGTGTAAGATAACTCGTGAACAATGCAAGCGATACCCTGTGCGTGGGGGGCTGTGGAGGATGCTTTTTGGGGGTAGGAAATGGTGACCTCCGGATTTATAAGGAGGGAAGGCATGTAATGATTACGAAAATGGAAGAGGAAGGGATAGAGACTAAGAAAATTAGATGGAGATGGAGAAAACAAGGAAATTCAAGCTCAAAGACAATCAAAAGAACGAAAGGCACGCAAGTAGACAACGCAACCAAGGAGGTCGACCATATTGTTTGTCGCTTTACCTTAAAATGGAAGCATAGAAGCGTCACGTGCGTTTGATTTCTTGCTTGGTTTCTTATTTTGTCTTTTTACATAATCCCTGCGCCTGAGAGTGAGGAAAAGTGTGTGCGCAACGATGTGTATAGGGGTGATGCGAAGCGACTGGTCGCCCATTTTATCTACTTATAATTTGAATGTCCCGAAGACTAGGAAGATACATTGATTGCTAGATCTATGTGCTTAAATAAAGAGACCTGTACATGCTAGCCACGAAGTGACGCTTTATGCTCTGTATGCAGAACAAATCAAACAGCAGCTCACATACCCCCCCCCCTCGCCTTCAAACTTTGCGATGATAAATGTGTCTTTATGTCCTTTGTAATTGTATGGTCATATATTTCCAACGCAAAATGTTGTTGTCTTGTCAGTATCGTACCTATGGCATCCTCTTCTGGTGCACCTGCAACCCCACTCACTTGAAGTGCTTTTCTCTCTAATTGTTCCTCCCCTCTGCATCGCCCAACACTTGTTGTGTGATATTTCTGGCAAAATTCTGTTTTTGTACACCGTCGTTACAGATCATTCGCTTCCTCATATGGATCCGTCAGCTGTATGCTATAAGGGCGTGACGCGTTTAAAACATTTCTCTCAAGTGGTGCCTTGCTTTACGCCATGGCGGGCTTTAAAAACACGCTTGTCGATCTCCTCCCGGAGCGCGCGAACGTCGTCATGGTTGTAGCCGGCAAATTTGGCCACCAGCCTGGGAATAAGGAGAATAATGGAAGAAGAGGGGGAAGGAGGGCGGAAGTTTAGAATGAGGAGAGGGGCCTCGTATTCTTTCTTCAGTTCTGCTCTTGGGGCCTTCACCCAATTCCTCCTGACATCCCTCTTCTCAAACTCACGATATCCCACCCTGCTCGTCCATGTCCTTCAGGCTGAATGTGTACAACGGGCGCTCCTCTCCTGGATAGAGCTTGTTTTTCAATCTTGTAATCAACAGACGGTCGTGGAGACGGATGCATTTCTTAATACGCTCGCTGAAGGGGTCCTGGTGGGGTTATGCGAGAGGAAAGAAAGGAGGGAGGAGGGGAGGAAGGAAGGAAGGAGGGGCATCATAAAACTATGGGCACGTGTGCAACTTGGAAGACTTTGCGGAAATTCGTCGCTTTCTTTCACTCCCTCTTTGCTTCATCCTCCACTGCCACACGTGGTATACAACCATAAAAGGCGTTTTCACCGAATATTCTTCTCCCTCCACGCCCTTTCTCCCTCCCTCCCTTCCTCCTCACCTTGACATAGTCTGTGGGGATGTAGTCATACTTGGAGCGGTAGATCCACAGCCGTTTATTGACAATCACCCAATACACAGATTTCCACTCTGAGAGGAAGTGAGCAAGGTTGCAAAGGAAAAAGAGAAGGGTGGAAAGGGACGAAAGGGAGATGAGATATGTTGGTGTTGATTAGAAATTGGGGAATACAAAAGATCCTACATTAATACTTTAGAAACTTGCGAACAGATAATTAAATACGGCAAATATTGTGGAGAGTACTGACCTCGCACGAATAAACTGCGGGTGGAGACCCGTGCCAAGAGCACTCCCTCCGGCAGCTCAAGCGCGGCAGGCGAGGTAGATGTGAAAGCAGCCATACTCCTGGTTTCCGCACTTGTCTTGCCCGGCAAGTAGGGTGAACTGCCATTCGCCGCAGATGCGGGTGTCTCTGTCTCTGACCCTTCACTGCAGCTTGTTATGGCTACCTCAGGACTCCATTCAATATTCCAGCTGTCGTCGAGCTGACGTTCTGGCTGCTGCTGCTCCTGCTGCTGCTGTTTTCGTGATGTTGGTGAGGGCAAAGGCGACGTCTTGAAGGTAATCAATGCTGCGTCTGCTCTGGAGGTAAGCTGACCAGTTGGAGTGGTACCCGCGGTCTTCGTGGCCGAAGGGGAGTATGGACTGTGGAGGGAGGAGGGAGAAAATAGAAGATGGCATGGGAGGGAACGGTGTTAATAAACTTCCAACGATGAGCGGACACGTGCACCCTCAAATCAGACGGTACATTCTCGCCTTTACAACCCCCCCAAAAGGCAAACCAAGACGTACTCAAAGGCTCTGACATCATCATACACGGGCTTGGTCACATGCGTAGGTTGATTATGATCCGCACGCGCTTGCTGAGACGTCGGGGAAGTAGCAATCGCCAGTGGCATTTGCGCCACCACCATGGCAACCGGGGCTCTCGCCTGGTGTACCATTTGAAAAGGCAACGGATTTGTAGTCATGGGGGCCGGGAGGGACTTGGACGAAGCGGCAAAGACGTCGGGTTCCTCGAAGGGATTTCCGACCGGGGTGGGCGGGGATGACGAACGAGAAGTGGCCATGAAAACCATTTTGCCCGACAGCGCGGCTGTGTCGAGGGAACAGAAGGGGGATTCTTCGGGCTGCGTGCGGGTGGGGGCGAAAGACGCGGGTAAGAAGTGGAGTATGAGCGAGGGAGCAAGGGGGTAGACGGGGAAAAACTACGCACACGTACATCTACACTTTTTACCTGGGCGAACGGATTGGTTACAGGCGTGGATGTAGGCACAGGGGGCGGGCAAAATGGGTCATCAAAAGGGCCCGAGTCGAAGAATCTGTCGGACATGGTACGCCTTGGCCGCCTGCTTGGTGGAGTGCGTGGCTTACGGGGATGGGCCTTCGCATGTGGAGGGATGGAGGGATGGAAGGTGGGTCAGGTGAGGAGTATGTCGAGAAGATTTCAACAAAAAGAATCGACGGTGTCAGCATGATATCTACTGCACTATTCACTGGAGACAGCACACATCCCATCACACATACGCCTAGAACATCCCTCGAGGTGCCGCGCAAATGCCGGTCCTCACTGGGCTCTCCTCTGAAACGGCGCGGGTTCGGACAAAATTTCAAACGCCAACACCAAACAGTTAACATTTAAAAGACCCTTTTTGAAGTCAAAATTTTGGTAGTTTATTTGTCCTCGCTTTTTGTTACACGCATCTGTAGCCCTATGCTTACTTCTTGCTATTGTCCTTCTTCGTCTCCTCCCCTCCATCCTTCTTCTGCTGTTGCTTCACCACGTTCTTCGCGATGGCAATCAACAACTGGTTCAACGTCACGTGCTCCAATTCCCTCAACATCTTCTCCCGATGCCCATCAATTGCAAACGCTGTTGCATCCTTCGAAGCCGGCTCTAACTCTATGAATTGCGCCTCGGGGTGCAAGGCCCTTATCTCCCGCTCAACCTCTCTCACCTCCCTCTCCAACGTCCTCACCACATCCTCTGCATAAAACGCCAACAAAACCGGCAAGTCCTCTTTCAGCCGTGCTGACCCCAAAAACTCATCTTCGTATCTTTCCATAAGCTTCGCCGCCAAGTACGTCCCATCAAAATCCACCTCCGCCTTGTAGGCAAACGTGTAGGGCCCAATCCACTGACTCTGCACGCTCTGCACATTGTCAATACCCGGCCTCGCCATCAGCAACTTACGAATCCCTTCGACTATCTCAGGTTCCACAGCTTGTCCCAACAGATACCTTTCATTCAGTCTAGCCAGCGCTAAGCCCATGGCTGCCAAAAGGCCGGAGATGCAGCACCCAGCAATGCTGTCGAACATCGGGTTCGCAAAAGCCTGCGACAGACCGATGCCCACAATCGCCATCACCACACCAAGGCACGCCCCGGAATCTTCAAGCAAGACCGCTAGGGTGGTCGGATCCCGGATCCTTCGGACATGCTCCCAAAGCGTCAAATGCCTCGGCTTGGAATCCCTCAACAGTTGAAAGGTCTGGTACAAGACGCTCCCATCGATCGCGAACGAGATCCCGAGCACCCCCCACACGTCCCAGGTGATCTCCTCCAGTTGCACCGTGGGATTTAACAAATCCGAGAAGCTGTTGCGTAGGGACACACCGGCGCCCAGCCAGAAGGTTCCTAGTGCCGAGACAAGGGACCAAAAATATATTGACTTGCCATACCCATATTGGTGGTGTCTATCCGGAGCGGTGGCAGCAGTGCGGATGCCGATGAGCAATAGGGTTTGATTACCGCAGTCAACCAGGGAGTGTATGCTTTCAGAGAGCATGGCGGAAGAACCACTGTGCAGCCAGGCTAAGAATTTGGCAATGGTTATGACTACGTTTCCCCCCAAGGCGAGCTTGACGACGTGCTCGGATTTCTCCTTGACCTGTCTGGATGTTTGGGGAAAGGTGGAGGAAATTTCTTTCTTGTCCTTCTTGCTGCCGCTGGTGCTGCTGCTGCTTCTCTTACTCCCGGCGCTGATTCTGCTTGGTGGGGGCCTAAGCTCGCTGCCGAGGGAAGAGGAGGAGACTTGTGTTTGTAGAAGGTGGATCAAGGAAGCCCGATCAAACATAGTATTTCGCATTGTTCGATGTGTTCCGGCAGCGGAAGTTGATAGTGAGGGTGCGGCACATGCGTGGTAGGCGAAAGCATGCCGCAGGAGTGGTTGACATAGGGGGAGGAGATGATGCTGGTTACATGCTGTTTGCCCTGCTGTTTGCCGAAGCCGCCGCTTGCTCCGCAATGGCAGCCGCCGCGGAACATCTTGCTCGTAGTCGTCGTAATGGCTGAGACTCAAGCGGAGGAGGACAGGGTCACTGCAGCTCCCAAGCCGCCGCCGCCCGGTTGTGGCGGTGGCACGCAGCATCGCGAGGCGAAAGGGGGGAGGGCCTGTACGTAACGATGATGCTAAAGCTGATCTGTCATTTGGTGCGCGGGGAAGGAACCAGATATATGAATGAAACGAAAGGTGGGATCAATTACTTGTGAACTATACTTTATGCTGGTTGCGTCGTGTGTATACGTGTGGTTGTATGAAATATGCATCGATGATGCGGAAATGAGCGAGGAGCGCCGTGCCATTTAAGTCGAGCTTCTTGCTTCGAGGGCCTCCTACATTTTTTCACGTGGATAAGCACCAAAATGGCTGCAAGAAGACTCGTACAGTAAGTGAAATGACTCTTGATCACTGTCTGTCTAGATATTACGGCCACGAATTTTTCGCACAAGACATTTTTATTTTGCCGCCACACGCATGAGACGTCTCATGTCGCACACGTTGGACGACTACCGGTATATTCTAGTTAATCATTCGTCGTCCTGTACTTCGATTACGCACGACTTATAGTCGTCGTAGTCGTCCTCAATGGAAATTATGCACGACCATCAGTCGTCGTAGTCTTCCTCAATGGAAATCATGCACGACTACGACTAATCACATGACTAAAGACGACTATTGACGACTATCGCAATAATCAGTCGTACAGGCCATTTTTGCAGAATAGTCGTCCATCGTGTGATGAGACGGCCATCAATACCAGCAGGCCCCAAAAAGAGATAAAGTATCTGAAAACAATACAGCCGCTGCCTTTCGACGGTGCCACGTATTGCCGCGATAATGCATCTTCGTCTTCCTTTCTACAGTGCCGAATTCAACCTTGCCTCTTGCTCACTAAGGAGGTTGCTGGACTCGTTGCTCTATCTCACAACCTTAGAATGCATTCTTTCAATCGGGGACTCAGTTAAGGTAAAAGTTCATTACCTGCTTTAAGACCAAGACCAGCCCTTCGCCAGCGCCTTTCACTCTTCATGGTCTTTCCATTATTCAACTTCCCGTTCCGAAGTCAGGGTTCTTGACGGCGGCGATAATTGGTTTTGCTCACTTTCATAATAAGATATAAACAAATGTATGCTTGTACATCTTTGTATTGTTCATATCAAGAATAGCTGTCCATCGTTCCCCTGCTGATTTGTCGCGGGACTAGTTGTAACAACTGCAGGCACGTGGGTAATTGGGAAACTTAGGGGAAGGACGGCTCATTTTGTTTTTGACGAGGCTACTGGAAGTAGATATAGCCAGCAGCAAGCATACTGGCGTTCGATAGATGAAGACACTTGACTGAATTACTGCAGCAATTGTGAAATCCTTGAAATGTTCGCGCATCAGAGTCGTGTATATTGCTCTCCATTTTGCTCTTCCGCCAAAAAAACTCCACCCCACGCGCCTTGTTTTCCTTCCTTTTACAGGTCGGCATTTGGATTCGGGATGTCTTACCTCTCCTCCCATGTCGTAAAGATGCATTCAATCGCTTTGTACAAATTTTGTTTGTTTGTGTTGAACCCGTTGCTTTTCTTTAAGCGAGCGGAAGCACTCAGAAGAACATGCTCGCGGAACGTTGTCGCGGATTTTTTTGTTCGGCCCATCGAATGCTTCAGGAAGGCGTTGCAACTTGCCAGTTTTGCTTTTGCTCGTTCTTACTTACTCCACCAATGCAACATTACGCACAGCTCTTGCCTTCAAACCAATCTAGATACACGCATCGATATCATGTTTGTCTACCATCCTCTGGCCTGCATAATTTCGAAACTCATCTGACAACTCACTGGTTTCTCTCTACCCAACCGTCCGCGTATGTGTCGATGCAGGGTTGCGTACCTTTGTGAATTTGGGTACCACGGGGCCTCCATCGCCCTCCAGCCCATGCCGGGTTCACCTCATGTAACCATTGCGGAGGAGGTGTACAATGCGGAGTCGCCCACCTCCGTCAGCCGAGAAAACCGTTCAGGGCAGCGCAAAGTATGGTTGCACCTGGCATCGTCGTCAGCCAGCTCCTCCTCTACCGACTTATCCGCGACCCCCTCCCCAGGTATAGCCCTCTTACGAAAACGCCCAGACCCGCTAACGAGTATTGAGTTCCTGGGCTCCAAATCGCATGCCACCGCCTCGTCCTCGTGCTCTGCCTCCTCGTCGACCACCTCGTCGTCCTCGTCGTCAGCCGCGTCCCGCTTTCCCTTTATTTCCCCGGTGGAGCCCCTCACGACATTGGCCCGCTTCCATCGTTCTTTGAACAAGGTGTACATCCCGCTGGATGAGGAAGAAGAATTGGAAGTTGTAAGTACGACGGCATCGTGGGTCGGATTATTCGGCTGGGAGGAGGACATTGTGTGGGAGCTGGGAGGGCGATGCCCGTTGCGCCGGACGAGCATTGATACATAGAATTTCAGCATATGTCTACAGTGCTAATCATTCACTATTTCTTACTTTTCTGACGATGTCTTTTTCTTTAAATAGGGAGAAAAGGGCTTCCGCTCCCTGAATGGGAAGGGAAGCAACTTCGCCCTCCTTGGCACACCTGGCAGCAGCTTGCTCGGCGCGGGTGCATACGGCCACGTGTACAAAGCCATCCATTTCCCAACCATGCGTCGTGTAGCCATTAAAAAGATCCCCAAGGACTTTGGACGGGCGAACGAATTCAGCAACAGTTTCGCCAGAGAGCTCCGGAACTTGTATAGCAATGTGAGGAAAATCACAGACGAAGCAAAAAGCGCACGAGCTACGCAGGAGGAAGGGCCCGGAGGCCATTGCCCGTTTTTGTTGACTTTGTACGATGCGTATGTGGAGAAGAACCCGACGAATTTGTGCTTGGTGAGTGGCAAGGGGAGCAGGAGTGGGAGGAAGGGAGGGAGGAAATGTTTTTTACGCCGATGGAAGGGTCCAAGTCCGGAGATGAAGGGAGGGAAAAAATGGAGGGAAGGGAGTCGAAGGCCAGAGATGATGTGAGGGACTGCATGGCTGTCATGCCCTGCTTCGAAATGATCATTCTCATTTGTCATAATTTCCTCCACACAACACTTTCGTATCTTCCATTTTGACGTTATTCAGGTATTGGAGTATATGGAGGGTGGCTCCCTAGAGCAGATGATGCAGCAGCACCCCCGTGACGGCTGCCGGGATGAGGGCTTTCTCCGCGAGGTCTGCCACAACGTCCTCAAGGTAGATAGAATGCAAGAACGCCATTGGGAGAAGGAGGACGGAGATTAGAAAAACGAAAGATGCGATGAGGGGGGCGTTTGTAGGGCTTTCTGGGGAACGACGCCCTCTCGACAAGCGTGAACTCGCTCACCTCTTCCTCCCTTCCTCCTTCACCTCCATCTGTCACAGGGCCTCAACTATCTGCACGAACGACAATATCTTCACCAAGACGTCAAGCCTGGAAACATTCTCCTCACTCTCACGCATTTCGCGAAACTTGCTGATTTTGGGTTGACTGTCGATGTGAATTCGGCGGCAGACGCCTTGGGCGAGAGCTACTCAGCTGCCGTAGCGGTGGGCTCGGCCAGATACTGGCCGCCGGAGCTGTGGGGGCCCACGAGTACGTACTTTTGTAGAAGGGAGATATAGATAGAGAGAAATGTAGATATAGATATAGATATAGATATAGATACGTACATCCATATCTACATACATACATGTAGATAATAATGCTTGAACATGGCTTGAGATATACTGCTGCTTATTTGGATGCACGTTGTCAACAGGCTTCACTCACCGCTTCTGCCCTTTCTCTCCATTTTGGTACATCTATATATTTCACCGAAACCTCACAGAGCGACGGGATCCCGAGGGAAAGGGCGATGTGTGGGGACTGGGGCTGAGCATCATCTCCCTCCTCTGCGGGAAGGAGCCGCTGCATTCGTGCAGCACGCGCTCGCAGGTGGAGATTGAGGTGGCGGATGCCTGGAAGGACGGTAAGGGTCGGACCAAAAAGCTTGGGGAAAAGAGGGAAGGAGAAGAGTGGGAAAGAGGAGATGGCGTTTGCTCTCTCTACTTGCGTTTTATGATTTTGCATCCCCTCCTCCATTTATCTTGTCCCCCCGCATGTCGTTCCTTTCCCCGTCCTCCCCCCCTTTTTCCCCCTTAAGCCGTGGACAACAAACGATCCTGCCGGGCCGCAGCCGAAGCCAAAGGCATCTTCAGCACCGAGGTGCTCCAAGGCCTCTCTTCTTCTTTCCAGAATTTCTTGTCGCAATGCTTGAGAGATCTGCCTGACCGGCCGACAGCAGCTGAATTACTGCAGCATCGTTTCATCAAGATGTATAACAAGGGTTTATCGCGACGACAGAGGGAGCTGGATGAGGCGGTCCAGGCTCTCAAGACTCATATTCAAATACATGAAGGTAGGGAGGGGAAATGGCGGTAAAGACAAGGAGCATGGGGAAAGGAAGGGAGGGTGCGAGGCTTATTCTAATGTGATCCGATTCAATCACAAATTCTATTTTTATTTCGTGCTCTTATAGCCGTTTGTGCCGCGCTGGTTAATTTTCAATTCCTCTCCTCCTTTATCCCCATTCATTCATACAACAGAGTGGAAGATCACCCCACAAATGGTGGAGTTGCTCGCCCGGGAGCTGCGTGTCCCTACGAGTGACTTGAGAGAATATTTGGAGGAGCACGTCGAACCGGGCCTCATGCGTAGCATGGGTGCCAGCACGGTAGCTGATATCGAGAAGGGGGTAGTGGATATAGTGACGGGTGCTGGGGAGAAGGAGGAGGAGAAGGAGGAGGGGGACGAGGAAGAAGGTGAAGAGGAAGAGAAGACGGAGGGGGGAGAAGGAGGAGATTCAGAGGCTCTAGGCGCTGATAGTTTGCAGCGAAATTTCTTGAACTACTACGATGAGTTGGATAACCTTAAGACATTGGTCATTCCGCCTTTGGAAGAGTTGGTGAGGGAATTGAGGGGGCAGATCATGGAGAAAGATGCCGGTTTGACGGAGGCAAGGAAAGAGATTGAATTATTGAAGCAGCAGTTGGTAAGGGCATCGGTGGGGCTACCCATGCCATAGAAAAAAGGGTGTGAGAGAGGGGGATAGGAATAGAGGGAGAGTTATGTTCTGATCCGTTTTGAATGACACACGGCAAAAGGAAGAGAGCAATACGCGGGGAATGGAGATAAAGGAGACAATAACAGAAAGGTTAAATAAATGAAAATTGCATTTGAGAAAAAGGAACAAATATATGATCAATGAGGCAAAGTTGACAAGGGCGACGTGCACAGTAGCATTCCAATTTCTCATATATATTGTCGTCGTGCCCTCTCGCAGCTCATCATCAACTCCCGACTTCCCTCCCTCTCTCTTTCCATTCCTCTTTTGTATTTCCCCAACAAGCAAGCGGAAGAAAAAAGGGATGGAAAGAAATAACTTAGCACAGCTGTATTTAACTATATTCTCGCGTTGCTTCTTTGTGAACAAGTGGTTTACGTGCTCTCCAATCTAATCTAATCCAAATTCGAGTCATCATGGTGATAATACTCCCCCAACAACCGATAGACATAGCTCGTTTGATGTCCCCCCGTATTGGTAATGTACAAATCGACCAACTCCGGTGGCACATAATCATAGGCCGGGTTCAGAATGTCCACCGTTCCCTCCGCCATTGCTGCAGCCTCTGGGTATGGTATCAAGGAACTGGGCGACTTCAAATCATTGAACGCATCCTGGTCATGTCGGTAAACCGGACTCAGCTTGAACAAGCCCGTCACACACACCACCGGGACCGACAGCTCCTTGGCTGCCAACGCCGCCATATGCCCCCCACACGGAGCAATTAACCCTCCATTCGCTATCATCGCTCGACAAGGCAACAACACCTGATTCACTCGGGCCATGATCGCATAAACTGCACAGTCGCTTATCACCGTCGTTTCAATCCCGCCCGCCGCCAAGCTCTTGGCCATCTCCCTGCCCGCGAGCATTGGGGCGGACTCGGCAACAATCACCTCGAATATCCTCCGTCTCTCCGCCGCTTCTTTCAAAAATTTCTCCACCGTCCTCGACCTCCCAACCGTCAAGATCACCTCGTTCGCATGAATATGTTCCAGTGCCAGCTCGCATATCTCCCCATAGGCATTATCTAATTCCAATTGCAATTCCCCGATGGCTTCCATCACCGCCATCCGTAGCTGAGGCACAGCCACATTCAGCTCGTCCGCCGCCTCCCCATCCTCAGAGAGAGAGGTGGTCGCTAAACCATGTCGCGCCCGATCCTCCCGTAATTTGTTGGCATGCTCGTCTCGGATGAGAAAAAGGATACGACGGACAATGTTTCCAATAACAAGTTCAAGAGGCTGGGCGTCGATGAGGGCTTTACCCACACGTTTGACGATGCGCATGAGCTCCGCGGCGGTTGACCATCGGCAGGTGCCCATCACGGTCCTATGTGTATTATTTAGAGTTCGGTGTTCGAGATGGCGAATGTTAGTTAGCAAAAAAACATGAAGGGGTATTAAGTTAGGTTTTGAGGATATTCCGTGCGGAGGAGTGCCAGGCATCGTTTCTTGTCTCAGGGGCGGGGCGGATAATGAGACGGGGGGGTAAGGAGGGAAGTAATGCGAGCCCATGTGTCAAGCAGGCATTGCAAGCGGTGGTGGGTGACAGGGCGTGCACTTGCTCATAACCAGCCTTGTTCATGGTGAGGATGAGGAGTTCGAAGCGGAGCACTTGGCGGCAAGACTTCGGCTGCCGGCCTCATTTACTACGCCAGCTTCTTCCCTTCCCACCCCTTGCACCACTTACTTGAGCAATTCGATCGTCATCTTGGCGCATTGTAGGGAGCCTACCACCTTGCGCCGCTGCAATCTATCATCGCCACCGGTATGGGGTGCATGTGTACGGGGGCGGGGGCATGAGTATATGCTGGTAAGGCAAGTCTATCCCGCCTCCCCTCCTTCATTGCAAACCTCTTCTCACCTCGTGACGAGAAAGCGAAATTGGCCATGCACGTTCGGCCACGTGGACAACCAAGTGTCGAGATCTTTTTTAGGGGGCGTGACTGATGAGTCCATCGCTCCTGCCAGTCTATGGTGGGGTGTGGGACGGGATGGGTGGGTGATTGGTACTGGTGGGAGGAGGAGAGGTCTGAGAATCGCCGCCTGAAGGAGAGGCCGAAGGCGAGGCATCACTTGTACTCTAGGTACCTCGCGTGCTTACAACAATGACCTTAACAAAATTAACAACAACAATTCCGACAACACTCCTGATCAGAAGCACTGACAGACACGTCGTCAACCCATGTCTGACGCTGCGCTGCCAAATGTTGGACCTCTAATGGCAGCAGCTAGACTTCAGCGCTGCATCCCAAAGCTGCTCCTGCTCCTACTCCTCGAGCTGGTAGTTATTGCAAGGGCATTTATGCCATGTCCTATCCTGCTTGCAAATGTTCCCCACGCCTCTGCCTGCATGGCTCTCCAGGCCACTCCCTTCTACCGTTTGACGAGGCACGCTCTCACTCAAAGCGATCGGGCCACAATCACCATCAGCATCGCAGATGGTCGCACCTTCGTGCTACAAGATACCTGCCCACCCACTAACCACTCCTTGTTACACGCGGAAGTGGATCCGGCAATTTTGTCAGTGCAGGACCCTGTCTTCGGTACTCGTTTTGACCTACGAACGGGCCGTCTACGTGGGGCATGGTGCCCGAACTCCTGGTGGGTCCGGCGGCTGTTCAAGCCGGCGGACCTCGTGCTACTATCGTCATCAGCGATATTGGCGGGGGAGAAGTAGTCGCCGTCAGAGGCGGAGAGTCAAGCGTATGCTCGACAGGATGATGATTCGTAGCTTCGTTCCGCTAAGAATGTGCATATGTGAGTTAGCAATTAATATCATGACGAATGAGCGATCAGGATACAAACAACCTGTGCATTATCTCATCGCCGGCATTCCGTGAAAGATTTTTTTTTCTTTTCGCTACAAAAATGGACAATTTCACTTCGACCATCCATGGTCCGGCCCTTTTCTTGTCCCTTTCACCCGCAACTCCAAAACTCATTTCGAACACAGCATACACATTTATCTCCCTTTGATTCCATTGGATTCCCTCTCTCGACACCCTGTTCGAGACCGGGAATGAAATCGAAGCAGATCGCCGTGTGTATGTCCTTTTCATCCCTCCCTCCCTTTACGTCCAAGGAGGACCACCACAAAAACACAACAATTATTGGTCGGAGTAGGGGACCAACACTGTTTACTCGTCACCTCCTTCAGGAAGTTTTATTTATCAATGGAATGATTGACAGTTAAATAGGTAAATATAGGGATGTACTATTGTATGTCTCTATCTCTCACACTTATCTATCCCTCATTGGTCGTTTCCCCTCTGTTCCTCTACCTCTACCGCATTCCATTTTCTACCGCCAAACGCATGTAAAACTATGCATGCAAAAATAATGTGTTGCCGCAGCTTTTGACTGTTGATTCTGATTCATTTCTACCTCCTATCATCCTTTTATCCCTCCCTTCCGCCATCTTCCCTTGTCGATTTTCCATCATTTTGGCGTCTCATTTCTCCACTCTTCCACTTCACCGTCTCACTCTTTGCCTTCATTTTTGTTCTTACCCTATCCTACTTTCCCAAACGCCTACTCTCTCCCTCTACACCGTCATATTCTCCTTCATCACCTCCTCCTCCTCCTCTAGTTTCAGACCAGTAAACCGTTGCGACTCATCACACAACCTCGATACCACCTGCTTGATGTACGGGAAAGTCAACCCCGCTCTCTCCACCAATTTGGCCTTCATTTTCCTCAACTTAGTTTTCGGCTTCAAGAACCTATCAACTGTTTTCAACCGTGTCTCCCACCGATTTGCTACCCCCCCCTGCAACACCCTGGAGGTAGTATCCTTAGTACTCTCGAACCTCGTCAGTGTCTCCCTCGAGTAAGCCAACAAGACATCGCACAAAGCATCTTCGGTCGTCACGTCGTGGGCCTCCATCAAAACCGTCGTCGGGAAAGCAGTCAGCAAAATCAATAGCCTCGCCACGGCCCACGCCCATATCTCTTTGTGTAGCTCCTCTCCACAATTCGCCCAATTGATCAGCTCGTGATCCCCTGGAGGGGTGTAAGCATTGGAGACTTTATCCCCACCCGCATCCGCAGAACCATCTCCACCCGCAGCGCTTGCCGCTTGCATGGGCTGTCTCAAGCAAAGGGTCAGAAACGCCAAGGTAGTATGGCTCCCATTTACCAACAAAAACTTCCTCTGCGTGAAGTACTCGGCTTGTTCCTGCTTGGAGGGTAGGCGGACATGCTCGCCCGAGAAGGGAGGGGGCAATTGCCGCGGATCCCTAGTAATCTTATGGTGGGTGCTGTCTGCGCTATCGGGCATCACCACCATCTCACCCTCATATGGCTCACAAGCCACTTCGACCCTCAATTCTCCGATTTTGCGATCAGTACATATTCTATCCACCATCACCGTACACACATCCACGCGTCCCGCTAGAGCGTCAGCCACCTCCTCCACCATTTTATGATCGTTCTCAGCCGCGTATAAAATAGGGGCAATGAAGTCAGCGGGGTTGTCCGCCTCTTCCTGTAATGGTAGCGTAGACAACAGGGGGATAACATCCTTCATGAATGGGCCCAGGCTCATGCTAAATGACGTGGCAGTCCTCACAAGAATCTGCAACAAAATCGGGTCTTCTGAGAGTGCGAACAGGTTCGGGCGGCGTTCGTCCCAGTCAGGCAATTCAGTCAGGTCCCTCACCACTATCATGTCCTTTAAAACAGTTTCGCCATTCACCATAATATCCATTCGCTTCGTGTCCATCAGTGGTGCCCACGCATCCGACGGACGCTGCAATACCCCCATCGGGGTTTTGCTTCTAGAAACGGCCGGTATGACAAGGCCCAGCCCAAGCCGGCCCGCACCAATGTGCAGGTGAAACCCTCGTCGACTTTTTTCCTTCCATGTCCGGTTCTCGCGGGTCACCAACGGCGGAAATCCGATTCCCGCTTCGTACTGCCGCTCGTACACGTATTCGTAATACTCGGCGCTTTCCGGCCAGGACCAGCTTGCTTCCTCCTCACTATCACTCGCATAGCCCCCATATTTGCCTTGTGTGTCTCCTTCATGATCTTCAGGCAAAGCTTGTCGCCGTGTCATGTAAGGTCCACTGTTGCCACCTCTTCTGCTGCTGTAGAGGCGGGTGGAGATGCTACTGCCCCTGGTTTGGGAGGCAGGGGAGGGGCTGACCGAGGGGTCTGTATGAGGACAAAGAAAAGAGGAAGGGATGTGAGGGTATAGAAAACCACGATTGTGCTAAAGATTTCGACAGCAGTAATCAAGGCAGTGATCCTGCTGCTGGCGCTGCGGCTGGTGCTGTACTAGTGTCGTGTCGAATGCAAGGGCGCGGAAGTACGGTTTACAGAGAGAAGACCAATCACAGAGGACGAGGCGAAAATCGCGACCGAAGGTGAGGGGAAGACGAATCACTTACGCGATAGCAGGGAGAAAGCGGGGGAGAACTTGCCGCTGCTGGTGGGCAATCGGCTGTGCTTTATGCTGGAAGGGGTGCTGCCCCGGAACAAAAATGCGCTGGCCAGGCCCAGGAGCAGGAGGCCGAAAGGTAGCCGCAGTTTCCATGTGCGCGCGTGAGAATGCATGTCGGGCGTCCTTGATATACCCAAGAAATCTGCCGCTAGACAGGGCCCCGAGGGAGGCGCCTTGCGGGTGTTGCCTTGCCCCTTGAGCCTGTGAGTTTATGTATTGGGAAATGAGAAGGGAGAACACACTTGTCAGGAGCCAAACTAATCAAAACAACACAATTTGTACTGGGGGCAAGGGATCCGAAATAAGAAGAACGAAACGATTGCATCCAGACGTCCTGGGAAACGCCTGAAGCACAAGCAGGGGAAAGTAAAGGTGCATGCCCCAGATCGTGCCTTGTTCAAGCTGAGTGCAATAGTAATTCCTTGTGTCCGGTCATAGGAGCGATAGAGAGTTCAAGGGGCCTTCCGTTGTGCCTCCTTAAGGCAAGTTCAGGGTATTTGATGAAGACCACGAAGTTTCTTGTCACAACATTCCAGTCGAGGGCGACAAGATGGACCAAATAGGAATATCAGCTATATAGGAGCCATTATTTGTGTGCAAAATTGTACTGACTGAAACGTGATCGGCCGCAATCGATGACAGTACCTGGAAAGCCAGAGTCCGATCAACTCAACACTTCACGCTTGCGTCGCCCTCTCACGGATTGGACAAGCCAAGCCTACCACGCGTAGTCATGAGACTTTTCCCCATGAATGCGAGCGTGGGATTCCCATGGCAGACATGACTTAGTCTAGTATAAAAACCGCCATGCCTCGCCACAGCCCATACTATTCCTTTTTGGCGCAGGATGTCGTGAAAAGCACAACTTTCTTATGGACTGTATGAGCGGGGAGGAAAACCTGAGAAAAATAGATGCACCCATTCACCGAGCGCGTCATGCGGCGTCAAATCGAACACTCAAGCCTAAAACATGCCAATAATTAAGCGCTTCAGGTCCAGCGCCTGGGCTGCAGCAGTGGATATCACGAGTGGGCGTGAGTATGGTGGTAAAATGCTCCAAGTCATGATATGTATTTTTGGGTTTCATATGTATAGGTGTCAAGAGAGTGGGAAGAGGCATTGAAAGCATTCGTTTGGAGTTATTAGGACATGCCATATGAGGGACGGGGCTGTTGAGACTTATCGGTGCATGTCGGATTTTTCCAGGACGGGCATGAATGTGTCGGAGACGCACAGGCCGAGATGGTTCAAGTGTTCAAGACGTGGGCGCCCTTCCCGTTAGGACGTGATGCTTGTTGTCGGAAAGCTGGGAACCGTGCCATAGAGAGCCAAAAGAATTTATACGTGTGTTCATTTCATTACTTTCCATGATGCGTAGACTTATCTCCTCGTTTAAGTCGTTAGTTACAAGAATACGAAAAAGTTTACGTGCTTGTCTTCTTGATGCTTAAATTCTACCTCGGACCACGGAGATGAGGTCGTCATAATCGGTTCTGAGGGGGGGATCCTCGGTACTGCTGCTGGGCCTGCGCTTGAGGTGGCAGCTGCTGGGGCTGCTGCTGTTGTAATTGCTGCTGTTGGTATGAGGGGATCCCCGCCCCCCCTGTGCCTGCTCTATCTCCTTCTCGCATTTCTGAAGGCCACCGCGGCCGTGGCTGGGTCTCGTAGGCTCTTGGTGATAGCATTCCCCCCACGGGTTGTGCCTGCCGATGTTGCTGTTGTTGCTGCTGCGGTTGCTGCTGCGGCTGCTGCTGCGGCTGCTGCTGTTGCTGCGGCTGCGGCTGCTGATACTGTCGGTAGTATTGCTGCTGCTGCTGCTGCTGCTGCTGCTGCCAGGAAGGGTAGAACGACATTCCCTGCTGCGGATACGTGGATTGAACGAAAGGGGAAGGTCTTCGCTCGCTCTGCTCGTACTGCTGCTGCAGGTACTGCTGATACTGCTGATACTGCTGCAGCTGTTGTTCCTGTTCCTGCGACTGATGCTGCTGTTCGCTGCCATACTGATTGGTCGCCGTTAATCGATCCAAGTGCGACAACCGCCCCTGCCATCTCTGCGTCTCTTCTTCCACCCGTCGAGCCACAGTGACCTCTACCAAAAACTTCAAGGCACTCCTCAGGATTGCTTGCAGGTTCTCCGCTGTATGGGGAGTCACCCGGGCAACACTTCGATCAAAGTAGACGAGTAGCTCACGGTACGCCGGGGCCTCCCGTTCGAATTGCTGTTTAAGCAGACCAATACCATGGCTACCCCCGGAGGAGGCAGCGGGGGAGGGAGGGAAGGACGAAGAGGAGGCGGAATTTGCGAAGACTCGGCGGTCCTCAATGTTCATGAGCCAGTCAAACAGCACTTGGTGGGCGTGCGTGGAGAGAATGAGCTCCTGTGGTCGTTGAGGGTGCTGCTGGTAGGAGTGGACGGCAGGATTGCTGTTGATGTTGCTGGTACTGCTGCTGCCGCCGCCGCTGCTGCTGCTGCCAGCCCACAGGAAATCCCTTACACGCGCAAGTGCCCGGGGGTCAGCAATGAGAAGCTCGAGAACAGACTGCTCGTAGATGAGGATGGCTTTGTTATCCTCGTCGCCGAAGGAGGAGGAGGTCGAGGGCGAGGAAAAGGAAGAGGAAAAGGAGGAGGAGGAGGACGGGAGGGACGAGTAAGGGGATGCTGTGGCTGCTTTCGGTGCTGCTGGTGCTTGCAGGGATCGAGGTCTTAATTCGTCATTTTTGAAGCCGGTACCGTGCACCGGTGCTGGTTGAGAGGTTGGAAAGGACGATGACGGGGACGAGGACGAGAACGAAGAAAATGAGGAAGAAGGGGAAGGGGAATGACGGACACCAGCTTGCCGAGTCCATTCGGGAGGATAAGGACTTATCTGCTGCTGCAGCTGTAGCGGTCGGAGCATCCCTGACCGTTGTTGCTGCTGCTGTGGGCGTGACGGTTGTGAGCGCGAGGGTTGCTGCTGCAACTGCCTTGACTGTAGCGGTGGTTGACTTTGCTGCTGCTGCTTGACGACCTGCTGCTGCTGCTGTCGTTCCAGCTCCCTCTTCATGAACAAACGGTGTTTCTCATCACATTGCTGGAGCAAGTCATTCGTCACTCTTTCTCTAAGTGCCTCGTTCTCAGGGAAAGCTTCTTTGGCCAACAAGGAACTCAGGAATGTCCTGTCCGCCTGCTGCGTGGGGGGCAGACGCGCCAAAAAATCAGTCAGCGCCTCACTCCTCTTTGAAAACTGCGCAGCGTCTGCTCTAGCAATCGTGCTATCGCTGCTGCTGCTGCTGCTGCTGCTGCTTCTCCTCGCTGTATCTCCCTCCCCTGCCATCAAACGACGCGCATACCACTCCTTCCAAAGAACCGCAGGCCCCAAGACCTCTTGATGAAATACGACCCCTGCCTGCCCCTTCCCCCACTTCGTCTCATACATCCTCACTAAATCCGCAGGGTCCTTGGCTTCTTCTCCTTGGGGAAGTTCAGCGACCTTGACGTGTAGGCCGGCCATTTTCCCTTCTACTTCCAGAGGTAACAACACCTGCAGACAGGTTCGCTCCGCAGCTTTTCTCCCTGCTGCGTCCCCATCCAGGACCAACACAACAGTTCCACCTGACGACGGCAGAGCATTTCTCAAAGCCTTAACATGATCAACACTTATCGCAGTCCCCATACAAGCCACGGCATTTTTCACATCCGCGCCATGCAAAGCCATCACGTCAAAGTATCCTTCCACCACCACAGCCACCCCGTCCTTCCTCATTCTCGCCCTTGCCCTCTCCAGCCCATACAATACATTCTTCTTCTTGAAAATCGGCGTCTCTGGCGTATTAATATACTTCGCACTCCTCTCCCCTTCATGTAACAATCTCCCACTGAATCCGACCATCTGCCCTCGGGCGTTACGAATAGGAATGACCAACCTCCCCCCCATCCGATCGGAAGGCGCCCGATTCGCCTTCATGGCCTCCACGCTCCACGAAGCAAACAAACCGCTTTTTACCAATTCATCCTCCGTCAACTTCAACGGCCTTAAGTGCTGCAGCAACCCTCCTGCCGTCGCCGGGGAGTAGCCCAGGGTGAACTCATTTGCTAATCGGGCGCTTATCTCTCGTTCCAGCAGGTGCGTGCGGGCCAGCCCACCCGGCACTTCCCCAAGCATCGATGCGTAATACTCACTCGCGGCTTCCAATGCCTTGTGCAAACGCATGTGACCTTCCTTGATGGCGCCGGATGCCCCGCCGCCTCCTCCTTTCCATCCTTCCTTGACAATGTCAATACCTCCTTCCTCCGCTAGGTATTCAACTGCTTCCAGGAAAGACATTCCCTCCTTCTCCGACACAAATTTAAACACGTCGCCACTTGCCCCACACGAAAAGCAGTGATATACACCTTTCTCGTCACTGACGCTCATGCTGGGGCTATTATCGTCGTGAAAAGGACAGCATCCCATCCATTGGCCGTCTCCCTTATCCTCCAAGTCTACATGCTGCTTGACAACGTCAGAAAAAACGACTGAACCACGGACCAACTCCACAACATCCTTTCCATCGGCAGCAGCGTGGAGGCGGAAGGTTTGTGTTGGTGGAGGAGTGGTGGGCTGGGTGTAAAGGAAGGAGCCGCTGCTGCTACTGCTATTGCATGGCCTGCCCATAGTAATTGCGTTCGCCGACACGCGTGGTGGCCGCAGTTGGAAGGCCTCGACAGCAGCCACAAGGAGCAGCATCACGCCTAGCAGTAGGTCGTTTCTTGTCGCTGGCATCATGGTTGTCCTTGTGGCTATCTGCCGTGTCCGCTTCAATGGTTGGGTGGAGGAGACTCGCAGCAAGGAGTGCGTTTCAGGATTGCGGCATTTCTGGCCCGTGGCTCCCCGCGGGCAAGCTTCCTGTGAATTTAGGCAGAGTTAGGTTGCGCGCAAAGGATGAGTCTGGACTGGTCTTTGATACTGGTCATGCAGACAGAACAGTACAACGGCCACGCCACGACGTCAATTCCTCCTGAGTCCTCCGAGTACCAGAGTCATCGCTGCGCTCGCTCACATCACGCGTGCCTTCATCTTTGTTTCCGAAGGAATGTCTTGACTCAGAACTTGGCCCTCTCCCGGATACGCCCTACATGAGCTGAAGACAGATTTTTTAACACATACGAGACGGCGCTTGACGCTGGAGCCGCTCCCTAGCCAGAGTGCGTGGGACACTTTCCAAGGACAAGTAGTCAAAGCAACATCGATTCTGATAGTTTTTGCCTTTCCCCGCCTGTTCCCCGTACACAGGCACTAAATATCACACGAAGCCTACATTCCACAAGCAAGGATGTGGAGGCCAAGTGCCAGCGTCGCCGCTGCCGCTGCTACCGCCCGCCGCCGCACACGAGGAACTGTCTTGACGCGCTCGACCGGCATCAAATGCTTAAGCAGCAGCACCCCCTCCTCTTCCTCCTCCCCGCCCTCATCCAACCCCACCACCACCCCGACCGATTTTCGCGTGCTTTCGCCGAAGGAAATCTATCAAGGGCTGGAGGAACATGTTATTGGCCAAGAGGGGGTCAAGACTGGGCTGAGTGTGTCAGTTCACAATCACTACTTGAGGCTTTACAGCAAGGAACAAGCGCGGCAAGCCACAGAGGCAGCAGCCGCCGCTGCCGAGCTCCGCAAAGGTTCCTCCTCCTTTTCTTCCTCATCTGCCTCGTCTGTCTCGACATCAGTGCGAGATACCGACACAATGACCATCTTTCACAATGGTACCACCAGCAACTTGGTTCTATCTGAGCCAGGGGACATGGACACGGCATCCGGTTCTGTCCATCGCTTCCTGCGGGAAGAGATCCTCAACGCCGCCAGTGGCAATCCAAGCTCGCTTAACAGTAGCAGCAGTAACAACACTCCAACCGCTCCATCCCTCTCCTCTTCCAATTCCATTCCTCCACCAGCGGCACGAAAAGGGATCAAAATTCGCCTCAACCAACACGCCCGCCGCCACTCCCGTCCTGCGCCCTCCGTCGAGCCCGTGGAGCTCGAAAAATCAAATATTCTTATGCTGGGTCCCACGGGGAGTGGTAAAACCCTTCTGGCCAAAACACTGGCCAAGCTGCTGGATGTGCCCCTTGTCATTGCGGATGCCACTTGTCTGACCTCTGCAGGGTATGTGGGCGAGGATGTGGAAAGCATGTTGTACAAGCTCTATCAGGCGGCGGGACAAGACATCGAACTGACGGAACGCGGGATTATTTACATCGACGAAATCGACAAATTGAGCAAGAGGGATAGCGGTTCGGTGAGAGACGTGTCTGGGGAGGGCGTCCAGCAAGCCTTGCTGAAGATGCTCGAAGGGAATGTGGTGAACGTTCCCAAAGCGGGAGGGAGGAAGAATCCCAAAGGGGAGCATATCCAGATTGATACAACCGACATTCTCTTCATTTGTGGGGGGGCGTTCGCGGGGTTGGAAGAGGTGATTGCCCGGAGGGTCAGCAAGGCCTCGATTGGGTTCGGGGCGGAGTTGGGGGGGGGCAGGGAGGGAGGGAGGGAGGGAAGGAAGGAGTACCAGGGGGCCTTGTTCGATAAGGTGGAGCCAGACGATTTGGTCCAGTTTGGAGTGATTCCAGAACTGGTGGGGAGGTTGCCGCAGATAGTGAGTATATATATATATATGTAGAGAGAGAGAGAGAGAGAGGGAGAGAGAGAGAGGGACGGAGGGACGGAGGGATGGAGGGACGGAGGGAGAGTGTCCACTACTTAATCACCCCCGCCAGCTGCCCCCCCCACATGCTTCTCGCATCGTGAAGTTTGTACACTGATCACTCTGTCTTCCCCTCCCTCCCTCCCTCCCTTCCTCCCTCCCTTCCTCCCTCCCTCCTTCGCAGCTGCACACTCAAGGCCTGACATTGGAACAGATGGTTCAGGTGGTCACCCAGCCCAAGCACGCGCTGATGAAGCAATACGCGTACTTGTTTGCCATGGAAGATGTCTCCTTCCACGTCACTCCACCGGCCCTTCGACGCATAGCCGCTATGGCCCTGGAGAAAAAAACGGGGGCGAGGGGGCTGAGGTCCATCTTGGAGTATGCACTGAAGGAGAGCATGTATGTGGTGCCGGACGACGAGGAGGTTAATGCCGTGGTTCTCGACGTGGCGGTAGCGGGAGAGGGAGGGGAGGGGGGGAAGGCGGTTGGGGAGTTGACGTAAGTAAAGAGCCAGGGGAGGGAGGGAGGGAGGGAGGAAAGGAGGGAGAGAGGGTTTGGCAATAGGTGCTGAAGGAGAGCGTGGATGCGGACGCTGGGGTTCTGATGGATGTAAAGGAGGAGGGGGGTGAGGCAGAATAAGGGGTGGAGGGAGGGAGAAAGGGAGGGAGGGCAGGCGAGTCATGTGTGAGATCATGCTTGTGCGTGAGGGCGTCCTGCTCCTCCTTAGTTTCCCAAAAACAACAATTTCAATTTTTGTATCTACTTCCCCGTGCTTTTCATGCTCGCCTCTCCTTCCCTCCCACCCTCATTCCTTCCTTCCTTCCTTCCCTCCCCCTCTTTCTCTCACACAGAGTCCTGTTACTCCGTGGCCAAGACACCCTCGAAACGTACCTACAGCAGCAGCAGCAGCAGCAGCAGCAGCAGCAGCAGCAGCAGCAGCAGCGAGATGAAGAGGCAGCAGCAGCAGCAGCATCTGGGTCTCTAGCGGGGGGGGGAGGAGGAGAAGAGGAGGTGGGTGAAGTGGCAGCAGCCTAGGGCCAGGGATGGAAAGAAGGGAGCATGCCCTGCCGATGCACAACTTAGCGGGAGCAGCAGGTGCCGTGCGATTGGTGGCGAGGAAGGATAAAGAGGAGGAGGAGGAGGAGGAGGAGGAGTGGGTTAGGTAGGGTAGTGACTGGAGTTGCACCAGATCTGGCTCCAAGGGGAGGGAGGGAAGGAGGGAGGGAAGGAGGGAGGCGAGGAGGGAGGGATTGAGACAAGAACTTGTATATATGTCGTCACATGAGAGAGGGGAGCTTAGTGGTTATAAATGCCTACGTATGTATGATTGTGAGAGGGAGCGGAGGAAGACGGGAAGGAGGGAGGATAAGATAAAAAGTGTGAAATGCGAGGAACGTGCGCGAGGGAAAGAGTGGACGAGATAAGGAAGGGATAGCGTGTGAAGGTTATTACATAGAGGGAAGAGAACCAGAGAAATGAAAGGGGGGGGGGGGGGAAGCAAGAGGGGGCAAGCGTATGGAATGGTGTGGGTGTGAGAGAATGTGAGCGGATGTGGGCGGGTTTTAAGATAGAACCAGCGAACCAGCGAAAGAGAGAAAGAGAAAGCCAGGGAGAGAAACAGGAGATCGATAGTCGTATTTATATTTTGTATATACGGGCCAGAAATGCATCCCTCATGGCACAAAAGAAGGAAGAGGGGGAAGGGGAGGGAGACTTTCTCAGTGTCGAGGAGCCTGGGCGAAAAGAAATAGGAAACGAAAGAAGGGCGATGCGAGAGAGGACACCAACGTCAGATACACCATTCAACCTTTTTTCATCTTGTTGGATCCACGCACAGGAAACGCCACGTCTTCTCTTTTTTCCCAAGGAAAAGTGTTGCGAGAATCTATTGCTTACCCCCTACTCCAACAACAACTACCACTAACGCCAAGGACTGCGACCTCTGAGTCCTTCACATGTACATACATCCATTTATCCACACATACGTACACTCAAATCTCAATTCCACTTCGATTATCTTTCCCGTCAGGACAGCATCAACACAACTACTAAAGACACGGCAGTTCCCAAAAAAGCCCCCGTTTGAATCATAAACGCCGACCACGCAAACCACTCATACGCACCCTCACCTCCTCTCTTCTCTCTACCTTCTCCTACCTCCCTCCCGTCCCTTGCCCCCGCACCGGAAACAGCAGCTGCGGCCTTCGTGGCTTCTTCATCCTCTCCCTCCTTCTCCAATTTCCTTCGCCGGTCAAAGAAAATCGAAATGCTCGTGAAAGAAAATGCGAAACTGAACACGGAATTCGCCACTATCACCACCCATCCCCCAAAAGGCAATTCACTCAACGGCGGCTTCGGCGATCGCACGGCACAATAAAGCAACCACCCCGCCACCGCCATTGTGAAGAGCCCTAGTCCAAAAATCCGCCCGGTGGGTAAGAAGCTTGTGGCCAGCTTTCCCAAGGGATCAGCGCACATAAAACCAACAGTGGAGAGCATCAAAGTGCGGGAAGGGTCGCGATAGCCGGTGCAGGCAAGAGGGAGGATGGAGGGAACCATGCCATACGCAAGGGCAGAAAGCAGGCATTGCAAGGTAAAGACTGCTGCGTATGACTCTTTCGTTCGAGATGATTCGCCTGTCGCTCTTCCTGTTGCTGCCGCTGCAGCGGCTCTGTCATCGTCGACGACTACACGGGCAATGAGCGGTTGGTCGTCGTTGTGTCCGTGATGCTGGGTATCACAAAGGGACCCATAGTTCCCCCCTCCCCCTCCTCCTCCCTCTCCATTCTCCTGCGCAGCCGCCGCCGTTGCCGCTGTTGGCCTTGACGAGGATATGGACGGCGAGGGGGAGGAAGAGGAAGCATGGCCGATCGCTTCGTACATTTCCTCCATGTTGATATGCGTCCGGACATAATAAAATGCGCAACAACTCCCCAGGAATACCAGGGACAGCACATTAAAGTACCTCTCGATGCTCAACCTCGGGTGAAGCGAGCCTGCGTCTGCGGCAAGAGTCAACAGGGCTACTGCCAAGCCGCTCAAACCCGCACCTGCTGTCTGTATTTGACAGAGAGGGTATGATGAAATGAGTGCACGGGGGGGGGGGGTGAGTACAAAAACTTATAAAGCTCTTGCCTCCATTTTCTTCTCTCCCTCCTTCCCGCCTTGCGTACATGGGCTGACGTGTAGCTCTTGGGAAGAGTTGCAAGGTAGGGGGTGAAGACGACGCCGGTGCTACTGCACACCGCACCTGTGAGAAAGGCGAGGCTCAGGAGGCCGATACTGTGTAGGTGCTTGTCAATCACGGCTTGCGCGTGCCAGTAGCGGGAGAGGAGAAGAGAGACGGCCAGGCCGGAGAGAAGGACGATCCAGATGTCCATCTGCGGGTGAATGGGGAAAAAGGAAAGGGCGACAATAAGATTATAGGGTACGCATGTGAGCCTCAGAGGGAGGGGGATATCAGCTGAGCATGATTGTCCCTCTTGTTCGCTTATTTAATCTTCTAAGTTGTCAAAGCTTCCCCTGTTTGATTGTAATATCATCACCTAATTCTTACCTCTTGGGAACGGCGGCTATTGTTGAAACGGCGTTTCTTGTACATGAACAGTAATGGAAAGATGTAGGCAAGCTGCTCTGCAGCCAAAATGAGAACTCCCAGTTTGTTGCCCTGTAGATGTGAAGGTTTAGATAAGAAGAGGTGGTGATGATATCGGCACGTAGATAATTACGCTTCCTTCTCGAGCAGCCTGTCATTCCCCTCTGCAGTATCCTCCCTACTGCTCACCTCCGGCAATGTGCGGATAAAGAGCGGCAACTGGCCCCACAAGCCTGTTTTCGGAAAGAGCATTGATATTCGGTGGTAGCCAAGCGGACAGCGGGCATTTCTCACACCAAGACAAACAACTGTCCCATCGACGATAATATTAAGACTTCACATCTCCTCCTGCCATTGACGACGTACCATTGAATAAGATCCACGATGAAAAGCCCCACGCAGCCAAGGCCAAGTGGATGTGTCGTTGGTCCCTGCCGCCTGCGCTGCAAGATGTCTTCGAGCTTTCCATCTTGACCAGGCACTGTGCGTGGTGGTAGAGAGTCGGGAACATCAACAAATGTTTTGGAAACGATGTACTTTCACTGCACTCTTATTGATTGGATGCCCGCTACGGGAGTCTCTTTTAATGAACCACAGAAGGTGCGCGTCGAGCGCACATATGGATGACGGAGCCTCTCTTATATTGCAACCGGCCCGCTTCTCCTTCTCGTCTCGCTCCTTCTCGCGGTTAGTATCTTCTTATGCTGCAGCTTGTGATGCTCCTTTGCGAAGTTTTGGGCTTGGATACATAGTGTGTTGTCGAGGTCTCGAAAGAACATGCAAGTAGAAGACGTTGCGCCGTGCCAACCGCTCGCTTCGCGCATATTTTTTTAATTCAGATGCTTGCTGCCTTGTCACCACAGTGTAAGTCACAAGCCTTGTGCAACCATGACAAGCATCACCGCTCCTTACAATCACCACCGATATCCACTCCCACTCACCCACACGTTGTAGCCCCCACGCCATGTTCTCCTCCGCTGACTTCTTCGAAAGCGACTTCTCCAAGAACCCCCTAGGCGCACATACCTCCTCCCTTTGCCCTGGACACGCTGTCGACCCCAACCCCATCAAAGCCCACGCCGAGGGAAAACAACCGCTCATCCTCCTCCAATTTCGCCCAGCATTTGCTCTGCAACTCTACCTGCGTTTCGTTCGCGCCCCCTACGTGGTGCGAAATCTCGAATACCCATTCCTCGAGACGGCCGGTCGCCTCCCCGTATTGATAGATGGGCAATTTATTATACCTGAAGACGATGCGTTGGCATATCTTCGCGAGCATTACCCCTCCAGCCTCGACCTAGACAGCAAACTCTCTGGCGCAAAGCGAGCACAAGTCTCTGCTTTGCATGCCTTAGTCTCCGAAAAGTTGGCCCCTGCGCTAGGTGCCTCCCGGTATCGGGACGAGAGGAATTTTGTCCAGAATGTTCGCAATGTCATTTTGAGGGCCACCCGCTTTCCGCTTGGTCCGACGTGGGCGAGTGCTGAGCGGCGGCGTGGTATGGCGGAGCAACGCTGGAGGGGGCTGGTGGAGGGAGGGGTGGGTCTGGGGGAGCTGTTGGCGAGAGCGCGTGTCGTATATCGTGAGTTGGATAACTGGCTGGGGGCAAGTACGGGGGATTTCTTCTTTGGACGAGAACCTACGAGTTTTGATGCGTGTTTATTCGGGCACCTAGTAGAAGCGTTGGCCGATGTGAATGTTTTGGTGATAGTGAGTACGTTTGGAAATCTCATGCGTTTTTTCAGACGTATTGCCGAGGAGTTTTTTGAGATTGGAAGTGCAACAGTAGCCTCTTCTGCAGAGCAGCAGCAACAGCAAGGTTTTGTGGTGGCGTCCAATGTAAAGGAGTATTACAAACGCGCCGACTACGTCAACAGCCGCAACCCATTCAATCAAGTTAAAGCCGCTAAATTGTGCGCTGAGGCCCCCTTAGTCCCCGAGCCAATGCTTCACAAATTCTTAGAAGAAGGTGAAGGGCCAAAAGGCGGCGTCGGTGGGGTTGGAAAGAAACAAGCAGGCACAACGGCTGCTGGCCCGGAAGGGGGGAAGAAGGCGGAGGAATTGGAAGAGGAACGGGCGAGGCACAAGGAGAATGTGATTTGGTTGACGGTGGTTGGTGGGGTTGTCGGATTCTTTCTCTTGTTTCAAGGTATTATGGCCTTGGCGACGGGAGAGATTGAGATTGTGACGGAGGGGGAGGAAGAAGAGGTGGAGGAAGGGGGCTAGGACTAGTCTTTGGTAGAGAATCAAGACATTAAAAGCATGTTACATATAGAGCGATAGAAAGGCAAAGAAACATTGCATGATTCAAGACTTCCTTTGAGACATGAGAGCCGTTACCCCGGTCTTTTGAGTTTATGCATTTTTTGCCTGTTACTTATTTCTATCTCAAGCCCGTAGGTTATTTTGCATATTCATTTTACTTATTTCCCTGCCATCCAGGTATTCATTCATGTTCCTCCATGCCGCCTTTTCCTTCTTCACCCAAAGATTGTCCGTCTTGGTCCATTCCTCGTCCCACAAGGAAGAAGACAAACGATTCATTCTTCTCATACTCCAACTTCTCTAGTTACCTCTACAACTATTATCCACTGTGACCCTTTCCTCTCCTTCTTTTGTTTTCGTTTCCCTCCTAATTTCGATGCCCACAAATCTGACACACACTCATATGCGGGGCATTGAAGAACGTACACGCCGGACAAGCCCACTCACTTGCCATTTCTGTGCCTGGCACTGTCGGCGGCGGCGGCGGTGGTAGTGGAGAATTTCGGGATGAAATTTTTGGAGGAGACCGAGGAGGAGGGCCTCGATCCCCTCCAGGAGAACGCGAGGGAGGCGTTCGTCCTCCCCCTCCACCACTACCGATCGGCACCACCATCGCAGGTGCTGCACCGTTGGGAGAGCCCATTTGCCGCCCTCCCCTCCCTCTTCCTTTTCCTCCTGCTGGTGCCCCGCAACAGCATCGGTGTAACGCGCGTAAGAATGACATGATAATCGGGAACGCCAATAGAGCGATCGCAATGCCCAAGACAACACTTAGGTATTTCCACTGTAAAATCTGATCGAAGAAACCGACATTCGGGTCTTGTGCCAAGGCATCATCACTGAAAAAACCCGTCCCATTCACAAAAGCAATACCTCCAGCAGCATAATAACCATACTCCTCCATATTGCTCACGCCGCATTTCCCTATCCCGCGGGCGATCAGTCCGTAGCCAGAGGAACCCCAGCGCCTACCCCAACTGTTTTTGATGATCTGTATTTTTTTTAAATAAGGCGGAATAAGGGCTCGACAATTGAAAGTGCATGACAAAGTAATAAACAGAAACAACCATTCCTCACGCTTGGAAGCATGAAGAGAAGCCTCCATGCTGCGAACGCCAACCCTCCCCCTTCCCCTCCCACACGTACCCAGTAATCAGTTCCCGACTTTTCATCCGTTCCATACCCCACAATCGTCACCGCATGATTCAGATCAGTCCCACAATTCTCCGTGTATATCCCTCCCCGATACTGAACAAATGCCTCACAAGATCCATCAATGGCAACAGCCACAGGCCGGCGTGCCACGATGCTCATTAACCCATTCTTACTGCACGGAGCCGTCTCATATGCATCTTTGATCTGCGAGGCGACCGCGAATTCATTCGCCCGACATTTTCCCTGGCTTTGAGTAAATGTGTAATCTGATGAAGACGCCAAGCCTTTCTGCGCGACCCACTTGAATGCGTAGTCAAAATCTCCGCCGTTACACCCCTCATTCTGCTTCACACAATCAATCAATTGCTGATTACTCAATTCATTTAGAACTTTCGTTGTGACCGCCACCGCTCCCTCCACCGCCGCGGCTGTCGTAAACGCCCAACAAGCACCACAGGCAGCTTGATTTTTGACAGGTGTCACGGCAACAACATTATCAGGGTTTAGTTTGGCCACCCGCCAGTCCACAGCAGCGGGTAAGTCTCGGGGCATGAGCTCCTTCGCCCACTCGGGAGGGACGGGATACGTGCCGTCGGCTGCTTCTTCTTTTGCATCCTCTTCGGACCGCTCGTGTTTGTGGAAACCTTGCAGGCCTCGGTGGGTAATGTTGTTGATACTGTCAGAGAGAGAAGAAGGCGTGACACGCCCTGCCCGCGGCTTCACCTTGTACCCGAACATGGCCTCGTGTTCCTCTGGCAAGCGGTCACTCAGGTGATTGTAAGCCATGTGAAAAGAGGCGTCAGGATGCTCCACTTTATAATTTTCCAAATAAATACAGGACTTGCTCCAGGCCTGGAAGCGCCGGGCTAGCTCTTTTGGGTTGGCGGTGTAGTCCTTGTGGAACTCCTCGCAAAATGCCTCGAAGTTCTCCAGGCTACACGGTGCAGTTATGCTGCCGTTGCTGCTGCTGCCACTTGGTGGTGATATTGACGATGATGATGTGACCAGTCTTGGAGCTGCAAATAGGAGCGCGAAACAGACGACGAGGTGGACACCGAAGGAGGCGATGCGAGGTGTTGTGGCGCAACCGCCAGGGGTCTGGCTCCAGCATGGGCCTGCAAAGGCCTGCATGCTCCTTGCTGTGAGAAGGGTAGGTGTGCATGGGGTTGACAGGTGAGGTTTGAGTTGCCTGTGTGGGTTTGGTAGGGTTAAGCCTCGGGGGGTCCTCTTGGTCGTGTGGAAGGGCAGGCAGGGGGGGGGGCAAAGAACAAACACGAAGGCGACCGGCCCATGGATGTGAAGTTGTTACCGCTGTGTGCGCCGCAAACAAGTGCCACAGCATGATAAAGATCCCAGCTCCCTCGGCCTCGCCCGAATAATTATTTGTTGATTCCAGCTCAGTAGGTCCGTCGTCTCCGTTACGCGTTTGCTACCTCTTGGTTCCACGCCCCCGGGGAAGGTTGAGCCGTTTTGCGTTTTGAAACTCACTGAAGGCTGTTTCAAGTTTCAAGATGATGATGCCTCGCGCTCTTTTTCTTCCGTCCGTCTCCTGACCGACCAAACCGAAAGTGGCACCAGACTCACACAAATCACACGCACATGGTTACGAAGCAGACCTTTGACGTGTCGGCAGAGAGCGGGACGCCCCGAAACGCGGGTCGTTGACGTTCCTAGACGAAGGGCCTTTAGCGACGCATGATCATCGCCGCAACGAGGTCGAAGGTGAGCGTCCATCTCTGCTCAACACCACAATATGCGCACGAGCCTCAACTAATGAGGAAATAGATGCATTGCCTTAAATCTTAAGGTTCGCAGAGCCCTGGTTGATGGTCTAAGCAAGCGCCCGCATCACCACTTTACACCGCCCGCCTGTCTTCCCCCACTCCACGTTTGCCAACTCAAACTACCACCACCTCTGATACATGGGAATCCAAGGCCTTCTCGGCGCACTCAAGCCCATAACTACCCCCGTCCACATTCGTGAGTTGCAAGGGTTGCGCGTGGGGGTCGACGCGTATGTGTGGCTGCATCGAGGCGTCTTTGGCTGCGCGGCGGAGCTTTGCCAGGGCAAGGACACGAAGCGTTACTTGCACGCCTGCTTCAAACGTTTAAATCTATTGCTCTCCAATGGCATTGGCCAGGTGTGCATTGTATTTGACGGTGGCCCCTTGCCAGCGAAACGTGGCACGGAAGATGAACGCCGTGCCCGCCGGGAAGAGAATCGACGAAAAGCTCTGCAATTGGTGGCGGAAGGGAGGGCAGCTGACGCCTTTCCCTACTTTACCAAAGCGGTGGAGGTGACTCCCGCCATGGCCAAGGAATGGATGAACACCATCGAAGCATCGGGATTGCAGAATGTGACGTGTGTGGTGGCTCCTTATGAGGCAGATGCCCAGCTAGCTTACCTCTGTCGCACGGGGCAACTAGACGCGGTCTTTACTGAGGACTCGGATCTGCTGGCCACAGGCTGTCCCCGCGTATTGTTCAAGCTGGAGGAGGCCACAGGCATGGCGCAACAAGTTCTGCACGCGGATATTTTCAGGGCGCCTATTCCAGGACTTGGGGACTTGCGGACGTGGGACGGGGAGGCGTTTTTGGTGATGTGCATACTGTCAGGGTGTGATTACCTTTCTAGTGTGGCTGGGCTGGGCTTACGATCGGCTTATCGCTTGGTGCATCGACACAAAACAGCGACCAAGGCGATAAGAGCGATGCGATTTGAGGCTAAGCATAAGATACCTGCTGACTACGAGGCACGTTTCCTTGAGGCCTTGAAAACGTTTAGGCATCAACGAGTGTTTGACCCCGTAGCGCGGGTCTTGACTCATGTCCACCCCCTGCCACTTGGCAACGCCCCTATCCCTACTCATCCTCCTGCTTCTGTTCTTGCTGCTGCTGCCTCTACAATGGACTATTTGGGTCCGTGGATGGAGGATGCCTTGGCTGCGGAGATTGCCGACGGCATCATCGATCCAATCACTCTGGCACCATTTCCTCCCTCCCTTTCTACCACTCACTTTGCTGCTACTTGTGCTGCTTCCACTACAGTTGCTGCTTGTGCTGCCGCTGCATCAGCTTCAGCTTCGCAGCCGAAGATCTCCGCGTTCCTGACGGCAGCAAGACACCGGCCGCAGGAGGGCGAGAACAGGGACGGGGAAGAGGAAGAGGAAGGGGAAGCGAATGGTGGTGTCACTACGACTGATTCTTCACGCTTTAGTGGAGCTGTAAGGAGGAATGTCATCTACCGTCCCGGGCTTCGCAAGAGTTTGGCGCCTGTGCCTTTGCATCAAAACAATCGACTCACAAGTTATTTGAACAACAAAGCGGCCGCGACAGTATCAGTAGCTGCAGCGATGAAAAGCAGCAGCAGTAGTGGTAGCTTCAGGACTTTGCCTGCAATGCTTCGGAAGAGGAAGAGTGTAAGCACCAACAGTGGTGGCAGCGGCCGCAGCTCTGGTGCTGAGGGAAGTGCTTCTGTGTCATCGATGCCCCTACCACCAGAACGTCATGAGGACGCACCTGACAAGGCAACTGGGACAGGAGGAGCCGCAGTAGCATCAACCACTGGCATTTTGTCTCGCTTGCCGCACCTGTCGACCTGGTTTGGAGGGAAAGGCGAAAACAAGGCGCACACAAAGAAGGAAAATAGATCTAGCGGGGGTTTGCCTTCCTTGTCGTCGCCCTCATCCTTATCACCATCACCATCGTCATTATTATCATCATTGTCATCATCATCCTTGGTATCGTCATATTGGAAACGGCAACGAACATTAGGCGGTCGGCCCACGGCTTTCACATTGCGGCGTTTTGCCTGTGGTGGTGGTGCCTGTGCTGGTGGTGCCACATCCGCTGCCGAGGAAGAGGAAGAAAGGGAGGAAGTGGAGGAAGGAGGAAGCAGGAGACCAAAAATAAGGTTAAGCGGCAGCAAGGGAGGAGCAGACGGAGGGTATGGCTCTGATTCGTTGCAGCCGCCCACGCCGGGGACGCCATATGGAGAATCAGCAGCAGCAACAGCATCTTCAGCAGAAGGAGCAGCAGTAGCCGCAGCACGTCCGCTTAACCAAGCTGACTTGGACGAGACGGGTGATGATGACGGTGTGAGGGAGATGGCTGTGGTTAACGCAGCATCAGCAGCGGTAGCAGCAAGAACGACTACCATGCATGAGTCTAGTCATGGTATTAGCACGACCTTAATTTCGTTTGAGCCCTTTTTGTATCAAAGTGATGATGATAATGCTTCTGATAATTTGGGATTGAAGAGGGGGCTGGGGAAAAGCTTGGCCACAACGACAGCTTTAAATAAGACTGTCATTGGGCCTACTGCTGCTGTCACCTCCCAGTCCACCGTTAATTTCCGTCGCCGCCGACCTCGAGATAATCAAAAGCAGTCGCCAGCAGCAGCAACAACAGGAGAAAGAGGAGGAGAGGGAGGACGGGTAGAGGAGGGAGACGGGAAAATGTCCCTTTCGCTGGACGCCTTTAAGTTTGATGCGGGTGATGGACCTTTTCTGTCCTCTTTGATGCCATGATCAGCAGGAGAGAGCCAAACGGAATGAAACGATCAGATGGCGGAATGGCAACATGAAAAGATGCCAGAGAGAGATGATCGCAGACTTTTGCCCTATTAGACTGGAAAGCACACAATCAGTCAATAATAACGCAGTGTACAAAACTTGATGTCACAGAAATAATTAGGGCAAGAAGTGGGAAACGGCGAAACAAGAGCCAGCCTTTCTTTTAGATCATGAGCAGCGAAAATCTGCATTCCAAAAAGTGTCGGCCTTTGGTATCTTGGCGAACGATTTGTCTTGTCTTATTTCTTCTGCTATCTCGCTGTGGGTAAATGTTTGTTTTTTACACCCTTCTCGACTGTCTTTGACTTTCATCCTCTTCCTCCCACCTCATTTTTCCCGTCCTCCTCTGGCTCCCTATACATAAAGCTGCCCAATTAAGAATAATTCAGTTATTGATACAGTTATTTATCATGAGTAGTTAACCTCTATTTCCTCCGGCATCATTCTTTATAATCGCACACATGCAAGTCGCATACACACGTCCTTTCCTTGAATGCATTTGATGATTTTTTTTTTGAAACGGCAAAAGCGTGCATTCCCTTCCTCTAGAAAAGAAGCTAGCCTTTCTCCAAAATCCATCGTAGTTTATAATTATTCGCCCACGTAATTGTTCCCATCAACAGAGCAGAAGGGCACCTCTCTCGCCCTCATCCCTATATCACACCATTCTCATTTTACTTTCCCAGTCACTCATTCTTTACCCATTTCCCTTGCATTATTGGTCTCCTCTTCTCTCTGCTTTCCTTTAAACTTATTATTTATACGGTTTGATGGTCTTCTGTGCTAATCGTTTTGTCAACATGGCACACATTTCATCTCTTTAGGCAGGGCGTGCCTCTGCCTCCGCCGCTTCCTCCTGCTTGCCGCCTTGAAAGGCAGCACCAGCCAGAATGGCAAGCAGCTTCGTCTGTTGCTCGAGGGTGAGACCACCACCAGAAGAGGGGCTGCTGATTTCGTCTTTGGACCCCTGGTTGCTGAAGATGTCGCTATTTGAGTGAATCAAGGGGGCAGGAGATGATTGTGAGAAATAGGGGGTGGAAATGTAAGCGAATACGTATGACCCCCCCCCCCTTCAACCTCCTTCGTCTTTTCCCCTCCACCCGTCGGGGGGAAGACAAATACACACTCACCGCAGCGACCTCTGCAATTGCAAATCATGGACCTTCGACTGATACGTCACATACGGTTTCGCAGTCCTTCGCAGGCCCGGAGCAATCAAAAGATCATGGAACAACGCTCCCACCAACGCCCCCAATATCGGCGCAAAGATATAGACCCACATTTCGTTCCTCGGCCCCGGAAGCGCTACTTTTCCATATCCCATCATCACCGCCACGAGCCTCGCACCGAAGTCCCTTGCGGGGTTGATGCATGCCTCCGTCGACGGGGCCACAACAGAAACGATGCTCACCAAGGATAAGCCAATAATGAGTGGCGCCAATTCCTTATGCTTCAAAGTGTTCTGGTTACGATCCACGATTGCCAGGATCAAAAACATCAACAAAAACGTACCAACAAATTCCATGGCAAATGCGTGCTCGATCGAGCCTCCCGGGAGAAGAGCGCTGTTCCCAACAGTGTGGGGAATGATTGCGGGATTGGGAAAGAACTCCCCATAAATCATCTCTTGCCCAATGCTAGCCACAGATCCCCGCACGATATTGTTCTCTTGCTCATATGCGACGAGAAAGTCGTTGAAGAGCCCAAAGACAAGGAGGGCGCCTATGAAGGCCCCGATGGTTTGACTGACGATGTAACACACGCACATTCGAGGTGTGAACTCCTTGGAGCGAAAAATTGCCAGAGCAATTGAAACAGCCGGGTTCAGATGCGCTATGTGTGTAGGATGGGTGAAGGGAAAGGGAGAGGTTTGAGGGATGTGGGCGGTAAGGATAATGTTCATGAACGCATATTGTGTGGCGGCGTGTAGAAGCATAGCGACCAATGCCCGCTCTCTCTACATCACACATAAGGCAGATACACAGGAAGTAAGCTTGCTCATATGCTTCTTGTATGCCGTCAAATCAAGGCGCAATATGAAGGAGTCCTGCCAGGCCTTCGGGCAAGAACACAAGTGGCCCACTTGGCCAACTATTCTTTTTCCCATTCCCTGTCGGGGCACGTACCAGTAGAGATGGAGGCGGTCACGTAGATGCCCAGAGTCAAGGCCAAGCCCCATAGGAAAGCTCCACCAAAGAGGTCTATGGGCGCGTTAACGAGAACAGCGTTTGCCGTGAAGCCTAAGCCGAAAAATACGAGCAGGAAGGTGCCTGTGGCTTCCGCAAGGCAACTCGTCAACACCTTGTTCTTCCTGTACTTCTCCGTAAACGCAGTGAGGATGTCCTCGAGATGGAAAGCCATAGGTACCGCTTGAAAAAGCTGTGTATGAGTGTGTATTTGTGGGTGAGGGCCAGGTGAGATTTTTCTGTTGAGCACGCACGAATCAATGCATGGACGAATGGCTTTGCACGGTGCCCCACAAGCAGAAACAATGAAGGAACACTCAAATTGGCACCTTATGCCTTGCACATACAAATTTGTTTGTGCTTTGTGTTTATCTGCGTTCTCTTTGTTCTCCCTTACTTTTTTTGCAAGAAAAAGGAAAATGAACGAGGCAATCAAATGGTAAACTCAATATGCGTAACGGCGTATCGGCGAGTAACGATCGGAGGGCCCATACAACTGGCCCATTGCCCATTTTTCAACCGGGGTCAGACTAAATTTTACCTCTTTTCTCCTTTACCACCACATTTTCATTTTACATAGCTCTTTAAGTCTCAATATGCAATTTGTAGTTGCCTGCTTACATCCGACACTCACATTTTCGGCCGGACATTCTCTTCTTTTTCGCGCTGCCCCTCCGCAGTCCTCCATGATTTGGTTGTGTCGTGACCCCACACTACACGCAATTCAATCCTTACTTATTATTCGTCCATCTTCAAAGACACATCGATGGTGCTTATAGCTACGAGCTTACTGAAGATGGCCGCGGCGCAAATGCAGGCACATTAAGGCACAGGCGAATGAGATATGGTAGTACGTGTCCGGCATGCATGGCTTGGAAGAGGATATGGCTTTTGCGGGGGGGGGGATAGAAAGAAAAAAATAGTGAAAAAGGACCTCGACAGCGAAATCTTGCGGGATCAAAAAGGAAAGAACAATGGATAGAGCTACCAGTTAGGTATGATGGTGGCGGCTGATGTTTTAGCTTTGGGCAAGTAGAAGGGAGAAGAGGACGAGGAAGAAGAAAGCTATAATATATGTATGTATGTAACGACTCTGGCGACTTCCACGGTCTCCCGCTGCTGGGCATTTTGCCTGTATTTCTGGGTGGAAGGACGCTGTCCTGACCTGACTGTCAATCTTCCATGCGCGCGTAAAGCCATTTGAAAGCGGTAACCACTATTGGCTCACAATTAAATCATAATGCCCTGATGTAATGGATTACCATTCTTTTTTGCTGGAGAAATGCTATATTTATGCTGACTAAGTCTCCTCATACCTTTCCTCGACCTTCTTCTTAATGGTGAAACGCTTTAAAGAACTATGATTCTCGAAGGCTATTGATTGAAGATTACATCAACTTGCATCATGATTTTGAAGCCCATGAGGGTAAGGGCTGCTGAGATCGAACAGCTTCTCAATGAAGGAGAGGTGAAAAATTGTACATTAAATTGACAGAATCCTATGCATAAGAATGGAAATGTCCATAAGCTCCGAGCATAGATTTCCCGTAAAGTGTCAAATAAGTTGTCTCTGTATTCCTCCACATAAATATATACATATACTTGTTCCCTTCCAGGTCTCTCCGTCCCGTCCAAAGTACCCCCAATATGCCACTATTGTTCTTCTCCGCATGGCTTCGAACCCCATGACATCTCTCTACACATATCAGCTGCAAGGTCTGAGTCATGCAATCACTATTTCCCTAAACCTTTCGTCTCTTTATTCCTCGCACTCATGTGGTGCGGCCGTCTCGAAACAAGAAGACAGCACGAAATGTCGCCGGCTTGCCTTTGTGAGCACAGTAGTAGCAAACCGTACCATATAATGTAAATCTGTCAATCTCACTACCAAAATCAGATGGATACACTCACATACACATAGAGCTCGACCCTCACACGCAAGCGCCGTCCTCCCTCCCTCTCTCTAGTCCCCACTCACGTTCAACACAATCCGTCCCAATACCTTCCCTGAGCGCAAATCATCAAACATCTGGTTCAGCTCCTCAAACGGATGCACATCCACATGACAATTCACCTTCCCCTGCGCCGCAAAATCCAAAGCCTCCGCCAAATCCTTTCGGGTCCCCACAATACTCCCTCGCACTGTAATCCCCCGAATGACAATGTCAAAAATGTTGAGAGGCATATCACCTTTGGGCAATCCAACCATAACAATTGTGCCCCCTCGACGACAAAGCCCCACGGCGGATTTGAAGGCGCCGATGGAGGGAGCGAGGCAGAGGACGCCGTGCGATCCGCCGTTAGTGGCCTTGGTCACCTGAGCGAGGCAACAAGGGAGGGAAGGAGGGGGGGGATAAGAGGGGTCCGATGAGTAACGGGAACTGTCTGATTCCAAGGAAAGTAGAACACATATGGGGAAATTGTGAGAAGAATATGAAACAATATAGTTGCGGCATCCCTCGCTTCCCCTCCTCCTTCCCTCCTTACGTGCGCTGCCACCTCCGGGTCCATTGCCTCGAACGCCGCCTCCGCACCCAATGTGTCTGTGCAAAATTTCAATTTATCCACTCCACAATCCAGTGCCAAAACACGCAAACCCATGGCCACACCAAATTGCACGGCCAGGTGCCCCAATCCACCGGCGGCGCCAATGACTGTGAGGAACTGGCCGGGGCGAGCCTCGGTGGCTTTGATGCCTGAGTAGGTTGTGACGCCGGCGCAGAGGATGGGGGCGGCCTTTCCAGGAGAAAAAGACAGGCAAAAAGAAACGTGAATTATCAAGAAATGCATTTGAAGAAGGATTAGATCAGTAATTAAAGCAAAATTGTGCCTGGGTACTTCATTGACGACTTCTCACTTCAAGTAAAGCTGTCCCTCCCTCAAATCCTTCCCTCCCTTGACCACCCACATACCTGTTCGAAACTAACGGCATCGGGAATCTTCGCCACGTGCGCTGCCGGAGCCAGCGTATACTGAGCAAAGCAACCGTCGACCGAATAACCCGTGTTGTCTTGCTTGGGACATAAATTCTCGTGACCCGACAAGCAATGCTCGCAGGTGCCGCAGCTGGAATGAAGCCAGGGGATGCCCACGCGGTCTCCAACGGCAGCAATGGTACTGCTTACATCGGGGCCGACGGCAACAATTATGCCGGCACCTTCGTGTCCGGGAATGAGAGGGAGCTTCGTGGGCGCAGGCCAGTCGCCATCGACGGCGTGAACGTCGGTCTGGTCGTGGGGAATGGGAAAGGGTAATTGCGATTGGGATGAGGAAGTAGGCGTTGAGGGGTTGCCATTTCTCAGCAAAGGACCTCGCATGAAACGGTGTGTTCATTCATATGGTTGAGCCTATCATTCAACATCCACGTGCCATCGGCCTTCCAGGATTCAACACTCACGTGCTGTCTGAATCCCCGCCTTTCCCCCTCTCTCTATCTTCACGCCAAATCCTCCACCTACATGGCAGACACCGCTCGTGACAATCTTGACGAGGACCTGGCCAGGCCCCGGCGTCTCGACGGGGACCTCTCGCATGTCAAAGCGGTCGCCGTGGTGGTCCGCCACACCTGCAAGCATGCAGGCCGGAAGATGATGGGCGGCGGCAGTGGGTGGAGACATTGTGGAGCAGATAACACTGCACGTGGCGCGGGTTACGACGAAACAGATGCTGCGATTTTGTATGATAAAGAGGTGTTGGGGTTGAGTAAAATGAGTGGACTGTTCTTCTAGAGCAATGGCAACACGCGAAGATTCTGTGAGCCCACCCAAAAAAACGCCGAGACTCCTGCCGGAGGCGACCGTACCTCCCACATAGATCACGAGCCTCGACGGCCGCTTTGTAGTTTTTCATTCGTTTTCGATTTGCGTGTTTGATTTCCTTGTGCTTATTTTTAAAAATTAAATATTTCAATGATGGTATTTTTCCTACCATCAGAGATTTTCCGATCCTTTCGTGTCTTTCATGCACCATAACCCCGTCATCCATCCTCTCCCCCTACTCTGATTGCTGCCACATAGGAAATTGAAACAGGACAACAGAGGGGAAAAGAGCCTTTAGAACTGAAAAGGGCATTATTCTCCTCCGTTAATGCGTTCGCGTCAAATCCATGAACTTGGGCGGGGCCGATTTCTTCCTCTTCAACTACCCTTTTCTTCACACATTCTACCCCAGCTGCCCTCCTCTTCCCGCATACGCCCCTTCTCCTCCTCTTCATCGCACTGCGCTATTGGAAAGAACCCAGTCTTTAGCAGCCGGAATTTTGAGCCAGAGGCGTTCCAAGTCGGTTCCAATGTTTTTTTTCAGATCCTTTTCCTCCTTCAAATCCGCCAAACGGGCGAGGTAGAGGGCCTTCAAGGCACTGGCACGGGCTCCCGACCTGTACCAGAGATCGCGGGCACATAAGACGGATAATTACATAGAAGATCCCACAATCGATTCCACCTCTTTCTTTCTACGCTTCACTTACTTGCACATGATGTACGTGGGTCGCGGTAACCCAGTCAGGATCTCCACCAAGTTGTCCGCATCGGATGCCGTTAGAGAGTCCACCTTGAGAGGGTAGTGCTTCATCTCTATTCCTGCCGCATCGCCCAGCTCCTTCAAGCCTTGAAAACCTCTCTTGGTCGCATCCTCGTCGTTCTTATAGGCGATGTCGCCATTGGCATCTAGTCATTCGGGAGTGGGGGGGGGGGACATGCGATTGGACCGATGAATTGAAAGTGGCAAAATAGGGGGTGGCGGCATCAAAGGCAAAATCAAAGATTGGAGGGATAATTGCATGAACGAGAGTGAAGGCTTCGCGACAGTGAACACATTTGCTTAGAGAAAAGGGGTGCACGAAAGAAGGGAAGGGCACTACAAATGTTGGTTCAGGTCATGGATGATGCGAGGCAGTCACCAGACGTGTACCGCACACTCACATCTGAAATGCCATTTACTCACCTGTAGCCAGATATAAGAGGTTTTTGTGTTTTCGGATGATGGCGAGTGCCTCTTTTTTGCTCCCAATAGTTTTTCCAACATGGATGCCGCTGGCAGGCTGGTCTGCGGTGACGGCATGCGCCGGGCCAGAGGTCCCCGTCACGACGGCTGCCGCACCGAAGAAGGCCGTACCTACAGTCAATAAGGCATCCGCACGTGACATGGACTCTGCTTGCATCGTCGTCACCGTTTTTGTGTTCTTGCTCTCCGCCGTGTGCAAGCTCCTCGTTGGCGTCTGTACATATATAATATGGGGGCAGGGACCATAGGGTGAGGATAAATGTCTTGTGCGACCGACTATCACAAGAGGACGCGGCTTACCTGATACGAAGATGTCACGAAGGCATTTGTGCTCAGGACGACGCTACCCAGCGCCAGAAGGAAGGCCCACATGTGAGACATAATTGAGGTACGAGGACCGTGACGTTGATGCAGCTGGCGTGTGGTGTGCGAGCGTGAAGGACGTTATTGTGGTGCACACATACATAGTAGATGTAGGGGTCGAATGAATGACGCCGAGGAGCGTGAATGCATTACCATAATGTGATGCACACTTTAGTGTTAAAACCTCCGGCGGGGGGGGTGAGACATACATATGGCCGAGCGGCCTCACTGCCAGCAGGGAAGTGCTTCTCAAAATGAATCCAGAACCACAGTTCTCTATCTGGTATTTCAAAGAAAGAGCCCGTAACTTCCAACACTACTCATGTCAATGCACACATATGCATACAAAGACAAAAAGATGCACCGCAATAAGGAAAGTCGTATAAGGAAAGGGCCGCAATCCTTTTACCAGCGATTCTTGAAACAGGGCAGACGACTTCACGACCCACGAAGTCCTCAGTAGATGACAAACGAAGCATGTCAGACATATCGCATTTATCATGAGAACCGATGTTGAATGCCTTTTAGGAGGAAATAGGTCCTTTTAAGAGGCAATAAATGAGGAAGGGTAGAGCTTACTCGGACATGGGCCTTTGTATTCGACTCCTCTTGCCGACACACATCAGAGGCTCAGAGAGTTACTTGCTATACTTCATGTCTTTTTGGCAATCTGATTCACTGTGATATATTTCGACACACACTCGTACGTCAGTGCATCAAACACAGTGCGTCATTGTGTCACGGGCATAAAGAAAAGAATAAATATTTCGGGTCGACAGTTTTCATCTGACTTCGAATCGAATACAAGAAATACTTAAAAGGAACTATGACTTCGAATCGAATGCAAGAAATATCAAAAAAGAAACAGATATCCGACCTACCGGATTTGAGCCGGTGACCGCCCGATTATTGAACGTATGACCCAATGAAAATGAGTCCCTCTACAGTCAGGCGCTCTACCAACTGAGCTAAGGTCGGATCGGTGTCAGAACGGGTTTTCCTTTCTGTCTATCATCCATATGTCTAGTCAGCGAGATGAAATAAAAGACACTCGTCACAATCTCTACATAGTGGACATGAATATAAGGACAAAACAAGCGATATCTGTGTGTTCATTCTCCTCTACATAATCGGGCCGAAGGGGGTGGAGTAGTTGTTTCCACATTTAAATATCCAAATCAACAGGGAGATGCTGAATTCAGAAGACAAAGACACTCTAGGGATCGCAGGCTTGGGACCGAGGCAATGAAACATAAGCCACTTTAACCTCTACTTTCTTTCTCTTCTATAAGCCAAATTGTTTGATAATTGGTCAGTTTCTTTGTGGCGCCACCCATCCCTCACATAGAAAAGGATAACCTTACATGACAACATGTCGGAGGAACTTGTCCCACTGACCTTTGTTGTTTTGTTTTAGACAGTGAGGAACGGACCGACATGTGCTTTTTTCACACCAGATTAGAAGAGATGGTGTATCAATACAAATCGCACACCATCACACGGAGAACATGTAGATTCGCTTGTTCACTGCCCCGCTATGATCGGTGGGCAAGCTCTGACGGTATGTTTTGACTTGAATCGCCGGGACAGTAAGTACTTGTTGATGAAGGAAGCTTCTTCCATCTCCTTCCTACCGGCGACAGCATCCCCGCCACGTATGTTCATATGTTGTAGAGTCATCTCTTATCCCTTGAGTAAGCTCTCTTCGCCAGCTTCTTGGCGGGCGTCGCAGCGGATGCTGCCTGGAAACTTCATGGCCCGACCTCCAACTTCCCATCAGAAATAGGAATCAAGAATCAAGAATCCCACGCCTAGTATAATAAACTGGCAGGAGATCTCACAATCACCCAATGTCACGGTTGCATAACCAATAATAATCCTGGGAAATAGGCATGTTCCTCAGTGGCCGATCGTCTGTTTCTTAAACTCCCCACCGCAATTTACACCCCTACTTCTATCACCACAGGCACCATGGCCCCTAATCCGCTCACCGCCATGCTCGAGAGGGTCCGAGCCGTCCTCCCCGCCCACCTCATCCCCATCATTGCCACTGTAATTGTGGGGCTTTTGACACTCGTCCTGTTTGCGCGCGTCATCGAAGACCACATGAGTAAGGGCGGCGCCGAGACCTTCTACCCCACCAATGCCCATACCCGAGTCCTTAGCTACAAGCTATTCACCGGCGGTTTGTGCAAAGGAAAGAAATGGCAAAAGGAGGTGCAAAAACAAGGTTTTCAACTCTGTGATCGTGTCTTGTCCGCACAACTACCTCTCGTGCCCAGTAAGCAGCACGTTGCTGACATGGTTCGTGTCTGCGAGCTCCCAACCTCCGACCCCTCCTCCCCTCCCATGCACCTCCCCTTCATCTACCCGGCCGTGTTGATGGTCTATCCCAACTGCCTACTTTTCACCAAGCCCGAGTACCCCTTCCCCGCGGTGGGCTCTGTGCATGTGTCGAACCGAACGACGATTTACCGCCCGTTGAGCGTGGAGGAAGAATACGCGGCCTTAATCAAGGTTGACCCGGTGGTGACGCCTGCGAAGAAGGGGACAGAAGTCACTTTCATTTCCACGTTGCACGATAAGGTGGGGGCGTTAGTCTGGAAAAATGCGAGTACGTTTTTGGTACTGCATAAGCGGATGGCGATTATGACTCCTAGGTAAATACATTAGGTTGGAAGTCTTAGGAAGGTGTGAGAGGGAGGGAAAGAGAACAGGTTACAGGGCAGGATCATGAGCTATGTCGAATTTAAAAATGGTACATATTTCAAAGCGTATGCTTATGTTTATGCGTCTCAACGCTTTCCTGCATCATCTCACCCTTTCTCCCTCCCTGCCTCCCTCCGCACAGCGTCAAACCCGCGCGCGAGCTTCAACCCCCCACCTCCACACCTCCCGTCCTCGATACAATCTGGACCCTCCCCCCCAATATGGGCCAACGTTACGCCGCCGTTGCCAAAGACCACAACCCCATTCACACTTCCAACCTGGCGGCGAGGGCCTTTGGTTTTCCGGGGGTGATCATGCATGGCATGTACTTCATCGTTCGTGCTGCTGCTGAGTGCCAGACTGTGGTCGCAAGAAGGAATAAGACTTTAACTTATCCCGTGGAAGTAACGGCAAAGTTTGTGCGGCCAGTCGTGTTGCCCCAAAAGGTTGGGTTCAAGGTCATCCCGACCACGGACCCCGGGGAAGGAGGAGTGGTGGGAGGCGCGGGAGGAGGGAAGGGGGCAGCGCCGTATTTTTTGCGGTATGAAGTTTTGAATAAGTCGAGCAAAATTGCAGTGGAAGGAGTGTTTTCGTGTCGAGTGCAGGGATAGAGAATTATGTTTTAGTGTGAGGGGAGAAGGGGAAAAGTAATTGTAGCAGCACTAGCAGTGGAGGCTAGTGAGCGATATTATCAGTAGATAGTGGCAGAAGCAATATCAGCAGCGGCAAATGTATCCAGGAAACGAGGCTTTATCTGAGTTATGTAATATGTTCAGCGAAACATGTGGTAAAAATCAGGAGAGAGGGAAGTCTGCGACCTGTGACAATTAAGCAGTGTCGGTAGACAAATGGTAGTGATCGGCACGCAGAGATTTATACGACCGTGTTGTTGAGGGGAAATGAGGCAGGCGAGGTTGAATAGATAATTGGTGCAGGATGTTGTTGGCTGATGCGGGCTTGGTTTCTTTGTGAGCGAAACGCCTGGGTTTGAGAGTTCATAAATACTTGCAACGTGTGGTAACAAGAAGTGTTACATCAAAGTGAGGGATTGCGTTTTAAGGAGATCAAGAGGAAATCGTCCACAAGATGAAAAAGATGAACAAATAGAATGTGTTATTCAATTTGAGTTGAGAACGGTTTGCTTTCCGGATAGGCTGTTGGCCATTCTTCCTCGGATAAGAGTAAGCGGTGTGTGAGATCTCTTGGGGTGAATTCGAAGAATCAGATTGATCTAACCCTCTTCTGAGATGTGTCGGCATATCACACGTTCGGAGAAAAGAAGGTGCGCAAAATTTTGGATGATAAGCATTTAAGATTGTATGCTAATTCGAAGGAATTTGCTGGCCTTAAAAATGGCCAGTTACATGGAGAAATGGCGAGATGATCTGTTGAAAATAGATGACGTGACGAAAACCAATTTGAGCGAGCATTTCTTTACTAGTAAGGCGTACGAGGACTTCGTCATGTGTATCCGGTGTGTGTGTCCATCAGGGGCCGTCCGGCCACGTTAAAACCGGCCGATGATTTGAACATCGTCAAACTTTTTTAGATAAAAGTAGTCCGAGACACCTCTTCCCTTTTCTCGGCCGTCAGCGTTCCTTTCCGCGGAAGCCCTTTCATAATACCAAACAGATCTTCTATATGGTCCTAAGAAAGCATGTGCGGTAGTACATAACCCTTTTCCGTACAACACATTCGCACAAACCCCACCATTCCCCGCATACCCATGACGAAGTCCTCGTACGCCTTACTAGTGAAGAAATGCTCGCTCAAATTGGTTTTCGTCACGTCATCTATTTTCAACAGATCATCTCGCCATTTCTCCATGTAACTGACCATTTTTAAGGCCAGCAAATTCCTTCGAATTAGCATACAATCTTAAATGCTTTTCATCCAAAATTTTCTGCATTGCAGATACTGCGCCTTCTCCTTTTCCATTCATCGAATCATTTTGTGTCCATGTGCATACGCATAGCCGGCCACGTGTATTTGCCCAAATGAAGTCTTGTCGAGATCAGATTCCGCAAAATCTCGCACCACCTGCAGACCCCCAACAACCGAGGCATAAGAGGCAGCGGTCGAGCGCACGCAAGGCTCATCATCATGTATGATGCCGTTTTTGGCGACAATCCTGTCATCTTCTTGACAAAGTCTACAGCAAGCGTTTGACGACTCCGACAGTCTAAACGGGCATCGCAGTAGATATCTCGAAGCTTGTAATTACTAAAAGGCCAGTCGACCAATGATAACCTCGACATAGGTGGAGGGAGCGGCATCTTGCTTCCTCAGCTTCCACGGCCTCCAGTTCCTCGTGTGCCTCCACGGTTTTCTCGACGACACTGCCCACGAGAGCCGCATTGAGAGCCCGAATCCGCCGTGGAATGGACCTTCACTCCATAACAGTCCTCACAGACATGCGTGTGAGAAGGCGACATCCTCGATACTACTCCGCTGGAAGCGGACCAACGTCAGCGTTTTACCCTCATCGTGCAAAATTAAATACACGCACTTCAGCTGTGGTTCAACGTATGACGAGTATACAGCTGAAAGTTCAGGAGTCGTGTCCAGTAGCTAGCACAGGCGCGACCGCTTGTCTTTTGTACGGCATGGCGATAAGCAGTTCCATTTCCGTCCCGCGCCATTGCACCCGCATTCCATTCGCCCCCCCTCTTTGGCGCAGCTGTCGAATTCCGTTTGGCGCATGCCCACCCCAAAAGGTTCCCACTCAATTTGTCGACTACAACTACCATGCAATGCGGTATCCTCTGCATTGATTTCGAGCTAACTGTTCGCACCCCTTGTTTTCTGAAGCCGTCTCTGGAAGACAACAATCCAGCGTTTGCAACTGATGGGATCAAGTGATCCGGCCCCGTCGAAGATACACTCGCACCCTCCATCCAATCTTTCCATCAAAATCCCCTAAATTTTTAATTTGAAAGGACGGCTTTAGGCCCCCCTTGAGAAGTGGCGCACACGGCACGGTGCTCTCAAGGTCTATCAAATCCTCCAAGGTGGTTTTATCTTCGGGACGCCTTTCCCGCCATCCCTCATGTATCGTACCTGTGGCTAAATGCATTCTAATTCAGATGCTACTCCACGCACATTTGCCAGATCCATCGTGAGAATATTTGCCACCAAGGTGGCATAGTGACTCGTGAGTAAACATGCGTACTCGACGGCCGTGCCCTCTACGGGTAAAAACCTCGAGATGGACATTCGACTCGCCCTCTTCTCCTTCTCCGCACGCTCTTTCGCTATCTTGCCGATAGTGCGGAGGCCGGGGCGGATCGAATTTCCGAGACGCAGGAGGAGAGATGCAAGGATGGAGCCGGCACCATCCTTCAACCGCATCTGCAGGTACGTCTACACGGTATGCTAATATCTTCTGCATGCGAGCTTTCCATGCATTTGTCACCCCCTCATCCATGCAGATCTTCTCAAGCGCTGCAGTCCACATCCCACCCTTCTCAACATCCTGCCCCACGTGGATTAAAAAATCAATAGAAATGAGGTTCATCAAAACCACCTCCATACAAGTAAAATACCGATACCATAACGGAGAGGAAAACATGACTCCTTTCTGGCTTGTAGCAGCCACCCTCTCGAAGAAAGGGCCAAGCCTCCGGGAGTGATTCTCCCCAATCTAATGCTTGCGATGACGCCGCCTCCCACCAGCCACATAAAAGAGCGTTTCACTGAGCTGTCTATGTAAAAACCAGGGGAGGGCATGAGTAAGGGGTGGGCGGCCGTAAAAATTAAATGGCAAACAAATGCATAACCATTAAAAATAATAATAAGGAAAAATTAAGAATAAAAAAAACTTACTTGAGCTGGCATCTCCTTCCACCTTGCGGGAGGAGAGGGGCGGTAAAAGGCCCTAACACGTGCCTTCCTCCACTCCTCGTACATGTAATCAGCAAGCATCTAGAAGACAGTCGCTGAGTCATGTGATCTGCATCGAGCTCCCCCACTCGCCTAAATATATCGCCTATATATGTATATACTCCATGTGCGTATGAAGTTTTTTTTATTATGTCGGTGGTGTCACGATGGAAGCTCTTGGCTTTTTATTTTAACTACCCTTTCCGAGAGGGACAAGACGTCCGCTGTAAAAGTGGCCGCAAGGCGCTTGCGGGAGGGTAGCCCATCACCCATTACTCGTTGGTTGATGATGGGGGGATCAGACTGTTGGCCCGTCAAATCTCCCCCCATGCGAGCATGTGGAGCATCCACCCTTGAAAACCTGTACATTTATAAGTGGAAAGACAGATTTAGAGATTGATTGTCTGTCGTGGTTGTACACACACCAAATAACGAGCCTCAAAGTGCGAGAAAAGAACAAATTGTGGGAAATGGGCGTGAATTTTACCGTCAAGCTTTTCGCGGTGGATAGACCCCCTCTACTCTTTAGTGTGGGTCTCCTTTCTAAAAGACACTCGAGAGAAAGTCTCAACCCCTGTCATACCCCAGGTTTGCTTTGTAACCAACAGCAAAGAGCATCACGTCCTCCAGGGGGGGAACAAAGCGGTGATGCCAGTGACAGTGTCCTATACTACTATCTATTCGAGTACCGTAGTATAGTATATAGTTCCTTCCTTCCTTCCAAAAAGAAATTGTTGCATATTCACCCCTTATTCCTTGTCCGAGTTTTACTAGCGACTTTGACTGGCGGACGTCCGGGGACTTTGCCTGATAAAAACCTGTCAAAGTCGCTGGAAAACTCGGACAAGAATAAGGGGTGAATAGGCAACATTTTATTGTTGAGGGACTCCCCCCTTGTAAGTCCTAGAGGACGTCAGGTTGCATGCGATACTTCTATATGAGTGTAGGTGCTGCCCTCTGGGAACACCCTCTGTGGAGGCAGTTGCTAGTGGAAGGGGCACATTGGCACCTCGCGTAGCGAACCCTCCAAAAGGAAGCCCCACACTTAAAGCTCCGCCAAGGAGCGCCTGAAGGCCCTCCATCAAGCTTTGGTCCCCAAGCGCACTGTGGGCTGTGAAAAAGGTCAAGCCTCCCTTAGGGGCACAAAGAGCGGTGGTGGTGCTGCTGATGGAATGGTTGATGGAGTGGTCGGTATGCGTGGTCGGGCCCAGCGAGGAGTACCAGTGCTGCGATAAAAAGGAGGAAGGCGGCGGGTGGCGGCATGTTTTTAAGTTTTAATTTGTAAGGGTGTGTGTGTTGTTAACAAGTGCACGCAATGATAATAATCATCAAACGAAGCCCAAAGGCTGGGACAAGAAAGCCCCCTTGCTGTGGAGAGACGGTAATGCACCAAAGCACGAAATATACACTCTCCAAGCGAAGAAGGGGCTTCGTAGGACCCTATAACCCAGACTGGTCTGACTAGTTGACCCGACAAACACCACAACATTATTTTACATGCTACCAGTGACTCGGACAAGATCCGGAAGACCCGTAAAATGAGATGCTCACAAAAAAATGCAAAAGCACTGCGTTCACTTACTCAAATCCGCCCAATAAACCTGTACAGACTGCATCCACAAGACCTCCACGTCGTGCCCTATCCCTCATCTCCCCGTCGCCAGTGGGTCCCTCTCCTCACAAACTAAAACTTAAAAGCATGCCGCTACCCGCCGCCTTCCTCCTTTTTATCGCATCACTGGTACTCCTCGCTGGGCCCGGCCACGCATACCGACCACCCCATCAGCCATTCCATCAGCAGCAGCACCACCGCAAAGATGCCCTTCAACGCACGACAGGAGCTGCCGCTGCGACTGCCGCTGCATTTTTTGGCCCCTCGATATTTATACCACAGCCCTCAGCGGCAGTCGACACAGCTGAAGTCGGTAGCGAGGTCCCCCCTCCTCCTATCCAACCCCAAAGCAAGCTTCTTCAAAAGTTCCTCACCACAGATCTGACCAGTCCGGGCCTTTCTGGTTTTGGTGGTGCCAAAATTCTGTTCCTACCGCCGTTTTTGTTCGGGACCTGGAATGCCACCCTCTGCCTGAAGAGCATCGATCTCCCCCTTGGAGAGCGCTTTGTGCCCCCCCAAGTTCTCCGCTCCCTCAACGCCGTAGAAATGGAAAAGCCAACGTCGTTCCTACTCCGGTTCTACTCCACCCTGCCGGACACGACCGAGAACACTTTGCGTGTCACTTTGGGGGAAGTGCCTAAATCGGAAGTTGTCCCTGATCGCGTTTACAACACACGTTCCGTCCTCGATGCGTTCTACGGGTACCCAGCCGTGGGTGAAATTGATTACGACTTGGCAAGAAATCCTTTGAAAATGGACGTGGCTTTCGCGACGATGGGTCCAGATATGAAGCCATTACCTTCTAGGAGACAGCAATTGTTGTTTAATAACCTGCAGAGCGAACGGGTGCGACCTGATGACTTATTTGTCTGTTCTGAGTACGTCCGCACGGTCACGGTGGGACCGGGAAGAAGAGTAACGGTGACAGATTCAGAAACATTGTCGCAGTATGAGTTGGTGAAAGAGGGGAGGATAGAGGGCAAGCAACGCGTGGCGCTTTATTTGACACCCAATCCCAACACTGCGGAAGGAGCCTTGTTTTTTGAGACGAACAATAAGGTTTGTGTTTCTCTCTCCCTCCCTTTCCCTCTGTCTCCCCTCTTGTCGATCTCTCCCTCCTCTATATTTCTCTTTCTTTTTCTTTCCTCTTTTCCCCGCGCTTATGTACCTCCTCCCCTCCCTTACTCTCTCCCACAGGCAGTTACAATTTTTGACTACTCGTTCGTGATGCAAAAGGTGGGAGACTGTGTGCTGACTCCCAAAGGAGTGGAGCAATGCGTTGGGTCGGATGGAGGGGGAGGGTATATTAAAGAACCAGTGCAGACAGAGGGGGAGGGGGGCGAGTTGTAGTAGTGTTGGCCGCAGTAGCAGAATATAGGAATTTGCATGAAAACTGACAAACGGTGATGACGACAGGTAACGACAAAGGTGAAATCATACGTAAATATGCTAGTTAAAAAAATTGTCTTGTAGAGGGAGGGAGAGACGAGACGTAAAATTATAAACTAGATGAACAACAGTCTGGCAAGGACAGGAGGATATCATCGGAAAAGCACTGTGTGTTAAAAATGGAGATAAACGAGTTCCTCATGGCCATTGTTTTCTGACGGCAGGGAGGGTCAGGAGGGATCGGAACGCGTGAATAATGTAAAAGCAAGCAGATGGCACATTTTTTGGGTCTACTCCATCAGGTCATTCAATTCGCCTCCCGTCCTCCTTTTTTTGCAGTACTCCTTCCTCCCATTCTTTTCGCCATCCCCATCCCCTCCCATCTCTTGTTCCTGAGAAACGTTAAACAACCACTGTCCCATCTAGCCTGGAACTGCGCAGCCTAGAGCAGCCTCCTCTGTCTCGTCCTCGTTTTCGTTCTCGTCCTGGTGCTCCTCGTGACAGTCAAAACACGCCGTACGCAAAAAAACAAAACTTTAGCGCACACATTAAATAATTCGTACCTTTCGTCCGTTCCTCCTTCTCGTCCCCCTCCCTCCCTCCATCCTTATATTCTCCCCACTCGTACGTACATCCCGCGCCAAATAAAGCACAAAAAAGGACGGCACGTAACATACATACTAATGAATTGTACCTAGAAAATAAAGAAGATAATTGAAATGTACTAAGATAAATATAGAAAAAAGACAGTGCAAAATAGATCTTCTCTACTCATGGTACGCCTTCATTGCTGCTTGCGATTTTTGTGCCCACCACACCTTCTCCCAATTCTCTTCCCTCTTCTTTCTCGGCTGCTGCTATTGCGTATGCTGCGGCTGCTGCTATTACTACTACTCGTTCTTCTATTTCCACCTCACTTACACACGTCCCGCGTATTCTCCCTGTTTCCTTCTCGCCCTTCCGCCCTCCCTCCTTCCCTCCCTCCAGCTTTTGGTTGAACAGGACTCCTTTTGAAGTTTTTCTTCCCCTGCACTTTGGCTCTTCGTCGCAGAAAGGTAGGGCAAAAGAAGTCACAAAAAATTGGAAATACGCGAACACATTGTTTCCTTCTCCTCGTTCACACCTTACTCATTTTACCGTTTCATTTTCTTGCTCACCGGGCCAACGCTCTGCATGCCCTCAACTTCGGCGGCTATAAAAGGTGTGCGGAAAAGCGAGCTCATCCGATGCCAGGTCTCCTTCCTCCTCTTCCTCAACGTACAGCGAATGTCGGAATTCCGATTAAAAAGGCTAATGAAGGAGTGCTGAAAATCCCCTATGGTCTTGGTGGTGGTAGTGGCAACGTCATGCAAGTATTTTCTGGTTAGCAGAGTCGTCTCCTTCCATTGGGGTACATTCATCTCCTTGGCGCTGTAGCCCCGTTGGAGCTGCCGGAGGACGTAGTCGTCGTAGTGCACGATCACTGAAGGACGGCGAGGAAGGAGGGAGGGAAGAAGGGGAGGAGGGATCAAAATCAGGAATATAAATTAAGATGAACATCACGCTCCCCTCTTCCTCCCCTCCCTTCTTACACTACGTACCTCGGTTAATTATGTCCGACGTGGAGATGCCGTCCGTCCTCTGCGTCTCCAAGAACTTCCCGTTCCGCTTCAAGTGCGAATACACGTCCCCGTCATCCGCCTGCCCCGACGTATCCGCGTACGGCAACGCATCGTGGCACACATAATCTATATTATGCTTTGCCAAAAACTCGTCATTGACAACCCACGGTGCGTCCTCCACCACCTCATCCACCCACTTGCAATGCCTCAAGCTCTCATACCGCTCGTCTTCCGACATGACCGTAATCCCTTTGTACTGGTGAGTAACGGAATCACTGCAACACCCCACCATCAAATGTGTGTGAGGATACAGCTTTTTCGCCTGCTCCAAGGCCTTAGCATGGCCAAAGTGAAACAAATCAAAAATACCGTCGGCGTAGAGACGGACCGGCATTCCAGTCAACGTCCCCCGGTCTCCTTCTTGTAGGAGTTCAAGTTTGGGCCGGTAATCGATCTGTTCCCTCTCTCCCTCGTCCGTCTCGCCTTCGTCTTCCGAGGAGGAAGCCGCGGAGGAGGAGGAGGAGGAGGAGGAGGAGGAGTCGGGAAAAGAGGAAGAGGAGGCGAAGGAGGAGAGACGCCCTTGTTGATGTCTGGGGACAGTCGTTTCGGGGCTTTGGGACCTCAATTTTACGGAAGAAGAGAAGGACGACGAGGAAGAAGAGATAAAAGTTGAGGAAGAGGAGGTGATGGGGGAGGTATGTGGCTGTTGGTGACGGGGATGCAGGTTGTCCTGCTGCCGCCCCGTCTCCTCTTCCTCTTCTTTCAATGCCCTGGGGCGTTTGCTGCTATCGCTCGTGCCATTGCTCTTGCACACCTCGCTGCGCTTCTGCCGGACAACCATACTGCCTTCGGGGTGGTAAGAGAACCCGCTGGGCTGACGCTGGAAAGACAGCACTTGAAATGGGAGGAGCACGTGTGGGTAACGGGCAACGATAGCACTGGGAAGGCGGCCGAGCAGTGCAGAGGGCTGGGTATTGTGGGGCCATGAAGGGGAGTGAGAGGGAGAGATCAGCAGTGTTTCAAGTACGCGTAAGTAAAAAGCAAGGTAGGCATGCTTCCAGGCCCCACAAATGCCATCACGAAGGCAACAAGCGAGCACCTTAGCGCCGCGCCGCGTGGGTGGCTCGCTACTGCATGAACATCTCGAAGCAATGTGGCGACCAAGACCAAGGCGAGCTTAGGGATGGAGGTGCACGGTTGTAAACGAGGGAAAGCGTTGCTTACTAAGCATCCACTTGTTGGCCAGGATGACACGTGCTCCGCCTCTGTCCAAAGCCACTCACAAACGCGCAACGAAGCGTAGAGCCCCCAAGGGCGTATCGGGATAGGCTCAAGCACTTCTCGCCAAACTTGCGTTCGATGCGTGCGATGTCGTAGGACGTTCTATTCTATGGATCTCGGTCTGTGTGCATCTTGTGAGGGTCCATGCATGAGGGCATGGAAAAAGGCCAGCTTCGCATCGACAGGAAGCCATCGCGCGGGCCGGATGGTCGATCTCTTCCGAGTCGGAGCCATGCTTGGGCGTTTAACTTGCATGCGCCTCTTTCCCTACCTATTCACACACATGACACGCCCCACACCTGCCGTACTTCATATGCACAACGCAGGAGATTTGCTGCCGCTCTATGCACTGGAGGGCCGCCATCTTGATCCTTTTGTTGTCGTCTGCCTCATTTGCTTTCAGTTTCCATAGGACACTCCCACGCCCCACGTCCACACTCCTCGTCAAGACTCACGCTTTGCCTCCCGTCAACCCTCCCCCGGCTTTTGCAATGGACAACCCGCTGCAGCAGTGTCTCAGTCGCCACCGCATGGAGACGGCTTGGGATAATCAGCACGGGGCCTATGTCACGTCGGATGCCCACGGGGGGCGGCTCTTCACGCGGTGCGTTGAAAGCAGGGAGGGATAGAGGGGCTAAGAGTGACAGCCTCTAGCGAAATACCTTCTCCCTCCTTTCCTCTCACCCGTTATCTGCCACACAACGAATCTGTCCCATAGCTCCTGGATTCCCAAAGATCGTGTGAAGCCCGCGGCCTGCATCTTCTTGGTGCACGGCGTCAACGAGCACGTGGGCAGGTACAATGACATGGCCCACTCTCTCACCCGCCAGGGCTATGCAGGTAACGACAATGGTAGGAAAGGGAGAAGATTTATGCTAGCATCTGCATAATTGTAATTTTTGTACCTTTCTCTCCTAAAATGCATGACTTTATCTTCCCTTCCAACCTCCTCAACCCCCCTTATCCATACTACCTCCCTCGTTTGTCCCAGTCTTCGGCCACGATCAGTGGGGCCACGGATTGAGCGGGGGCTTCAAAGGCGACGTGGAAAATCTGAATTACCTTATCAAAGACTTGAAGCAGCTCATCCGCGCTCAGCGACAATCCCACCCAGAAGTGCCTTTCTTTATTGTCGGTACGTTTCTCTGAATATGGGCAGGGAGCTTGCCAAGTTTCGACGGGTCAGCGAGGGTAAAGAGACAGTAAAAGGAAGGGGAAGAATGCTGGTGCATTGTGGTCTATGGGTCTAGCGTCTTTGGAGGGATCATCAAGGCCTTTGCTGTTGTGTAATTCATAACTGCGTGCTAATCTCCGCCTTCCCCCCCTTCCCCCCCACCAAGCCCACTCCATGGGCACCATCGTCGGCTTCCACGCCGCCTACGAACTCTCCATTGAATCCCCTTCTTTCCTCGACGGCATTATCTTCTCCGGGTGTGCCCTTGTCCCCGGGCCCTCCGCCGCTTCCCCGTTCGGTCTCCGTTGCCTCTTCGCATTGACCAAAAGCGAGTGGGCGTCCGGGGCCATTGGAGGATTCATGGCCAAGATCGACCCGCGCGGGCCTTTGGCGCCTGTTATTGAATCGGAACTGACGCGGGATTTGGTTGAAATAGACGTGATTAAAGACGATCCCTTGCACAACAGGGGGCCACTGCTTAACAGGACCGGAAATCAGATTCTCTTAAAATGCCGAGAAATGAAGGAGCGACTGCCGCATTTCACCATGCCCTTCCTAGCGATGCATGGGGCGGCAGACACGATCACCTTGCCGGAGGGGACTCAAATTTTGTTTGATCACGCGGGATCGACGGTGAAGACGTTGAAGTTTTACCCGGGGTTGTTCCACGAGCTATTCTTGGAGATCCCGGAAGCAAGGACGATGGTGTTGGGGGATGTGCATGCATTCTTGTCAGATATTGTGTACAAGAAGAATGATAGCTTGTTGTTGCAGCAGCAGCAGGGGTTGGGAGGGGTACCGGGAGCTGGTAAGGATGTGAAGACATGGGTGGAGAAAGGGAAGGAGGGGAGGAGGGAGGTGGCGGAATAAGTGTGCGCGCAGAATATTGTGTAGCGGCCTGTTTCTACACTATACTGGCGCGCTCCTTTCTTTTTAAAAAATGCCCTCCCGAGGATGCATTTGAAATAAAGGAATCAAGTCTTAGACAGTGAAGAAAAAGTTAGTAGCTAGTGGAAGACATAGATCAGTACTGTGAGTTGTGCATACGCCAAGGGGAAGATGGACAGTGGGAGGGGTAGTGCAGACGGGCAAGAAAGACAGAGCTTGAGGGCTCACTCGGCTCAGGAGAATGATTAGGGGAAAGGCGACCTCTGGCGGGGAGGACGGGGGAGGACAACAGGAAAACGCTTCTCCACGTACAGTGTGTATATAAATTTCTTTCGAAATACGTCATCCTCTCCAGCACGAAAAGACCAGGAAGAAAAAGAGAAAGGAGGAGAGGTGAAGTCGACCGAACGAACGTAACTAAAAGTCCACATAGCCGAAAATCTATACGGCAATGATAACTGAGGTAGACGCGCACTCACTTTTCTCTCATGCCATTTTCGTCACGATTCATCTTGGTTTCTAGCTCTTTACACACAACGCCATTACATACCCTACCGCCTTCTCGGTGCTTTTCCCATTCCCCTCCCCTTTCCTGTCCCCTCAAATTTCAAACAACAAACAAAGAGGGTTGAGCAACCAGGCAGGAAGCACAAAAAGTTACCTGGATCTAGGCCCCCAAAAGGCCTGCCGTCCACCCCATCTTTTTTTTCTTCCAGCTCTCGCTCAGGGCTGCAACCTCTCCAGCGCCCACTTCCTCCCACCCGCTTTCCCCTCCTCCTGCAACAACGCATATGCCAATCGATCGTGCAAGCGCGACTGCCTTCCCTTCCAAAACTCCACTCTCTCCGGCACCAATCGGAAACCACCCCAATGCTCAGGCTTTGGGACCGGCTGGACCTGCCCCTCGTTATCTTCCTCTTTTTCGCCCCCAAACCGCGCGCACACATCTTCGTATTGCGCTTCCAAGGCGGCGCGGGATCCGATGGGACGGCTTTGGTTTGAGGCCCACGCCCCGATCCGGCTCCCACGGGGGCGGCTATTGAAGTACGCTTGGCTCTCGGCCTCGGCCACGCGCTCCACGGTGCCCTCTATCCTCACGGATCGTTCTAAATCTCCCCACCAAAAAGTCAAGCAAGCTGGTGGCCCTGCTGCTGGCGCTGTTTTCGCGAGAGGAGAAAATGATGTGAGATAAAAGGATTTTATCGACTGGATGTTAAAAGTCAGATACACAGTGAGGGGACAAAGGTAAGACAGAATATAGCACCGTAAGGATGGGAGGGGGCGTACCATCGACGCCGTCCACATGAAAAGCTGCCGCTGCCAGCTCTTGTCCTTTGCGCGATTGGTAGTTGGTGTACCAGACAAAGCCTCGGTCATCCAGTCCCTTGAGCAACACATACCGGCCCGACGGTTTCCCATCCGCGCTGACTGTGGACAAACACATGGCGTTGGGTTCGACGACTTTCGCGGCGACGGCCTCGTCGAGCCAACGTCGAAAGAGGGTCATAGGTTCGGAGGGCACTTCATGCTCCTCCAGGCCCGAAGCCGAATATTCTTTCCGAAGGTCCGCGACGGCCTGCATGGGTGTGCTGGATGAGAGGAACCGACGGGAGTCCTGGCCGTGATCTTGGCGGAAATGAGGGAGCGCGAGGGAGGAGGACGATGCGCCAAGGAAGGCAGCAGCAGTGGCCGTGCAGCGGGCGCTTCCACGAGCAGGCAAAGATAGCATGCAGCAAGCGAAGACGACAGCAGCGGTGTGAGTTAGAAAGATGTAGAGAAGACGGCCAGGCATGTATGGAAGGACACGTGCCCTAAAGTAGGGGGGAAGGGATGAGTGAGTAAGCAACAACTCATAAGCTGGCGAGCGAGCGGGTTGTCTGGGTGTGCCTGCGGCCGGCATTAACCGATGAGGGCAACTCTTGGCAATCCTGTTCCTAGACGAGGAAGAGCTGAAGTCGTCTACCCTGATTTTAAGCGCTAAAAAGAGAAGTCTATCTGCTTTACAGCTCCTCATAGGCGTGTTTAGCATGCACACAGACTGTGAAGTGAGTGGGCTGTGCCCGTTGCCATCGCTAGCAGATGACTCGGTGATTTCTGTATAAGAGAAGGAAAAGGCCACGTGAGATCAAATTCCACGGCATATCCTTAATTCCTTCTTAAATCATCCACTTCCCGTTGACCTGCTTGCCAATACCCTTACCACCGAAAAGGCCTGTCAAAGGTCGAGTGGAATTCTTGGGCGATGCGCACCGCACACACGCATGTGCTGTCAGTCTGAATGATCGTGAACATCCACCTGTCTCGGAGAACAAGAGGTGGCAGTGGCACATTCTTCTGGCTCGCGTAATGCGACCCACGCACCTCTTTCTTGGATGCTTTTCTTCCCTCCATGCACCTCATAGCACGGACCACGTATCCCACATAGGATTTGAAGCCTGGTCCTTAGAGCACCGCATGTATGTTTGTGTGCTGGATAGGCGGCCAAGGCAGAATGGCTTGGACAGGCCACAGCTTCGACGATCTTGTGTCCACATTTCCATGTCCCGGGCACAGCTCTTACATGCCTTTTTACGTCTCCAGGATGCAGGCACATTTACAGTGAGAAATGTTACATAGCCCTTCTTCACACTGATCAACAGGACCGTACCAAAGCCATACGCCAGACGGCAGGGACAACAGTCGGCAAAGCCAGCTCGGGAGCTCTGGTGTAGCTGTTACTTGTCTCCCAACGCGCGAGGAGCAGAGATCGGCTTCTCTAATACTGCCATTATCGCAGCACCAAAGCAAGCTTTGCCCCCACACACCTGACAATAGCACACAAAGCTTGTACAACACGTGATGATACCTCGGACAGCATTCGATGGTTGTGGTAGAAGGACTAAATATCCATGGTCTGCGCCAGCCGGGGAAGCCAACTGCTTCATTTTGTGAATGAGCGCCGGTTCGATACTACACCATGATTTTTGCAAGCACTCACATACCGTGCTCATACACACATCATATACATGCACACAGGCCCTTCCGAGGTGTTCTGTCCTTCTCCCCGCCTTCGCTCCCTGTCGCCCATATAACAGTGGCAGCAACAGCGGCATCAGCAGCAGCAGCAGCAGTAGCAGCAGCAGCAGCCGTCGCTTGGACACACGAACAGCCGCCCTCTCCACTCCTATCTCAAAGATGCACACCAGCAGCAGCAGCTTCCGTAGCAGCGGCATGAGGGCCGACCCGCCCGCGGCGGGCGCCCCCGCGGGAGCCATCTTCCCTCCGGCCGGGAGCAATGCCGTTCCCGCAGGATACTCCGTCGCTGAGCCCATCGCCTCCTCAGTCGCAACCAAGGCTGCAGGTATGCCTCCCCGACCGGCCGGCGCCATGATCGTGGAGATGGGGTCCATGGAAGACCACCACCACAGCGAGACCTCGTCCGCCACCGGCTCCATCTCCCAGCCCGACCTGGACGTGAATTTCAACGCTGCCATTTACTCCACCCTCAAGCAGAAAATCCACGACCGGTCCTTCGTTGTGGCTGCGCAGCTGGCACAACTTTGCTACTTGACCTGGCGTTGGTACTACTTTCTAATTACCCCCTCTACGCTCTACGTATCCTTGCCCTTTATTATTGCCGAGACGATGATCGTGCTTGGCGGTTCTTTCATCACCTACTTCTTGGTGTGGAACCAATGCAAGCGGCCCAAACTCCGCCTCGTGGACCTGAAATTGGAACGGCGCGAGCTGCCCACCGTGGATGTGATGATTCCTTGCTATAATGAGCCGGTGGAGATTGTGCGGCAGACGACGCTAGCAGCCTTGGCTATGGACTACCCCAAGGAGAAGCTTGCAGTCATTGTCTGCGATGATGGGAATTCATCGGCCATGCGCGCGTTGATTGCACAGTTGCGGGCAGATATGGGAGGGAGTAAGGCGACGTTGCGGTACATCGCCCGGAAGAAGATTCCCGGTGTCCCTCACCACGCCAAGGCTGGGAATATCAACAATGCCTTGATGAACGAGGGCACGAGCGGGGATTTCATTGTGATTTTCGACTGTGACATGATTTGTCGCCCCGAGTATTTGCAGTGTGTTTTGCCGCATTTTTACAAGCTGGAGGCAGATGCCCTGGTGGTGGATGAGCGCATCGCCATGGTCCAGACACCGCAGGCCTTCGTGAATGTCCCTGAGGACGACCCTCTTGGTCAGCAGTACCGATATTTCTACGGTCCCGTCCTGCATGGGTGGGACGCGGTGGATTCGACGCCATGCTGTGGCACCAATGTGACCTTCTCCCGCAAGGCCTTGTTGTCTGTGGGGGGATTTACTTACGGAAGCATTACGGAGGATTTCCTGACGTCGATGACGCTGCACTCGCACGGTTTCAAGACAAAGTACATCCACGAATATTTGGCCAAGGGTCTCTCACCTGAAAGTGTGCATGACTTTATGAAACAGCGCTTTCGATGGGCGGCGGGTGGATTGGAGATTTTTGTGCGGAACAACGCCTTGTTCAAGCGGGGCCTGTCGCCGACGCAGAAGTTTTTGTACTTCTGGGCTGGATTCAACACGTGCTTGTCGATCCCGATGGTGTACCTGATCTATTGCCCCATCATTTACCTGCTCGGCCAGTCAAGAGTGCAGATTGCGACATTTGACACGATTGAGTATTTTGTGTTCTTCCTGCCGTACATGTTTTTGCAACTGTGCTGCATGCGCATTTCGTACCGCGACGTGCCGTCGATTTACTTGCGTCGGTCGTTGCAAGAGTCCGTGTTTATGCTGTTCTGCTATGCGCGCGCTGTGATCACGGTGGTGGTAGGGTTTAAGTTGGGGTTCAAGGTGACGAGCAAGGACGCCGAGGCGAGCGAATTCCGGAAGAGCTTCAACTGGTGCATTCCCTACGTCATCTACTACTTCCTCGGCTCCATGTCCTTGGGCTTCGGGGTTTTGAACATGTACCGCGCCTTCCAAGCCCCAGACCACTCCCCCAAATCGATGGCCGCCGTGGCCGTCTCCCTGTTTTGGATTGTTTTCATCATGTGGCAGATGTGGCCCCCCATCGGCTACCTCCTTCGTTGTCTCGACCCCAGTCCTCAAGTAGAAAAGGCTTCTCCAACACTCGGGTCTTCTTCAGGGGCTTCCTCCACTCCTGCTCCCGCGGGTGCCGTTGGTGTTCTCCCGGCAGCGGCGCATGTGTCAGTCTAAGCCGAGAGAGGGAGAGGGGGAAGGGAAGGGGGAAGGGAAGTGCAGAGAAGGAAACGATAGTTTGGAAAAGGGGTAATGAAATGATGACCTCCCCATCATTTCCTCCCCATTCGTCGTCTTGAGTGCTTTCCCCCCTTTTTCCCCTCACTCCCTGTGTGTGTTTCGATATTGAGCAAGCCAAACCCTAGCCATTGAGAGACTATAGATATACTTATTATTGCATTTACTTTTTTATCATCCGAGCGAGCGTAAACAGAGCAGCAGCAGCTGCGGCTGCAGTAGTAGTAGTCTGATAGCGGGGAAGAATAGTAAAGGAGGAAGGGAGGAAGGAAGGAAGGAAGGCAGGAAGGAAGGGTGGAAGGGAGCAAGAGATGGGGATTTTTTTGTTGATAGAAAACGGTATCCTTGATTTCTGTATATTATTTACATAGGATGAACCGAGGAAAGATAAAGGGATGAGAGAGAAGCTAAGTAAAGGGTTTGTGGACCATGCAAATGGGTGAATACAGAGGAGAAGGCGCGGTGGTCAGGTCTTCCTGAGAGGAGTTTGGCAATCAGCGAATGCAGACCTATTAGAATAGGGAACTGTGGCTTTGGACCGAGAGGAGAAATAGAGAGAGAATTTGGGTGGTTTTATGTGTGTTTGCGTGGTGGTCAGGCAGGCGAGCCATTTTAGATGGCTCTCGTTTGCACAGCCACTGCCTCTGATGCTCGTAGCAACACATTAAGAGTGCAGACAAGGAGCAGGTGTGACAGCAAGCAGCAGCAGAGCGAGAGTCTAGATCTTTTATGTCGGCACCAGGAAGCAATTCTATAAGAAAAGAGGGAGCGGGGGGCTCTAATCAGTCGTGATCGTGTCCCTCAAGTCGTTTTATGTAAGTGTATATGTGTGTGTATGTGTGTGTGCGCGCGTGTATGGGGATATATTTGTGTGTAGATGTTGTGGTCTACGACATCAAAAACTGAAAAATCAACAATAACAAAACCAAAACAACAACGATGACCACAACACCAAAATGATCACCACGAACATGCCAGGGCGTGTTATCGTCTCAAATGTGTTCATGTCTAAGAGGGATAGAACGTGAAAGGGAGTGTGCGAGAGAAAGGGAGAGCGAGCACACCAAGATTAGCGATAAACGAGGGAGTATTGATGCACAGGAGTACCCCCAAAATGAAGTCCCAGCCCCCTTCATTTTGATGGGGCCGCAAATGCAGCTCCTGCTTAAGCGTTGAACACACTGGGCGGGAGCGTTGGATGGGGATATATATGCAAGTGGGGGAATGAGGAGTTTTTGAGGAAGACGTTTTGTGTTACCCAGGGGATTCGCACAACGCTTACCATAACAACAAGAACAAATATTATGGTCAGCCAAAGGGGTTTAAAGGGGAAAGTGATAGTGAAAGAGAAGAGTGGACGAATGATTTGAAAAGACACATTCAAGGAGTGAAGGAGCGAAGGAGCGACGAGGACAATTTGTGGGAGGAAAGAACGCCAGAGTTATCGAGACAAAGGACGAAAGAAAGCAACCATTGCATCACAACCGTCTTACCAGAGACGCAGCAGCAAACGAGTAACCAAAGAATGGGGAAATGTGTAGAATGATCAAAAGGGGAGCGAACGAAAGGGGAAAAGGGAAAGGGAGATACAGGGGAAATAAGTGATGATTCTTATAGGGAGGTGAAAGGTGATATATATCTAGGTTGGGGGTGAGATGATCAATTATATGGACAGCCGCACACACGGGTCGAGAACGATAGAGAGATAAAGAAAGGGAAAGCGAAAAGGGGGAGGCCAACGCGCATGTTGGCGACACAGGACACACAAGCGACAAGCAGGCGGGTCAGACAGGCGGTGCAGACGACCTGAGAGACTAGAAGAAGTCAGAGTCGAAGAGCTATATCTCTCTCTACTCCGTCCGCTTAACATTGCGTGATGTAATCCTGTAAATGTTGTCGTGGTGTGTCGTAACTCGCCTGCGGTGTGTGTCCCCTCCTAGACGGTCCATCAGCGGGGAGATAGTGTTGTGTGCGCCGCATTCGGTGTTTTTTTTTTTTCTTCATTTTTACCACGTTTGACTCCCTCGTCCTCTTAGTAACAACAGGGATAAAACAACCCCAAAACCCCAAAAGAATCATGAGCGTCAGAAGTCCTGGGGGAAAACGACTCATAACGCCTACGGCTGCTCTATTCGCTTCGCCACCAGAATGGGTGAATGTATTTTGTGAGGTCATGACAAGTGTACCTGCTTACCTCGTTTGCTTTCCTTCTTTCTATTTCATCATCATCAAACCACCCTCTTCATCCCTCTTTCCCTTGTCTCTGCGACACCCAAATCCAGGGATTTGTTTTTTGAAGTATTCCGGTAGAATTGTGTATATCTTCTCCCTAAGCCTGCCTTTTCTTCATTTCTACTCCCTTCGACATCACGTCCCATGCGCCCCCCCCCTCAACATACGTACACATGTGCCACGCCCCCAATATATTAATCCAAACCTTTTCTTCAGCAACCAGCACCCCCTCTCAACCTCCTCCGGCGTTTGACAATTTATCTTACCTTCATCCGGTTTCCCTCCCCCTCCTTTTCCTCTTTTTCCTCCTCCTCCATTTTCCCCTTCTCTTCCTTCGCGTACGTACAAGATACCCCATATTCCTCATTGACTTTTATCCAACCCATCCCTTCCTCCCTCCGTTCCTCCCTCCCTTTCTCCCTCCCTCCCAGCCACCCTCCGCTATTAATTAATTGGCCTCACCCTGCCTCCACCCGCTCCTGTGCCCTTTCCCCCCGACGAAGACGGCGAGTAAATATCCACGATTTTTAGGATCATGTTGATTAAGATGGAGAGCACCAGGAGCACCGTCAGAACTATTGGGCCGATCCGATCTTCGTAGGGCCCGGGGAGACGATTGCGGAGCATGGAGGACCTGTAAGAGGAAGAGGCGGGAAGAGGTAGAGGGCATTGGTTATCATTTCGGCCAGGATGGAATAGCGGTCAGGACGGAGTAGGAGGGAAGGGGAGACCCATGGACAAGACACATGAAACCCGCAATAGCTTGATCCTATCAACCAGTCCTCTTCTCTCTCTCCCTTCCTCTTTCTCCTCCTTCGCTTCATATCCACCCCTCGACACGAGTCTGCAGGGCTTGCCACCAATAAAAACATCACCTCCGTCAAAATTTTGAAGTTTTAAAAAAAAACAAAGGTTGAAAAATAATCACACTCGGACAGAGAGACATCGGGGAGAGAGACAATCTTTTGGCTTTTACCTCCTCACGTAGGTCTGCAACGCGTACACACAAAAACATATAGCCACCGGCAGTATGATGAAGCCATAAATCTGTGAGAACTCGTTGTGGTCGGCAAAGGCAAGGATGGCGATGGAGATGGAGGAGAGGGTCACGGCCATGTTAAGCCACGCGAGGAAAGTACGTTCGTTGGCGAAGAAGACCTAGGAAGGAGAAGGAGGAGAGAGGGTGGGGAGGGTTGAGAGTACTGTGTCGAGCAGCTACACTTGAAAAGAATGTTCTAACTAAGAGCAGCGTACCTTGGGCTCAACCTTGACGGGCACCTTGCGGATCTTTCGTGCACCAGGTGTGCCTCCCAAGCTACCGTAGCCACCTCCGCCCCCGCCCCTCGACGAGAATGGCCACCAGCCCCCAAGAAGCGCTGGTGGAGAGTTAAAGAAATTATTTGATTTTCAGTTTTTTTAAAAAGTGACGGTGGAAGGAGGGAAGTGAATTGGCGACCGACCAGGGCGCACAGCACATTCATAGATTCAATTGCCCTCCTGCTCCACACCCACGTACCATTTGTGCCCAAGCCAGACAAAGAGGAGGTAGACATGTCGTGCCCATTCACGTGGCCCTGTATGTGGATGAGATGGGGTCAACAGTGGTGTACGCATGCCAGTGTATGCGCCGGGCTATCCTCCTCCCGGTCTCCTCTTCCAACCCCGCCTTCCCATCTTTCTTACATCATTGGCGGCCCCCATGCTGCCCGAGCGCGATGGCACGAAGTAGACAGGCTTAACCTCGGTGCCCGACCGCAAGGGTTGCCGCTCCTCTTTGGTGCCTTCCCTCGCTGCCATTTGTGGGCTTGATTGCTGTGTTGGGCGGTCAGGTGTAATATTAACTCGGGGGTTGACGACGCCTGAAGGCAAGTGTCCGCTTTCTTTGGTCATTGTCTTGCTGCGGGAAAGGACAAGCGATGCACATGCAAACGACAGAGTAGCACCATAGTAAGGGGTGCAATTTCCAATCTGATGTTATGTCTGAATGGGACTCATCTGAAAATGAATCGGGCAATGAATAAAATGTGCAGAGAAGGAGTACAGCGCGTCGCCGACTGAATCCACAAGATGACCTCCTTCCTTTCCTTGGACCGTACACCGTTAGTCTCTGCGTTCTTGAATTGGTAACAACACATGCCACACTACAACCACCACTCCAACGACCCTGCACCCCTTTCCACAAAGGGCAAGGGCACGTTTTTTCAGGCGGTTGCTTTCCATCTGTGTCGGCAACATAGTCTCTGGCGTCATCATGAGCGGCCTCCTTTCCCTCGATGAAGACGAAGCCAAGCCCCAGGCCAAGATGTACAAGACAAAGAAACCCTCCAAGGAAGAGCGCAAGCTGGCCGCCGCCTTGGCCAAGCTGGAGCTACCTACACAAGCGAGCGAGGATCTGGCGTTTCTCTATAGAAAGACAACTGTGGCCCAAGCATTAGCGGAGGCATTGGAAGAGTTTTCGGAGAAACAGGAGCTGCCCGAGCACGTGGTGGCCGAAACGATGGAGGTATTTGACAAGGTATAAGGATAAGGATATGGAAAGAGTTGTGGTTCTGGTGGCATTTGAATGTGGGAGTCAAGGAAGGGACAAAAGAGGGAGAGATGAGCAGATGCTGGTCCTTGTTGGCGGTGTTGTTGATGATTGTGGCTGTGCTCGGTGGGCTTGATTTCATGTAAGAATAAAGTATAAGAAGTATAAAGATAATTCAATGCAACAATATGTCGTGGATCTCACGTAGGCTTTCATACGATCCCTTTCTCCATCGTTTAGGCTATCCTGCAAGCCACGGAGGAAGCGCGGAATATGGGATGTCGGGTCAAGGGAAGGGTGAGTTTATAAAGATGCGACAAGGAGAAGGTTGACGTGTCTATGCCTTATAAGAGACTCGTATAGACTCCTCCCTAGTTATTGACTCGCGAAGTCCCAGCCTCAGTGGTTGAGTGGTGCTTGTGACTTTTCCTCCTCGCACATTGTATATATCATTTTCAGCCCATGCTCACATCCACGCACCGTTTCTCCATCCTCCCTCTCTTCTCTCCGGGCCACTTTCAGGCGCAACTCGAGGCCTACAACAATGTCGACGAACACTGGCGTTTCTTTTTCAAAGAGGGCGCCTCTTTGACGATCGAGCAGAATATGTCTCTGAATCAGGACGAGGGAGGGGTGGGCGGCCCGCTGGAGGCACCCTGTAGCGTGTTAGCTGTGGACGTGGCCAAAACTGTCAAAGGTGGAGGGCTTGTGAAACATCGAGGTTTCAGATAACGGGATAATGCGAGAGGAAGGGAGGAAGAAGAGGGTTTGTAAAGGGAATGTGTTATATAGCATATCGTGTACATGGCCAAGATGCCGTGTCAATAGCCACCACACATCAATTAAAACCAAAATTTATGAATTCATCACGCCAAACATTCGACACCGAGGCCCCACAGTTTCACTCGGGAATAATCAAGAAACTCCATCAGTGACCACTCACACACACACACGACATGGTATGAGGTTGTAAGGCATGCAGGTATGAAGTGAGGTTGTAAGGCATTCAAGCATGAAGAGTTTGTGGGAGCACCACCAACAACAATCGAATAGTATCTTATCTCCTCCTATCTTTTCTTGTCGCTTTCTGTTTTTACTTTTGTTTCTGTGACATTCCTCTATAATAGCCTTCACGCTCGTGTGCTTCATGCACCAGCCTGTTCAAAGATGCGTTTAGTCCTACTTACACTTAAGATGCATCTCTTTAACTTAGACTACAACTCCTCTAAGAGCTTTGCTGGCTTCCTCCCCCTCCTCGATATCTTCAAAGTACATACATGACAAGTTTGAGGTAACCCCCCCTTGACAGTGAGAGAGTGCCTCCTTATCACTCAAGAAAAAATCACGGAGATTGATGTACCGTTCACATTCGCCTAACATAACCCGGGCCATCTCAAGTCACGTCACGTGCATGTTACCCCCAGCGAATTGAGGGACACCAAAATCCCTTCGCGCGCTCGCCCGCATGCCCGTCCAAAGCGAATTTTGACCTCAGCATCACGCCTATACAAGTTTCCGTCCCACTCATTCCTCTACATCCTATCCCTCTTCTTCCACCCCATCCTTCCCCACCTCCACCGACCAACGTCGTCGCCGCCTATGAAAAGTATCTCCCGCGAACCTCTCAAGAATCCGACAATTAATAACCGCAGGACAATCTAATTCATACAACCGCCAAACCCCCCCTCCTCCTTCCTCCTTTCCTGTCCCCCCCTCCTCCCTTCCCACGTCCAATAAACGAAACGTTGGGTACACACGTAGATACCGAAAGAGCTGCCCAAGGCCCACACTCTTCTCCCGCAATAAATGCGCACATTCCGGCGTCTTTGGACTCAGGCTACTTGTGGCCGTGCAGAACACACGACCCATCACAGACAAGTCCACTTCACGATCGAAAAGCCCTGGTTCAATTTCCTTGCAGCGTTTGATGCTCACACTCACAGCAGCGTTGTAATACGAACTAATTATTCGCTGCAAATCCCCTTCGGCGGAGAGGGCCACGCGTTCGAGCGGACTGAATGTCTCAGGCAACCGGATCTCGACGTCTTTAAATCCGACGCGTTCCATGATTTGGGCGGGAATTCCAGCAGGAAACGAGGTGCTCGAAGACGATAATGCTGGTGGTCTTGGGTTGGTGGTCTTCTCCAAGTCGCTTTCTGTCATGAGAAATGGGGGGGCGGTATCGGCCTCGGGAGGAGTGGTGGAGCAGAGGTGGAGAGACCCACCGGCAGGGCGCACACAGGAAAAGGACAAGGATTTCACGAACACGCAGGTGTGCTGCCTTATCCTTTTATCCTGGACTGGTCGAGAGGTAGAGGCCATCGCAGTCATCATCGTCGTCACGGCCTCATGCTGACGAAGAAGCAGTCCGATGCAGAACGCAAGGAGGAGCGCAGGTCTCCTCCTCATGACCTTGGTGGGACACAGCGGTGGCCCCAGCAGGTTCTCGTGTTTGTAGTCTCTGTGCTTGTGTTGAGTACGTTACTATCTGTGATGGTTTTGGTGGTTGTGTTTTCTCGAGTTGAAAAGCAGAGCAGGGGAGGTAGAAATAAACGCCGGGTAGCTTTAGCTCATGCGCTTTCAGTGCTAGTAACTTGCTTTTTACTTTGTATTCAGCGTGCTATGTCAGTCCTATCATACAATTTTCAGTCATTTACTCATCTGCTTCCTCAGCCTAAACTTCTTGCAACAACTCCTCCTGCTGCTCTTGCTCCCCTTGCTTGCGGCTCAACAAAGTGTAGGCAAAAATCAGTTTGGATCGGTCCCCCGTCTTCTTGCCATACGGCCGCGTGAACCCCAAATGTTCCAACTCGTCCACGGCGTGCAAGAATCTCGCCCATAGCGCCTTCAAATTCCGCCCCATCACCATCCCTCTCTCCTTTTTAAACTTTTTCCGCCCCCGCAGGATGCCTCTCCCCCTCTCCTCCTCTTCTTCCCCCTCCTTCTCTTCCTGCCCACAAATGACATCCACAAACGACGCGAACCACGCTCGTAAGTTAATCGTCCGTCCTTGGTGCGCTTCATACAGACCATATACAATGCATATATCCGGTATGGAGGGATCAAGCTCCCCGGGACGACAGCATGCACATCTCAAGTAACTCTGACTGTCATTCAAAGCCCTCACAGCCGACGCCCGAGGTTGTGCAAAGAACACCTCTTGGATGGCCTGGCTGTCGCGGTACCAAAAGGCATCTTTAAAAAACGACGAGCTTTGCGCCAAGGTCTGAGTGCAATGTGAAATAATGTCAGCCAAAAAAGATTGGGCGTCTATCGTAATCCCCTGCTGTTTTGTCCGATACATGAGTCGATGTGCTTCCTCCTCTTTTTCTTCCTCTTCCGCCGCTGTTGCTGCCATTGCGGCTGCCGCGGCTGCCGCTGCTCCCTCTGCTGCCGCTTTTGTTGCCGCCTCTGCATCTTGCCCTTCCCCTCCTCCACCGTCAATCTGACCAGCAGCAGCGGCCACCGTGACAGCAGAAGCAGTGGCAGCTGCGGCTACCTTCAGACTCTTTCGTCGCTGTTGCTGCTGCTGCTGCTGCTGTCGCTTGGCTTGCTTTGCTACTTCTTTGCCGAGAGCCTTGAGTAGCAACCAGAGATCACGGACTCGGACGATCCAGTCGTTGATTGCTTTGGAAAAGCGACGGACGTAGGGAGGCATTTGGTCGACCAAGACCCGAAGGAGCTCCAACCTGAGAAAAAAAGGCGAGAAAAGGGAGGAATATATAGACAAGAGATGGTAAGATGCCGGTATGTTAAATTTATTTGCGTTTAAGGGAGGCGGAGGATGAGCTTCAGCATGGCGGGAAGGGGAACGGAAGGGGGAGGTTTGTGGCATATCCATTTATGGCCTTCTGCTTTTCCCCGCTCCCCCCCCGCATTCTTAAACTCACCACGCCAATACTAAGCTCTCCACTCCTTCCAAAGATAATGCCGCCATCCCATCCCACAACAAAGCTTCAATTTTCTCCCACCGCTGCGGCCTCTCGTGGTCCAACAGAATCTCGAGCAGAATCAACATGTCTATAGGAGGGGGTCTGGCCCCATTGCTTTTGCTCTTGCTATTATTGCTATTGCTACCGCTACGAATAGTCCTATCATCATTGGTGCTGTTGCTGCTGCTGCTACTGCTGTGACACCTTTGGAGGACTTGATGGATTAGGTGGCAGCCGAGACGGAGTTCGAAGCGGCCAGCCAGCTGATGGTGTGCAGGGAAAAGAGGAAGAAAAAGGAGGGTGAGAAAGCGAGAGGAAGGAATGAAGGGAGATAGGATGAGTCTAGTTGGCTCTATCCGGAGGCGCAGCTCATTAAAAATGAGACAAGGTATTTCCCGCTTCTTCTTCCAACTTCTCTTCTGTTCCCCGCTCCCCTAACCAGCGGACACTCTCCACATACCTGATGGTGCACCAAAATACGCAAACACTGAAAATGCCGAGTTCGATCATCTGCCCTTCCCATCGAGAACGCCGAATCACCACCAACACTCTCTCCACTGCTGCCACTGTTGCCGCTACCAGCACCCGCAGCAGCAGTAGCACCAGCACCAGCTGCACCAGCAGTAGCAGTAGCAGAAGAGAGGGCGGAGGGCGACATGAGCTTGGCAAGCAGAGCGCGAAGAGCTGGATTCTTGGTGAGCGTCTCCAGGTGTCGGAGCACCATCAGATTGTGGGAGTCATTGATTCCTCCTTCGGCTTTTGTCAGTACTAAGACCTGCGCTTGACTTTGAGTCACGTGGCTACCGTTGCCATTCGTTTTCTCCTTTCCCCCTCCTCCTCCTCCTCCTCTTCTACCGTCCTCCTGCAAGTGCGAGCCCTCCCCTACGGATTCCTCCCCTCTCTCCGCCCCTCCTCCAGCAGGAGTAACAGCAGCAGCTACACCCATTAACGGCGCCTCTTCTTCCGAAACAAGGTCATAAGGCATCATGCACAACAATGACATCAATTGAGTGAAGTGAACCCGCAACATAAAGTCAAGATGTCGGATAAATGTGATGATGCTCGAATGCAGATCCGAAAACGTGACCCGGAAAAACCGGAGGACCTGACCGGAGACCATCACAGGCAGATTCACGTCCAGAAAGAGGTGCTGGAGCAGCTAGAGGGGCGGAGTGAGGGAGGGAAGGGGAGAGGGGAGGGGGAGAGGGAGGGGGAGTGGAAGAGAGAGTAAGCGAATGGCTGTAATGCGTAAAATCCAAATTCACGTGTCGAGGCGCGGAATCACATCAAGACACCAATATTTCCTCGAGCACCAGTCACGTACCTTTTCGAAGCACACATGAGCGGGAGGCAAGATGAAAGTGGACGGTTCCAGTGTAGCCGTCGCGCCATTCCCCAAATTCTGTGCCAGGGAAAAAGCAGGCGACACCAGAAAAACCAGCCGAGCAGGCAAGGATTCCGAGGCCTCCGCCAACAGACGAAGCAAGTCTTCCAATAGTCGATTGTTCAGCGCTTCCACATCCTCAAACATCAAGAGCAACGACGGGCATGGCTTCACTCCCACAGGTGCTGCTGCCGCCGCTGTTCCTCCTGCTCGTGCTCCTACTCCTGCTCCTGACGAAGAGCTCTGCTGCAAAGTCAACAACTCATCCACCAACATCCGATACGCCAAGATTACCTCCCCCAAAGTTCCTTGCGGGGCCGCCGCGACACGGAAACGCTGCGCGCCCTTCCGTTGCCCTCGTGCCTTGACCGGCATAGAGGCCACGGCTGCCATAATCTGCAAGTACAAGTCCCGGAGAATGCTCGCCAATGTTGTATGTCGCGTGGAACGGATGGTACACCCTAAGAGAGGTAACCCACCGCCTCTCGCTAATGGTTGTTCTGCTTGGTGTTGTTGCACGGCGGAGAGGAGAAACTTTAGGAGCTCTGGTCGGTCGGTAGGGTGCATGTTGGGGTAGATCACCGCACAAGGCAAGAGCGTCGAGGTATCCCCTGTATGGTTGCGATCGAACAATGTTTCTTGTTGAAATGCCGAGGAGAAAGAGTGGGGCTGTCTATAAACCATAGCTTTGCCGGCTGCATTGGCGACAGACGACGAGGCCAGCTTCTCTCTTGCCCGCTGCCAAACGGATCGTCGTCGTCGTCCGCCGTCCAGAAATTGTGCTACATCCGAGAACACGCCTCCGTACACCGACATAGCTACATCTCGAAAGGTGCGCCGGGATGCCGCCATACAGCGCATCATGCATTCCCGCTGCTCGTCGTTCAGGTAGCCGGAGCCGCGCGGCTGGTGTTGGGCAGCTTCGGCCAAGGCCTCGTGCCAGCGCTTCTTGCCTGATACAATTTGTTGTGGCGGGGGTTTGTACGCCTTGATTGTGATGTAGTCATCTTGCACCACCATCTGTCGAAATGTGGATGGAGAGATTGTGTGTAAATGTCTCGACAACTTTGGAGACGGAGCGAGAAATGAGAAATAAAGAAGACAGCGAGCGAGTGCCGTTTGGCAAGCGGCAGGAGGATGCTAGGATGCTCACTTTACGTCCTCGATCTCACGTCTAGACTGCATCTCCACTAATACAACGACAGGGGGCTGCTGAAGGATATCCTGATGCTCTCGGAGGACGGAGAGGAGGAAGTATTATCAACCCTGGCGGATCTTGGCGGTGGGAGGGGTGAGGAGCTGCAAGGGGGAGAGGAGGTAAACGACCAGGGTGAGGACGAAATTCTCGTCCACGAAGTCTTCCTGGAGGAGGAGCAGAAAAAGAAGGAGGATGCGGAGGAGCAGGACCAAGAATACACGGGCCCGGCGGTTGTCGAATACGAGCACGACGTGGCCATGCCTAACCTCATGACGGGGGAGCAATTCGAGGCCGCCATGGAAGCCCAATTTTTGCAGCCACACCGGGTATCCATGCAAGCCCGCAGGACCGTACTCAGAAAAAGGGCCGTTGAAGGCGGCGAGGATCCCGCTGGCAACGATGCCTTGGTGCTTTTTGCACTCTTACGCCCGCACCCGACGCGCTGGTACGTTTGGGAAGGAGAGAAGGATTTGTCGACGTCCCCAGCTAGTTCTCGGGTCATTCCTCACAACATGTTTCTTCTCTCCTCTTCTGATCATTTCTATGCACATATAAGGTGGAGTTTGGACGCCGCACAGGCCAATTTTTTTTTGACCGAGCGAGGTACGCGTATAGTAAATAATGCCATCCCTTCCTATCCACTCTTGAGACCCTCGACACTGCCTTCGAGTCCACCCACAAATGTTCCCGCCAAACCACGCACACCACCTCACATTGCAAACAGAACTTCTCGCAATGCATAATGATGCAGAACCCATGGCTAAAAGAGGGCCAGTTCCCATCGAAGGCTCTTCATTGGAAGCAGACGTTTTTCGATTTCGGAGTGGTGAGCTGCAAGGCCCGCTCTTTCCCGAGGTTCAGCTACTTGAGGCGGCTATTGCAAAATATGGACGGAGTGGGTTTCTAAGACAACGCTTAGAGGCGGATGAATTGCTGGTACGTGATTGAATCATGGGATTTGTAGAGTGTGTGTGTATGTGTGTTCGATGTATGCATGCACGCCCTCTCCTCTCTGGCCCTACACCCGACACACCAACCTCTCCTTCCACACTATTCACGCAGGCCAACGTCAGACATGCCTCTCCCCTCCTTCCTCTTTCCTTCCCTCAACGCCTCGCTCGCGCCAGGCAAGCTTTTTGGGCCTCCCGGAAGAACATCGCTTACTCCCCTTCTGCCCTGGTTAACATTCAAATCGAGGACGGGAGGGAGGGAGGGGGGGACGGACGGACAAGGTGGTGGACCGTCCCTGCAGCTTTGGCCGGATTCAAGCTCAATTGGATGGAGCTGAAACAAATACCGTTGAGGAGATACGTCGTGCCGATGGAGGAAGGGGAGGGAGGGAGAGAGGCAGGGGCAGCATTTGATTTCGGGGTGCTGGTGAAAGAGAGTGCGGTGGTAGCGTTGGCAAAGAAATTGCAGAAGGGACGATACAATGAGTATAGGAGAAAGGCCCGCAAGAGAGGATTGTGGGTTGAGTGGGTGAAGGAGAGGTATCAAGAAGCAGTAGAGAAAGGGGCGGAGGGCGGGGAGGGTGACGAACGGTTGGTGGACTGTGTGGAAGGGAGTGCATTCGGCTGGCATCAGACGACGACGGATACGTATAATGCGAGTCGAAGCATGTCATCGGTTTCGGATTTGGTGGGCGTGAAGTGGTGAGTGAGGGGGAAGGGAGGGAAGGAGGGAAACCTTGTTTCCCATAAGAGTGGGATTAAGAGGTGCTCACACTTTTTCTTTTTTTTTTAATCCACCTGATGCCCCCCTCTCTTCCCATCGCTCGCTTCCTTATTTCCGTAGGGTAACGCGTGTGATGGCCCAAGAATTGTTCAATCTCAGCACTGCGGAGCTCGCCCTCCTTCCCCGTCTCCCTGGCCTCGACCCGAGCCATACTGGCGTGGCCGGCGATTTGTTTAATGAACGAGATTTACAGGTGTTTTCGAATGCCTGTGTCATGCACGGATGGCCGTTTGCACTGCGGAGGAAGGGGTTGGACTCAAAAGCTTTGCAAGAGGTGGCTTATAAGACGGTGGAGAGGAGGGAGAGGTTGAGGGAGGAGATGGGGAATGAGGAAGAGGAGGGGGAGGAGGAAGGCGAGGAGGAAGGCGAGGGGTTTGTGAGGGTGATGTTGGGTATGGAGGAGGGGGGGGAGGAGGAAGGGGTCGAGAGAGGGGGAAAGAGGAATAGAAGATTCTTGCAGCGGGCGGTGGGGAAGCACGGAGGGCTCGAAGGTTTCTTGAGATACAGAGTGAAGGTGGAATGTGCGATGGAAGAACTAGAAGAAAAGAAACGGGTGCTGCGACAGTTGCAAGAGGCAGCGACAGAGGGCGAGGGCGAGGACGAGGACACACAAAAGGAAAGGAAGGAGGAGGAGGTGTTCGTTAATGCTCCCGTGCCGCTTCGTGACCTCCTTCCTGCTGCTAAAGCTCACACCCGCTGGTTCTCGAGGACGGCAGCAGAAGCCACCTTCTTTCTACCTCCCCATTTGTTACCAGCTGCGCCGCCTCCTCATATGATGCGTGTGCGAAAAGGATGTGTGTATTATAGAGAAGACTCATTGCGGCAGCATGTGGAGTTTGTGATGGGAGCGAGGGAGTTTCAGAAAAGGCGCCTGGCGGTTGTCAGGCGTTTGGAGGAGGAGATGTGTGACGAGCTCTTGTTGTGGGAGAGCAAGATGAAAGGCAAGAGGAAGAATGGAGGGCCAGCGCTGCTAGGTGAAGGTAGAGATGGAAGACGAGGCGAGGTTGATAAGAAGCAGAAGGAGGAGGAGAGTGTCTGGTATCGTCGGTTGCAAGTGGTAAAATCATTGGCAGGAGGGCAATACTTCGAGGCAGGGGGATACATCGGACCGGTAGGGTGGCGTGGAAAGGATAGACGGGGGCACGGGCGCCAAGAACAACAACTGCAGCAGGGACCGAGTGGGGCACAGAGTGAGCACCAGCGTCGCACTGCTCTGGCCTTGGGCGTTCGGCGTGTCATCCACAACCTCATGGTCTCCCAACACTCTGGTCGTCCACAGACGTCCCCGCTCCTGCTCGGTGTGCATACCCGTTTTCCCTCCGCCGCCTCCTCCTCCGACACCACCACCACGTGCACCACCACCTCTTCTGTGGGAGAATATTTTTTCCTCCCTCCTTCTTCCCTTTCCTCTTCCACCAAAACAGTCATGGACGGGCTAGCTGAAGTGCTGGTGCTGCCGGAGCTGGAGGAGCTCATCAGCAATCTAAGCCCTCCAACAGCCCAACAAGTTATTAGACAAGCAGTAGCCTGTTGCGCTCTAGTCAAATATAATGAACGTCGGGCCGCTGCTTGGTTACCTCCAGTTCGACGGCGAACCGAGGAGAGAAAGCGAAAGAAGTCAGCGATACAGCAGAAGCAGCAACAAGGGGACGAAGATGAGGACTCGGAGAAGGGAGAGTCGACGGCAATGGAAATGATGCCCTGGTCCTTAGGGATACCCCTACATGTAAAGTGGTTGCAACCTGGTCCGGTGTGTTTGGCCGTGCGGAAGCTCACTGCACCCCTCGTGTCAATGCTCAAATCCCTTTTGATCCAAGGAAACGTCGTCAACGGCCGTGCTGCTGCTGCTGCTGCTGCTGCTGCTGCTGCGGCTGCCGGAAGAGGAGACAGCAGCAGTAGCGACAGCAATAGCAACAGCAACAGCAACAGCAACAGCAGCAGCGTGGCTTGCTTGCCCGGAGGGGTACATGTGGACATGCTTAGGGGTAATGGGCGTCCACAGATTGCGTCACCCACCTTTGTCGCAATCCACCCTCTTGTGGTCCAAGAGCTCCTGTCGGTCCTTTCTAGTGAGGTAGTCCGTGATGCCCTGGCTCAAGAATTGCACGGCATGCCCCTCCCTCCTCTTTCAGCTGAAGCTGGTTGCTCTACTGGTGGCTCTGCGGCCATTCCTGCTGCTCGTACTCCCGCCAAGGTCGCGTTAGAAAATCTATTGTCATCGTTGGAGTCTATGGCTGTGCCACGTGCCCATGCCCTCAATCGGCGCCTCGCAGCTTCCAATCCTTTGGTAGCCACTACCCGAAACAGCAGCAGTAATAACAGCAGCGGCAACAGCACTAAGCCAGCAATTGAGTGGTGTTTGCCTTTATATGACAAACGCACAGCCACAGACCCCTCTCTTCGAAATCAGCAGCGGTTGGGCTGTGCTTTTGCCCAGGTGTGTGTGGAGTCCGCCATCTGCCGCGTGTGTACTCTGTGTATTGCACAGCACTGTGGGTGCGACCTAAGCTTGGGAGCAGCACCTAATCAGCTGGCTCCTCGAGTGGAAAAGGAGCGGGCGTTCTTCAAGGCCATGCTTTTGGTGCAACAGCGAAAGCAACAGCAGGACCAGAAGCAGGCAAAGGAGGACAAAGAAAGTATGGCAAGAAAGTGTAAGGGCGAGATGGGAAAGAAAAGGAGGAAAAAGGAGGAAGGGGACGACGGACAATCTCTTCCTGCTTCCGTCTTTCGGGGCTTGCGGCGGGAGGAGGAGTTGCGCTCGGGCTGGGAGAGCCGCACTCTCAACCGCACAAGTCAAGCTGTTATCGAGGACACAGTGGACCGAGAGGAACACGAGGTTAACTCTACCCCTTGTTTGCCCGCCCATGAATTGTTGGTGTACTTGCAGAAAGCAGCCACGGAAAAGATGCGCATAACGATGAGTGGAAATACTGGAGGGAGAAGGAGGACGACGGCGGCGGATGCCGGGACTGATGGTGGTGCTAGCGATCAGCAGCAGCAGCATCAGCAGCGACAAAAATTAGACGGTAACCACAGTGACCCTTTTTGTGTGCTCGGGCAATTGGATGAATCTGCGTTGGTGGCTCTGGGGGTGGTGGTAGAAGAGGCGTTGGTAGGAATGGTGGAAGGCATGTTGCAGCAGGCAGCGGTGCGGAGTTGGCGGGGATCATATCGGGGGTTGAGGGAGGAGATGCATGCAGATGTCAAACAGACATTACGGGCTCACTTAGGGCGGGAGGGTGGTGGAGGAGGGGAGATGACCAGAAGATCAGGAGGAGAGATGGCAGAGGCGGAGGCAAGAGAAGAACAGGAACGCATTGTGCTGTGGGCTGTTTTTGGGCGCCCACGGCACGAGAAAGTATAGGGGAAAAGGAAATGTAGAGAAGAGGGTGGAGAAAGACCAGATGGGGATTAACACAGAGAAATCGAGATGTGTAATAAAAAAGCATGTAAATAGGGAAGATGGTAAAGGCAAAGTCATACACGCATATCTTCCTTATTTTCGGTATCTGTTTTTTCTTTCCTTTGTCTCTCTCTGCTGGTTTCGTTCGCAGTTGTTACTTTCTCATTCCTGGGTTGGCTTTCAGCTTATTCGGGCTTCAGAAATCTCGCGAAAGTGTGTATTCCTCTCACTCGTTGATAGCTCGAAGTCCCTTTGGGATGGGACTACATGTATGTACGTACGTATATGCAAGGCTACATTTCTGTATAAAAGTGTCAATGGATTGCTGCCTCTTTGTGCATGTGCAGTAGAAAAGGGAGGAAGAATGGGTACAATATTTACCGAATGTTTGATTATTGATTGATCCCTTTCCCCTCTTTGGCCATCAACGAGAAAAAAGGGCAAGAACAAGGAGGGCCCATTTTAAATTCCTTTCCCACCTCCAACATCCTGTCTCTTGCTCATCGCCACCGATTTATCTACTTCGTCTTCTTTCCCTCTTTCCCCTTCGCATTCTTCTGCAGAGCAAGTGCCGCCTTCTCCCTCGCAGGAACCAACTCCTTAAGGAGAGACACAGTCATTAGTTTTTCAACAACCGGGGTAGGTAGATTCATGAGAGGCAGTAAGTAAAAGGTAGCGTCCGCCCCAACGATATACTGAGTGCGTGGCATTACCGCAGTGGTGGCCTTCATCAAGGCATTCACCACGTGACTTGGGTCCCAGCAACCGTCCGTGTGGTCCGATGTCAGTCTCTGCACGGCCGCCAGGTACTCCGGCCCATATTCTGCCTTGGTGACGTCGTCCAGGGCGTCGTATGAGGTCTTGAGCGTGGCCGCGGCGCCCGTCGCAATTTGCGTACGGTGAAAAGAGGGGTTAATAGTGATAACCTAGTGGGTGAATTAAGGGAAAGCGGGGTGGGTGAATGAAACGGGCTTTTTCCGGGCTTACATATGTCTCCCCTTCCATTCCCCCTGATTTTGTTAACTTTCCTTGCTTCCTCGTCCTTCTCACCTTGATTCCCCATCCTTCCATCTCGAAGCGAAGCGATGTCGTGAAGGCCTCGGCAGCTATGGCAATTGTGGAAAGAGATGAAGAAAAATTATATTAATAAAATAAATCAGGAAAGACAGCAGCAGCGGCGTGGTTGTTTTTATGCTGGTCTCCGGCGTACCGTGTTTGGAGGCTGCATAGGCACTCATACAGGGAGCGCCATAAAAGATACCGGCAATGCTCGTAACATTAACAATCCGACCTTTCGATTCCTTCAACAACGGCAGGCAAGCCTTGCAGACTGCGATCATGGCAAACAGGTTCACTTCCAGCGTCTTGCGATAGGACTCCAAAGGCGTCCAATCCACAAGACCTCCCTGACCCACCCCAGCGTTATTCACCACCGCAAAAAGTTTCTTCGGGCACTCCTCCTTGATCTTTTTTACCATACGGTCAATGTCCGCCTGCTTTGTCACGTCCATCGGCAATGCTATCATGGTTCCCGCACTGCCGGCCGCCCTGGTCTGAAGCGCAGCCACGCCTTGCGGGGTTAAGCAGCCGGCATAGACCTTCCATCCTTTCTTGACCAGTGATAAAGAAAAATCGCATCCAAACCCCGAGTCACAGCCTGTCACAAGAATAGCACGTCCTTCCGGGGCCTCGAAGCGCGTGATGAAGGCGCCTGAACAGAGCTTGATAAGGAAGGATAGCAGCACGCCAATGGCCCCAAGAGGGCAAAGGAGAAGGCGAATAATGTGGTAGAGGTGCCATATCAAGTCGTCAACGATGGGGAGGTGAAGGAAGTCATTGAAGACATTCAGTCTGAAGGGGGCAAGAAGGGAGGGGGGAATGAGGCATGAGTGATGTGGTGGGGACGAGGCAAGCAAGTGGCTCTGGTACAGTTGTTGAGGGAAGACAAGCGGACCTCGGATGGTCAAACAAGCGAACTGACAAAACACGGCTACTTACACCTTGAAGGACAACGGGTCGTCTTTCATCTTCCTCTCGCTGCGGTGGCTTGTGTCTCGATTGACCCTGACTGATTGTGTTCGCCGAGACGCGATGATGAGTTCCGGTGAGCTTTGGTTCCCTAGTTGTTTCCGAAAGCCTGCCTGCTGGAGCCAACTACAAATTAAGCATTTGTACGGTGCCTCGATGACCGGGACACTGTATGCTTGCAGTGTGTGACCAGCGCGCACGAACCCGCCGGTTTTGAATTTGTGGCGGTTACTTGCAGCGGCTCTGCTGGGGACGTAAAATACGTCGGGAATCGACGGTGAGTTGAGTATCGATACCGATGCTGCATGATTTCCGATAAAGAGTCGCGAAAGACTAGCTACACGAGCAATGCATGCCTCTTTGACCCTCGATTGGCGGATGATTATGAGTCATGCTCCCGGTGAGAGACGCAAAAAGGCAAGGTGGCGAATGCTCAGTTGTGATCTCTCGAGGGTAATAGACAGAAATAAAGCTAACACAATTGTGCAGCTTTCCCACGAGATTCAAGGTCGTCATCATGCTTCAAGCCCTGCTGGTGGTGGTAGTCGAACTTTCTATGGTCCAGCGGGACAGGCTTTCAGGACGAGGAAAAACAACAGACACGAAAGTTGACGTACGCCATCTACTAAATTCATTGGGAGAATCATGCCTTCTTCATGAGCAAAACGAAGAAAGGCGGATAGGCGACAAACAAAAGGGCATAGACCGACGAAAACACGCTTCTACACCTTCAACATCCTCAAAGGGATAAAGCGAGACACAAGCTTAGCAAAAATATTTGGACAAGCTTTAAAATCTCAAGCAGGACCACCAACAAGCGAAATCGTAATCATTTTTTTTTAATGGATCCACTAAAGTTAGATAAATGATACCCACATGTGTCCCCTCACGAACATCTTCTAAATTCTTCTTCAATCTGTTCACATTTTAAGCTGTGTATCTCCACCAAGTTTCTATCATACGTCTCCAATTTCACCAACATTGTTTGATTCTCTACACAGACGTAAAAGCCGTCTCTTCCCTATAATCCAACGCCCCGTAAAAACCGTCTATTCCCTATAATCCAACGCCCCGCTTCTGATATATTTACAGAACCAAAAATGTAATAGGAAGACACCGAGCTTAGCCAAAATTATTAGTCACGGTTTAAATGAAAAGATAGACATGACAGCCTCTTCCCCCTACCGACCAATTCCTCCCTTCTATACCCCCTCTCTCTTACCCATCTCCAAAATCCTCCCCTCCACTTAACTCCCCCGCCGTCGACTCCCCCTCAAACGATTGATCCATATCGAAGCTCGTATGGCTTGCCGTGCTGTGATCCGTATTCGTCGCACTCCTCCACGCCGTTATCCCCCCTCCATCTGGATTGGGCAACGTCGCATCTTCCTCGTTCACGATGAAGTCATAGAGCGTCGCCACCGTCGTTTCTGACACCCCATTTAAATATCGCTCACATGCCAATGAAACCCTCCCCCAAAAGACCGCATACTCTGACAACCTGCCATTCAACCTCGCCACCGTATCGGGGCTATGAGCAGTCGAAATCAAATTCCGGATGTGCTCGCCCCTCCGGATGATCAAATCCAAATCCAACTCACACCGTTCCCAAAATGAGTCCAGCCTGTTCAATATACGATCTAGGCGTTGCAAACATACAATAACCTGACTAATCTGCTTATCCTCCAACTGCCTCATGGCCCCCGGTGTCTCCCCGATCACCCTCAAAGGCTCCACAGCCTCAGCAGGCAACAAATCGTTCAACACGTAAGCAAGCTCGTCCACTTTCGCATCGTATTCTCCTTCAATCGCATATGTCTCGTCACAATGCACCGATGGCAGCAATGACTCCAAAATCTGCTCATCCGTCAAGTGCCCTTCCTTCTCTTGGTCGTGCTGCTCCTCTTTATGCGGTCGCTGCTGTCGCTGCTGCTCTCGCAGAGACTGCTTCCCTCTTCCACAGTCATCATGATTCCCCTTCGCATCTCCCTTAAGCTGCTGGCTCGAGCCACATCCTTCCCCTAAGGCGTGGCGATCTTTCCCCGTCCTGCCCTCCTCCCTACACTGCTTCTTCTTTCCTCCCGTCCCGTCCTCTCCCTTGCACACCATCTCCTCCTTTCCCTCCTTCCCACGCTGCTGACAACTCTCCGAGCATCCTCCCTCGCCTCCTTCTCCTCCCCTGGGGGAAGACCGGCACTGCTTGCTCCTCCGTTCCCTCTCCCTGTACTGGACCAGTTTGTGTGACCCAACTAACTCTTTTGCGGCCTTCTTAATGATTCTCGACATTTGCACGGTCGCCTGCTCATTGCTCCTTTGGACGTCTTGGACCTCCCTCCGTATCTCACTCAACCACTGCCGAATCGACAGAAAGAACGACTGGGCCAATGCCAGCTCTCCCTCCTTCAAGGCCAGAGTCAAATCAGGAAAGATGGACAGGACCAACACGGCTACCTCGTGCACTTTCCGCAAGAGTTTCACCGTGAGATGCAGCTCATGTCTACAGACCACTGCCCCGGTGCGCACACAGCAGGCGATCTCGGATGCAACAAGCCCATTTTTTGATACAATTAAATCAAAAGCCACGCCCAGGCTCTGCGCGATCCATCGTTGAACCTTGACCAGGAGGCCAAGCCTTACTTCGACAGGAGCAGTGGCAATGGGGTCGGGCGCCACGTGGGGGGGGCGGGGAGGAAGAGAAGAAGGCATCGTACCGGTGAGACTGCTATTGCTGCTACTACTACTGTTCCCGCTGTGCCCACCACCTCCACCACTAGTAACACTGTTTGAATGATGGCCTCTGCCTGGACCTTGGGGGAGAATATGGTCCATTTTCCCTGCTCCAGTGCCGAATGGAGGGGGGTCACCAGGTGCTCTGCTGAGAGACCGGGTGTCTGTGCGGCCGGGATAAGTGCTGATACCACCAAATGCAGCACGGTCTTCGCTCATGCAGGAATCACGGCCCATAGTCCGGCCCAGAGCAATGGTGGGGACCCCGGCCATATCCTTTGGTTGTTGTGGGTGTAGGTAAGGGTGTTGCTGCTGCTGCTGCTGCTGCTGCTGCTGCTGCTGCAGGGCTCGTTGTTGATGTTGCTGCTGCGGATGCACTTGATACGCTTTCTTTTCCTCCTCATGTCGCACCTCCCGATGTTGCTGCTCCTCCCTTTCCTGCCGGGCATAATACTGCTGCTGCATGTGGGAATGATGGGTGTGCTTCTCCCCCGTGGGAAACCGCTGCTGGAACTGCTGGGGTTGCCCCTGGGCCGTATTATAAAAATCTGCAGGTAAGTCATCCATCCCCTTTGCCCAGGGATGCTGCAAGGCCTGGGCTATCGTCAATCGCTTCGCGGCATTGGGCGTCATCAATCTCTTAATCATGTCCTTGGCAGCAAGGGACAGGTGGTCCCAGAGCCCAAGACCCTCCACCTTCAAGACTCCACTAAACGGCGTTAATGTCCCGTCCTCATCCACGCGGTGCACCACATCAAACTCCGGAAATTTCGCAACCAGCATCACATGCAAGACCGCTCCCAACGACCAACAATCCGCCGGGAACCCTGAAGCCTTCCCCTGCCCATGCGCCAATAACTCCACCTCGGGGGCGAGATACGCCCGGGTCCCGACGAAAGTCTCCGCGACACTCCCAACCCCCGAAGGATCAATCAGCTTTGACAAACCAAAATCCAGTAACTTGACCACAACCTCCTGGTTTTCTCCTCCGTCACCGCCTCGTCGTGCTCCACCCCTTCCTCCCGCTTTTCTCGCCCCGGCTGCAGAGGCTCCTTCTGCCGTCAACAATGAGGGGAATTCGGGGGAGGGTACGGCCAAAAGGACGTTTTCCGGCTTGACGTCTCGGTGAACAATATTATGGCTGTGGAGGTACCGTAAAGCCTCGGCAAGCTGCAGGAAAATGGGACGGGCGTCTGCTTCGGAGTAGTGATTACGCTCCAAGATCTCAAAGAAGAGCTCCTTGCCCCTGATCAACTCCATAACGATGACCAGGGTGTTCGAGTTCTCATACACCGTGTGCAGCTTGACAATGTTCGGGTGCGCCACGCTCTTCAAGATAGTCACCTCGCGCATGACACGGTCGAGTCGCATCTCCGAAGCGCCCTTCATCTTGATGGGGCGCAGGTCAATGATCTTGGAAGCCCACTCCAAGCCCGTCTTCTTTTCGATGCACCGCCGCACCACGGCAAACGCCCCCCTGCCCAAATCGCCACCATGAGGTAGTTCGTAATCCTTTAAGAAGTCCGCGGGCAGCAAATTCCTGCGCATCGACGGATTTTGGCGTCCTCTCTTCTTCGTGCTAGCAGTACCGGCAGCGGCTCGGTTAGGGGCGCGCCGCTGCGGATTTGGACTGCCGGTCCGTGAAGAGGTCACTGGCTGCTGTTGCTGCTGCTGTTTCTGCTGCTTCTGCTGGCACTGCATCGGTAAAGGTGGCTGCGACTGCGGCAGCGGCAGCGGCTGCGGCATGGCGCCTGTGTGTGGGTGTGAGGTATGGTGTTCGTGAGTGATACCCATCTTGGACGAAAGCCGCGGTGTAGGTCGTATGGAGAACCCGACCACTGGCCTCCCCATCACAGCGCCCCAGGTAGGCCATGAAGAGGTCACCTCATAGCTTACGGGCGAAGTGTCTGTTTGCCGGAGTTGGATTTTGTCCGACCTCAATGCAGCGGGACGAACTTGGAAGCAACAGCATCAAGTGCAAAGTGAGGCTGGCGAGGCCTTGTTGAAGCTGGGTTGCGCGCGAGCCCATGATGGTATGTTATTTTCCAGGATATATATATATAACACATGCGTGTGCCTTTGTTTCTTTGACTTTTTAGAGCTTTAATACATTTAATAATACATGTGTTCTTACAAAAATGTACAAGGTTTCCAGCCCCCAGGTGTATCTTAGCCTTTCTTTCGCGCAACCACTGTCGACAAGACAGACGACGAACTACCAGTAGAGGGCACACTAAAATTTGCCGGATTAATGCCCAACTTGGCGCGCTTGACAGCTAAAGCTTTCTTCGCGTCAGCAGCCACCACCGCCTTGCTCTGCAGGTCTCTACTGCTGCTACTCCTACTGCTGCTCCCCCGCCGCCCCAATACCACCAACGCGGACGATGACGACGACGACTGAGTGTCGCGTTTCTTATGCGAACTGCCATCCCCATCGAAAATCGATGAGCTCATAATACTGGTGAATTTTGCCTTGGCCCCTTTCCTAAACCCTTCTCGCCGAGCACGGGTCAGTCCGCCCGACCCTCCCGCGAGCAACACAGCCGGCCCCTCCTTCCCATCCTCCTCACTGGCAGGCAACATTCGAAACCGAAAACCCTTCGCCGCACTCTCGGCCTCCAATTCCTGCAACACTTTCTTCTCTTGGCGGAATTTCGTCCGCATGAGCCGATTCACTCCACTTGTATCTGCCTCTAGCCTGTTGTTTGCGTCCATCAATTCCTGCAATCGGGCTGCTGCTGCATTCATCTGTCGCTTGTGGTCCTTACTTCTCTCCAAGACCTCCAACGGATCGACCGACACACCCGCATGAGGCGCATTGGCTGATATAGGAACACCTGCTTTTCCTTTCCCTTCTACACCTCCGGCAGCTCCAGAAGGCTCTACCGACAACACAGGCAAGCCAATAGACTCTGCGTCATATTCTTGCTCGCGCCTCCGGATCCCCTCCACAAACTCGTAATCGCAATTCTTCGGGTCCGTCCTGATGATGAGAAGATTCTTGCACGTGGCACATTTCATGCGGAATTCCCAAATTTTCGTGGAGAAGTAGTTGCCGGCCTTCAAGAGAGGGAGGAGGGATGGGGGGCGAGGGAGGGAGAATAGGGAAAGCACCCGTGAGGCCTAAAAATTGCGGCAGAGGGACACAACATATGTATTGCAAGGGATGCGCGGGAAATAGAAGATATACAAGGAACATCTCACACATACACTCACACGCGGAGTAACCATTGTCAACCTTTCACACGAGCGCACCTGCACTTTTGTGGCATTGAAGCGCACGCCCTTGCCGATGTGGGATTCACATTTCAAACACCAGCTGTTGTATGGAAGCTCGAAGCGGACCACACCCTTTTGTGTGAACTGGTTGTGGCCTGTAGGAGGGGATTTAAAATTGGTGGAGGGATAGGGTCAGTCCCGAGGGACAAATCTGATACTCAGACCCTGGAACCACCACATCACACATAGTACCACACACCTTTGGAGCCGGTGATCTTGTTCAAGGAAGCCTTGCCATCCCAGTCTGGGGGACGGTAATACCCGTCGGCTTGCGCCGCGGCTAAGGATGACATGCCTTGACGACTGCAGGGTCGGGATCAGCACAGAGAAAGGATGAGTGAGAGATACGGCAGCCCAAATTGTCCAGAGAAGGGGGTCAATCGACGAAGTATCAGGTCTTGCGACCAGTGCCTGTGTGGCATGGTTGTGCGGCGTGGTGGTGAATAGAGAGTGATGAAACCCAACATAGTATAGGCAGCGCGTCTAGCAACGCCGCCATGCCTTCCTCTTCCTCCTGTGTTGCTTTGACGTCTCCTCTCACACCACCACCTTGCCATAACCACGGCCATTTTAACGCCCCCATCACCTCGCATTGCTCGATCTTTATTATTGTCAGCCGTACGCAAAGTTTGTCAGAATTGCTGCCATCGCCGCCCTAATTCCATAACCCAACCCTCCTCTAGCCCGCACAGTATCATCATGTCCTCCTCCTCCGAGTCCGATTCCAATTCGGCCACAGCTCCCTCTCCTCCTGTGACGGCTCCCGCTCCGGTATCCATCTCCTCGCATGGCCTTGAGGCCTATCACACGCACCTCGTGGAGGCCGCCAAGCTGGCTACACAATTGACACAGGAGCAAAAGGACGCCCTCGAGACAATCGCGAATCAAATGGCCCGTCCCGGGCGGGGTCTGCTGGCCGCCGACGAAAGCGTGCCCACTCTGGGCAAGCGCCTAGTGGCCGCCGGGTTGGTCAATGATGAAGAGACGAGACGGGCTTACCGTGAGGTGTTGTTTGGTCACCCTGAAATGGGGGAGTACCTGAGTGGTGCCATCCTCTTCTCCGAGACACTTGGACAGAAAGCAATCAAGGACCCAGAAGGCCGTCTCTTTCCCGCATTGTTGCAAAGCAAGGGCGTCCTGCCCGGCGTTAAGGTTGACACCGGCTTGGAACCCTTGGGGTACTCTCCGCGGGAGACGCATACCACAGGCATGGACGACCTGATGGAACGTTGCAAAGGGTTTTATGCGCAAGGCGCGCGCTTTGCGAAATGGCGGGCTGTCATCCGAATCGATGAGACGGCACAGTTGCCCACCCGCGCATGCATGCAGATCAACAGTGCAGAGCTCGCGAGGTACGCGGCAGTGTGCCAGGCGTGTGGGCTTGTGCCCATTGTGGAGCCGGAAATTTTGATTGAGGGAAGCCACACTGCGGAGACGTTTGCGAGGGTGACCGAGGCGGCGTTGAGCGAGGTTTATTACACCATGGCGCAAGCAAAGGTGTTTTTGGAAGGGTATGTGAGGGAGGGGAGGGGGATAGGGATGGATAGGACGGAGGGGAGAACTTCCTCTTATCTTTCCTATCATCGCTTACCCTCCCCTCCTATTCTTGCCATCAACAGCACGTTGCTCAAGCCCCAAATGATCATGCCAGGAGTCGATAGCCCCCCAGAAGAGCGGCCTACCCCAGAAGAGGCAGCGCGGCGAACGCTGGAAGTCCTGCGGAGACGCGTCCCACCTGCTGTCCCCGGCATTATGTTTTTGTCAGGTGGGTGGGTGTGCAGGCACCATCTGCTCCACTTTGTTTTTGGAGCCTCTATCGCCTCTTTGCTCTCATATCGTGTCTTTTCCCTGGCTTTCCCTGTCATTATAAATACTGCTTGATCAACGCTCACACTGCACTTTCTTGCTTCCTCTTCCGCCCAACTATTCTCTTCACCAGGGGGACAAACTGAAGAACAAGCCACGCAAAATCTGACCCTAATCAACCAGCTCGCCAAGCGAGCTCCCTCCTCCTTCCGTCCCTCCCTCACGACTTGTCCCTGGATCTTAAGCTTCTCCTTTGGTCGGTCGTTGCAAGCCTCAGTGCTGGCTGCGTGGATGGGAAAGGAAGAAAACTACACCGCAGCAGTGGCAATAGCAGGCGAGTTGGCAAAGGCAAATGCTCAAGCACAACTAGGGGAGTATGTCGGTCCACATCCTTCTCTGCTGAAAGACAAGAGCCTCCATGAAACAAACAGGGGTTTCTACGGCCAGGGCGTCGCAGGAGTAGCTGGGGCAGCAGCGTCAGGAGAGAAGGAGAAGACTGCTGAGGCTCCTACAGAGGGGTTGGCCGAGAAGCCGGGCGAGGAAGAGGTAGGGAAGGCGGACATACAAGCGGCAGTTTCTGCTGATGCGACAGAACGAGAAAGCAGCAGGAGCACGTTGTAGGCAAATGCAAGGAAAAGACAGAAGATACGTGAATGCACAGAGCGAAGCAGGTAAACTGATAGCTATGGAAAATAATTATGCATAAGTGTGATGTGTTGGTGACGTGAGGGATATCTTGTGTGCTTTGTTTCTCATATTTTTCTTCTATCGTTCTGGTTTCCTCATCGCTTGACTACGCGCTCGCTCGTTTGGTCTGAGGTCTTTTTGTCTTCCCTGTCTTACGGGCGGAGGGCCGTCTCGTGCCAGTAGCCCCCCCCCCCCCCCCCCCCCCCCCCCCCCCCCCCCCCCCCCCGCTCTTGCTTTTCTTTTCTCCTTTTCCCCCCCCACCCCCCCCCCCCCCACCTCACCCCACCCCACCTCCCCCTCC